>Ga0302135_10001633_pt1 | contig 13508 bp, 14 predicted proteins | sample CBN3_surface_MG_FD_203119 | JGI IMG/M metagenome (GOLD analysis project Ga0302135, IMG submission 203119) | Marine microbial communities from Western Arctic Ocean, Canada - CBN3_32.1 | ecosystem: Environmental > Aquatic > Marine > Oceanic | place: Canada: Western Arctic Ocean | collected...
GTTCCACTACGCATATGATGTCCACGGCGCGCGCGGGCTTGGTATCCCCCTGCCCCCCCCTACTACGCAGCCTGTTCGGAGCCGCGCGCCGGCTTTCATATCTCGGATGGCATCCAAGTACCGGGGCGAGTTATCAATAATCGCGCTGGGGCCGCTTACCAACATTGCCAAGGCGCTTCGGAAGGAGCCTCGTATCGTGGAGTGGACGAAGGAGCTGGTTGTCATGGGCGGCGCGGTCGGCGTCTCCGGAAACATTACGCCCTATGCCGAGTTCAACACATTCAACGATCCCGAAGCCGCCCACACGGTACTCGCGTCCGGCTTCGCAACTTCGCTTGTCGGCCTGGCCGTTACCTCTCGCGTGTCCTTCGAGCGCGCCGACGCTCCCTGGTTTGCAGGAGACGCACCCGCGGCCACGCTTTCCAAAAGAATTGTGCGCACCTGGTTCGATGAACACCGGACGAGCGTCCGCTATCACCTGCATGATCCTCTTGCAGTAGTAGCGGCACTGGATTCGAATCTGTTTTCCTGGCGTCGTGCGTCGATCGACGTGGAGACGAAAGACGCTGTTCGCCTGGGAATGACCACCGCGACCTATGGCTCCGGGCCTGTCCGTGTGGCCGTAGCAGTTCAGGCAAACAACGCGACAGCGGCTGTAACAGACATGTTGTCGCGCCCCGGGGACCGTGCAGATGGCGCGTGACGCGTAGCACAAACCCTTTACATGCCAGCTAGCGTGTAATCGTTGACGTCACCGCGGCCACCGCGCTACAATATTACTTGACCTATTTCGTCAACAAACCCTTGCGCCCCGGAGATTACCACCAGTGGCAACGCCCAACGTAATTTCACGAACCACGTCTGACCTTGACACAGACTACAAGTACGGATTTGTCACTGACATAGACGCGGACCAGGCGCCCAAAGGCTTGAACGAGGACATCGTCCGGCTGATCTCGGCCAAGAAGGACGAACCGGAGTTCATGCTGGAGTGGCGGCTCAAGGCATTCCGGCACTGGAAGACACTCGACCATGAGGGGCCGCAGTGGGCCAAGGTCGATTTTCCGGCGATCGACTACCAGGACATCCGCTACTACTCGTCGCCCTTCACGGACAAGCCAAAGCCAGAGAGTCTTGACGAGGTCGACCCCGAGTTGATCGAGGCCTTCGGCAAGCTGGGCATCCCCATCGAAGAGCAGAAACGGATGACCGGCGTGGCCGTGGACGCCATTTTCGACTCCAGCTCTGTCGCGACGACCTACAAGAAGTCGCTGGAAGAGGTCGGGGTCATTTTTTGCTCTGTTAGTGAGGCCGTGCGGACCCACCCGGAGCTGATCAAGAAGTACCTGGGCTCCATCGTCCCTTACAGCGACAACTTCTACGCGACGCTCAACTCGGCGGTATTCAGCGACGGCTCGTTCGTGTACGTGCCGCCAGGCGTTCGTTGCCCCATGGAGCTGATGACCTACTTCCGCATCAACTCGGAAGACACCGGTCAGTTCGAGCGAACCCTGATAATCGCCGACAAGGGCTCATACGTGAGCTACCTCGAAGGGTGCACCGCGCCGATGCGCAAATCTCACCAGCTCCACGCCGCCGTGGTCGAACTTGTGGCGCTGGACGACGCCGAGATCAAATACTCCACCCTCCAGAACTGGTATCCGGGCGATAAGGATGGCAACGGGGGCGTCTATAACTTCGTGACCAAGCGCGGCAAGGCCCTTGGCAAGAACTCCAAGATTTCGTGGACTCAGGTTGAGACAGGCTCGGCCATCACGTGGAAGTACCCCAGCGTGATCCTGCAGGGCGATAACTCAACCGGTGAGTTCTACTCGGTGGCTCTGGTGAACAATCATCAGCAGGCTGACACCGGTACCAAGATGACCCACATTGGCAAGAACACAAAGAGCACGATCGTCGCCAAGGGCATCTCTGCCGGACAGGGCGAGAGCACATATCGGGGCCTAGTGCAGATCATGCCCACCGCCGAGGGCGCGACCAACTTCACTCAGTGCGACTCGCTGCTGGTTGGGGACAAGTGCGGCGCCCACACGGTTCCGTACATCGATGTCCGGAACCCCACGGCGAGGATGGAGCATGAGGCGTCGACCTCGAAGGTGAGCGACGATCAGCTTTTCTACGCAATGCAGCGGGGCATCTCCGAAGAGGAGGCTCACTACATGATCATCAACGGCTTTTGCCGGGGCATCTTCCAGGAGCTGCCATTTGAGTTCGCGATGGAGGCACAGCAGCTGCTTCGAGTCAGTCTTGAAGGAGCGGTGGGCTAGCGTGTAGTCCCTTCTCCCTTGAAGGAAAAGACACCCTCACCTTCAATCCTCTCCCTGCATGGGAGAGGAGATAATTCAGACAGGAGTTTTGGCACCAGGATGTTAGAGATTCGAGATCTTCATGTATCGGTGGCTGGGACGGAGATACTGCGTGGCATTGACTTAACGGTGCCCACGGGCGAGGTCCACGCCATAATGGGCCCGAACGGCAGTGGTAAGAGCACTCTGGCCTCTACCCTCGCCGGCAAGCGGGAGTACGAGGTTATGCAGGGAGAGGTACTGTTCCAGGGAGAGGACCTGTTGGGGCTTCTGCCGGACCAGCGGGCCCTGGCCGGGCTATTCCTGGCGTTCCAATACCCCCCGGAGCTTCCGGGTGTACGCAACCGTCACTTCATCAAGGCTGCTCTGGATGCACTCCTTGAGCATCGTGGCGAAGATGCCCTCAACGCCAGGCAGTTCGACAAGATCTACCGGACGGCCACGAAAGATATCGGCATGGACACGGAGCTAACGAAGCGGTCCGTGAACGAGGGCTTCTCGGGCGGGGAAAAGAAGCGCAACGAGATGCTTCAAATGGCGATACTCGACCCGGCGCTCGCGATCCTGGACGAGACGGACTCGGGCCTGGACATCGACGCGCTGCGGCTCATTTCCGAGGGTATCAACCGACGCAGGAGCCCCAAGAATGCGACGCTCCTGGTGACCCACTACCAGCGAATTCTGGGATACATCGTCCCGGACATGGTTCATGTACTGATCGATGGTCGCATTGTTCGCTCCGGGGACCGTGAACTGGCTGAGGAGTTGGAGGAGCGCGGCTACGACTGGTTGCGAGAGCCCGCCTCAGAGACTCCGACCGCCTAAGATGACACAAGCCATCTACGACAAGTATGTTTCGGACCACGCAACGTTCGAGGCGAGCCCAGGGGTCAATGGCCCCGCGTGGCTCGGCAAGCTTCGCGCGACAGGCCTCGCCGCATTCAAACAATCCGGCTTCCCCACTGCCACCCGTGGTAACGAGCAGTGGAAATATACGAACGTTAGCCCCATCGGAAGGGCCACATTCGACCTGCCTTCCGCGCAGGCGGTAGAAGCCGTGAGTCTTGCCCATGTAAAGGCCGTATCCCCCTGGGACGACGGCTGGTCCCGGCTAGTATTCGTGGATGGGATTTACTCGGAGGCGCTCTCCGCCGCGCCTGCCGACGGTATAGCGCAGGTTGCTAGCCTTTCCGAAGTGCTGTCGGTGGATGGAGTCCAGCTCGAGCAACACTTCGGAAAGTATGTCAGCGTGGGTGAAGACGGTTTCACGGCGGTCAACACTGCATTTGCCAGGGATGGCGCGTTTGTGCGGATCCCGGATGATTCAGCAGCTACCGCACCGGTCCATCTGGTGTTTGTGTCAACGGGCGGCCCGAAGGCCACTGTGTCCCATCCCCGGGTGCTAGTCCTCGTCGGTCGGAACAGCAGGCTCACACTGGTGGAGAGCTATGTGAGTCTGGAAGACGGGCCATACTTTACCAATGCGGTCGCCGAGATCGTGGGCGAAGAGGGCTCCGAGATCGAACACTACCGGTATCTGGCTGAGAGCGACGCGGCGTTCCACATCGGCACGACCAGTGTTGCGCTTCAGCGGGATGCCAGCTTCCTATCCACGTCGCTTTCAAAGGGCGCACGTATCGCACGAAATGGACTTAGCGTGCTTCTGGATGGCCCCGGCAGTTCCTGTGTCCTGAAGGGGCTCTACGCCACTTCCGGCAAACAGCACATCGACAATCACATAGATGTCGACCACAAGACGCCTAACGGCTCAAGCGACCAGCTCTTCAAGGGTATCCTCGACGGGTCGTCGCGGGCGGTATTTTCTGGGCGAGTCCTAGTGAGGAAGGATGCCCAGAAGACCTATGCGACTCAGTCAGACAAGAACCTGTTACTCTCTGAGGGCGCGAGGATCAACACGAAGCCGAGCCTTGAAATATATGCAGACGATGTCCAATGCGCCCATGGGGCGACCGCCGGCGCAATCGCCGACGAGGCGCTCTTCTACATGGCGAGCCGGGGACTGGACGAGGATACGGCTCGCAGGCTTCTGGTAGTCGGCTTCGCTAACGAGATCATTGACGGTGTGAGACTAGCGCCGCTCAGGCGACAGATGCAACGCCAGCTCTCGGCCGAAACGACCCGAGCGTCCGCCGGATAGGCTAAGAGGCAGGGAAATATGTCAGAGCTAGAAGAGCTATATCAAGACATGATCATGGAGCATAACCGGAAGCCCAGAAATTTCCGGCTGATTGACGGTGCAGACCGCTCGGCCGATGGGTTCAACCCTTTTTGTGGCGATACGATTTCGATCTACCTGGCGCTAGATGGCGACAAGGTGGCGGACATCGGATTTCAGGGTTCGGGCTGTGCCATTTCACGCGCTTCGGCATCAATGTTGACTGAGAGCGTCATGGGGAAGAGCATCGCGGAGGCAGAGCACATATTTGACGCATTCCATGAAATGCTGACGCGGGGCCCGGTCGATGAGGCCGAACACGAGCACAACGACGATGACACACTTGGCGATCTTGAAATGCTCTTCGGGGTAGCGGCTTTCCCGACTAGGGTCAAGTGTGCGACCCTTTCGTGGAACACTCTAAAAGCGGCGATACAGGGGGACAAAGAGACAGTGAGGAGCGAGTGATTCGCTCCTTCGGTGGAGGCTGAGTAATGCATATCCCGATGCAGGTCGACTACGGAGTCCGGGCGCTGGTAGACTTGGCCGCTAACGGTGGTAATGGGCCGGTCCGGGCAACTGATATTTCGAAACGCCAGGGTATCCCCGAGCCCTATCTTGTACAGGTCCTTCACTCGTTGCGTAAGCGCGGATTGACCACGACCCAGCGCGGTCCCCTGGGTGGACACTCCCTAGCCCTGGAGCCGTCAGATATCAGCATGGGCATGGTGATGAAGTACCTGGGCGGCACACAGGCCATGGTGGGGTGCCTCGACCAGCAGGGCGATTGCACTCAATCATCGGCCTGCGGCCAGCGCAGCGTGTGGTTAGAGGTAGAACTGGCGATGCAGGCGGTGCTGAATTCAAAGAGCATAGCCGATCTGGTGGAACGAGACAGGCTGATGGAATCTCCGACTGAGAACGGGGCAGAGTTGGCCGTCCGACCCTAACAGGACACTATAAATAACAACCTGAAAGTGGCTTCCGAGCCCCAGTATCTAGAAGAGGTGACTACTTGGCATTCACGAAGGTCGGTACAGTCGACGAGGTGCCGTCGGGCATGGTAAAGGTCTACGAAGTCGGCGGCAGAGAAATTGCCATCTGCAATGCGTCGGGCGACCTGTTCGCCATCGACAACGTGTGCAGCCACGACAACGGCTCGCTTGATCAAGGCGAGCTGATGGGTTTCGAGGTTGAGTGCCCACGACACGGCGCCCGATTCGATATTCGCAATGGTGAAGTTACCGAGTCTCCGGCATATCTGCCCATCGACACGTTCAAGGTCAGGATAAGTGGAAATGACATCGAGGTCGATCTGTAAGCTCTTACCCGTCGCAGGAAGCCCCCAAGAGGGACCGAACAATGGCTGAAGCAACTCAACAAGCCTCGCTCGACGTCACCAAAATCAGAGACGATTTCCCCATCCTGTCCAGGAAGGTGAATGGAAAACCGCTTGTCTATCTGGACAACGCGGCGACATCCCAGAAGCCACGCCAGGTTATCAGCGCGCTCACCGAATACTACGAGGGCTACAACGCCAACGTGCACCGCGGTGTCCACTCGTTATCGATGGAGGCTACCGACAGGTACGAGGAAGCGCGGGAGAAGGTGGCTCGCTTCATAGGGGCGCGTCAGTCCGAAGAGGTCATATGGACGCGCAACACGACCGAGGCCATCAACTTAGTGACAGGGAGTTGGGCGCGGTCAAACCTGCAGCCAGGTGACGAGGTCGTGGTGACCGAGATTGAGCACCACAGTAACATGGTCCCCTGGCAGATGGTGACGCAGGAGCGAGGCGCGACTCTGCGATACCTGCGTCTAGGCGATGACGGCAAGCTGGACCTGGACGACATCGACACGATCATCAACGACCGTACGAAAATGGTCTCGATCGTACACGCTTCCAACTCTCTCGGAACGATCAACCCGGTAAAGAAGATCACTGCTAGGGCCCGTGCGGTCGGCGCAGCGGTCATGATTGACGGCGCGCAGAGCGTGCCCCACATGCCCGTCGACGTGCAGGATTTGGACTGCGATTTCCTTGCGTTCTCTGGACACAAGATGTTGGGTCCGACGGGTATCGGCGTACTGTACGTCAAGCGTGAAATTCTGGAAACCATGGATCCCTTCCTGACGGGGGGAGAGATGGTGCTATCGGTTACACTGGACGGTGCTGATTGGAACGACCTGCCTATGCGTTTCGAGGCCGGGACTCCCAACATCGCCGATGCCATAGCCTTGGGCGCTGCGGTCGACTACCTGGATAATACCGGCATGGACAATATCCGCAGACACGAGGTTTTGCTGACAGGGTACGCGCTGTCCCGCCTGAGGGAGATCGAAGAGCTCGTCATATTCGGCGCAGAAGCAGCCGAGGACAGGGGCGGCGTGGTCTCGTTCCATACATCGGACGTTCATCCCCACGACCTGGGAACATATCTCGACCAGCAGGGCATCGCCGTGCGAACCGGCCACCACTGCACGATGCCGGTCATGCGGAAGCTCGGCGTCCCCGCGACCACTCGGGCCAGCTTCTACCTCTACAACTCGGAAGAAGAGGTCGACCACCTCGTTGACTCGCTGAAGTCCGCGCTGCGATACTTCGGCCATGGCTAAGTCTGACCTAGACGACCTTTACGGGGACAAAATCCTCGAACACTGTCGCAGCCCCCGCAACCACGACAGGCTTGTAGACGCCGACGCCGCGGCCCACACCGTCAACGCGTTCTGTGGTGACGAATCGGATGTGCAGATATCCGTGGATGGAGGACGCGTCGTAGGGGTAGGGGCCCAGGCGGTGGGCTGCTCCATAAACCAGGCCGCTACCTCGATGCTGGCGCAGGCCACCGAATGGGTACTCCTCGACGATCTTGCGAGCCTCATAGACCTTTTTCGCAGGCAGATGAAGGGCGAGGACCTTTCTGAGTGGGATCTGGCGCGACTCGGTGATCTGGCAATGCTGTCCAGCGTCCTCAACTTCCCGGTCCGAATCAAGTGCACGCTGCTACCGGTCTCCGCGCTGGAGGAGGCTCTGGAATCGGTGGGCACCGGCTGACCCGGCACGCAGCAGTCAGATGCTCTCGACGACCTCCAACAGTTCCAAGCAAGGCCGTCTCAGCACGATGCAAGAAGGCATCCGATTCTCTCCCACAAGCTCAGCGCGTCAATCCCCGCAGCGGCCGCAACGAATAGGGATATCACCGTGCCGTGGGCTACGACAGCTATATTCGCTTTCTGATGGTCCTCTAACGCGGCCCTGATCGCTACGCCAAATCTCTCGCGCGCCTGATCGGCTGTCTCCTCGCCATAGATTAGCTCGTTGGCCCTGGCTAACAGTCCTCCACACCGTCCCTGAATTTCTGCGCACTCACATATGGCACGGACTTTCTCTCGTGCTCGTGTAATCCCTGGGCGATGGCCACAGGGACCCCAAGGCGATCAGCCGCTATTTCAGCCGTCTCGCGGGACTTTGGCTCGGTGCTAGACAGCAAGATGTCCGGAGCGTGGATTGCGAGACGTTGTGCCAGTCCGATACATCGGTCCCTACCGCGAGCAGAGAGTTGCCACCGATTGGCGCGAACCTCTGACTCTACCTTCGGCTCCGAATGCCTCACGAGAATGAGTTTGCTCATAACTGCGATCCACCTTTCGACTTCCTGGTAACATACCCTACCACCCCGGAGAGAAGCAGATCAGATGCAAGCTGCCAGTACAGGCCGTGAGGCGAATGCGAAACTAATTGATTGCCACTCCCACCTAGACTCGTTCTCAGATGAAGAGGTCGGGAAGATTCTGATCCGGGCCCAAGACGCCGGTGTTGGGGCCGTGATCACGGCTGGTACCACTCCGGACACCTCTGCCCGTGCCGTCCAACTCGCGATGACATTCCCCAACATGTACGCCGGAGTCGGTGTGCACCCCATGGACCTGACAGGCCCAATCGACGAGCACGCCTATAGGACGCTACACGGCCTTGCGACGTCGACAAACAGGGTCGTCACGATCAGCGAGATCGGGCTGGACTTCATAGATGGGATGCCTGATCGCGCCGTCCAGTACCAGGCGTTCAGAGAGCAGATCAGACTGGCAAGGGAGCTAGAGCTGCCCATCGTATTTCACAGCCGAGAGGCGCACTCCGAGACATTGAAGGTGCTTCGGGAGGAGCGGGCATATGAGGTGGGTGGGGCCATGCACTACTTCCAGGGAGATCTCGGTACGGCCCGCCAGGCGATTGACCTGGGGTTCTACATATCGCTGGCCAGGCCGCTACTGAGGCTACCCGAATTGCAGGAGGTTGCTGCCCAGTTGCCCCTGGAGAGCATCGTCATCGAGTCGGACGCAGCTCCTCAGCCATTCAAGTCGAAGCGTGAGAGCTGGACCGAGCCACGCCATTGCCGTGCGGTCGCCGAGAAGCTGTCGGAACTGCGACTCGTTCCCATCGAGCAGATCGAAGAGTCCACCACCCAAAACGCGCTAACGATATTCTCAACACTACGAGGTATTTAGGGGGCGTCTCACTAGGGGATATCTGAGGATTTCGGTCTACCCGTCCCCAATACTTAAGATCAGCGCTATACTCGACTACCCCTGCACACCCACCGAACTCAGCGTGATGACCAGCAAGCCGAACACGAATATCGCCCATCCTGGCAGAGTCGAGAGCACAACGGAAAACCAGTCGTTGTCCTGCACTTCATGGGCGCCGACTACTCCAGTCACCAACACCCAAAACACCCCCACGAAAAACAGAGGCGGTCCGACCGTGGCGAGCGGTAGGAGTACGGCCAGTGCCAGCGGTCCGTAGCCGATTCCCTGGGCTCGCAACAGCTCTCGGAACTCGCCGCCACCACGCAGGAATTTGCTACCAAGTACGTAGGACGAACTGGACCACAGAACCCACCCAAGCAGGGTTGTTATCGCAACCAACCAGAGTGAAATCAGCCGGTCCAGAAGAGTGTTGGTGTCCAGGTTTGCGGCGCCCTCTCCCACGACCCCCACAAGGCCCAGACCAAACAGCATGGAAGCCATCAAGACGGTCCCGAAGGATTTCAGGATTTCGTCCGGGTCGTCCGCAACATGCTGGAAGGCATCCCGTCGGAGCCTGGCGGCCCTAAGGGCCAATATGATCATGTTTTTCATCGATGCCATTCCTCCCGCGAAACAGGGTACGGCCGCGGCAACTTCTGGTAAAGGGCTAGTAGCAACCGTTTCTTACGGTTGTATAAACGTGGCTCATGAAGTATAACCGGTCACGCATGACTAACTTCCACCAACTCCATATATTTCACGCTGTCCCGATCCACGGCAGTTTTTCGAAGGCCGCCGTGGCGCTGTCGATCAGCCAGCCCGCCGTCTCTATCTAGGTGCGCGGTCTCGAAGACGCAGTCGGGTCTCCCCTCCTCCACCGAACGCGACGTGGCCCGATACTGACAGACATCGGCGCCACGATGTTCAACTACACGAGGCGGATTTTCGCCCTGGCCGACGAGATGGAGTAGGCAGTTCGGGAGATTGAGGGACTCAGGTCCGGACGGCTGACTATCGGGTCCAGCACGACTCCGGGCGAGTATATTTTACCGTTTGTCATCGGTGAATTTCAAAAATCGTGCTCCAGCCGCCTGAACCGGGTGATTCTTGGAGAGTTACAGGGACTGCTAGCGTGATTTCCCTCGGGTCGATAGTGTCGAGCAAAGCACTGATCGTGCGCGGCGACAGTATGCTGCCGAACTTCGCGAAGGGCGATGTGGTCCTGGTGAGCCGAGGCGCATTCAAACAAGACGTTCCGGCCCGACGTGACGTGGTGGCGGTCCGCGACCCCGGAGGGTCGGGCATGCTCTACCTAAAGCGAGTCATCGGCCATCCGGGAGAGCGGGTGGCTCTCTCGGATGGCCTCCTCTACATCGATGGCCAGCAGACGAGTGAGCCTTACCTAGTGGGCCTACCATCTAAGCTGGGGCTGAGCACGACCAACTGGCTGCTGGGGGAGGGTGAGTACCTGGTCCTCGGCGACAGTCGCTCCCACAGTACCGATAGCCGGAACTTCGGCCCAGTTAGCGCCGATAAGATCGTAGGCAAGGTGTGGTTGCGCGTGTGGCCGATCAAAAGGGGTTGGGGGTTTATGGTCTAGGGTTTGGCAAGAGGAACTTGGGCACCGACAGCGCGGCTTGTGCGCGGGGTACAAAAGACCGAAAGTCTCGATCACGTGCCCTGCGCGCGCAGGGCACGCTCTAACCCCACACTCTAATCACCGCACCCGTATCGTCCCACAGGACGGCGCAGCTAAGACAGCCACTCCGCTATTTCCTTTGAGTGGTAGCTGATGATGAGGTCTGCGCCAGCCCGCTTGATGGCGGTGAGGATCTCGATGGTAGCTCGTTTGCCGTCGATCCACTCGTTTTCCGAAGAGGCCTTGACCATTGCGTACTCACCGCTGACGTTGTAGGCGGCGACGGGCGTCGTGAATGCTTGCTTTGCCCTGGTAATGACGTCCAGATATGCCAGCGCCGGCTTCACCATCACGATGTCCGCGCCCTCGGCGATGTCCATCTCTATCTCGCGAAGCGCCTCGTTTCCGTTGGGCGGATCGATTTGATAGCCCTTGCGGTCACCAAACTCGGGGGTTGAACCGACGGCGACGCGGAAGGGGCCGTAGAACGCCGAGGCGTACTTGGCGGAGTAGGACATTATCGGGGTGTCGATGAAGCTCGCACCATCCAGAGCTGACCGGATCGCGGCCACCTGACCGTCCATCATCGCCGACGGCGCGACCATGTCCGAGCCAGCCTCAGCCTGGCACAAAGCGGTCTGTGCGAGCAGATCAAGCGAGCGATCGTTGTCGACGGCACCGTCATTAATGACTCCGCAGTGACCGTGGTCGGTGTAGTCGCAAAGACATACATCGGTGATGACCAGTAGCTCGGGTGCAGCCTGCTTGATTACCCTAACAGCCTCCTGGATGATTCCGTTAGCATCATAGGCTTCAGTGCCTTCGGCGTCCTTGCTCCTGGGGATGCCGAAGAGCAAAACCGCCGGTATGCCAAGGTCGACCACGGTGGCAATTTCAAGTAGCAATCGGTCCAGGGAGAGCTGGTATATTCCTGGCATCGGCGCAATCTCTTGTTGCACGTTCCGCCCGTGGGTGACGAACAGCGGATACACGAAGTCTCGGGCCGAAAGCCTGGTCTCCTGGACCATTTCTCGGAGCATCGGCACACCTCTCAACCTGCGCGGGCGCATACTTGGAAAACTACTCATCAGTTTCTCCGTGTGTGAGAAGAGTCATTCGTTAGCTGTCTCCTCCGCGTAGTGCGATCGTATGGACTGAACCAACCCAGGCACTGTGCTCTCACCGGCCAGTATATCAACCTCTAGCCCCGCCTCTCCAGCCGTTTTCGCTGTAACCGGCCCGATGCACGCGATCAGAGAGTCTCCGAGGCGGATTGGGTCACCATCTATCATTGCCATCAAATTCGTCACCGTCGACGAGCTGGTGAACGTGACGATGTCCACGCCGTCCTGAAGAGCCTGCTCTATTCGATTACGAACATCCTTGGGGGCGACCGTCGTATAGGCTGTCACGTGGTGGACCACTGCGCCGGCCGCTTCCAGGCCCAGCAACAGGGCGTCGCGGCGAACCGCAGCCCCTGGCAACAGCACGTGATCACCACTTCCTACCGGCAGGGTATCCAGCAGTGATTCCGAGATGGGCTGGCTCGCCACCGCATCCGCTACGATGCCGCGAGAACGCAGAGAGGCATCAGTCGCGGGTCCAATGACGGCGACGCGGGCGCCTCCGAATGACCTGGCGTCGCGGCCCAGGGCGTCCAGGCGGTCAAAAACGGCGTCGACCGCGTTTGTGCTCGTGAATATCACCCAGTCATTTTCGCTCAGAGAGGCTACTGCTTCGTCGAGCTTGCCGGTGTCCTCGACGGGTTGCACCTCGATGGTCGGAACCTCTATCGGGTACGCGCCCTCTCTGGCGAGCAGCGCGGTGAAGGCACTGGCCTGAGTACGGGTTCTCGTAACAAGCACTCGTTTGCCTAATAGTGGCCTCCGGTCGAACCATCGCAACTGGTCGCGAAGACGCACTACCTCCCCTATGACGGCCACCATCGGAGAGCTTAGTCCAGTCTCGTCGGCTTTGCTCGCGATGTCAGAGAGATCACCCACGATTGTGCGTTGCACAGGATGAGTGCCCCACTCGACAAGGGCCACCGGTGTCTGTGGAGTTAGGCCCCCACGGACCAGCGCCGCTGCGATAGAACTGAGTCCCTCACGGCCCATCAGAACGACCAGAGTGCCTCCGGTACGGGCCATCTGCTCCCAGTCCACCGATCCATCTGGCTTGTCCGGGGATTCCGAACCGGTAACCACGGTGAACGAGGTCGCGTACCCGCGATTGGTGATCGGAATACCGGCGTAGGCTGGCGCGGCAATGGCGGACGAGACGCCAGGCACCACCTCAAACGGGATGCCAGCCTCGGCCAATGTTGCGGCCTCCTCGCCGCCGCGGCCAAATACAAATGGGTCGCCCCCTTTCAGGCGAACAACGCTCTTGCCCTCCCTAGCGGTCGCGACCAGAAGATCGTTGATATCGTCCTGCTGATAGCGATGCCTGCCGGGGACCTTGCCGACATCAATGAGGACGGCATCGGACCTGGCCTGCGAAATCAACTCGTCGGACGCCAGGCGATCGAACACCACGGCGTCAGCCGATTCGAGGCATGCCAGGCCCTTAGCGGTGATCAGCCCCGGGTCGCCTGGGCCTGCGCCCACCAGGTATACGGTTCCGGGCTCAGCCCGGTATGGGTACGTCATCGACCATCCTCGACAATCCCACGAGCGCCCCGAGCAAGGAGCACTTCGGCCGCGTGCGCGCCTGCGGCCGCCGGGTCATCGTCCTCATCCTCGACTTCGATACGATACACCTTGGAACCATCGGGCAGCGCCGCCATTGCGGACACCCGAAATTTGCCCTCCTCGCTGCGAGCAAAAGCCGCCACGGG
>Ga0302135_10001635_pt1 | contig 13485 bp, 11 predicted proteins | sample CBN3_surface_MG_FD_203119 | JGI IMG/M metagenome (GOLD analysis project Ga0302135, IMG submission 203119) | Marine microbial communities from Western Arctic Ocean, Canada - CBN3_32.1 | ecosystem: Environmental > Aquatic > Marine > Oceanic | place: Canada: Western Arctic Ocean | collected...
ACTGGCGCGCGCCTGTCCGTCCACCGCGGCTTATATTTCAATACACAATATGGTCGGTTGGATGATTGATCAATTTGGTAAAGAGGAGCAGCGTCAACAACTTTTACCCAAACTGATGAGCATGGAGCATTTTGCTAGCTACTGTTTGACAGAACCCGGCGCGGGTTCGGATGCAGCAAGTTTACGTGCTAGCGCAAATCGGGAGGGTGACCATTATATTATCAACGGTGAGAAGTCTTTTGTCTCAGGAGGGTCTATTTCAGATATTTATCTATGCATGCTGCGCACAGGCGGGGATGGCCCAAAGGGGATCAGTTGTATTGTAGTTGAGAAAGATGCTCCTGGATTGTCTTTCGGTGCCCTTGAACAAAAACTTGGGTGGAACAGTCAGCCAACTGCATCTGTCATTTTCGATGGTTGCAAGGTGCCGGTGGCCAATCTGATTGGCGCGGAGGGGGATGGATTTTCTATAGCTATGATGGGCCTTGATGGAGGGCGACTTAATATTGGGGCTTGTTCACTGGGCGGAGCCGGTGCTGCAATCGATTTAGCTAAATCCTATATGTTAGAGCGACGCCAGTTTGGGCAGAAACTATCAGAATTTCAGGCGCTGCAGTTTCGTCTGGCCAATATGGCGAGCGAGCTTGAGTCCGCAAGATTAATGATTCACAAGGCTGCCTGGATGCTGGATCACGATAAATCAGGTTCACGTGCTGCTGTTGCGATGGCAAAACGGGTGGCAACGGATGCAGGTTTTTCTATCGTCAATGATGCACTACAGCTTCATGGAGGGTATGGATATCTGAAGCCATACGGCGTTGAGAGGTACTTGCGTGATTTGCGAGTACACCAAATTCTCGAAGGTACAAATGAAATCATGCAGGTCATCGTTGCGCGCGATCTTCTGCGCCAATAGGCGGCTACGGAGCGAATGATACAAGACATTGTTTTTGATCAGCGAGGTGGGCTTGGTTTGATCACCATAAACAAGCCAGGTTCACTGAATGCGATGAATCTTGTGATGATCGAATCGGTAACGGCTAAGCTTGGCCGTTGGACGAAAGATGAAGATATTCATGCGGTGCTGCTGCAGGGCGCGGGAGATCGTGCGTTTTGTGCCGGCGGTGATATTCGCGATCTTTATTTTCAGAAAGGTACTGATTTCGGCCGACGCTACTATCTGGCTGAATATTGTCTTGATATAGCGATCAAGCGTTTTCCAAAGCCATTCTTGGTGATTATGGATGGTGTGACTATGGGTGGAGGTGTGGGACTTTCTGTTTATGCTTCTTTTCGCATAGCGACTGAGCGGACGCAGTTTGCTATGCCGGAGACTGGCATTGGGCTGTTCCCAGATGTTGGTGCTAGCTGGTTTCTCAATCAGTGTCCGGGTGAGCTTGGCATGATGCTTGCCCTTACCGGAATGAGCCTGAACGCAGCTGATACTCTTTATGCCGGGATTGCAGACCATTATGTTTTAAGTTCATCTGTGGCTAGGTTGATCGACGATCTGACTAGTGTACCAAAGCTTGAGCCAGCTGGGATCTATGAGATTGTTCGAGCACATGAGTCTGATCGTGGTCCATCGATGTTGGCAAAACGTCAGCTAGAAATTGATCGTCAGTATTCAGCAGAATCACTGGAAGATATAATTTTTAGTTTGATGGAAGAGCGCAGTGACTGGGCTAAGGTACAACTTAATACCTTGTCACAGATGTCGCCAACTAGCCTCGGTGTAACATTTCGCCAGATGCACGAGGGCAAGGCACATCAGTGCATGGAGAATGCAATAGCTGTTGAATACCGGCTGGCGGTTCGTTTCTACGAGGGACATGATTTCTTTGAAGGGGTGCGTGCGGCGGTGATAGACAAGGACCGTTCGCCAAAATGGCAACCAGCTCATATTAGAGATTTGAGTGAAGCGGATATAAATACCTATTTTCGCCCTTTAGATGATGAACCAAATTTTTATATAGACCTTGAATCCACCTGAATTTTGGAGAGAAATATGACTACGATCGGGTTTATAGGACTTGGAAATATGGGTAGACCAATGGTCGCTAATCTGATCAAGGCTGGCCATGAGGTTCGGTCATTCGACATTCTTGCTGATGCAAGAAACCGGGCAGAAGAATTAGGTGCGACAATCGCTATAAACGCGGCCGAAGCCGTCTTAGAGTGTGATGTGGCGATCACCATGCTGCCGGCAGGGCAGGATGTGCGCGACGTTTATATTGATCATATCATTGATCAGGTGCGAGTCGGCACATTGCTGATTGATTCCTCAACAATTGATGTTGAGACCGCCCGTGAGGTAATTAGAAAGGCGGACGAGCGTGGCTTGATGATGATAGATGCTCCGGTCTCTGGCGGCATTGGCGGTGCTGAAGCCGGGTCTCTTACATTCATGTGTGGTGGAGCTAAGGAGGCGTTTGATAAGGCAAAGCCCATATTGGAGACAATGGGAAAGAATATCTTTCATGCGGGTGATTCCGGCGCGGGACAAGCGGTCAAGGCATGTAACAACTTGATGCTGGCCATCCAGATGATTTCAGTTTGCGAGGGATTTTCTCTCGCAAAAAAGCTTGATCTGGATGTTCAGAGATTGTTTGATATTGTCTCTACTGCGACCAGTCAATGCTGGTCGCTGACGAGCTATTGTCCGGTTCCTGGGCCGGTTTCGACTTCGCCGGCTAATCGGGATTATGCTGCTGGATTTACCGTCGCAATGATGCTGAAAGATCTTAAGATAGCGCAGGAGGCCGCGAAGTTGAGCGGCGCACATATACCGCTAGGAACACTGGCAACCGAAATTTATGAGACGTTTGCTGAAGATGGAGGCGATAGGCTCGACTTCTCGGCTATCTACCGGCAAATTGGTGGGAGCTGAAAGGCTCTTGGTCATTGTTATGGAACACCAGTAGAAATATGCAAAGGTTGAGTGTAGATCCTTCCTTTGCATGGTTTTGATCCGGTTAATGACTAGAAGTAGGCCTCATCTGGTTTGATTGGCGGGGTCCATTCGCACCGTCCAAACGGGCCATCTCCGTTATCTTTTACATAGGCGATGCGGGTTTTGTTGGTCTTGCCGTTAACGAGGGCCCGCTGCAACCAGTCGATGATATAATGATGGCAATCTAGACCGCCGAGATTTGGAATATTCCAAAGCGGATGGAATTGATTTTCGATAACCCACATTTCCTTGTTGCTAGTCAAATCACTAAAGGCGCGCACGGCATCTTCCAGAGGGCAGAGTGGGTCGAATTCACCGGTTGCCAAAAGTGTAGGGCAGGTAATTTTGTCAAGGTAACCGTCGACCGTCATTTCCCGGACCATTGCATCGAAAGTAACCTCATCGTCGGTCAGGCCAGCCATATACATGAACTGTTGTTTGAAGCGAGGTGATGACTGAGTGAAGATCGTATTGTTAGGATAAAAACAAGCCACACCACTGGCGAGTGCCGCGGCACGGTGGTCATAGCTTGCGAGTCTCAACGACCAGTAGCTACCCATTGAAATGCCATAAACGCCTATTCGGTCGTTATCGATTTCCGGGCGGGTTTGAAGATAATCCATAACTGCCGAACCGGCGCGCTCATAGGCATTTCCAACAGCACGGATTTTCTGGATGTTAGAATTGCCTTGGCCTGGACCATCCATGGAGATAATATGCATGCCTCGGTCGATCGCGGGATTGCCGACAGCTTTTGGGAAAGCCTCTTTTGTCTGATCCATTCCAGGCACATAAATGATACAAGGAGCCTTTCTCCTATCGGGCAACAAATGCAAAAGACAGGAGATTGTCTTACCGTCATCAAAGGGTACTTCTACGCGTTCAATAGGATAGGATGAAACTTCGCTGCGCCGATCGACCATCTCATTAAGCTTATGGCATAGTTCTATTTTTATGGGATTATCGTCATAAAAAATTGGATGCTGCGCCATGCGATAACCTTCAACAGCATGATCGTAATGGGCGCTGGCAGTTGAGTTGAAGCCCTGTGTTTGTGCTTGTTTTCCGAGCGCTTCGTCATGCTCGGCCTTCTCACTCCACATTTTAGGCAGCATGCGGTAGTTGTGGGCGCGCTTAGGTGTTTCCCAATCATCACGCTCAAAATTCTGCACACGGCCACGCATATTGAGAGCAAGATCGAGCATCCATTGTTGATTATCGCGGTCAGTGCGTAGTTTACGAATTGCCATGGCATTCTCCCCGTTTTGATTTAATGAAAATTAGAGAGGCCTTGTTCATCTTGGCGAGGTTTGAATTTGCCTTATCTAGTTTTATTATACAGGAGGATGATACGATGACTGTACTATTCTATAAAGGTAGAGTGCGGTCGGGATCTTTATTCGCGGGTATAACAGGTTCTTATAATGCGGAAGCAGTAGGGGTGTAATGGCGAATATAAATGACATCGCGGTTGATGCGTTGTTCCGGATTGATAGCGATATTGCATTTGTTACTGGTGCTGGAGCTGGACTTGGAAGGATTGCCGCACTTGCGTTAGCAGCAGCCGGAGCTTCTGTTGCGGTTAGTGATATCCATGACGATAGAGCTCAGCAAGTAGCAGATGAAATTAATGACTTTGGTGGCACAGCTCGCGGTTATCAACTCGATGCTGGTGACCGGGCCGGCATCGAAAGAGTAATTAATCAGGTGGTATCTGATTTTGGTGGCCTTCAAATTCTTATCAACAATGCAGGTATCACCCGGCAAGGGCGTAGCGAGTCTCTTCACGATGATGATTGGGATAAGGTGATCGGCGTTAATATGACCGGCCCGTTTTTGTGTGCGAGGGCGGCCGCCGCTTATATGCTGAAAGCAGGCGAGGGACGCATTATCTCGATCGCTTCGATAATGGGAATGCGTGGAAATGCCATCTTTCCCCATCTTGCCTATCAGGCAAGTAAGGGAGGATTGATCAACATGACTCGGGCTTTGGCGGTCGAGTGGGGCGGGCGGGGCATTCGGGTAAATGCCATTGCCCCAACATTCTTTAAGACGGAGCTAAGCGCTGATATGCGCAAGTACAAGCCAGAAGTATTTGAGAAGGTTAATCAGCGTACACCGATGGGACGGCAGGGCGAACCGGAAGAGATTGCTGGTGCTATCATGTTTCTGGCAGGTAAAGCTTCGTCAATGGTCAATGGGCACATCCTTGCTGTCGATGGTGGTTGGCTGGCGGCGTAAGGAAAGAAGAGGTGCTGCATACTGTTAGGGTTTAGGCAGAAAAATCTTCTGGTTCGTATTCTTCCAGAGGCTGGCGCACTAGGGGGCACGTTCCTCCACTGACGAAAATCTCCTGACCTGTCGTGTAAGAGGCCATATCGCTGGCCAGAAAAAGGCAGGCATTTGCTACCTCTTGCGGAGTACCAAGTCGGGCCATTGGAATGCGTAATTTACGCTCTGAAAAGCCATCGTCGATGCCCGGATACCAGTCTGGCCTGGGGCGAATTGTATCGATCATACCTGGTACTAGCGTGTTCACGGTAACGCCAAAGCGCGCAGTTTCTGAGGCAAGGGCTCGCGATAATCCAACTATACCCATTTTAGTTGAGACGCCATGCGCGCGGTGGGCCTTGCCCTGATAACCATCGCTACCGCCTATATTGATGATACGTCCCCAGCCATTTCGGACCATGTACGGCAATGCGGTCTGGGCCAGAAAAAAAGGTGCTTTGAGATTGATGGCGAACACGTCGTCCCACTCTTTAATCGAAATATTAGCGATTTTGGTATTGGGACGAGTAGCTGCGTTGTTAACTAGGATATCTATGCCCTGATAGCGCACTTCGATCTGGGTGATTATATCTTGCAGGCGTGCCACATCACGCAAGTCAGCTCGATAGATCGACGAGTTTACACCAAATTCCCGTGCTTCCTCGCAGACCTTTGATGCGGCCTCTTCATCGCTGTTGAAAATGATCATTGGATGAACACCAACACTGGCGAGTGTCAACGCGATGGCGCGGCCTATATTGCGATTACCCCCGGTCACCAACGCTACTTTTCCCGATATACCAAATTTATCACCTTCGTTGGCTGTCATCGTCGTGTACCTTTCAAATTGGAATAGAATTAGACTGTGTATTGGAGCAATGTTGGCTATTTAAGCGGCATCATGCAAGAACATGCCCGCCGTCTGCTGGCGTGGGCATACAATATTGCACGGGTATCAGAGGTTTTGCAGGCCAAGCCATGCTTTCAAGTTGGATGAATGTCAGAGCCGGATAACACATTAGCCAAACATCTTAACCTACCACGGCGTGCTATTTTTTTGCTCACCTGGTTTAAGATAGGCATTCTTTCATTTGGTGGTCCGGCGGCACAGATTGCACTGATGCACCGAATTATTGTAGATGAAAAAAAGTGGCTCAGCGAGGAGCAGTATCTCCGTGCTCTCAGCTTTTGTATGCTTTTGCCTGGGCCTGAAGCAATGCAACTTGCCACTTATATGGGCTGGAGAAACTTCGGAGTTTTGGGCGGTCTTGCTGCCGGACTTTTATTTGTTCTTCCCGGTGCTGTTGTGGTGCTAACGTTGTGCCTTATTTATACCGAACTAGGTAACGTACCAGTGGTGAACGCGGTCTTTTTTGGGATCAAGGCGGCAGTTCTTGTAATCGTCATTAGCGCTTTGCGTAAGATTGCTAACCGCGCTCTTTCGCACAAAGAGCATTGGCTGGTGGCCTTTTTATCCTTTGCAGCGATTTTTTTTCTGGCGTTGCCCTATCCACTGATCTTGTTGCTTGCGGGTCTTACTGGTGCTGCGTGGGTAAGAGGGGAGACAAAAATAAAAGCGGTAGTATCAGTTTCAGTCACATGGAAACAAACCTTACGTACTGCCTTTTTATGGTTGTTTATCTGGATAGCACCGCTCGTGACACTCATGCTTGGTCTTGGTCGAGAGAATGTACTCACCAATATCAGCTTGTTCTTCTCTAAGCTGGCGGTTGTCACATTTGGTGGCGCATATGCGGTTTTGGCTTATATGGCGCAAGCAGCGGTGACCGATTATGGCTGGCTCGATGCGGGCGAGATGATGGACGGTCTGGGACTTGCTGAAACTACGCCTGGTCCACTTATTCTGGTGACAGAGTTTGTGGGTTTTCTGGCCGCTTACCGATTTGGCGGTGAGCCTGCTTGGGTGTTTGGAATTCTTGGGGTGCTGGTGACATTGTGGATGACTTTTGCGCCTTGCTTCCTATGGATATTTGTAGGAGCTCCCTATCTTGAATGGATTACGTCACAATCACGGCTGAACGGAGCGCTTACCGGTATTACCGCTGCCGTCGTTGGATTTGTCGCCCATCTTAGTTTGTGGTTTTCGCTCCACGTATTCTTTGGCGATGTCCGGGTGGTGACATATGGTGTATTAGAACTGTGGACACCAACGCTCGTTACATTTGATTGGCGGGTTGGACTGTTGGCCTGCATAAGCGCTGTACTTTTGCTTTGGTACGACTGGAGTATCGCGGTGGTGCTCGCCGTTTCCGCTATTTTGGCCATATTTATGCAATTTGGATCAATCTGAGTACGCAATATAAGTGCGCTGATTTTGCTTTGTTCTATTCATCTAGCTGAGTAGCTGCTGACATAAAAAAGGCCCGGGCAATTTGCCCGGGCCGATCTGACCATTGTGGTCAATCTATTTGGATTGGCTTACCAGCTCAGAGCGTCTGTGTTGGCTTCTTTCCACCCGTTTAGATAGTCAACGACATCCTTAGTCGTATAATCGTTTGCTGCAGCGAGAAACTGATCATCGAGGAATACGCTGGCTGGAATAAACTCGTCGATTTCACCAACCTTCAGATATGGACCCTGGATACTTTCCCAGACCCATGGACGAAGCTCACCACGCATTTTACCGCGCATGACCTGATAGGTGTAAACTTGGTCATAAACGATCTTGGCGCCAACTGCTGGATTTTCCCACTGCTCGGGAACCAGCTTGCGGCAGATCGACTGCACTGTATGGGTGTCAACGGCACCAGCATGCTGAGCCATAGCCCAAGTGTTCAAGAACTTCTCGGCGAAGCCTTCAGTCTTACGAGCGTTTGCCATCGCCCAGTTGTTCGCTGGGTTAGCGGACACTTCTGGTGGTGTGATGTTCCGGATTGGAACACCAGCAGCAACGATGTTGCCACGGTCACTGGAGCCGCCAGCAAAGGCATCAATCTGACCGGATGATAGCGCATTGGCCATAACTGGGCCGGAGTCGCCAACAACAACAGTCTTGATGTTTGTGCTCTCAAGCGTCTCACCAATGGTATCCATGGTGATGATCGTAGTGATCTGATCGCGGTCACTGGCCAGGCCAATGGTCACGTCATGAAGATCACGAAGCCCCTTGATTGGGCTATCGGCTGGAACAACAATGCCTTCTGAGGCAAAGGTGTAAACTTCATAAACAACCGAATGAGGCTGTCCGGCATTCGCCATCTGAAGAACCTGAGCCGAGTCAAGCATCACAAATTCTGCGTCCTTGGTGTCAAGAAACGCAACAAATGGAATAGTCGTCTCTGAGTTCAGAAGATTCCAATCAATGCCGTTGTCTTCAGCAATACCAAGTGCCTCGCCAACAAACTGAGGATAGTTGCCGCAAGATGCGCTGTTCGACGTGATGATATTGACTTCTTCCAACCCGGCAGTTGCCGGGGTTACCGAAAAGGCCCCAAGCGCAAACGCGCCAACAGCTGCGCTCAACGCAACCGGACCTAAAGCTTTCATTCCCATAACATCCTCCCATGGTGTTTTCTACAGGGCAGTCTACAGAAAGTAGACAGCCTCCACTTAAGCATGTGAACAATAGCGGATCAATGCATTTGGTCTTAAATTATAAAACATGATTAAGGGGGGGGAGAATAAAATGGTCTCCTAGTTGAATCTTGCCGAGAACTTATGCGGCTTGGGGGTGCGGCAGCGGTCAAGAGTAGGTTCAAAATAGTGATTTCGAAAGTATGTAGGCTTACTGAATATTCAACTACAAGTTAGGCCAAGGCTGTATCCAGCGCGGCATTCTCAGATAATAATGACTTTTGAGCCTTATGGAACGCGCCTGACCAATGGGTTTTAGAGGGTTGGTGCCGTGTATGCTAGAGTGGCTTGCCGTCTTGGTGGAGGTAAGCGCTCGGGCACCCTGCGGGGTTTTAGTGTGGCCCTCCATTCGTTTAGGTAGCCGTGGCTCACGTGCGTGCATTTACTGGGGTTGAATCTAGGTAGGCTATTTCGATCGGCAGCCGAGAATCGCTATTCCTGACCATCAAAGCCTTTGTAATCTACTCCAAATCCGTAGTGCATTGCATGATCGTCTTCCATTAGAAAGAACGCTACAATGGCAGAGAATGGATGCTTCAAGGGTAAAATTTCTGTATGCAGCCCATACAATAACGGCTCAATATGGCTGTGATGAGTCATTGTATTCAACAAGTTGACACGGCGGGGTTTAATCTTTCTTGCCCAGCATTGTCCTTTGAACACCAGTATGAGCAGATGATGAACGAAAGTATCTAATGTCATTTATGAAGTATATTAGATAAATAACGGTTTGTTAGTTGCCATATGTGGCAATACTTAATAAGACTAGAAAATTATAAACCGTTGTATTTCAAAGGGATAGGGTGATGGTAAGAAAAATTGGACATTTTATCGGCGGCGTACAGGTTGCCGGTACGAGCGGCAACGAGGCGGATGTCTTTGATCCCAATACTGGTGATGTGCAAGCTCGAGTGGCTCTTGCCAGTGTGTCTGAAGTTGCAAAGGCGGTTGATGTTGCCAAATCTGCGCAACCAGCCTGGGCGGCGCAAAATCCCCAACGGCGCGCAAGGGTGTTTTTCAAATTTGTCGACCTGTTAAACCAGCATATGGATGAACTTGCGGCACTTCTGTCGAGTGAACATGGAAAGACGGTGGAAGATTCTAAGGGCGATATTATCCGTGGACTTGAAGTTGCCGAGTTTGTTTGTGGCATCCCACATCTTAGTAAAGGTGAATATACCGAAGGGGCGGGTCCGGGCATTGATATGTATTCGCTGCGCCAACCTTTGGGTGTGGTCGCTGGCATCACCCCGTTCAATTTTCCGGCAATGATTCCATTGTGGAAAGCTGCGCCGGCAATCGCGTGTGGCAACGCATTCATCCTTAAGCCATCTGAGCGTGATCCATCGGTGCCGATGCGGCTGGGCGAGCTATTTAAAGAGGCGGGCCTGCCAGACGGCATTTTTAGCGTTGTTAATGGTGATAAGGTTTCGGTTGATGCGCTTTTAACCCACCCCGACATTCAAGCAATTGGATTTGTCGGTTCATCTGCTATTGCCGAATATGTCTATTCTACTGGGGCGGCGCATGGAAAGCGCGTTGCTTGTTTCGGCGGCGCGAAGAATCATATGGTAGTGATGCCAGACGCAGATCTGGATCAGGCAGTCGACGCGCTGATGGGTGCTGGATATGGCTCGGCAGGCGAACGTTGCATGTCAATTTCTGTGGCGGTTCCAGTTGGTGAAGATACTGCTAATGAGCTGGTCAAGCGGCTTGTGCCTCGGGTTGCGGCCCTGAAGGTTGGTCTTTCAACTGATCCTGACTCCGATTATGGGCCGCTGGTGACGGGCACCCATCTTGAGCGAGTTAGGTCATATGTAGATCTTGGGGTGGAAGAGGGTGCTGAGCTCTTGGTTGATGGCCGGGACTTTAAGCTCCAGGGCTATGAAAACGGAAACTTCATTGGTGGCTGCTTGTTCGATCGCGTTGGTGAAGATATGCGCATATACAAAGAAGAAATCTTCGGACCTGTCTTGTCTGTCGTGCGTGCTCGCGATTATGAGCATGCCCTGAAGCTTCCTTCAGAACACGAGTACGGCAACGGCGTTGCAATATTCACTCGTGATGGCGATGTTGCGCGCGATTTTGTCTCACGAGTTAATGTCGGGATGGTGGGGGTGAATGTGCCTATACCGGTGCCTCTCGCCTATCATACATTTGGTGGCTGGAAGCGTTCAGGGTTTGGCGATCTCAATCAGCATGGGCCGGATGCAATCAAATTCTACTCACGTACCAAGACAATTACCTCACGTTGGCCGCAAGGAATGCGCGAGGGGGCTAAATTCGTTATGCCGACCATGGGCTAGATGCCCGCTGCCCAGCCCAAGGTGAGCGCTGGATGCTGTGGAAGATGCTATGTCAATGAGTGCAGGGCCAATATTTAGTTATCGTGAGCTGGTAGTATCGGGAGAACTTTCGGCTGATGATGCGCAGCTGGCGGTAGCGGAAGCGCTGGATGTTTTACACACCAGGCTAGTGGGCTATGCGCCGCGGGGTACTAAGGGGAGCTTGCGCGGACTTTTGCGGATTGGCGCGCCGGACCCCGCGCCCTGTGGCCTTTATATTTTTGGCGATGTCGGGCGCGGTAAATCCATGCTGATGGATTTATTTTTTGAGGGTGCGCCAGTCAAGAAAAAGCGCAGAACCCATTTTCACAAATTCATGTCCGAAGTGCAGGATCGCATTCATGAGCAGCGGACGCGGCTGAAAGCAGGCGAGTTGAAGGGAGACGATCCAATCGCGCCGGTCGCTTGCGACATCGCAGCTGAGGCATGCTTACTGTGCTTCGATGAGTTTCAGGTAAGTGATATCGCCGATGCGATGATATTGGGCAGGTTATTTGAACAATTGTTTGATCTCGGCGTTGTGGTTGTTGCAACATCAAATACTTTCCCCGATCATCTCTATGACGGGGGGCTCAACCGTGCCCTGTTTCTACCCTTTATTGAGCTTATCAAGGTACGGATGAATATGCTCCATCTGGATTCACCGCGAGACTATCGCCTTGACCGATTGAGGGCGGAGTTAGTCTATCATGCCCCCAACGACAAAGCTGCCGAGAAAGCGATGAACAAAGCGTGGAGTGAGGCGACTTCAGGGCTCAAGCAGTATGCGACGGAGATTAAGGTAAAGGGGCGTGAAATTAGCGTTCCTCGCGCCGCCGGACGGGCGGCACGATTTACTTTTACTGAACTGTGTGAGGCGCCTTATGGCCCTCGTGATTATTTAGCGATTGCGTCGACTTACGATCGTATATTCATATCCGATGTCCCGCTTCTCAATGCCCGTGAGCGTAATTCATCTCGCCGTTTCATCACTTTGATAGATGCTCTTTATGAAGCGCACGCCTTTGTATTTATCACTGCAGATGGTGAGCCGTCGGAAATTGTGGCATCGGGTGATGAGGCGCCGGCGTTTCGGCGTGCCGCTTCAAGGTTAGAGGAAATGCGTTCGCTGGATTATCTAAACGCGATCTCTGATCGAGTGGGGTGATCGGGATGGCGGCTATAGCCAGTGCGTTATCTCTAGCTCCTGCTTGCGGTTGCATTATAAATTAGATACTGACGGGCACTGGCGGCCCCAGGGCTGCGGCTGGCAAATTGGGGAGTTGAAGTCCATGGCGCGGAACAGAATTGCGTTGATAGGATCTGGGCAGATTGGCGGCACATTGGCGCTACTAGCCGGATTGAAAGAACTTGGCGACGTTGTTTTGTTCGATATCGTTGATGGGATGCCCCAGGGGAAGTCCCTCGATATTGCGCAGGCAAGTCCGGTTGAAGGGTTCAATGTCAAACACTCCGGGACATCACGTTATTCGGCCATTCGTGGCGCTGATGTGGTAATTGTTACGGCGGGTGTTCCTAGAAAGCCCGGCATGAGCCGTGATGATCTGCTGGAAATAAATCTAAAAGTGATGGGGCAGGTTGGTGCAGGAATTAAAAAATATGCACCTAAAGCGTTTGTCATATGCATCACTAATCCGCTTGATGCTATGGTCTGGGCTTTGCAAAAGGCGAGTGGACACAAAACCAACATGATCTGCGGTATGGCGGGTGTGCTCGATTCATCGCGGTTCCGGTATTTTCTAGCTGATGAGATGAATGTATCGGTTAAGGATGTTACAGCATTCGTCCTTGGCGGGCATGGGGATACCATGGTGCCTCTGCCACGTTATTCTACCGTTGCTGGAGTTCCTCTTCCCGATCTCATCAAAATGGGCTGGCTTCAGAAAAGCAGGCTCGAGGAAATTATTCAGCGTACCCGGGATGGCGGTGCGGAACTGGTGTCGTTGTTGAAAACCGGCTCCGCTTTTTATGCTCCAGCGAGCGCAGCAATTTCGATGGCGGAATCCTACCTACGCGACCAGAAACGAGTGCTGCCCGCGGCGGCCTATCTTACTGGTGAATATGGCGTGCGAGGACTTTATATTGGCGTGCCTGTGGTAATTGGTGCGAAGGGTATTGAGCGCATTGTTGAGATTGAGCTCAATCGCTCGGAAAAAACCCAGTTTAGCAAGTCAGTTGAGTCGGTTCGCTCGTTGGTTGACGCGTGTAAGAAAATCTCTCCGAAAATGCTGGCAGTTACGACTAAGTAATTATTAGCTAAAGAAAGCTCGGTGCTTCGATGAATATCCATGAATATCAAGCAAAGGCTGTCTTGAGTTCTTT
>Ga0302135_10001641_pt1 | contig 13462 bp, 13 predicted proteins | sample CBN3_surface_MG_FD_203119 | JGI IMG/M metagenome (GOLD analysis project Ga0302135, IMG submission 203119) | Marine microbial communities from Western Arctic Ocean, Canada - CBN3_32.1 | ecosystem: Environmental > Aquatic > Marine > Oceanic | place: Canada: Western Arctic Ocean | collected...
AATGAGCGATTCCTCGATGAGAATTTCGTCCACCGGCGAAAGATCCACGCCTTTTTTGGCGAGTTCCTCGAACTCGTCACGATTGTACGCGATGCCGCCGCCGGTGCCGCCGAGCGTGTACGCGGGCCGAATGATGAGCGGGAATTTTCCAATCTTGTCCGCGACGGCCCACGCCTCCTCCATGTTGTGGGCGATGCCGCTCACGGGCACGTCGAGGCCAATCTCGAGCATCAGTTCCTTGAAGCGCGCGCGGTCCTCGCCGCGCTCGATGGCGTCGGCTTTCGCGCCGATCATTTCCACGCCGTGCTTTTCCAAAACGCCCGTGCGGAAAAGTTCCATCGCGGTGTTGAGGCCCGTCTGCCCGCCGAGCGTGGGGAGCAGCGCGAGTTGGCCCTCCGCGCCGAGCGACTTCATCTCGGCCAATTCGCGCACGATGATTTTCTCCACCGCCTCGGGTGTGACCGGCTCGATGTACGTGCGGTCGGCAAATTCCGGGTCGGTCATAATGGTGGCCGGATTGGAATTCACCAGCACCACGCGATAGCCCTCCTCGCGCAGCGCCTTGCACGCCTGCGTGCCCGAATAGTCAAACTCACACGCCTGCCCAATGATAATTGGGCCAGCGCCAATGATCAGAACCGAATGAATGTCGTCGCGTCGCGGCATAAACCACGCGAGGCATACCGGAAAACCGCCAGAGTTGACAGAGATTTTCTGCGATTATAGCAAACTTTGCTGCTTCCCACCGTCCATTTTCAGGCCGAGGCGGTCGTAGCCGAGCTCGGTGGCGGTGCGGCCTTGGGGGGTGCGGTGGAGGTAGCCTTCCATGATTAGAAAGGGCTCGTAGACTTCCTCGAGCGTGTCGGGCTCTTCGCCGACGGCGGCGGCGATGGAGTTGACGCCGACGGGGCCGCCGCTGAATTTTACGATGATGGTCTCGAGGATGCGCTTGTCCATTTCGTCGAGGCCGTGGCTGTCGATTTCCAGCATCGCGAGGGCGGCGTCGGCGATGACGTTGGTGATTGCGCCGTCGGCTTTTACTTGGGCGTAATCGCGGACGCGGCGGAGGAGGTTATTGGCGATGCGCGGGGTGCCTCGGCTGCGACGGGCGATTTCGGTTGCGCCTTGTTCGTCGATGGCGACATCAAGCAAACTGGCGGAGCGCGTGACGATGCGCGTCATGTGGTCGGCGGCATAATAGTTGAGGCGTTCGCGAATGGGAAAGCGCGTTAGCAACGGCGCAGTGAGCAGCCCGCTGCGGGTGGTGGCGCCGATGAGCGTAAATCGCGGGAGATTCAGCCGCACGCTGCGGGCGTTCGGGCCTTGGTCAATGATGATGTCCAGCTGGTAATCCTCCATCGCGGGGTAGAGATATTCCTCCACGGTTTTTTGCATGCGATGGATTTCATCGATGAAGAGCACATCGCCTTCCTCGAGATTGGTGAGCAACCCCGCGAGGTCCGCCGCCTTCTCGATGGTCGGCCCGCTGGTGCAGCGGAGGTTCGCGCCCATGGCCTTGGCGATGATGTGCGCCAGCGTTGTCTTGCCCAATCCCGGCGGGCCCGAGAGCAGCACGTGGTCAATCGGCTCCGCGCGCTGCGTGGCCGCCGTCACGGCAATCTCCAGACGTTCGCGCACCTTCTCCTGCCCGCCGAATTCCTCAAAAGCCACCGGCCGCAGCGACGTCTCAAACACCGCATCCGGTTCCCCCAATTCATCAGTCACCCGCGTGTCCATTGGGTTGAGAGTGGAGGAGTGGGAGCGCGAGGGACAAGGCGATTCGGTTAACAGAGGGGATGGGAATGCCCAAAGACCAAAATCCAAGTCCCAAGGAATGACCAACCAACAATAACCAATTTAGAGTTTGGATGTGTGGATTTCCTTGGTCATTTCGCCTTCTCTCTATACTCTTGCGGCGATGGCGGAGCGCGATGATAATGAGCCTTTTGAGGAATCCGACGAATCGTCGGAGGCAGAATTTTGGCCGAATTATGCTCCGGTGCCGGTGCAGTTTCATTCGTTCTTGGAGGAAGGGCCGTTTGCGAAGTGCACGTTGTGTGATGAAACGTTGATGGAGGATGGCACGCAGTATCTCATTCACAAGGCGTTTCATCGCGAGGAGGTCATTTTTGAATACGCGATGTGCCTGCCGTGCCGCGCAAAAATGCAGGGGGAGCTTTCGGTGGAATCCATCGAGGCTATCAACGCGTATATGGAGCAGTACGAAATCGAGGATCGCACGGGGCCGATGATGGAGGCGCACGGCACGGATGTTTCCAAATGGCTCTCGCACTGTCTCGTCACCGGCGCGCCCATTGCCGAGGCGGAGGAGTATCATTACTACGCATTTTGCGACGGGCCGGATTTGGTGTTCAACGGATTGCCGATTGCGCTCGCGGGTAACGTGGATGAGGAGCTCAACGAGTTGCTCTCACAAAAAACCCGTGACCGATTGGATGGGTTTGTGGATGAACAATTTGGTTTGCCCCCGGAATTGCGGAAGCCAATTAAGGGGAGTCCGGTTTTCATTTAAATGACCCAGGCCAAAAACCCAATTCCCAAGGAATACCCAACAATAATTTTCAAATGGATTTTGGGTATTGGAACTTCCTTGGGCCTTGGTAATTCTTGTTTGAACATTTCCCCTACTTAAGTCAGTCTAACCCCATCGATGCTTGATTTCATCGGAAATAAAGTGACGCATTGCGACGGTGTTTCGCGGCGTAGTTTTCTGCGCGCGGGCGCGTTGGGCGTGGGCGGCTTGACGCTTGCGGATGTATTGCGTGCGGAGGCCGCGAGTGGCAAGTCGCACAAAGCCGTCATCAACATCCATCTTGATGGCGGGCCGCCGCAGATGGATATGATCGATCCCAAACCGGAAGCACCGGCGGAATTGCGCGGCGAATTTTCCTCCATCAAAACAAAAATTCCCGGCGTGCATCTCACTGAGTTGATGCCGCAAGTGGCGGCTGCTGCTGACAAGTTTGTTTTCTTGCGCTCGCTCGTGGGCAGTGCCGGGCGGCACGATGGGTTTCAGTGTCAGAGCGGTTATCACATCAAAGAGCTGGCTAGCATCGGCGGGCGACCTGCGATGGGTTGCGTGGTGGATAAATTGCTTGGCCCAAATGGAAATGCTCCGGCGTTTGTGGATCTGATGCAAGGCAGGCCCTTGGCGCGCAACAGTGCGCGGGTTGGTTTTTTGGGGCCTGCGTTCAAGCCATTTCGGCCAGACATCTCGCATCTTTTTCAGCGCGAACTTGAACAGGGAATGAAGGGCGAACTGGCGCGACTCGGTAAAGATCATCAAGTTAATCTAAAACTCATCAAGGGCCTCAATGCCGAACGGTTGGACGACCGCGTCGGTTTGCTTCAGCAGTTCGATGGGGTTCGGCGGCAAATGGAGCAGGGCGGTATGATGAGCGCGATGGATCGTTTCAATCAACAAGCCGTAGACATTCTCACCTCCGGAAAATTTGCCGACGCAATGGATTTGGAAAAGGAAGACCCCAAAGTGCTCGCTCGCTACACTCCGCGCCATAAAGAAGAAGGCGGGCGGGGAACGACCGCCGATGGCTATAACGCCTCGCGCAAACTTCTGCTTGCCCGCCGCCTCATCGAAGCCGGCGTGCGCGTGGTGAGCGTGAGCTTCAGTGATTTCGACACGCACTCCAGCAACTTTAGTCGAATGCGCCATCTCGTGCCCGTGGTGGATCACGCGCTCGCCACGCTCGTGGCCGATCTTGGCGAACGCGGAATGCTCGATGATGTGCTCATCGTTGCGTGGGGCGAATTCGGGCGCACGCCCAAGGTCAACGCCAAAGGTGGGCGCGACCATTGGCCGCGCGTCTCGCCGGGGTTGATGGCCGGCGGCGGCATCCGCACCGGCCAAGTCATCGGCGCCACCGACAAAATTGCCGCCGAACCCACCGAACGCCCCGTGCATTACCAAGACGTGATGGCCACGATGTACCAACACCTTGGCCTTAACCCCAACGCCACCACTGTGAACGACACCACCGGTCGCCCGCAATATCTGTGCGATACCGGCCGGCCGATTCGGGAGTTGGTTGGGTAGGACTGGCCCTCCGGGCCGGCCGCGGCGTGCTCGGAGAGCCCGCCCTACCTTTTACATTTCTCAAATTTCATAAGTTTCAAAAAAATAGAAATGTTGCATTGCTGCTTTTGGTGTGAAAAATGCGGCGATGGATGTAGCGGTATTTGGAGCGAGCGGATTTATTGGGCGCCACACGTGCGAATGCATGCGGGCGGATGGTATCGCGGTGCGCGAATTGGCGCGGCGGTCGGATCCGCCGATGGATGCGCTGCGGGCGACTGAGGCGGAATTGGCTCGCGCCATTGAAGGATGCGATGCGGTGGTGAATGTGATTGGCATCAAATGCCCGGATGGCCCGCAGACGTTTCACGCAATGCACGTGACGGTGCTGGAGAAAATCCTCGCCGCAATGCGCGAGGCGGATGTGCGGCGGTTGGTGAACATCAGCGTGGTGGTCAGCAAACCCGATCCGGGCAGTGCGTATCACGACACCAAATGGCAGGCGGACGAGCTCCTCTGTGCCAGCGGCGTGGACTGGACGCTGCTCAAGCCCGGCGTGGTGTACGGGCGCGGCGATAATATGCTTGGCCATCTCACGTTGATGATTGGGCTCACGCGATTTTTTCCGATTGTGGATCGCGGCCGTTCGCAGATGCAGCCGGTGTGCGTGCTCGATGTGGCAGCGGCCATTTCGGCGTGCGTACAAAAGCCGGAAACCATTGGCAAAACTTTTGACGTCGTTGGCCCCGAGCCGATGGAGTTGCAGAAGATTGTGCGGACGGTGGCCGAGGCGATGGGCGAGCCGGTGGTTATCCTGCCCACGCCGTATCATTTGATGAAGCCCGCCGTGCACGTGATGGGCTGGGTGATGCGCGAGCCACTGTCTACCCCGGCGCAGTTGCAAATGCTGCGCGAAGGAATGACCGGCGACGTGGAACCGATGCGGTGCGAATTGGGCGTGGAGCCGAGGGAGTTTACGGCGGAGAATATTCGGGGGATGTTGCCGGGGTAAAATGATGTAGCCCAGCCCGGTGGGCTGGGAACCCGGGCCACCGCCCGGGCTACAATCACATCCGAAAATCTTCGGCCTTCTTTTTTTCCTGCTTGTTTAGCACGCGCATATCGAGGCCGTCGTAGATGACGAGTGATTTTGGCGCGACGCTATCCATGATGAACACGTTGCCGCCGATGGTGCTGTGGGCGCCAATGACGGTGTTGCCGCCGAGGATTGTTGCGCCGGGATAAATGGTGACGTGATCCTCAATGGTGGGATGGCGTTTCTTGCCGCGCAGCCCTTGGCCGGCGGAAGTCGACCGCGCGCCGAGCGTGACGCCGTGGTACATTTTTACGTGATCGCCGATGATCGTCGTTTCGCCCACCACGCAGCCGGTGCCGTGATCGATGAAAAAATGATGGCCGATGGTCGCGCCGGGGTGGAGATCCATTCCGGTACGCGCGTGCGCCCATTCGGTCATAATGCGCGGCAAAAGAGCGACGTCTTTTTCGTAAAGCACGTGCGCCATCCGCTGCACGGAAATGGCTTCGATGAAGGGATAGCTCACGATAATTTCCTCGTGGCTCTTGGCGGCGGGATCGCCATCGAAGGCGGCCTTCACATCGGTACTTAAAATTTTCCGCATTTCCGGCAGACTCGCAAGCAAATGCATCGTCAACTCGCGCGCGGCTTCGCGTGGGTTTTTCTTGGCGGCTTCGGTGGGTGGAGAATGTGCAATGCTCTTGAGCAGTTCATCCTCCAGCCGTCCTGCCACCGCATCCATCAGCAGAGCCGTTTCCATTTTTAACTCAGAGGAATGGGTGACCTTATTGTCAAAAAAACCAGGAAACAGCAGCGTCAACAAATCCGAGGTGAGATCCATCATGCCACTTTTGGAAGGCAGGTTGGTGCCGTCCAAATGGTTGATGCCCCCCACACTGGCGTAGGAGGCGATCAATTGATCCGTTAGCTCGGTAATTTTCACGCGGCGAGTAAACCCCACACGGCGGAGCGGCGCAAGGATGGAGCTACAGTATCTGTGACACCGCAGCGGCGGCTTGGGCGGGGGAGATGTCACGAAGGCAGCGCAGATCGATGGGGCATTTTTTTAGAAAACAGGGGGAGCAGGGGGCGGTGGTGCGGAGGAATTGGTGTGCATTGTCACCGGGCAAACCGGGCGCGGTGAGTTCGGGGCTGGTGCTGCCAAACGGGACGATGACCGGTGTGCCCACGGCGGCCGCGACGTGCATGGGGCCGGTGTCGTTGGTGAGCACGGCGTTGCATTCGGCGAGGGTGGTGACGAGTTGGGTGAGCGATGTTTTGCCGGCGAGGTTGGTGGTGTGTTTGGCGGGGAGTGCTTCGGTGATTTCGGTTGCGGTTTCCACATCGCCTTTGCCGCCGAGCAGGAGCAATTGGGCTTGGTGTTTTTCGATGAGGATTTTGGCGGCTTCGATGAAATGCGCCGTGGGCCAGCGCTTGGCGGGGCCGTATTCGGCACCGGCGATGAGGCCGATTTTGGGGTTGCCGGAATTTTTTGTTACCGAATTTTTTAGGCGCAGCGCGGGTGCCGTGGGGTTCTCACTGGCGCCGAGTTGTTTGGCAAGGTGCAGGTATTGATGAATGTGATGGGCACGCGCAGGATATTTTTCGGGCGGCAAATTGTTGGTGATGCGGTACTGGATATCCAGCGGCAGCCGTTTGTGCATGGGCACGGCGTGGGGGTGGGGGGCGATTGGCTCGGTGAGAAACCACTTGCGCCAGAGGCTGGCGTAGCCGATGCGGCGAGGGATGTTTGCGTGCCAGCACTCGAGCGCGCTGCGGGGTGAATTGGGCAGGATGAGGGCGGTGTCGAAATTACTTTCGCGCAGGCGTTGGCCGATGGTGAATGGGGATTCGCTTTTCGCAAAAGTGAGCACCTCGTCAAAGTGTTCGGTGCCGTCCCAAAGGCCGGCGAGTTTTTCGTGGGTGAGCAGGGTGAGGCGCGCATCGGGGAGTGCTTCGCGCAATCGATCGATGGCGGGCAAGGCCATAATGGCATCACCGAGCCAATTGACACCGCGGATGAGAATGTTGTTTGGCGCGCTCATTCGGATTCGGGTTTGGGGCGGGGTTTCCAGCGGTTGTGTACCCAGAACCAGTTGGCGGGGTCGCGGCGGATGTAGTCTTCCTGCGCGGTGATAATGTCGCGGGTGAGGGCTTCGGTGGTGCGGCGCTTGCCGTTCTCGCGCAGTGGGATTTCTTCGCCGAGTTCCAGCTTCCAGCGTCCGAGGCTGGTGCGAAAACAGGCGCCTGGAAACAGGCGGGATCCATAACGCTTGGCCATCACGGCGGGCGCAGCGCTAACGGAAGCTTCGTGGCCGAACACCGGCAACCGTAAGCCGCTGTCACCGGCGTGTTGATCGGCCAATAGGCCGAGTAGGATGGAGGGTCGTTTCATGGTTTCCTTGAGCTGCGCACCTTCGTTGCGGCGCTCGAAATAAAGGCAGCCGGAGGCTTTGCGCAGCGCGAGCATTAGCTCGGTCAATTTCCGCTGGCGGAGGCCGCGATAGGTGGTGACGACTTGACCGGAGGGCACGGCGAGTTTCATCCACGCGAAGAGTTCGAAATTCCCGAAGTGGCCAGAGGCGAGCAGGATGCGTTCGTTCGGATTGGCTTGCAGGATTTTTTCCAGTTGCGCGAAGCCTTCGAATTCCAGGATTTTTGAAATGGCTTCGGCGTTCATGGTGCCGGTCTTGAGAATGCAGGCGTAGGTTTCGCCAAGGCGTCGGAAATTTTCTTTGGCGAGTGCGCGGATTTCGTCGGTAGGTTTTTCTGGAAAACAGACGGCCAAATTTTCCAACGCCACTTGGCGGTGTCGTCGGTCGAGATGCCACGCGAGTGCCCCGGCGCATCGGCCGAGGCGGCCGAGGCAGCGCAGCGGCAGGCATTGCGCGATGGCAACGAGGGCGCGGGCGAAAAGGTAAAGGCAGGTTTCCATCTCCGTTCAGTTAGCGAAAGCGGATCTTGCGCACGCAGTCGTCAAAGTCCTTGGCGCCGTTGAGGATTTTGATTTCGACGCGCATATAATAAATGGGGAGATCCACGCGGTCGAGTTTAGGGAATCGCACGGCGTCTTTTTGGGTGGTGATGATGACTTCAGCGCGGCGTTTTTTGGCGCGGTTAATCGTGTTGAGCAGCTCCTGTTGAGTGAACCGGTGATGATCGGCGAAGCGTTTGGTGTACACCAACTCCGCGCCCTGATCGGCGAGGCTGTTTTCAAAACTCTCCGGCTGCGCGATGCCGCTGAGGGTGGCGATCTTGCGGCCCTTGAGCCATCCGATTTCTTCACGTTGATCGGGGTTGAAGACATCCTGAAAAAAAAGCGGCCAATGAATGCATTCGATGATGCCCGCTTGCGGGTTGTGTTTGCGAATGCGGGCGCGGAGGGCGGCGGTGTCGCCATTGCTTTTGGTGATGAAAATGGTGTCGGCGCGTTTGAGGTGCTGCACGGGCTCGCGCAGGGTGCCGCGCGGGAGGAGTTGCTCGTTGCCAAACGGGAGCTGCGCGTCAATGAGCACGATGTCGCGTCGGCGTCCGGCGAGTTTCCAGTATTGGAAGCCGTCATCGAGCAGTAAGGTGTCGCAGCCGAATTTCTCGATGGCATAGCGTCCTGACTTCACGCGATCTTTGTCCACCAGCACAACGACGTCTTTGAGATTGGAGGCGAGCATATACGGTTCGTCGCCGGCGTCCTCGGAATTGAGCAGCAGATTTTTGGCATCGGAAACCACGCGAGGCGGGGTGGTGTCATCCTGAAACAGAAGTTTGTTTCGCAAACGCTGCAAAAGGGGCGGCGGCTTGGAGCGATATCCGCGCGAAAGAATGGCAACTTTGCGTCCGTGATCCTGTAGCACGCGGGCAAATTTTTCGACGACCGGCGTTTTGCCCGTGCCGCCCACAGTGAGGTTGCCCACGGTGATGACCTGCACGCCGAGGGGATGATCGCGAATGATGCGGGCTTCGTAAAGCCAGCGGCGTGCTTTGACGCCAACGAGGAAAACCTTGGAGAGACAAAAAAGCAGCCCGCGCAAAGCCGTGGCGCGTTTGCCGCGGCGCTCGTTGAAAATCACCTCCAGCGCGAAGGTTTCAAATTGTTCCTGCCAGGCACGGAGCGTCTCGCGCATTGGGCGGAGTGTGCTGGAGAATCAGCCGCATTTCAAGCTAACGAAAAAGAAGCCAACGAACGTCAGGCGGCAGCGGCCCGATTTTGGGCGGTAGATTTGGGCGGATTGGATGGCGTGGCTGATGGGCCTTCGGACGGTGATTTTGGCCGGGGCGGGCGCGGGCCGTTGGTGTGCGGCAAGTCGGGGCGGGGGCGAATCGGGCGACCACCACCGGGCCGTCCGGGTTCGGGGTTGATTCGAAAGTGCGGCAGCCGGTCAAAGGTGCGCGCTTGTTCAGGGGTGAGGAGGGCACGGATTTCTTCCCGCACTCGTTTGTCTTCGGTGATGATTTGCTCGCGGAAGGGTTTGCCAAATTCCCGCACGCGGTCGTGGCCCGCTTTGCGGATTTTGAGCATCTGTGTTTTTTGCTCGTCGGTGAGCTTGAGGTGATTATCGAGATAACCGTGCGAGCGAAACATCATCGGGCGCGCGGGTGATTGCGGGAAGCCCTTGGAGTTCGCCGGCGAAAATTTGCCATTTGGAGTTGCGGGATTAGCAGGATTTGTGGATTCCGGCGCAGGTTGATCGGTGGCATTGCGATGGCTCAGCAAATGCCCCGTGCCCACACCGCTGCCGAAGATCAGCACGGTGGCCAGAATGACCTTCCATTGATGCATCAGAAATTATTCGGCGTTATTCGCCAGTGGAATCCGGATCGATGGCAAGCATCACAATGCTTTCCAAATCCTCTTCACCGGGGGCTTCGAAATTTGCAATCGCCGGAGCGGCGTTCCCTTGCGGCGTAGTGGCGCCGGTACCATCGGTGGGGGCTTTCATCCACACCGCCACCAACACCAGCACGGCGAGGCAGGGCACCACGGCTTTCCAAAGTGACTGAGCCCACGCGGACCAAACATCGGCGATGTTTGCCACGGCGGCGGGGGCTTCTTTGATGTGCGCCATGATGCGCTTCTCGAAGGCGTACGGCACGCGGTCGTTGGCGGGAATTCCCCGCGTTTCGGCCAGCAACCGCTCTAAAATGTCTTCTATCTTCTTCATCGTTCTATTATGCAGACGGCCCGTTTGCGGGCGCGGTTACAGGTACTTTTCCGGGGCCAGCGTGGCGAGGATTTTCTTCATTTTATCCCGCGCGCGGTGGGCCCGCACTTTCACGTTTGACTCCGTAAAATCAGTCAATTCTGCAATTTCTTTCACCGATTTCCGCTCGATATCAAGCATCGTGATAATCATCCGATCATCCGGTTTCAGCCCCTCCAGCAAGCGATCCACCAGCGCCTTTGCAGCTGATTGATTGGCCTCTTTTTCGCTGTTATCCTCGCCCACATTTTCCAGCCATTCATTTTCTTCATTGGATAAATCGGTGGCATTCCACTCGCGATTGCGCTGATGTTTGCGCAAAAAATCGTAGCACGTAAATGTCGCCGTCCGCATCAGCCAATGCTCGAATGGCGCGTCGCCTCGGTAGCTCGAAAGCTTGCTGTACGCTTTCATAAATACCGTCTGCACGATGTCCTCCACCTCATCCTCGCGGCGTGCGTAACGGCGCGCGATGGCGAATACGCGCGGCTGATACTTCACCACCAACGGCTCGAAACTTTCCGGGTTGCCTTCCAGCACCTCCGCAATTAGTTCCTTGTCCGTTGGAATCGTCGCATCCATCGCGCTGTTGATAACAGAGCCAGTCATTCAACCAACGAAAAAAGCCACCGGGTTATCCCCGATGGCTGTGAAAATGAAATTACCCGCTAGCGTCCACGCGGGCCGCGATCACCACCGCGTTGTGGGCCGTGACCTTGAGGGCCGCGAGCGCCACCGCGTTGCGGGCCGTGGCCTTGAGGGCCGCGAGCGCCACTGCGTTGTGGGTCGTGACCTTGCGGGCCGTGACTTTGAGGACCGCGAGCGCCACCGCGTTGCGGGCCGTGGCCTTGAGGACCGCGAGCATCACCGCGTTGTGGGGCGAACTTTGCTTGGGGCGCGGGGCCGCGTCCGCAATGCGGGCAAACTCCGGAAGGCTTGCCCTGTTGTGGGCCACGGGGGCCGCGTTGGCCTTGAGCCATGGAGGCCATCCGTTGGTGCATTTGGATAATGCCGTGCGGAGGACCTTGTTGAGGGCGTTGCTGTGGGCCGCGATTTTGGCCAAATCTTTGTTGGCTCATTTGCTGGCGGGCTTGGGCAAATTGCTTGATGCGTTCGCCGATGGCTTTGCGAATGTCTTCGCCCGAAGGTCGTTGCTGTTGCGAGCTGCGGCCCCAGTTTCCTTTAGCCGCTCTGGCGCGTGCTTCTTGATATTTTTTCATGCGCTCGGCCCACGCTTTGCGGGCGTCGTCACCTCGTGAGGAGGGTTGACGGGTTTGCGGTTTGCGGTCGCTATCGCGACGATCATTTTGGGCTGCTCGACTGGTGATTTTGGAATGCAGCACCATGAACTCTTTTTTGTCGATAAAACCGTCGCGATTCGAATCGATCTTGGTAAAGCCGATCCCTGAGGTCATCCGCTCGGGAGCTTCTTTTACGGAAATTTTCCCATCTTTGTTTTTGTCGTTAGCCATAAAAATCGCTAACGGGTTTGCTCCGGTGGAGGCACCATCGGGCCGTGCGGGTCGTGTTTTTGGGGCGTTCGATTTTTTGGTGATTTGTGCACGCGACGTGTTGTGGCGCTCTAATGCTTCGCGCGCCCAATCGGCATCGCGGTTGTTGTTTTGCGCGGTTTTCCGTTGGTTATCTGCAAAAAATGCGCGTCGATAAGCCTCTCGGCCATTTTCATCAAGACTGCGGAGGAATGTCATTTTCTCCCGATAATCCAGCGTTCCGTCGCCGTTTTGGTCATATTTCTTGGTGATTTCGCTTTTTGACAGGGTTTTTGGGCCAGTTTGATCTTCGGAATTGCCTGAAATCACCGCAATTCCAGCGGTTAACATGGCGATGGTGAGTGTACAATTTTTCATTTTTTTTTTTGTTTTCTTTAGTTTTGAGTGAAAACTGGAGCGATTCCCACCTCGGTTATTTTGGCAGACGCCGTTTGGGGGTGTGCGTTACACAATTTTGAAGGCGGTTGGAATTGACACGTCTGCTGTCTTTGCTATTGTCTCCGTCCCCGAGGGCCAAAATCCAACGGGACAACCTAATGGTTTGGAGGTGAATTTAGGTTAATGACAGAAATTAAACTGAAAAAAGGCGAACCCGTCGAGCGTGCGCTGCGGCGTATGAAGAAGAAGCTCGATCGCGAGGGCACCATCAAGGACATCCGTAACCGGCGTGCCTTCGAGAAGCCCAGCGCAAAGAAACGCCGTAAAATGAAAGTGGCGAAGTTCTCCGCCATGCTCGCCGCGCGTTACGCGGATTATTAGGCCTTGATCATCACGGACCTTTGATTTGAACAAGTGCGCCTGCGGGCGCATTTTTTTTTGCCACAATGAATTCACGCGACATCGCCATCAGCATCCTGCGCACGTTGCACACCGCCGGTCACGAAGCGTGGTTGGTGGGTGGCTGCGTGCGCGATGAATTGCGCGGCGCGGAGCCGAAGGATTTCGACATTGCCACTGATGCGCGGCCCGAACAAGTCGAGGCAATCTTTCCGAAAACCATCGGCGTGGGAAAAAGTTTTGGCGTGATGCTCGTGCTCGAAGGCGGCGGGCAATTCGAGGTCGCCACCTTCCGCGCCGAGAGCGGTTACACCGATGGACGCCGGCCGGACAGCGTTACTTTTGGTGATGCCGAGGCCGATGCGCTCCGGCGTGATTTCACCATCAACGGTCTCTTCCTAAATCCCGTTACCAACGAACTGCGCGATTGGGTTGGCGGCGAGGCGGATTTGAAAGCCGGCGTGCTGCGCACCATCGGCGATCCCGCCAAGCGCTTTGGCGAAGATCACCTGCGCCTCTTGCGCGCCGTGCGCTTCGCCGCGCAACTGGATTTCCAGATCGAGCCCGCCACCTTCGTCGCCGTGCAACAGCACGCGGAAAAAATCAACCGCGTCAGCGCCGAACGCATTCGCGATGAACTACTCAAACTTTTCCGCCCGCCCCACGCCGCGCGCGGGCTCGACCTCCTGCGCGATAGCGGTTTGCTCGCGCACGTGCTACCCGAAATGATGCTCACCATCGGCTGCGAGCAATCGCCCGAATATCATCCCGAAGGCGACGTGTACAAACACATCCGTTTGATGCTCGATAAAATGCCCGCCGATGCGCCTGCGGAATTGCCGTGGACCATTCTCCTGCACGACATCGCCAAACCCGCCACCGTTTC
>Ga0302135_10001642_pt1 | contig 13459 bp, 18 predicted proteins | sample CBN3_surface_MG_FD_203119 | JGI IMG/M metagenome (GOLD analysis project Ga0302135, IMG submission 203119) | Marine microbial communities from Western Arctic Ocean, Canada - CBN3_32.1 | ecosystem: Environmental > Aquatic > Marine > Oceanic | place: Canada: Western Arctic Ocean | collected...
GGGCTATGTTGTCGGAGTAGATCACCACCTCGTCGTCGGTCAATTCACTGGTCAGGAAAAGGGCATGTCCATCGCCCACGGGGGAGAGCAGGACACGCCAGTGGCTCAGGCGCGTCGTGGGGTCCGAGCCCGGAGCGTCTGTGAGCTGGATGAACGAATTTTCGCCGGTAAGCTGAACGTTACTGGGATCGACTGGACTGGTCATTGGTAACACCTCCTGTTTGCAACAGCATATCACCGTGGAATGGGGGTTGGGGTTGTTTGGGACCGGAGTGCTGATGGCGGATAATGGCGATGTATAGCGATAGGTTACAGTAGGTCGTATGGACAGGCGAGGTGTATTCGGTGTTGCGGCAATCCGGCGTGATGCACGCGTCGGTGGTTTGACGGCGTCGCGGCCCGTCCTGAAGGTTCGAGAGACCCCCAACTGCCCAGCCGTCGTCGGAAGCGGCTCTGGGACGGTTCTGGCGGTTTGTAGACACGCTTCCGTAGGGCCTGGAGGCCGAGTGGCCGACGGTTCAAAGTCATATATCCAGGGCGTCCCGGCGGCGCCTCAGGGCCTGATTTTCGCGACGATGTGATTGCAGGAGAGTCAGGGGAACGTTGGGCCGGGGACGTGGAGTTGCGTCTTGTCGCTCCCGACTGGTACCGGCACCGCCATCATGAGGACCCGGCCTACAATGGCGTGCTTCTCCATGTGGTGCTTCACCCGGTGGGGTCGCGAATCTCTGTTCTGAGGTCGAAGGGCCAGGTGCCCATCGTATCGATGGGATCTGTGCTGGAAGATCTGCAGGAGAAGCCGCCGACTCGCCTCGCCCAGATTCCTGAGTTCGAGAATCTGGGTGATTCTCTTGATCTTGCGTGGGACCGTCGGTTCTTTTCGAAGGCTTCGGGACTGGGTCTGGAGTTGGAGCGTGACGACCCTAGCGACGTGCTCTACCGGGCGGTGATGGAGGTCCTTGGCTACGTAAACAACCGAAGGCCATTTCGCCACCTGGCTGATGCCGTTCCATTCTCGGCTCTGGCCTCACTGAGGGACGAGACTGGCGGCGGAGAAGGCGACGCTTTTAGTTGCATCGGGATTTTGCACCGAGCATGAAAGATGGGTACGCCTTTGAGTTAAAGGGGCTGGCGCCGTATCTCCCGAGAAAATCGAGACTCCCAGTGAAAGAGTGGGCGGTGCCCGGCGGCAGGCCCGGCAACCATCCGATGAGACGGGTGATTGGTGCGGCCCATCTGATGGACAGGTTTGTCGAGAGTGGGCTGTTGACAGGACTGGTGGGAGCGGTCGCCGAGGGCCGGGCGGTCGTGCTACTTCGCCTTCTCCGAGTGGCGCCGCACATTGGGGATGGACAGGCTCTCGAGATTGCCGTGAACGCGGCGTTGCCCTTTTTGTACGCCTGGGCTGGCTTCAGGTGCGACAGGCGGCTCAAGGAGTCGTCGCTCGACCTTCTATCGGCGGTTTCCGAAGCTGCCCGGTAATGCAATCACCCGAGAGATGGCAAATGTTCTTGGGGACGACCTGGCAAGGGTGCGAGGGTTGGGTACACGGAGGCAGCAGGGATTGATCTACTGGTACAAGGCGATGATTGGACGGGGAGGTGTGATCTCTCCCCCGGCGGTCAGGAGCCTGTGGCGCTGAGGAGTATGCTCTGGGTCTCGGCGGCTCCGAACAGGTTGCCCTGGTTTTCGAAGAGTCTGATCGCCTGTTCAAGGTCCTCGATACCCTGGTGCAGGTTGCCCTGATTGAGATGGAGCAGTCCACGGTTTCTGAACGCCTCCGGGAACACTGGCTTTAGCTCAATGGCCTTGATGAAGTCCTCTAGGGCTAACTCGAAACGTTCCTCGTTGTAGTGGGCCAGGCCACGGTAGTGGTAGGCCTTCGCCATCTCTGGGAGCACGCGGATGACCATGTCGAAGGAACTTATGGCTTCGTCGTACTGGGCCGCATTGAGCAGATTGACCCCCGCCATGTATCTGAAGAGGACGTCAGGGGGCTCCGGCGTGTTCGTGGCTGTGGCCGTCGGCTCGGGCGTCGGCGTTGGCTCGGGGATTGGTGTTGGTTCGAGGGTTGCCGTGTCCGCGGGCACCGAGAGGAGCACGGAGGTTGGTTCCGGGGCAGGCTCCGCATCATTCGAGCACGCGATAGCTGTCAGGGCTGCGACAAGGATGGCTGCTACGACGTATTTAGCCTTGTTCATATAACTCTGAGGCGCTCGCCGGAGCGCTCGAAAATTCAGCCTAAAGGATAGCATAGACTGCTGCGAGTGGACTCACAGGTCCCGTCGTGGTCTACTACGCCCGAGAGCGGATGTTAGATTGGGCATTGGGGCCGTGTCACTGAAAAAACCGAACTGGCCACCGATAGAACCGCATCCCTATGGTGGTTCGACGGGCTCACCACGAACGGATATTGATATTGACCGTTTATCCTGAGCACGTCACAGGGGAAGTCGCCGACGCGACACCTATTGTGTGTGCAAGCCCGTAAAACCTGGAGCGAGGAGATAGATTGATTAGAAGTTTGGATGGCATTTGGCCGAAGGTTCACCCCACGGCCTTCGTTAGCGAAGATGCGTATGTAGTGGGAGATGTTGAAATTGGCGAATGGTCCAGCATTTGGGCGAGGGCGGTGGTCCGGGCAGATTCAGGGAAGATCACCATCGGAAAACAGACCTGTATACAGGAAGAATCGGTTGTGCATGGCGACAAAGACGTGATAATAGGTGATCGGGTCGTCGTCGGGAAACACGTGCTGTGCCACGCTCGGGACGTGGGTGATCGGGTGCTGATAGGTACGGGTACGACTGTGAACGACGGCGTGGTGATCGGTGAAGACAGTCATGTGACTGAGGGTTCGGTGTTGATCGAGTTTATGGAGGTGGCTTCGGGCTCAGTGGTGGAGGGTGTTCCAGGTCGAGTGCGGCGGGAGGTTGATGAGGAGCATCGTGAGCTCGCACGATCAGTGGCTGATGACTTTGTGGAGAGAGTAAGAGCACGGGCGTGAGGACGGCCAGGGATCGACACGGGGCGATTAAAGCGGAGGTAGCGTTGGAGGTATGAGGCTATTCCTGCATCCGGGATGCGTTGTTCCTGTACACCCATTGTTGGCCGGCGTGGACTTGACCTGGGCGTGCGTGGTACGCCCAGATGGATTGCCGGGCTACATTTTGTCCGGGGCCCCCATGAGCATCAGGTCGAGGCAGCGGGCAAGGACCGTACGTGCCGCATCTACCAGTTTTAGCCGAGCTTTGGTGACTTCAAGGTCTTCTGGCTTCGATGAGACGACCCTGCGCTGCTGGTAGAAGGTGTGGAACGAAGTGGCCAGCTCGATGGCATAGTGCGGGAGGTGCTGGGGCTCCAGGTTCACCGCCATGAACTCGACGGTCTCTGGCAGTACGAGCATCTTCCTGATGAGGGCCAGCTCGGATTCGTGGTCGAGCAGCGACGTATCCCCATCGGTGAAGTCGATGCCTCGTTCGGTGGCCAATCTCAGGATACTGGCGATGCGGGCGTGGGCGTACTGGACGTAGTAGACAGGGTTCTCCGCCGACTCCTCCTTGGCCAGCTCCAAATCGAAGTCCATCTGACTGTCGACGGAGCGGGACAGAAAGACGAAGCGGCAGGCGTCTACCCCCACCTCTTCGATTAGCTCTCGCAGCGTTATCAGGTCCCCGGTGCGTTTCGACAGCCTGACCACCTCGTCGCCGCGTTTCAGCGTAACAAGCTGGTAGAGGAGCAACTCGAGGCGGCCGTCCTCGATGCCCAGGGCGGGAGTCATAGCCTTGAAGAAACGAGCGTGGCCCTGGTGGTCGGCCCCGAAGATGTCGATGACCCGATCGAAACCACGATTCTTGAACTTGTCGTAGTGGTACGCCATGTCCGTAGCGAAATATGTAGGGACGCCGGTGCTGCGGATGATGACCTTGTCCTCGTCGTCGCCCAGGGCTGAGGAGGTGAACCAGGTTGCGCCGTCCTTCTCTGCAACGTAGCCCTGGTCTTTCAATAGCTTCATGGCCGCGTCGAACTGGCCGTCGGTGAATAGACTGCGTTCGCTGAACCATGAGTCGTAGTCGACGCGCAGCGCACTCATGTCGGTGCGGATCTCGTCGACCATGCGTTGCAGACCAATCTCGCCCAACTCGGCTTCTGCCTCAGCATCGTCCATATCCAGGAATCTTCGACCTTCCTGGTCGGATATCTCCCTGGCCAGATCGACCATGTAGTCGCCCTGGTAGCCTTCGGCGTGTATCTCCGCCGCGACCCCGTTGGCCTGCTTGTAGCGAGCCAGAAGGGTCTTGTGAAAATGTCCCATCTGGTTGCCGGAGTCGTTGAGGTAGTACTCGCGCTCTACGGAAAACCCGGAGGCTTCGAGTATCTTGGCAAGCGCTGATCCGACGATCGCGCCGCGGGCGTGGCCCACGTGCACGGGGCCCGTGGGATTGACGCTGACGAATTCGACCTGGACTCGCTTGCCATCACCGATGCTGATGTTGCCATAGCTGTCATCAGCATCGCGTATGAGGTCGACGCGCGAGGCGAGCCATTCCGGGCTGAGCGCGATGTTGACGAATCCGGGTTTGGCGGTCCAGACACGCTCTACCTGTCCACCCACGGGGATCAGTTCCGCCAGCTTTTCGGCGATCTGGAGAGGGTTCATCCTCATCGGTCGCGCCAATTTGAGCGGGGTGCTGGAGGCGAAGTCGCCGTTCTCGATGTTTTGCGGGCGCTCGATCGAGACTGGAATGGTGTCAACCTGCGGCAGCGCGCCGGAGCGCATCGCCTCCTCGAGGGCGTCTGATATCAGGGTGCGAATGTGATTGCCGGGGATGGTGGACTCAAACGTCATTGTTGGAAGGAACCTCGCTTCGTGTCGTGTCGAGCAAATAGCGTAACACAGGGTGTGGGACTGACGGCCTTCGGCGAGGTGGGCTAACACTCTGACGAATAGGTTTTCGTGGACATGACAACCCCATCAGAGTCGGTGAGGCCCGCAGTATCCGGATCGCAGTTGTTCCAGATGGCCGTGCCTCGTCCGAAGCTATAGCCGCCCCACTCCGGATGGGTCTGGTTGGTGTACACGCGAATGACGCCACCGGGTGCGACGAAACCGGGGGTGAAGACGAAGACCGGCGTACCGTCATCGATGTCGCTCAAAGTCCATCCCTCCAAGCTGGCGGGAAGGTCGCCAAGGTTGATTATTTCGACGTATTCGTCTGGTTCTTGGCTGGAGAAATCGCCGTCGCGGAACACGTACGCTATCTGAAGGTCTGGCCCGGTTGGGGCAGGGCTAGGTACTGGAGTCGACGTCTGTGTGGGCGCACTTGTGGCCGCTGGGTTGGCCGTGGCGGTGGTCGTGCGCGAGGGCGTATTCGTAGGAGTGGCAGTTGGGTCCGGCGTCGGCGTTGGGATGCAGGTGGTTGCTATGTCCGGGACTGGCAATAGGGCGGACATAGCGTTGTTGGCCTCGTTGCTTTCATTCACCGAATTTATAGGGTAGACGATGGCGTAGTTGTTACCTGTGGGGGCATAGTGTGGCGTCCATGCGGTGAGACTCTGACCCAGTTTCAGCCCCGGCAGCAAAAGCCGCGGGATCCATTTGCGTTTACGAGAAAGGCCCCGGCATCTGCCGAGCCGTTGTTAACGATCCATATGCGGACTCCAAGCACAGGGGACGGGCTGTGGCATATCGACCCGGTCTCTGGAACGATACTCAACCCTGCGATGGTGAGGTCGGGAAGCAGTGGACCGCTGATTGGGGTGGGTGAGGCCTCTTGCGTGGGAGTGGGTGTTGGTGTTGGCGGCTGCGTGGCCGTGGCTGTAGGTGCGGTTGTGGGCATGGGCGACGCTGTGGCAATTGGAGTAGGGCTTATCGTCGAGGGCGCCTGCTTCGTTGTTTCAGTGGAGGGCGTCATGACGGGTGTTGCCGACGGCGCATGAGTGCTTGTAGGCGATGGCGCAGCTTTAGGTGTCGGGGTCCGTGTGGGATTTTGTGTTGACGTAGGAATGGCTGTGGATGAAGGCTTGGGGATTGGGGGCTGCGTTGAGATTGGGAGCGGTGTGGCGGTAGGGCTAGAGCTCGTAGTTGTTGAGGGCAGGGTCGGGGAGGCTACTGCCTCGGTGGTCGCTTCGGCTTGAGTGGTGGCGGGATCCTGGCCCCCGGTTCCATTGCAACCGGGGGCCAGGGCTAAAAGGGCTAGTGAAGAAATGATCGCCGCGATCCAGGTCGACGGGGGACTCGGCTCAACGGTGACACCCTCCGAGTTTGCGGGTGCAGACTAGGCCACTACGTTGAGCCGGATGTCGCCGGGTGCGCGGTCTGAATGGACCTCGCCAACGACTTCGGCTATTTCGACTCCACCGGATCTCAGTGCGCTGAGGAGCGCGTCTAGCCGTGGCTTCGGAACCGCTATAAGCAGCCCTCCGGAGGTCTGGGCGTCGCAGAGGAGCAGTTTTGATGGCTCGTCCACGCTCTGATCCCACTGGACACGGCGATTGGCGTTTTCCAGGTTACGGCGGGTGCCGCCAGGGGCTATGCCTTGATCCACGAGTTCCCTCGCACCGTTCAGGAGTGGTACGCGGTTCAGATGAAGAGTCGCTCGGGCATCGCTGGCCTCCAGCATTCCCAGGAGATGGCCAACCAGGCCGAAGCCGGTGACATCAGTGCAGGCGCTCACGCCGACCTCCACCATGGCGTCGGATGCGGCGTGGTTAAGCTGCGCCATTGTCCGGACGGCTTTGTCAAGGACATCGTCTGCAACAGCACCGTCCTTGCCGGCAGTGGTGATGATGCCTGTGCCTATGGGCTTGGTGAGCACAAGTACATCGCCTGGGCGAATGGTCGAGTTTGCCACTTGCATGCCAGGCTTGACGATGCCGGTGACGGCCATGCCGTACTTTGGCTCTGCGTCGTCGACGGTATGTCCGCCGGCCACGAGCACACCTGCCTCGCGGGCCTTGGCTGCGCCCCCCTGCAAAATACTGACCAGGATGTCCTTCGACAGCAATCTTGGGAACGCTACGATGTTGAGACCCAACAGCGGCCGTCCACCCATGGCGTAGACGTCAGACAGGGCGTTGGCCACCGCGATCTCTCCGAAGGAGTACGGGTCGTCTACGATGGGCGGGAAGAAGTCTATCGTTTGGATCACTGCCAAGTCGTCCGTGAGCCGATATACGGCGGCGTCGTCCGCCGTCGAGACCCCTACTAGCAGGTCAGGATGGGTGACCGTCGGCAGCTGGCTCAGAACCTGAGCCAGGTCGTCTGGACTAAATTTGGAGGCTCAACCGGCGCAGCTGGCTAACTCGGTGAGACGGACCTGTTCTGACATCGCGATTCCCTTCGTTTTTCCAGAAACAACAAACAGGGACTGATTCCCTTGGGGTGCGCCGAGTATAGCACAGCGGATAGCTACGATTTGTTTGAATAGCCGAGGGGGCGAAGGGTAGAATGGGTTGTAGGATAGGTCTTTGCTCGCGAGGAGAAGCGATTATGGACTACCGCCGAAGGGTGGGTTCTGTCGAACTGGTATCGCTGACCGATGGTCAGGGCGGCGGCTCCCCTACTTCTATATTTCCTGCATCCAGCGCCGATGTCTGGCGTGAGGAGTTTCCGGAGCTGCTGGATGGGGACGGGCTGATCCACCCCCGGTATGGTTCCGTGGCGTTGCGGTCCGAGGGCAAGCTGATTGTGGTGGACACGGGCGCTGGGCCGCCTGAGGGCAGGCTGTTAGGGGAGTTGGTCGCCAAGGGTGTGGACCGAGATGAGGTCGATTTGGTGATCCTGACCCATTTGCACGGTGACCATATCGGGGGCAACTTGATCGACGGTAGGCCTGCGTTTCCCAATGCCAGATACATGGTGTCTAGGGCCGATTGGGACTACTGGACCGCCCCGGATGTTCTTGACGGCAATTCCGCGGTTCAAGAGCAGGCGACGCCGTTGGAAGGCCTGAACGTCCTGGAACTGATTGAGGGTGAGTTCGCGGTGACGGGGGAGCTGACCACCCTGCCCACGCCAGGTCACACTCCGGGCCACATCTCGCTGGTGGTCCAATCTGCGGGAGAGCGTGGTTTCATATTGGGCGATGTGGCCCATAGCCCTGCCCAGGCCGAGTACACAGACTGGAGTCCTGCCTTCGACATCGACCCCGAGACGTCGCCCGTGACTAGGCGCGTTATCTTCGACCGATTGGAAGCAGAAGGATCGCTGATCTCAGCAGGGCACATGCCTGAGCAGGGTTTCGGGCGGCTGGTCCGCAAGGGCGGGCGGCGAGTTTGGCAGGTTGCATGAACGTGACTGGAGGTCCTGGATGATTGGGGGTGGGTGGATGTTGTTTCGAGAGGCGTGGTCGATGCGAGGGTTCGGCACGGCGACGCTGCTAACTATGGTCGTCTTCGCGATGGCATGTGGCGGGGATTCGGGTCGCGCCGATGCGGAGCTGGAGTACGATCGGGCCGCAGAGTTGCTGGCTCAGGGCAGTATACGGAAGGCGGGCGCGGCCTATAACGTGGCCCTGGGGCTGGATCCGGACTACGCCGAGGCCTACGTGGGTCGCAGTCGGGTATTTCTTGCGTTCGACAACACCGCTTCGGCGGTGGCGGACCTGGACCGCGCCATATCACTTGATCCCGGCCTGGCAATGGCATATAGCTATCGGGGTGTGGCGCATATGACCAGCGGGGATACAGGCAGTGCGATGCTTGACCTAACGAAAGCCATAGAGGTTGACCCGTTTCTTGTGGATGCCCACGTGTTTCGAGCGAGGCTAAGTGCGCGGGACGACAATATCGAATCAGCCATTCTGGACATGGGCTCCGCGATTTCGCTCAGGCCGCTCTCGGACGTCCTGTATATGGAGCGGGCCCAAATGTACCTTGCCACGGGAGATGTGGGTGGTGCCATCGCCGACCTGGAGGAGGTGCTGTCTCTGTCTCAGGACGAGACAGCCCTGGACCAGGCAAGACGCCTCTTGGCCCAGCTGGGCGCGGGCGGCTGACCGGACCGTATCAAAGTACCGGTGTCTGCTCAGAGCGTGCCCGTGCTCTTGACTTGCACAGGGTCGGGTCCTAGAATTCGCAGTCTTATCTCCCCGGGGGTGCCTATGAAGTCGACGCCGCTCCGTGTCGCCCGGCGCGCCCTCTTACCCGATGCGGCGCCTCGCGACACCGCCTGGCTGATCCAGATGTCGGTGATGCTGTTTGTGCTGCTGCTGCCAATATCCAGCTATGTTGCGGCGCTGCCGTTTATCCAGGAGGAGTGGGGACTCAACAACACGCAGGCGGGCGGGATCTACTCAGCCTACCTGGTTGGGTACGTTGTGTCTGCGCTCCTGGTGCTCCCCCTCACGGATAGGTTTGGGCCCAGGCACATCCTGATCTGGTCAGCGGTGTTGTCGCTGGCAGCCCACCTTGCGTTTCCGCTGGTGGCCGAGGACATGGTGGGCGCGGTTGCGCTGCGAGCGGCCGCGGGCGTGGGTCTGGTGGGGATCTATATGCCAGGTTTGCGCCTAATATCAGAGCGCTTTGCCGGGATGGGACGAGGAACTGCGATAGGCCTGTTCGTCACGGCCCAGTACCTGGCCAACAGCGCTTCACTGGCGATCACGGGCACTCTCATGGCATCGATGGAGTGGCGGGATGCCTACATGGTGGTTTCCGCCGTGGCCGTGGCTGGACTACCGATGGCCTATCTACTGCTACGGTCCCATGGCAGGCAAGATGCCGAGGTCTCCTCGGGCCGCTTAAATCTGCGTGCGCTGGTCAACCCGCCTGTTCGATACCTGATCCTGGGCTACTCTCTTCACGCGCTGCAGCTGTTTGCCGTAAGAGTCTGGCTTCCGGCCTTCCTGGTGGCGATACTCGTGGCCAGTGGCAGCGATGCTGCCGGGGCAGCGGTGACAGGGGCGACTTTGGGGGGACTGGCGTTGCTTGCGGGTTCCATCGGGCCATTCATGGGGGGTGTGATTTCGGATCGGTGGGGCCGGGCTACGACGGCCTCGGCGATCTTCGCGCTCAGCGGAACCTGCGCCTGGGTGATCGGTTGGACGGCAGGTCTGCCTTTTGGGCTCGTGGTGGCCTTGTGCGTACTCTATGGCTGGGCGATCGCTGCGGATTCGGCGATCTACTCTACTGGCATAACAGAAGTGTCTACTCCGTCGAATCTCGGTTCGACCATGGCGCTGCAGGCGTCACTGGGTCTTATAGGCGGTATTTTTGGGCCGATACTGTTTGGTGGGATACTGGACCTGGCACCCGAGGCCCAGAGATGGGGCTTCGGATTTTCGTCCCTGGGTGTGGTGGCGCTGGTGGCTATTGCGGGTCTGCAACGTTTGCGCCAACTGCCGCAAAGCAGGTTGCTGGCCTCCGGCAAGGGCTAAGGTCCGGGCGCGAGCGTGGGCTACGGGGTATTGATGTGAGCGAGGGGGTGTAGCGTGGCTATTGTAACTGTGAAGTCCCTGGAGAACATGCAGCAGCTCGTGGTGACTTCGGGTCACGCATTTGTGGCGGACGAGCCACTCGATGCTGGAGATGGCCTGGGTCTTGACCCCTACGAGTTGTTGCTGGCGTCCCTCGGCACCTGAACAGCTATGACGATCCTCCTTTACACGCGGAGGAAAGGTTGGCCGTTGAAGTCGGTGGAGGTGGAGAGCAGGCATCGTCGGGTTCACCGTATGGATTGCGAGAATTGCGAGACCGACGCTCCGGCTTTTGTAGACGAGATCAAGGTGCGTATTCTTGTTGAGGGCGACTTGAACGAGGAGCAGGTGGAAAAGGTCAAGTACATTGCGGGGCGTTGCCCTGTGACCAGGACCCTTGAGGCGAAGCCCGTCATCCTCCATGAGGTGGAGGTTGTCGGGTGAGACGCGCTGGTAGTGAGGGGGCACACGCTCTGTCTTCCGACACGGTGAAATATGGGGGGGATATTTCGATAGGAGAAGGAATGGACCTCAATGGCAAGCGGATACTTATTACGGGCGGCGCCACTGGAATTGGCCGTTCCACGGCGACCCGATATGCAGCCGAAGGCGCCAGGGTGGTGGTGGCTGACATCAACCCGGCTGAGGGTGAGCAGCGCGTCGAAGGCATACGAAGTGCCGGTGGCGAGGCCTGGTACGTCAAGGTTGACGTATCGACCGAGTCTGATGTGGCGGCGATGGCTGCCGATGCTGATCGCCTAATGGGCGGAATCGACGCGATGGTGTCCGCTGCCGGGATTGCACAGGACTCGCTGGTGCCGATCGACGAGTTGCCGACCGAGAACTGGGAGAGGACCATCGCGGTGAACCTGCGTGGCTCCTACCTGACCGCGAAGCACCTCGTGCCGGCGATCAGGAAAGCCGGCGGAGGCGTGATCGTGATGATAGCATCAGGTTGCGGGTGTTTCCGAGGCATCCAGCATGGTGGCATATGGCTCTTCCAAGGGTGGTGTAAATGGCCTGGGAATGACCCTCGCCCGTCACCTGGAGCGTGATCGGATACGGGTCAATGTGGTTTGCCCGGGCAACGTCGATACGCCTCTGATGGTCGACATTATTGAGCAGCAGGTCGATGCCATTGGTGAGGATGCAAATCGGTATGACCAACTTGCAGGGTTGGTTGATCCTGCCGGGATTGCGAGCATCATCACGTTCTTGCTTTCGAGTGACGCCGACTTGATGCAGGGATCTGTATTTACGCGGTAGGCGCTTTCGATCCGGGCCGGTGTGTGGATACTGGACCGCTCCAACGGCGACCGGTAAATCGAACACCGATTGCACCTAGCAGCAGCGCCACGCCCATGATCTGGAACGTGGTGGTGAAGTCGAGCCAGGCGATCAGCGCTCCTGCGAGAACAGGGCCAGCCACCTTCCCGGCGTTCTTCATCGACCCTACCAGCCCCATGCCGACCCCCAGGTTGTCGCCCTTCACAGTGGCCGAGACCAGGGCCACTGTTGATGGGAATACCAGGGCCTGCGCTGTACCCATCAGGATCGACGGAGCTAGCAGGGCTAGGCCAGAGCCCACAATGCTGAGCAGTAGCAGCGCCGTTCCCAGAACTACCATGCCTGAGACGACCATCGTCAGATATCCCAGCCTGTCGCTGAGCCTGCCGCCCACGGGGTTGAGTGCGAGATGGACCGCTTCTTGGACCGCGAGGAATGCGCCGGCCATCGCTACGTTGGCGCCCAAGGAGAGGGCGAGTAGCGGCACGAAGGTCTTGACGGCGTACACTGCTACGAAGACACCCGCGTCGAGGCCCCCAGCGAGCCAGACTGCGGGTGTTCGTCCTCCAGTCATGAGTGCTTTGCGGACCTGAGAGAGTACCGGGGTTACGCGTCGAGACCTTTTGGGCGTCGTCTCCGGTAGTAGTAGGACCGGTATGAATGCAGCACTGCTGAGGATGCCTACCACTGTGAAGACCGCTACAGGGTCCATCGTGAGGAGCATCCATCCCGCCGCAGCTGGCCCAACCACATAGCCGGCGTTGCGGGCTGTCGAGAACCAGCCCAGGCGCTCGGCGCGTCGTTTTCCGGAAAGCTCCGCAACGTAGGCCAGCGTTACCGGGCCGTAGATCGCCGTGGCGAGGCCATGAATGATGCGGACGACAAAGAGTTGCTCTGGCGTGTTTACCAACGCGTAGACAAAAGGCATGCCCGCGAAGAATGCTGTTCCTGCGAGCAGCCATACGCGGCGGCCCCAGCGATCCGACAGGACGCCGACTAGAGGTTTTAGAATCATGCCGGTCAGGGTCGAGACCGACACGATGAACCCAAGCAAGATGTCGCCAGCGCCTAGGGCAGCGGCGTAAAGGGGCAGCAGGGGCGATTTGCCTATTTGGTAGGCGGAACGGACGATGAAGTCCGCGCTGGTGATCAGGGCGAATCCGCGCGAACGGGCATCAGGCGTGTCCGCCGTGTCCGCCACGGCCGTCCGTGGGTGTTGTATTCCTATGCTCAGGAGGGACTCCGGTCAGGGGACTGAACTCGCCAGTTGCCTGGTTCGCCATCCCCGATAAGAAAAGAAAATATATGATTATTTGTGAGGGACACCCTCACACGCCCGGCAGAGGGGTATAGCCCCTCTGCCCCCCCTCGTACAGAACCATGTGAGTATCTCAGTGAGAGGCACCCTGTGACGCTCTGCCAAAGGGGATAGCCCCTCTGGCCAACCCCATCTCGTTGTTTTCTATGTCTTGATCTCGGGCAATTCTAATTCATGGACAACGTCGATGAAACGGGGTAGGTCGTTGTCGATGACTTCCTGGAGCGCTTCAAACTGTACGTCCAGCCGGGTGGACACGTCTGCGAACACTAGACGGGACTGCTTCGTGGGCCGGTAGTCGGCCGAGGAGGGAACGAAACCCACCTCTCGGATTTTCTGCATGAGCCGAGCCGGGGAGCTAATCCGGTCGTGGCCCTCGATGGCCCGCTGCTGAATCAGGTTGTCCTCTATGGCTCCTAGCTTTCCGGTAAGCGCT
>Ga0302135_10001643_pt1 | contig 13454 bp, 11 predicted proteins | sample CBN3_surface_MG_FD_203119 | JGI IMG/M metagenome (GOLD analysis project Ga0302135, IMG submission 203119) | Marine microbial communities from Western Arctic Ocean, Canada - CBN3_32.1 | ecosystem: Environmental > Aquatic > Marine > Oceanic | place: Canada: Western Arctic Ocean | collected...
GCGGCAAAGGTAAGCGCAAGCTGGCCGAGCTTTATGACCCGGCGACTGGCCTATGGAGCGACGCAGGCGAAACCCGCGACCCCAGGGCCGAGTCGGCCACCATCAAGCTGCCCGACGGCACCGTGATGGTTGCGGGCGGCATCGGCCGGGTAGGCTCTGTCGAGGTGTGGGACCCCGCTACTGAGCTATGGGCATACGTCGGTGACTTAGTTGAGACACGATATCGGCACGCCGCAGCCCTGCTCCCGGACGGCCGGGTGCTCATTACGGGCGGCGTCGGCGTTGAGGGCGTCCTCGCCGAAAGCGAGCTATACGTCCCCTAGGCGGGTCTCTCCGCCGGGCTCGTCAAGGCTTCTTCGGCTTATCGCCTCCTCTGCGCCGGGCTCGTCAGGGCTTCTTCGGCTTTACGCCTCCTCTGCGCCGGGCTCGTCAGGGCTTCTTCGGCTTTACGCCTCATCGCTTTCGCGATCAACGATCTCTAGGCGAACGCCAACGCCCTTGCGGGGTTGGCAACCAGGATCGTGTCGATCTGCTCTTGGGTGAACCCTCGGCCTTTTAGCCTCGGCACTATGCTCTGGAGAATGTGAGCGTAGCCCTTGCCACCGTAGCGCGTTAGCTGCCTGGACTGACACACGTCTTGGGCGATGAGTAATTGATCGAGGTGGCCGCTGCCAGTCATGAACTCCAGGGCCTCGATTCGCTGGGCGTCGCTCTTCATGTCGGCATAGCCGCCCATGTACACCAGGTTGGTGTCTTCGAATCCGAAGATGTCGTGCTCCATGTAGCAGCCGGTGGCCGCGAGTTCGGCCATTTTGTCGAAGTCCTTCAGGGCGAAGTCCTGGTGTCCCATGATGACGTTCTTAGGGTCTGCGCCCGACTCGACCAGCACGTCCATTATTTGCATGCACGAGTCGTCGTTTGCACCGGGGTGAACGGAGATGGGTGCGCCCGTCTCAGCCTGGGCCCGTGCCGCCGCGCGCAAAGCCTTGCGTTCGTTTTCCGACAGCGGGTACACGTTGCCCAGCTCGCCGATGATGCCGCTCTTAACCCCGGTGTCACGGACTCCGACGGTGACGTCGTTAACGATGCGCTCGGTGATTTCCTGCTCCGTCAGGTCGTCCATGTTCGCAGGGTGCGCCAGCGGCACATAGTGGCCTGAGCCCATGACCACGTTCAACCCCGTGGCCCTGGAGATACGCTGCAGGGCGAGCGGGTCACGGGCCAGGTCGAAGTCGGTGGTGTCGACAATTCCGCCGCCGCCCGCGTGTGCGAACTGGAGCACCTCTTCGACGGAGGTCTTCTCGTCGTAGTACTGGAGGTTGGCCTTATTCATAGCCCAGATTTGGCCCATTTTGCCCAGCATGTCCATGGTGATGGGCCGGTCGGCGTACGACCGCAAAGAGGCCTCATCGGGCACGTGGAAGTAGTCCATCAGGTCTACGAGCAGGTGCTCGTGGGTCATCGTTATGCCCATCTGCTCCGGCTCTATCGGCCCCAGTACGGTCTGAATTTTCCCGGTCATGTCGCTCTTGGGCATAGGTCAGTTCTCTCTCTATGTGGTTTACAGCGGGCCGTGTGATTTTTGGCTGGCCGTCGTGACTAGTTGAAAGTCGCCTCTAACTCTAGATATTTGTGGTGCCAGGGCCGCGTCCGCTCGAAGGCGGCGCTCACGGCCAGCACGGTTTCGTCGTCGTGCCTGCGCCCGATTATCTGCATGCCAATGGGCAAATTGTCGCCCGTAAACCCCGCAGGGATGGATGCGGCGGGGTTGCCCGTGAAGTTGATGGGGTATGTCATGCACCAACCGATGCAGCGCTCCATCTCAACGCCATTGATCTCAACGGGTCCGAGAGTATCGCCGTCAGTGGCGTTGGGAACCGGGGGTACGGCGAGCGTGGGCGTGACGAGCACGTCGTATTCGTCCAGAACATCTTGAATTGGGTCGTAGACCTTCGAGCGCAGCGATTCGCCAGCCCGCTGGTCCCAGGCCGACATCGCCTGGCCGATCTTCAGGGTCTCTGCGAAGCTCGGGTTGAGCTGGTCGTTATGCTCGCCCAACAGGTCTATGCCCAGGGCCTTGGAGTTGTGCGCCAGCTCCAGGTGCACCATCGCCATCTGCCTGAGCCACAGCGCCGACAATTCCTGCTGGGTAGCGTCGATCTTCATGTCTACTTCGTCGACGGTTGCCCCCATTTCCTTGAATGCCGGGAGCGCTTCCCGCACCGTCTTGGCCACCACCTCGTCCACCGGGTAGATGCCGAGGTCGGGGCTGTAGGCGACTTTTAGGCCGCGTACCGAGCGCCTCGTAGCCGCGACATAATCGATGCCCTGGTCGGGCAGGGACATCGGGTCCCTGGGGTTGTGATGCGCCATCACCGACATCATGAGCGCCGCGTCCTCAACCGTGCGGGTGATGGGCCCGGCGAAGATGAACGGGGTGTAAGACAGGAAAGCGTTGGGGCGGGAGACGAACGGGATGCGCCCGTAGGACGCCTTGTAGCCGTACGCGCCGCAGCAAGACGCCGGTATGCGGATCGACCCGCCGCCGTCCGTGCCCTGCGACAGGGGCGCCAGCCCCGCAGCCACCGCCGCCGCGCTGCCGCCAGACGACCCACCGGCGTTGCGGCCAATGGCGAATGGCGTAGAAGTTGGACCGAACAGGTAGTTGTCGGTCGTCCCCTTGTGGCCAATCTCTGGGGAGTTGGTCATGCCCAGCGTTATGGCACCCGCGCCCTCCAGATCGGCGACGTAGGTAGTAGTTTCTTGTGTAACGAAATTTTTGAACGGAACCGAACCAGAAGTGGACCGCACGCCCGGCTTGAGGGTGAACAGATCCTTGAGTGCCAGTGGCACGCCGTGCAGCGGCCCCAGCGCGTCTCCTGACATTACGGCCGCTTCGGCAGCCAGGGCTCGGCCCCTGGCCTCTTCGTCCAGCACGTCTACGTAGGCGTTTACGGCCGGGTTCCGCTCTGCGATGCGGGTCAAGAAATAGTCGACAACCTCTACTGGCGACAGGTTGCGGCTACGGATCCTGCCAGCAAGCTCCGTCCCGCTCATGTACGCAAGTTCAGCACTCATCAGTGTTCCCCCTCATGCCCTTACAGGTGTCTCCCCGATGCGCCGCAAAAGCGCGCATCGGGGTTGCGAGGGGATTATACGGGCAGCAGCGACTAGCAGGTTCGTCCGGGTGGAAATCGGACGCTAATCGATTATCTGCACCACGCTTGCTTCGACCGCACCTTCGTCGTCTGGCGCGCCGAAGGCGACCACACTCATGCCCTGCTCTAGCTGATCGACCGTCAAGGTTTGCTGACGAAGTACAGCACCGTCATCGGCGAGGGTAACAACGGTCTCAGTCCCGTCCTCATCTTCTATTACGAAGCCGGCCGGCCCGACCTCCGTAATCGTTCCTGCTACCGGTGCGCCGCCGCCACGCAGGCCGCCCACGAAAGTGGCGTCGGCGGGTGCTCCGTCATCGGCCCCTTCTCCTCGCAGGCCGCCTCCGGGCCGCCGGAAGGCCGTGCCTCCCTCGCCACCACCACCGCCTTCAAGGAACTGTTGCCGGATCTGATTGAGGTCCACGCCCTCTGGAATCTGGAATTCTCCACTGGCAAACTGCTCACGCGCCTGGGCCAGGTCAAAGCCTTCTCCTAGTTCTAAGCCGTCGGGCAGTTCGAACTGGCCCGCTAGCCCAGAGGGCACCAGGTCGTCTTGTGACTGGCCCAGCGCCAGCCCGCCAATGAACGAGCCGCCTATCGCCCCGCCAAACACCACCACCACCAGCAAAAGGGTGAAAAACTTGCCGCTGCTCATCTAACTGCCTCTCTCACTCATATCTGAGCGCCTCTATGGGGTGGAGCGCAGCCGCCCGCACCGCCGGATATATGCCGAAGAAAAGTCCTATCCCCGCCGACACGACCAGCGCCAATAGCGCAATATCGGTGGCGAAGGAGGTGGAAAGGTCACTGCCCAGCAAGTTGCGTCCGTCCGCCAGCCGGATGATGAGAGCGCCGACACCGACGCCGACGGCGCCGCCGCCCACGCTGAGGATGGTCGCCTCGGACACGAACTGAAGCAGGATGTCCCGCCGCTTCGCCCCCAGCGCCTTGCGGATGCCGATCTCGCGCGTCCGCTCAGTCACCGACACCAGCATGATGTTCATGACGCCGATGCCTCCGACAAGAAGCGATATGCCCGCAATGGCGCCGAGGAAGACCACGAAAGTGTTGTTCGTCTCTTCCAGCGTGTCGAGGATGTCCTGTTGCGCGCTGACGGTGAAGTCGTCGTCCCCATCGATGCGGTGCCGCAGCCTCAACACCGTGGATATCTCTTCGACCGCGCTGTCTACCGAGTCTTCGTCGATTACCGAAACCCCGATGGCGTTGACTGAAATATCGCCCGCCGAAGTCCGCCCAAACGTCATACGGTAATACGCGGTCGTAATGGGAATATAGGCGCGCCCGTCCGGGCTGACGAACGACAGGCCACCCCGCTCTTGAAGCACGCCGATTACCGTGAACTCGCGACCGTTCATGCGCACCGTTGCGCCCACCGGGTCCTGCTCGCCGAACAGGTCGGCGGCGAGGGCCGAACCCAGCACTACCACGTCGGTCGCGCTAATCACGTCGCCGGGCGACACGAACCAGCCCGTCTCCACGGGCGTATTTCGCACGGTCACGTATTCGGGGGTAACGCCGACCACCTGGGCCTGCGTGTTTTCAGCCCCGGCCTGGATGGTCGCAAAGGTCGAAATTTCCGGAGCCACGGCGAGAACCGAAGGGGCGAAAACCGGGTCCAGCAACGCGTTAGCGTCTTCTACCGTCAGTTCGGGGCCGTCGTCACTCTCGCCGCCAAATGCGAACGTGACAGAGGTAGCCGCCGACCCCGGCTGAACGGTGACGAGATTCGTGCCGAGGCCTTCGATGGTCGCGGTGATGGCGCTCTGCGAACCCCGGCCGATGGCCATCAGGCTAATCACCGCAGCCACGCCGATGACGATGCCGAGCAAAGTGAGCCCGGTACGCAGCTTGTTGGCGCCTATCGAGTAGGTCGCTGTCGCCAGGATTATCCAAGGCTTCATAGCTCGCCAGCCCCCGCTGCGGCAAGCCCCTTGCGGTTGGCAGCCTCGTCGGCAACGACCAGCCCGTCACGTATGGTCACCACCCGGTCGGCCTGGGCGGCGACATCGTGTTCGTGAGTGACGATGACGATGGTGTGGCCCTGCTCGGTGTTCAACCGACGCAAGATGGCCATGATCTCCTTGCTCGACGTCGTGTCCAGGTTTCCAGTTGGCTCGTCTGCCAATATGACCGACGGATCCTTCACCAGCGCCCGCGCAATGCCAACCCGCTGCTGCTCGCCGCCCGACAGCTGCGAAGGCCGATGGCCGTATCGATGCGACAGGCCAACGTCGTCCAGCGCCTGTTCGGCACGGGCACGAGTTCGCCCCTCGCCCCCATACAGGAGCGGCAGTTCCACGTTGGCGAGTGCGTCCAACCGGGGCAACAAGTTGTAGGTCTGGAAGATGAACCCGAGCTTGCGGCCTCTTATCTCTGCCAGCCTGTCATCGCTCAACCGGGACACGTCGTCCCCATCGAGGCGATACGTGCCAGAAGTCGGCACGTCGAGACAGCCGAGAATGTTCATAAATGTCGACTTCCCGGAGCCGGACGGGCCCATTATGGCCACCAGCTCCCCTCTCCCAATGTGAAGGGACACGCCCCTGAGCACCTGCACAGCGGTCTGGCCGTCTCCGAACGTTTTGAAAACTGCTTCTGCGTCAATCATGGTCGTCGGCCACCTGAACCTGAACGTTTCTCCCGCCGCCGCCGCCCCGTGGCGCAGAATCGATGACGCTGAAGTTGCCAACGCCGCCGAGGCCTCGCAAGCCCTGTATGCCCTCGAACTGGCTGGCCGACGAGGAGCTTGCGATTATCACCAGGTCGCCCTCCGTCAGCCCGGCGAGCACCGCAGTCCAAAAACCATCACTTTGGCCAAGAGTTACCGGCCGCTCTTCAACCCCGCCGCCCGTGTCCACCTTGACCGTCGGCTGAATTACGGAGCCTCCGACCGCGTTGTTGGGCACCAGCAGCACGTCCGACTCTCGCGACGTCTCTACCGTGGCCGTGGCCGTGAGGCCCTCGAGCAGGGACACGCCCTCGGGCACCTCGACCGCCACCCGGAACTCGTAGGTCACAACCTGCCCTTGCTCCGGCGAGGCCGCGACGAAGGACACGGTTCCGGGCAGTGCCCGGCCTCCCAGCGCGTCTAAGACGACGGTTGCCGCTGCGCCTTCGGCGACCTTGAGCACGTCGATCTCGTCTACCGACCCGACGACTTCGACCACGGACTGGTCCACGACGACCGCCGCCGAGGCTCCGCGATTCACGTTGTCGCCCACCTCGATGGCCAGAGTTGTAATGACTCCGGCGTACGGAGAAGTCAACGTAGCGGCGGCGAGATTGTCCTCCGCACTCTCGACGGCCAGCACGGCCGCCGCCAGCTGCGCTTGCCTGAGCGCGACACGGTCGGCATCGGCACCGGCGAGAGCGTCCAAAAGTGCGGCTTCGGCCGAGGCCAGTACTTCTTCGGCCACGGCCAGGTCGCTCGTCTTGGTCTCTATTTCCAGTGCATCCGGCCCGGCTTCCAGCGATTGGAGCGCCTCTTGCGCCTCTTGCACCTCTGCGTGAGAAAACGCCACTCGTTGCACCAGCGCTTCCAGGTCGGCGGGGTCGGTTTCCGCCAGCAAGTCGGCCAGTGCCGTGGCCCCGGCCTCAGCACCCCGCCTGGCGTTCTCTACTCGTCCGTCCGAGGCCGTTCGGGCGAGTGCATCAGCAGTCGCCAGATCGTCCAGCGTTTCATTCGCCGCCACTACCGCGTCCCACCCCGCATCCAGTTCGTCCGCGACGTACCTGGTTCCAGAGACAGGAGCGTCGTCGCCCGCGGTCAACGCGACCGTGCCGGGGAATAACGACAGCCAGGTAAACACCGTCAGTTCGTCCCACGCCGTGGCCGGGTCATCAACGGGAATGCTGACCGTTGAATCGTCAAAACCCAGCACTTCGGCAATGGCCGCGGGGTCGAACAGCACCGCCAAATCGACACCCAGCCCAGCAAGTAATCTGCTCGACTCGCTATTCGCCAGGTCTTCGCCAGACAGCGCAGCCGGGTTCACACCCAGCCACACATCGAACAGATCCCCGTATGCAGAGACGGCGTCCGCGAGCGACTCGTTGGCGTCTGCGGCGGCCTCGTTGCGGGCCTGCTCGTCCTCCGCCGCCTTGTTCGTCTCGTTCACGAGCGTCTCTTGCGCCAGGCGCAGCGTCGTCTCGGCTGCTGTCACGTCGGTCGCGTCAGGCCCGGCTACGAGGTCGGACAGAGCTTCACTGTCGTCGCCCAGCCGAACCTCCGCCTGGGCCACCGCCAGTCTGGCCGCGGCCAGTTCTGCCCCGCTCGCCTCTTGAAGGTCTGCTAAGCCGTCTATGGCGGCCTCCAGGCCTCGACGTGCGTTGGAGACTTTTGCCTGTGCCTCGGCGACCGCCAGGGGGTCTACGGGGTCCAGCGCTTCGGCCAGGGCGTCCCGGGCTTCGGCCACGGCTAGCCGCGCTGCTGCGAGGGTCGAGTCCAGGTCGGCCCGGTCCCTGTCGGACAGCCGGGCGATGGCGTCTCCCACCGCCACGGTGTCGCCCTCAGCCACCAGCACCTCACCCACGGTTCCCGGTATTTCGAACACCACCGTTTCAGTGTCCGGGTAGTTGACTCTGCCGTCCGTGGTGACCTGCAAAACGAGGTCGCCGCGTTCTATGGGGATGGCCGTGTCGCCCGCCTGCGCGGCCGTCTCGCCGGACCCGGTCACTGCGGCGTACCCGGCGTAGACTCCACCGCCGATACCTGCCAGCAGGACCACCACCACCGCCGCCTGCCACGCCTTAAGCCCCTCGAATATGCTGGCCATCAATGCCTCTCCTGATTGGTCCCGGCCTGTTTCATGCTCGTGCCGGTGATTCGCTCACTAGAAGTTAAAGAAACAGTTGGAAGGTTTCTTGAAGGGCGACCGCAATCGCCCATTATTCCCAGTGCCCGTTATTCAGCGATCTTGCTTAGGCCAGTGGTAGCTCAAAGGTAAACGTCGAGCCCTTGCCCGGCTCGCTTGAGGCACGAATGGCCCCGTCGTGGGCCTCGATAATGTGCCGGGAAATTGTCAGGCCCAGGCCTGAGCCGCCCGTCTCCCTGGTACGGGAGGGGTCGGCCCTGTAGAAACGTTCGAACACCCGCCCCAAGTCTTCCGGGGTCATGCCCCGGCCGCTGTCGGAAACCGACACGCTCGCCGCTTGGCCACTCGCTGGTTGGCCGCCTGCTGGCCGTATGGCGACTACGACCGTGCCGCCATCGGGCGTGTGGGTAACAGCGTTGTCGAGCAAGTTGCCGAGAACCTGGGTTATGCGGTCCCGGTCCGCCACTACTTGTGAGTCTCCAGCGAGGTCAAGTGAAATCGCAATACCTGCTGCGGCGGCCCTGGGCTCGAACGCCTCGACCGCCGTACGCACCATTGCGTTCAGTGCGACCGGCTGCAGGGTCAACGGCAGCGCACCGGCCTCTGCCAGGGCGAGCACCCGCAGGTCTTCCACCAGGCGGGTTAGCTGGCCTACCAGGCCGTGCAGCCGCCCCAGCACCTCGGGGTCGGGTGCAAGCACGCCCTCCTGCATTGCCTCGACGTAACCCTGCATGTTCGACAGCGGCGTGCGCAGTTCGTGGGAAATGTCGGCCACCATGTTTCGCCGGTTCGTCTCGGCCTGCTCCAGGCCGGTAGCCATGGCGTTGAACGTGTCGCTGAGCCGGCCGATCTCGTCCCTGCCGGGTTCGGGCACCCGCTGGCTCAGGTCGCCGGTACCAAGCTGCCGGGCGGCCCCACTCAGCACCCGAACCGGACGCAGTACGCCACGGGACATGAGGATGATCAACAGCGCCCCAACCGCTGCCGCAACGCTCCCCGACCACATGAGGGTCCGGTTCACCGACTCCACGATGCGGTCCGGCGGCGGGTCGCGCAGAAAGTCCACATCGCCTGCCGTAAAGTCACTGTCGACGGGTATGGCCGAAACCCCAACCGTGGCGAACTGCGTCGGCCGGTGGCCCGGCCTGACGAAGACGTACCCGCCGTCCTGATCTACAGCCAGCACAGCGTCGTTGGGTGCGCCCCTGTTGGGCCGCAGCCGCACGTCACCGGGCCGGTCTTGCGACTGCCGGGTCACATCGCCCAGCGCTACATTCGGGGCATCGGTGAGCAGAATCTCCCAACCAAAAAGCTCGGCCGCCTGCTGCACACGAAACCGCACCTCCTCTGAGTCTCTTCCCTCGCCGGAACCGTCGACTAAGTCCACGATACGGCGTGCCCTGGCCCCTGCGAGGTCTTCTTCAAACCTGTTCGTCTCACGCGCAGCCACGCTGCCGACATAGAGAGACACGCTGGTGAGGGCGATGGCCAGTACGGCAACGAAGCCGACGACCAGGCGGAACTGGAGGCTGTGGAAAATGTTAAGCATCGGCAAGCCTGTACCCGACCCCGTAAACGGTTTCGATTAGATCACCTCCGCGCGAGCGCTCCTTCAGCTTGCGTCTCAGGTTCGACACGTGCCGATCGACAGTCCGGTCGAAGCCGTCGAAGTCGTGCCCGAACACGGCATTAATTACATTGGCCCGGGTGATAACCCTGCTGGGGTTGGACAGAACGTGAACCAGAATGGCGAACTCGGTGCGGGTCAGATCCATGGCGGTGCCGTCCACACTTGCCACCCGTCGCGAGACGTCTACTGACACGTCCCGGTGGCTCAGAACGGCATCTGCCGATGCCGCCTGGTCGGGAGCCGAGCGACGCAGGACAGCGCGCACACGGGCGGCAAGCTCGCGAGGGCTAAAAGGCTTGGTGACGTAGTCGTCGGCCCCCAGTTCCAGGCCCGCCAGTCGGTCCTCTTCGTCCACCATGGCGGTAAGCATGATGATGGGCACCGCCGACTCCTGCCGGATGGCGCGACATATCTCCCAGCCATCGAGGCCGGGCAGCATAAGGTCCAACACGACCAGGTCCGGCTTTTCCTCACGGGCCAGCCTGAGACCGGCAATGCCGTTGTGGGCCGAAAGCACCCGGTAGCCGTCCCTGGTCAAAAAGGCCGTTACCAACTTCACCGTGTCGGGGTCGTCCTCGACAATCAGTATCCGCTTCGGTTCGTCCATCAGCGCGTTTTCCATTGCACTCTCCGCTCACGGGGTTCGCTCTAGGGCTCTTCGGCTTATCGCCTCATCGCGTTCTCCCCCTCAGGCTGGGTGACAACGCCATACAACCAATCTATGTAACGAATTGGAAGACATTATGAAGAAGATCGTGCCATAGCTGAGAAGAAGCCCCAACGAGCCGGGCAGAGCCCGCGTGGAGAAGCCGATGAGGCAAAGCCGAAGAGCCAAGAGCGAGCCTTGCGAGCGAAGAACGCAAACCCAAAAGGGGCCCCGGCTTTTTGGCCGGGGCCCCTTCATACGGAGGCTCGGAGGTAGGGAGCGACGCCTAGAAAGAGTCGCCGAAAGAGGTCGGTGCTGGCGTGTCGTCCGCCGGAGCCTCGTGGCCGAAGCCGCCGGAGCCATTGAAGCGCTGGATTTTACCGAAGCCAGGCCCGCCCCTGCCGTGTCCTCGGCCGCCACGCCTGTCGAAGTCGTGATCGAGTCCGTCAGGTCGGTCCTGTATCCAGGTCGAGTACTCGTCGGCCTGCTCCTGGGTGATCAAACCCTCAGCCACAGCCTCGTCCAGTCGGGCCTGGAGTTGCGCCGCCATGACCTCTTCGTGGGCCTGCTCCAGCGCATCAGACAGCGCCTGCGGCTCCACCTCGAGAATTTCGGCTGCCCTGGTGTTCACGTCGTCAGCCGCGCCGCCACCACCGAAGTTGGCCGCAGCCACGCCCCCGGTCACAGCCAGGGTAAGCAGTCCCACCATCACCGTTACGTATATCCATCTCTTCTTCATGTCGTCTCCTTCTCAAATCCGGGCTCACATCGGGCGATGCGCCCGGTCAGCGGTTTTGTATGAGGAAGACGTTACGGACCGGGTGTTACGGAAGTTGGAACAGATCTTCCAGACATCTGGAAGGCCGCGGCAACGCTATCGCCCCGACCGAACCTCCATTACAGTTGCAATCGAATCATCCGATTCCGGTAGCCCTTAAGGTGACATTTCGTTAGGAGAGGCTCTGTGAAACGCCTGCTTGCCCTGTCGATAGGGTCCTTCGCGCTGGTCTTTGCAGTCGCGTGTACAGCTGGTCTTTGCAGTCGCGTGTACAAACGAAGCGCCAGCGACAAACGAGCCCACAGTTGAGTTCGCCGACCCGACAGTCGAGCCCTCAGCGGCCGAACCCGGCCTCGACATATCAGACGATCAGATGGCAGCGATCGCGCTCACTAAAGACGACGTCGCCGCCGAGTTCCCCGACCTTGTCTTCGATCCTGGTCTCAGCGGCTTCGTCAGCAATGCCAGCCTGGGGGAGGACACGTTCAGTCCTGACGACACTGCGGATGACATTGGCGCGGCCGGTAGACTCGCTGGGTACAGCCACGACTTCGTGGACATTTCTGGATTCTTTGGCAGGGTTCTGGATGGCCCAGTCTTTGTGCAGTCGGCGATCTCACTATTCGGCAGCGAATCCCAAGTGTCCGACTTTCTCGCGATGAGGATTGAGGCCGCTTTCGAATACGGAGAGGCTCTCTCGGACGCGAAACTCGGATCCATTAGGGCCCTTGAGGCGACCGGGCTGGGTGAAGAGGTCGCAGGTTTTCGGCTCGAAGAGGAAAACTCAGGTCCGGGCAACTCCGTCGGCTGGTACCGGGTCCTTTGGAGACGCGGATCGGCAATGCCCGAAATCACCGTTAGGAGTCACGGGTTCGCTGACTACAAGGCTGCGGTCTTTAGGCTGGCCCACACCATGGACAGCCGCTTCGAGCCCGCCCTCGCTGGAGAAATCACGGTTGTGGCTAAGCCTCGACCCAGAACGGCGTCAGATGTGGAAGCGGAGGCGGCGGCCAGGCAAGCCCAGGAGAATCTGGCGTTGGCCGAAGGCTACGACCTAAGGGAAATTGCGGACCTGGGCGACATTCTGGCAGGATTCGATCCTGTCAACGAAGTCTTCGTTACCCGCAGCGAAACCGCGCTCCCGGTCGAATTCCGGCGAACATACGACCACGGCAATCGCACTGGCCCGGTTGGCAACGCCGAGGTAGCTGAGGTTTTCTTATCCGTTGTCCTATTCGAGAGGCCGTTTCTAGCCCCGGCGCCGGTTCAAAGTCTCCGCAGTCTTACCGCCAAATCCGTCGGGGAAAAGCTCGTTCCAGTCATGTTGCGACTGCTGGTGCTGGGTGAAGACCCTGACCGGGTCTCCATAGAAACCACATCCCTGGATGTCTCTGGACTCGGAGATTACGTCGTAGCGTTTGAACTGACCTTGGGGACACGTGCCTTTGAAACCAATTGGCACTACATTGTGTTCTCTCGTGGCCGCCTCACGTTCTTCATGTACGTAGTCGGCTACGACCTCAATGTTGCAGACACGGTGGCCATAGCGGAAGTGCTCGATGAGCACGCCGTCGCTCTCAGGCCCTAGTGCAGCCTCCTAGGGTCCTTGTCCGTAGACCCTACTCGCCGCCCCCGGTGCGCAGGAAGACGAGGAGCTCGTCGCCCGGTGCGTTGAGCGTGAGCTTGTCGCCCTGAATGAAGAACGTTTCGACCGAGGCTAGAAGGCCGAAGAACCGGTTCTCCTGCTCAAAAATTCCCTCTGGCTCGGTGCAGCCGATCTCCGTCCACGAGAGATTGCTTGTCGTGAAGGCGTCTTCGACCACCGCGTAGCTGCCGCTGTAGCCGTTACAGCCGCCGGAGCCCTTTATGGTCGTTCCGTCCGCAGAAAGTTCCATGTTCACATCGACCTGAAACATGGCGGGCACGGGGAACCCGGCGGGCCCTAGCTGGATCATCTTCCATGTCGAACCGGCCAGCGAGTCGCCACCACCACCACCGCCGCACGCTGCCGCCACGGCCATTAACGCCGCCGCCACAATCACAATCAAGGTCGAATTTCTGCGCATGCTTTTTGCCCTCCGGGACACATACTAGCCGAGCCGTGTTCGTCTCGCAGGGGTTTTTGTGGCGCCCAGGCCAGGCCGTTAAGCCTTCTGCCTGTTCAGGTGGGCCTTCAGATACCGACCGGTGGACGACTTCTTCAGGCTCGCTATCTTCTTCGGCGTGCCCGTAGCGACTATTTCGCCGCCCGCGTCCCCTGCACCGGGTCCGAGGTCGATTATCCAGTCGGCGTTCTTTATCAGGTCGAGGTGATGCTCGATGAGCACCACGGTGTTGCCAGAGTCGACCAGCCGGTGCAGCACTCTTAGCAAATAGGAACAGTCGTGGAAGGACAGCCCGGTGGTGG
>Ga0302135_10001644_pt1 | contig 13448 bp, 13 predicted proteins | sample CBN3_surface_MG_FD_203119 | JGI IMG/M metagenome (GOLD analysis project Ga0302135, IMG submission 203119) | Marine microbial communities from Western Arctic Ocean, Canada - CBN3_32.1 | ecosystem: Environmental > Aquatic > Marine > Oceanic | place: Canada: Western Arctic Ocean | collected...
CGCCCAGATCCCAGCGTTCAAATTGTGGGGCGAGGTCGCGAATGAACTCATCGAACGGATCGCAGTTGCGATCAGGGTTGATGAAAACGAAGCCAGCCCAGCGCGCGACAGGCAGTTCGGGCAGGTTGAATGTCTCCTGATTGATCTGGGGGAAGTCCCAGTCAGCGGGAATCTCCTTGAACGATCCGTCCAGTTTCTAGCAGAAGCCGTGGAATGGACACCGCAGTTCTTTCGCGTTGCCGTCGAACTCCTTTAACATGCGGCCGCGATGCAGACAGGCATTGGGGTACGCTTTGATCTCACCTGTCTCGGTTCGAACTACTAGGATCGAGAGACCTGCGATATCGTAGCGATAGTGGTCACCTGGCGCTGGAATGTCCTCCTCGCGGCACGTGAACTGCCACACTTTTTTCCACAGCCGCTCGGTCTCGAGATCGTGGTACGCGCGGGTGGTGTAGCGCGTGACGGGGAATTCGTTCAGGCCCATGTCTCTGGGCGACTGCAGGCGCGGCCGTGCCTGGGGCCGGACACAACGCTGGCCATCACGGGATGATAGACAAAAGGTGTCCGAGTCTCGCCTTGTCTTGAACGGCCGGTCGGCGGCGCGGGGCGCGCATCAAAGGAGTCGCAGGAGTCTGTTACGCTCCGTGGAATCGCAGAAGATTGAAGCGTTTATCATCACGAACTGTCACACGAAACGACTGTCACACGAAACAACTGACACAAGAAACGAGGTCGTACCAAACAAGATCGCGCAGGGTGCTGCGTCAGGAGGAGCAAAATGAAAGAATTCCGAAACAAGACCGCGGTTGTCACGGGCGGAGGTATGGGTATCGGCCGGGCCATTGCGCAGGCGCTCGCTGGCGAGGGCATGAACCTTGTCATCGCGGATGTCGATGTCGACGCCGGCGAGTCTGTGACGAAAGAACTCGCGGCAACGGGCGTGAAGGCTATCTTTGTGCCAACCGATGTTTCAGAAGCGGGCGAGGTCGACAACCTTGCCGCCCGGTCGTTCGACGAGTTTGGCGAGGTGCACCTGCTCTGCAACAATGCTGGCGTATTTGTGGGGGGGGCGGTCGTTGACACATTGCCATCCGATCAGGCATGGCTGATGGCGGTCAATTTCACGGGGACGGTCAACGGCATCAACGCCTTTGTGCCGCGAATGCTGGCGCAGGCTGACACGGACCGACACATACTGAACACCGCATCGTGTACCGGATTGTTCCCGACACCCGGGCAAGGTGCCTACGCTGCATCCAAATATGCCGTCGTTGGTTACAGCGAGCGTCTTTGCGAGGAACTTGAACCGCAGGGCATCGGTGTATCGATGTTGTGCCCGGCTGGCGTCAGCACGCGCATCGGCGAATCGCAGCGAGTTCGCCCCGAGCGGTTCGGCGGTCCCGTCGACATGCCGCCGCGTCCCTCATCGAGTGACCCCTTGCCGCCGGGCATGCTTGACGCAAGAGAAGTCGCCAGGATGACCGTTCGCGGCATCCGGGAGAACAGGCTCTACATCCACACTCACCTGAACTGGAAGGACTTCTACCAGCAGCGCTTTGATCGCATCATGGCCGACTTCGATTTGCTGGAGGCGTGACCGCAGCACAGGAGGCAGATTCGGAGGGCGACTAGAAGCTGTGTGCAACGAAACTCGTGACGGTAGGCGGACCGTGCGTCACATGCAGTGCCGGTTCCGTCCCCAGAGTCATGATGCAGGCACCGAAGGTGAAGCCGTGGCCGGGCTCCCGCGGCGCACAGATCGGGCCATCCGCGGACGAGAGCAGGGTCTTGATACCGTTCAGATTTGGTTGCGGATGTTGCTCAAAGAAGCGCGTCATTGCCGCCAAACGCCGCGTGGAACTGGGGCCAGCAATAGTTCTGACCGGAAGCATGCTGGGTGCGCTCGACGAATTCTGTGGCGCTCGCGGGGTCCGGTGTTGCGAGCAGTGATCGAAGGACGAACGCGACCGGCAGGCCTGCGCGGCTGCAAGCCAGTTGCGAAGTGCATCATGCTCGCGCCATTTGACGGCGAACGCCCACCCGCAGCCTCGGTGCGGTGGTTGCAGCCGGACGAACGCTGGTCATCGGCGCTCGGATTTCTCGGCAAGGAGTTCGATCAGGACGAAGCGTGTTCACACAGACCGCAAGCCGATTGCTGTTAACGCCGTTGAGGCCGATTAGTCCCGCCGCTGTGAACACGATCTGACGTATGCCTGATTGAGGATCTGTGAATCGGAGCAACGATTGTCCGCCATCGTAATGTTGTGGCAGATCCATGGTCTGGGCCGCAAGAGGAGCGCCGTCGACATCGCTGAATGCCAGGCTGCTGCAGCTTTCTCGCGGTGTGGAATCCTGTGCGAGCGCTGCCGCCAGCCACCAGCATTCGTCGAGCAGTTGGAACGCAAACACAGTCTCGAAGTCGAGGTTGGCGCCAGCCGCGATGCCGCGTACCTCGTCCATCAGATCAGGAGCGGCAATGTCGACAGTCTGAAAAAATTGCGTCTGCGTTTGGATGTGCCGGATGAACTCACTTGGACTCATAGGCTGCACCGCGTTCATCTCGTTGCGCCATCGGTCGATGCCGGCGGCAACGTCGTCACGCATCGCTTCGCCGTGCGCTTCCCCCCGTTGGCGGGCATCACCGCTCAGGTCCAGCATCTCAACGACGGGCATGGTTCATCCTCATTGGGTTCGCTTTGTTCGGTTTAGCTTCATTCGGTTAGCTGCGATTGCGGCGCGACGGGTGATCGCCACAAAGCAGGTTGATCAGCAGCACCTCAAAATGCACGGCTGGAACCTGTTTGCACATCGAGATTGGTCGCCCCTCGGGACTAAACCTGTGCAAGAATCATCGCCCTTATACCGACAGCGATGGAGGAAGTTCGATGGAGATGCCCAAAGGAGCGACCATAGCGGATACGCAGCCGCACTGGATTCCGCGCACTCGCCCGGCGCAGGACGCCCCCAACGTCGTGCTGATCGTGTTCGACGACACTGGCTTCGGTCACTTCGGCTGCTATGGATCTGACATCGAGACGCCCAACATCGACGCGCTCGCTGCTGGCGGCCTGCGGTACACCAACTTCCACACGACGGCGCTCTGTTCACCGACCCGGGCCTCCCTACTGTCAGGTCGCAACCACCACTCTGTTGGCATGCGGTTCCTGTCTAACGTAGACACCGGCTACTCCAACTGTCGCGGGGTGATCACGCCGCGCGCTGCGACGCTGGCGGAAGTCCTCGGCAATGCAGGTTACTCCACCTTTGCGCTCGGCAAGTGGCATCTCGCTAACATGGAGGACTGCGGGCCGGCGGGACCCATGGAGCACTGGCCGCTCGGGCGGGGCTTCGACCGCTTCTACGGGTTCTTGGGCGGCGCCACGGACCAGTTCTCGCCCGAACTCGTAATAGACAACCATCCGGTTGATCCGCCAGGTGACCCGGACTATCACCTGTCCGAGGCGATGGTGGATCAGGCGATCGCGATGATTGCCTCGCAGCGCACGACGTCCAACCGTCCCTTCTTTAGCTACCTGGCGTTCGGCGCGACCCACAGCCCACACCAGGCCCCGGCCGCGTTCCTTGAGAAGTATCGCGGGCGCTACGACGAGGGCTGGGATGTTGTGCGCAAGCGTTGGTTCGACAAGCAGATCGCAACGGGCGTCATTCCCCAAGGCACTGAACTGTCGCCCAGAAACCCGGGGATACCGCCGTGGGATGAGTTGAGTGTGGACGAACGACGGCTGTTCGCGCGCATGCAGGAGGCGTTCGCTGCTTTTCTGGATCACACTGACGTCCAGATCGGACGCCTTGTTGACCGGTTGCGGCAGACCGGCGAACTGGACAACACCCTGCTCGTCCTGCTTTCTGACAATGGTGCCAGTCAGGAGGGTGGTGGGCACGGCATGACCAATGAACTCGCTTTTTTTAATCGATTGAGCCGGCGGGCACCGGATATGTTGGACCAGATCGACGCGATAGGCGGCCCCAATCTGTTTAACAACTACCCAAAGGGGTGGTCGCAGGTTGGCAACTGCCCGATGCGGTTCTACAAGGGGAACACTTACGAAGGCGGAATACGCGATCCTCTGATTATCCACTGGCCGGGAAAGATCGATGACCCCGGGGAGTTTCGCACCCAGTATCACCACGCCATCGACGTCATGCCGACCATTCTGGACTGTATTGGCATCAGCGCGCCCGACAACTTTAAGGGTATCGCACAGATGCCGGTTGAGGGTGTCAGCATGGCCTACAGTTTCGCTGACGCAGACGCCGGGAGCCACAGGCCAACCCAGTACTACGAAATGCTCGGCCACCGCGGGATCTACAACGAAGGCTGGAAGGCGGTGACCCTGCATCGCCCCGGCACGCCGTTCGAAGACGATGAGTGGCATCTGTATCACCTGGATGAGGACTTTGCCGAAATCCACGATCTGGCGGCGACCCATCCGGACAAGCTCGAAGAAATGCGCGATCTCTGGTGGCGCGAAGCGGGGCGGTTCAACGTGCTGCCGCTTGACGACCGCTCGGTTGAACTCTTTGCGATGCGCCGGCCGGACTCCGAACTCGCGCGCAACGAGGTGCGATACCTGTCGGGGACGAGTCACATCGAACGATTTGCGATGCCAGATATCCGCAATCGGTCCTGGACGATCCGGGCGTCGCTTGAATATGCCGAGGGCGACGAAGGTGTGCTCGTTGCCTGTGGTGCGCGCACGGGTGGCCATGTGCTATTCATCCAGCAGGGAAATGTGTGTTTCGCCTACAACGCCATCGGTGCGGTCACGCGGTTTTCATCCGCCGACGCGTTGCCACCGGGTGATATCGAGATAACTCTTGAGTTCACGAAGACAGACGAACATGTCGGTCAGGCGCGGTTGCTCGTGAATGGCGAAGTTGCCGACGCCGGCGCCCTCGAAACCCTGCCCTGGCGGCAGACGCTCTATGGCATGGATATCGGGCGGGATCTCGGCTCAACAATTGTCGACGACTACGCGGTACCCTTTGCCTACACAGGGCAACTGCACTGGGTGGAATATCGGATGGACGATGACCGCGACGACCTGCACGCTGCGGCGAGCATCGAAGCGGACAACGCGCTGGTGGATCAGTAAGCCCTCACGCTCCCGCGATTTGTTGGAGTCGTCATGGCCATCCAGGCCGTGGGCGAACCACGTACAATCCGGGCAATGCGAGAAAATTCATCGAGGTAACGATTTGGCTATTCGAATTGACGAGACCACGGGTTTGAAGTTGTTTGACACCCGGGCGGCCAAGGTAACCGAGAAGATCGCTGGCAAGGGGTACTCGGTTGTCACCAATGAGTCACTCAAGACGCTGCCAGAACCTCCGCCGGGCGCTGCCTTCAACGCCGAGGAACAGGCGCGGTATCGTGAATTCAAGGAGGCGCGTCAGGGCGCGGCCGACTACATTGCGATGGAAGGTGAATTTGCCAAGTACCTGGAGGACGTCTACTCCGAACCGCCGGTTCAGCGTGACGCGCTGACGGACGAATGTGAGGTCGTCGTTGTCGGTGCCGGTTTCGCCGCGCTGCTGCTGTGGTATCGGCTCAGCCAGGCAGGCTTCAAGGACGTGCGCTTCTGCGAGAAGGGCGGCGATGTCGGCGGCACCTGGTACTGGAATCGCTATCCCGGGATTGCCTGCGATGTCGAGTCTTACAGCTATTTTCCGCTGCTCGAAGAGATGGGCTACGTCCCCACGATGAAGTTCGCCTCAGGCTTCGAGATTCTCGAGTATTGCCAGAACATGGCCGAGAAGTTTGGCTTCTATGAGCGCTGCCTGTTCCACACAACGGTCAACGAGACCGTGTGGGATGAAGAGACCGCGCGCTGGACGGTGAAAACGGATCGCGGCGACGCGATGCGAGCCCGCTTCGTTGTGCTTGCCAACGGCATCCTGACGACACCAAAACTGGCGCGTATCGACGGCATGGAAAGTTTCAAGGGGGAGGCGTTCCATACGTCCCGCTGGAACTATCAGGTTGATCTCGCAGGCAAACGCGTCGGCATCATCGGCACGGGTGCAACGGCCGTGCAGGTTGTCCCTGAGATCGCGAAAGTCGTGAAGGAACTCTACGTCTTCCAGCGCACGCCGTCTTCCATTGATGTGCGCGATCAGCGCGAAACGACGGAGCATGAGAAAACGCAATGGCAGCATGAGCCAGGTTGGGCGGTCGCACGCCGCGAGCGTTTGGCACTCATTTCAGCGGGCCGCACGGCACTCAAGGCCAACGACGACTTCCTGTCGGGCAAGATCGATCACTTTAAGGAGCCGAAGAAGCACGCGACGCCGCTGCCCCCTGAAGAACTCATTGGCCGCCAGCTAAACACCAACTTTCGCATCATGGAACAGATCAGGGCGCGGGTTGACGCGATCGTGGAGGACCCGAAGACAGCCGAGGCCCTGAAGCCGTATTACCCGTATGGCTGCAAACGCCCGACGTTCCACGACGAATACCTGCCGAGCTTCAATCTGCCGCATGTTCACCTGGTCGACACGGCTCCGCGTGGGGTCGGCAAGATCAACGAGCGCGGTGTTGTTTACGATGGCGTCGAGTACCCGGTCGACGTTCTCATCTACGCAACTGGATTCCAGTGGATGGCGACCTCCACCTTCAACATGATCACGGGCCCGGGTGGTCGAACGCTCAAGGACAAGTGGGCGAGCGAAGGGACGAAGACGCTTCTCGGGATGCACAGCAGTGGTTTCCCCAATCTACTGATCATGACCGGACCCCAGGGTGGCGGCGGTCAGTTCAACTTCACGCGGGTGTGCGAGATGCATGCCAACTACGTGACATGGGTGCTAACGACGATGCGCGAGCGTGGCGCCCGGACGGTGGACGTCAACGCTGAGCACGAGAACGAATACGCCGCGCACTGCCGTCAGATGGATCTCGAATCGCAGCCCCTGCGCGACTGTGTCTCGTATTACAACGGTGATGGCAATGCAGAGCCCGGCAGTCTCGCGTACTACGGTGGGGGCGCACGTTGGCATGAGCGCCGGGAAGCTGCGCAGGCGAGTCTGGAACCCTATGTGTTTCAGGATTGACTGCCCTTTGGCATTTACAGCCTTTTGGCATTTACGGCCTTTTGGCATGCACTGCCCGTTGATATTTAGGTGGCCATGATCAAGTTTCGACGCGGGGGCTGATGTGCCAGATAAAATTGCGGGGGGTTGCCGTTGCGGCAACGTGAGGTTCGAGACAACGCCAGAGCCACAGCTACAAGTGCTTTGTCACTGCACAGACTGTCAACATATAGGTGGTTCTGCCTCTTATGCCGCGTATGTTGTCCCTCGCAGCAGCCTGCTCCTGATTCAGGGCGAACCCCGCAGTTTTGACTCAATCGCAGATTCGGGACGTCCGATTTCGCGGCTCTTCTGTCGGGATTGCGGGACCAAACTGTGGGCCGAAGTCGGGGGTGGGCAACTTGCCAGCGTGAATGGGCGGGCATTGGACGACCCGACGCATTTCAGACCAACACACAACCACCGTGTGCCGAGCGCACCCGACTGGTGCGTTGTTGATGAGAGCCTTGAGATTCTGCCGTGAACCCTGGGACCGCAACTCGCTAACTACTATTAGTCTGGTAGCCCCAGTCGAGGACAAGAGAGACCATGGCAAAGCTTGATCACATCATGTTCGCAACCACCGATCTGAACGAAGGTATTGCAGAGATCGAAGCGCTGACCGGTGTTGCGCCCGTCTACGGAGGTGCCCACGCGGGCGGTGGTACTTGCAACGCGCTGCTGTCGTTAGGTGATGACCAATATCTTGAAGTCATCGCGCCGGATCCTGAGCAGGATCATGAAGGCAATCTCGCGGGTGAACTGATTGCGCACGGCGGTTCTGGCATCCGCAGTTGGGCGGTGGCAACAGACGACATTCAGCAATCCCGGACGATCGCAGACGCCCACGACCTGGGCCCGCAACCGATCGTCGACATGGCGCGCACGACGCCAGACGGGGTGCGCCTTGACTGGCAACTCTTTTTTCTGACGCGCGGCCGGCAGATGCCGTTCTTCATTGACTGGAAAGACTCGCCGCACCCGGCATTGACGACGCCGAAGGGCTGTTTGCTTGAACGCTTTACCGCCAGTCTTGCCGATGCCGGCGCGTATTCGGTTGTCATGCAGGCACTGGGGGTCGAGGTTGATGTGATCTCGGGGCCGCTGGGCCTGACGGCTATGCTGGCGACGCCTAACGGGATGGTGGCGCTTGAAAGCTGGTAGAAGTTGATTTTGCGATGACGGCTTGGGTGGCATCCGCAAATCCTGGGGTCTGCCTGACCCCGTGGGCGAGCGGATTCTTGTCCCATCACCGCCGTACAACCGCCGTCTGCACCACTGCATGGTTCGGGCAAAAGGCATAGACTCGATTCCACAATGTCCAACCGGAACGAGTATGGAACCGATCAAGTATGTGGATGAACTGATTGCGCACTATGGCTCTCTGGGCTTTCCGGAATACAAATGGACGGTCAATGACACCGCGCCTTTGCACCGGCTTGAAAAGCCGCTTAGTGAGTGTGTTGTTTCGATTCTGGTGTCAGGCGGCGTCTCGCAATGCAGCATGCCGGGCTTCGACCCGGATGCCAGGAACGATCATCGACTCGATGCCATCGCGAACGAAACGCCGGAAGACGACTTTCAGATCCACGATTCCTACTACGATCACACGGATGCGGAACACGATATCAATTGTGTCTTTCCAATCACGCGGTTGCGTGAATTCGCAGATGCTGGCGAGATTGGCGGGGTCGCTGCCAGGCATTGGAGCGGTTTCATGGGGCGCATCTACAACCGCACGAAGGTGCTCGAAGAGTCTGCACCCGCGTTCGTTGCGAAACTCAATGAGGATGCGGTCGACATTTTACTCGCCGTACCCGCCTGACCTCTCGATCACCAAACCGTGGGTTTGGTATGCAGAGTCGCTGAAGAAGCAGGAATTGCTACGGTATGTGTTTCCACCGGGCGTGATCTGACAGTGCAGGTATTGCCGCCGCGCAGTGCGTTTGTAAACTTTCCGATGGGCAACAACTTTGGCGCGCCGGGCGATGTGGAACGCCAGAGTGAGATCATGCGCACCGCGCTCGCGATGATCCATGAGACCGAGCAGGCTGGCAGGTTGATCGATCTGCCGTACGAGTGGTCGGGACCGTTTGAGTACTTCACGGGGCGCGGCAAGAACACCGCTGAAGCGGCGTCCTGAGCGCCGATCCAAAGCGGCCTCAGGACGGCCGCTGATCCGCAATGATGGAGACCCGCTCGCCATAGCGCGAGTGTGGCTGGTAATCCCACACCGCGTGGTGCTGGGTGCAGCGATTGTCCCAGAACGTCAGGGTGTTGGGCTCCCACTGCACGCGGCAAGTGAGCCTGGGTGTCTCTGCGATGTGTCGAAATAACATGTCGAGCAGTGCGCGACTCTCGTTGCTGCGCAGGTCTTTGATGTGTGACGTGAAGCCGGAATTCACATAGAGCAGCTTGCGCCCGGTTTCGGGATGCGTGGCAATGACCGGATGTTCGTTGCGCGGGTACCCGCCAGGTGGCGGCGTCGATTTGTACGCGCCAACGTACGGCAGTGCACCATCGTGAACGGCGACGAGGCCTTCCAGCATTTGCTTCATCGTGTCCGACAGTAACTCGTAAGCAAGATAGGTGTCCGCGTACATCGTGTCCCCGCCACCACACGCCGGGGTCTCGGTGACGTACAGCATCGAGCCCATTGGCGGCAGTTCGTCGCAGGTGACGTCCGTGTGCCAGCCGTCGCCGGCCGTGTACGCGGACTCGCCGGTGGTTCGAACCTGCAGCATCTCAGGGTCGTCTGACCGCAAGCGGTGCATCGGGTGCACGTGGAGAGGGCCGAACCGGCGGGCGAAGGCCTTGTGCTCATCGCGGCTCAGGTGCTGGTCGCGGAACACCAGTACCATCCATTTCAGGTGCGCCTCATGTATGCGTGCAAACTGTTCATTGTCGAGCGGCCTGGACAGGTCAACGCCTGTCACCTCTGCGCCGATGTGCGGCGTGATGGGGACGATTTGCATTGATGGCTCCTGAAGTTGTGCGTCACCGTACCGTCTTTCGGTATGGAATTCGACATGACCAGACGTGGCTGACTGGTGCGAGGCGGTCCGTCCCATGACACTCAAGGTACTGAGGGGGAGGGGGCAAGGCGTTCGCAAAGCGGCAGGTCTGAAGACGCGGTACGATGCTCCCCACAACATTAGATTAGACACGCGTACTCGCGAGACACGCCTGCACGCGCGTCGCCGGGGTCCACAAAGGAGTAACCCATGACCGATTTGTCGCTTCAAGCGTTGATAAGCGCGGAATATCGCAGTGCAGAGAATATCGCCCGCAACGCGGTCCGGCATCCGGTGGAGACCCTTGAATTCTTTGGTCTCAAGCCCGACATGACCGTGCTCGAAATCTTGCCAGCCTGGGGCTGGTACACCGAGATTCTGGCCCCATACCTTGCCGACCACGGCCGCCTGTATGTGGCGCACTTTTCGCCGGATGGAATCCTGCCGTATATGCCGCAGGTGTTGGCGATGTTCGAGAAGCGCTTGCACCGTGAGCCAGACCTGTTTGGCCGTATCACGGTCCGCCACATCAATCCGCCCCACGAGATCAGTGTGACGCCACCCGAGACCGCTGATCTCGCACTAACATTTCGCAATGTGCACAACTGGGTCATGGTTGATCAGGAGGACGAGTACTTTGCCGCCTTCTTCAAATCATTGAAGCCGGGCGGGGTGCTGGGCGTGGTTGAGCACCGTGCAGCGCCGGACGCGGACATGGCTAGCATGCACAAGTCGGGCTATGTCACCGAGGCCTATGTGAAGGAGATTGCCGACAAGGCAGGCTTTGTCTTCGAAGCATCAAGTGAGATGAACGCAAATCCGAAGGACTTGACGGGTCACCCTGCAGGTGTGTGGTCGTTGCCACCGTTCATGCAGTCCGGCGACGAGGACAAGTACCTGGAGATCGGTGAGAGCGACAGGATGACACTCAAGTTCCGCAAGCCCGCAGTCTGAGCGCACGAGCCTTGCGGTCGAGAACACAGATAGCACACGCAGAACACGCAGAACACGAAGAAGAAGTGGGGTAGGGATATGTTGTTTGCAGGCTGGGACGCGCCACTCGCGTTGCTGGAGATGGAAGTCGTTCAACGTGAGTACGAAGGTTGCGAGGTTGCGGACGAGATCAAGGCACGGGTCGGGGACATCGACGCGGGCCGCGACGATGAACAGATCGATGTCATCGAAGGACTGTGGGGGGAACTGGAAGCCCTGACCCCGGCGTCCTCGTTTGGATACGTGCAACCCAACGACCTTGCGGGTATCCGCGCCGAACGGCCGGATGGACCGCGCCGGCTCACAGAGCCCAACAGTGACGATCTGCTGGACCGGTTTCATGGTGCGTGGACCGGGCGTGCCGCTGGCTGTGCGCTCGGCAAGCCGGTCGAGCGTCTCGGCATGCGTGGTACCAGTCACATGACGGGGCGTGAGGCCATCAAGGCCTATCTTCAGAACCGCAATGACTGGCCGCTCAATAACTACTTTTCAGGTCTGGACACGGGCGATGGCATACCTATCAGCTGTCCGGCGTCACAACGCGAAAACATCGAGTACATGGAACCGGACGACGACATTCACTACACGTTGATTGCGCTGCATGTCATGGAGAAACACGGCGTAGATTTCGTTTGGCAAGACGTCGCCGATGCGTGGAATTCCTGCTTGCCGTACAACGCCATCTGCACGGCGGAGACCCAGGCGATCCTGAACTACTGCATGACCACGACACGCATGCGCACCGGGTCGTTTGCAAAACCTGAATTCACGAGCAGCCATTGCAACCCTTACCGCGAGTGGATCGGTGCCCAGATTCGTGCGGACGGCTGGGGCTACGCGTGTGCCGGCATGCCCGAACTTGCTGCCGAGTTTGCCTATAGGGACGCCTGCTGGTCACATCGGGCGAACGGCATCTATGGTGAGATGTTCTGTGCGGCGATGACTGCGGCGGCGTTTGTCGAGCCGGACCCGAAGCAACTCATCCGGATTGGCCTCTCTGAGATTCCCCGGCGTTCCCGCCTTGCCGAGGCGATTGGCAAGGGCCTGGGGTGGGCCGAGGAGTGCGCGGACTTCGAGAGTTTCATGGCGAGCATGGAAAAGGACTACGGCGAACTGTCCCCGGTTCACACCGTGAACAATGCGCTCATCGTCATGGGTTCCATGATCTACGGCCAGATGGATTTCCATCGCACCATTTGCACGTCGGTCGCCTGCGGCCTCGACACGGACTGCAATGGCGCGACCTGCGGGTCGATTGTTGGCGCGGCGGGCGGCGCAATCGCCATTAATTCCAGCCTGGTGTCGCCCCTTAACGACACGATCAAGCCGCACGTGTTCGGCTTCAGCGAAATCACGATGACCGAGCTTGCTGAACGCACGTTGGCTGTCCACCTGCAGGTGCGAGAGAGCGTGGCGTAACGCCTTTAAAGGCGGAGTGTGCAGGTAGTGTGATGAAAGGCACATTGATATTGTCGGCGACAGCGGCACCCTGACCCGACAGGCAAGGGAGGTCGCGCTTGAAGTCGGCTACACCTCGGTGCGCCTCATCGGCGTTGACCTGCCTGAACCGGCTACATCGGTGCAACGAGCACCGACCAGCGAGTGTCGGCGGAGCGTGCTGCGTTTCGGGCGTCGAGCGCCTCGGGCGATCTATTCATTGCATTGCAGGACGCGCAGGCCAAGGCGCGACTTAGTGCTGAGTGTGCGCCAGCGTTGGTGAATCTGATCCATCCGTCCGCGGTGGTCAGCCCGAGCGCTGTGCTGAGCCGCAACATCTTTGTGGGTGCATTCGCGTTCGTGAATATGGATGCGCGCGTTGCCGATGGTGTTGTGGTCAATTCCCGGGCCGCGATTGAGCACGACAACGAGATAGGCGAGTGCGTGTTCCTCGGCACGGGCGCGACGTTGTCCGGCCACGTTCATATAGGGTCCTTCACGATGGTGGGTGCCGGCGTCACGATCAAGCCCGGCACGCGAGTGGCCGGCGGCGTCACGTTGGGCGCCGGCGCTGTGGTCGTCCGGGATGTGACTGAACCGGGCGTTTACGTCGGCAATCCGGCGGAGTTGCTGGGGGCGGGCAGGTGATTCGTGTCACCCACGCGCACCAGTTGACCCATTGACCTTTCGAGCCATTGACCTGTCGATCTATTGACCGATGCCACGTGTACCGGGTCAGTACGGGTCAGGCTCATTCTGGAACTGGCGGTGGATTTCGATGACGCCCGGTGTCATGGCGATTAGCCATGCAGCAGCGGCAGCGATCGACCAGGTTGCGGGCAAGAGCACGAAAGCCGCCGCCCAGACAGCCGCGAACCCGAATACGCGCCCCATCATTTTGTTGGCTTT
>Ga0302135_10001651_pt1 | contig 13410 bp, 11 predicted proteins | sample CBN3_surface_MG_FD_203119 | JGI IMG/M metagenome (GOLD analysis project Ga0302135, IMG submission 203119) | Marine microbial communities from Western Arctic Ocean, Canada - CBN3_32.1 | ecosystem: Environmental > Aquatic > Marine > Oceanic | place: Canada: Western Arctic Ocean | collected...
GGTTGCGATTCCGACTGGACAGGTGTTGAGGTGACACTTGCGCATCATGATGCAGCCGAGCGTAATGAGCGGCGCGGTCGCAAAGCCAAACTCTTCTGCACCGAGCAGCGTCGCAATGGCAACGTCTCGTCCGGTCTTGAGTTGGCCGTCGGTCTGCAAGTAGACCCGGGACCGCAGGTTGTTCATGACTAGGGTCTGGTGCGTCTCGGCGATACCCAGTTCCCAGGGCAGGCCGGCGTGCTTGATGGATGTCAGCGGACTAGCCCCCGTGCCACCGTCATGGCCTGCGATGACGAGATGATCAGTCTTGGCCTTGGTAACACCAGCGGCGATGGTGCCGATACCGATCTCGGAAACCAGCTTGACGCTAATCCGCGCCGATGGATTGCTGTTCTTCAGATCATGAATGAGCTGGGCAATATCTTCGATTGAGTAGATGTCGTGGTGTGGGGGCGGGCTGATGAGACCCACGCCTGGTGTCGAATGGCGAATCCGGGCGATGTGGTCATCAACTTTCGGTCCGGGCAGTTCACCGCCTTCACCAGGCTTGGCGCCCTGGGCAATCTTGATCTGCAACTCATCGGCGTTCGCGAGATACCAGATGGTGACGCCAAAGCGCCCTGATGCGACCTGCTTGATCGCCGAACGGCGGGACTTGCCGTCGGCGTCCGGGGTAAATCGGGCCGGGTCCTCGCCGCCTTCGCCGGTGTTCGACTTGCCGCCCAGTTCGTTCATCGCTATCGCCAGGGTCTCGTGGCTCTCGGCCGAGATTGAGCCGAAGCTCATCGCGCCGGTGCAGAACCGTTTTACGATGTTCGCGGCGGGTTCAACCTCTTCGATTGGCACCGATTGGATATCCGCCTTGAAATCGAGGAGTCCGCGAAAGGTGGCTGCGCGCGTCGTCTCTTCGTTGACGTGTTTTGAAAACGCCCAATACGCGTCCTGACTATTCGTGCGCGCGGCCGTTTGCAGATTGGCAATCGATGCCGGGTCCCACATGTGGGTGTCACCGCCGTGGCGCCAGTGGAAATCACCGGGGTTCGGCAGCACTGCGATCACATTATTCTGTCGCGGCGGATAGGCGAGCTGCTGACGCTTGCTCATCTCTGTGAGTAGTACCTCAAAGTCGACGCCTTCGACCCGGCTCGCGGTGCCGGCAAAGCAACGGTCAATGACGTCAGAGGCGAGGCCGACCGCCTCAAAGATTTGTGCCCCCTTGTACGATTGCAGGGTCGATATGCCCATCTTGGCCATGACCTTCAGAATGCCCTTGGCGACACCCTTGCGGTAGGCATCGACGATAGCGTCCGGCGTTGCAAACTCGTCAGTGGGCAAAAGGCCGTCAAGACGAGCCTGCCATAACGCGTCGAATGCGAGATAAGGGTTGATTGCGTCAGCCCCAAAGCCGGTAAGCAGACAATGATGGTGCACTTCGCGTGCTTCACCGGTCTCGACAATGATCCCTATCTGGGTCCGTTCTTGCCTCGCGACCAGGTGATGGTGAACGGCGCCGCAAACGACAAGCGGGCTGATCGGCATGCGCTCGGCGCTGGCGTTGCGGTCCGAGAGCAAGATGAGCGAATAGCCGCCGGAAATTGCGTCGGCGGCTTCCGTGCAGATGCGGTCGAGCGCTGCGAGCAGATCGCTCTTGTTGCCATCGGCGACGAACGTGGTGTCGATCGTCCGTGTCCGCCAGCCGCGGTGGTCCATGCCCGCGAGCGAGGCAAGCTCGTCGTTGGACAGTATCGGATGTGGAATCGAGAGCCTGTGGGCGTGTGCCGCGGTTGTTTCCAGCAGGTTGCGCTCAGGTCCGATGAAACACTCGAGCGACATGACCACTTCTTCGCGAATCGAATCAATGGCCGGATTCGTCACCTGCGCAAACAACTGTTTGAAGTAGTCGTAGATCAGCCGGGACTTGTCCGAGAGGCATGCGAGGGCCGCATCGTTGCCCATTGAGCCGAGTGGATCCCGTGCTTCCGTAACGAGGGGCAGCAGCATGAATTGCATCGTCTCGACGGTGTAACCGAATGCTTGCATGCGCTGGGTCAGGTTCGTCGGTTCGAACGCCGGGGGGTCAATAGAAGGTATATCGCCCAGCCTGACCTTTGACGTGTCCAGCCATTGCTGGTACGGCCGCTCGTTGGCGAACTCAGATTTGAGTTCGCTGTCAGGCACCATGCGGCCCTGCTCGAAGTCGATCAGTAGCATGCGGCCTGGCTGCAAGCGCCCTTTTTCCTTGACGTTGGCCGGGTCGACCGCGAGTACGCCCACTTCGGACGCCATGATGACCTTGTCGTCGTGCGTGATGTAGTAGCGCGACGGTCGCAGGCCATTGCGATCGAGCACAGCGCCGATGTATTTGCCGTCCGTGAAGGCGATGGATGCGGGGCCGTCCCAGGGCTCCATTAGCGCTGAGTGGTACTCATAGAATGCGCGTTTCGCGGGGTCCATGGCGGGATTGGCCTGCCACGCCTCAGGAATCATCATCATGATGGCTTCCTGCAGGGTGCGACCGGACAGGAGCAAGAACTCAAGGACGTTGTCAAAGGTTCCGGAGTCCGAGCAATCGGGTTCGACGATTGGGAAGAGTTGATTCACGTCCTCAAAGACGTCCGTTGCAACCTGGCCCTCGCGCGCCCGCATGAGGTTGACGTTGCCGCGCAGCGTGTTGATTTCGCCGTTGTGGCTCATGAAGCGGTTGGGCTGCGCGCGATCCCATGAGGGGAACGTGTTCGTGCTGAATCGGGAGTGCACCATTGCGAGATGGCTCTCGAAATCGCAATCTTTGAGATCTGTAAAAAACGGAAACAGTTGGCCCGGTGTCAGCATGCCCTTGTAGACGATGATGGTGCTCGACAAGCTGCAGGCGTACAACATCTCCGGATTGCTTAGCAGTTCGCCGCCGCGCAGTTCGTTCGTGAATCGCTTGCGCGCGGTATACAAGGCGCGGTCGAAGCTGCCGTCAATAGTGCCGGCGCTGACGAAGAGTTGTTCGATGTGCGGCTTGGCGGCGAGCGCAGCCGGCCCAACATCCGCGCCCTCGGCATCGGTGGGAACGTCACGCCAACCCAGACACACCAGCCCGACGTCCCGGATGGTGCGCTCGATCGTGTCCTTGCACAGCGTCCGTTCGTCACGAGATGTCGGTAGAAAGATGTTACCGACGGCGTACCGACCGCGGGGAGGAAGCTCAAAGCCGCGGGCTGCCGCTACCTGACGTAGGAATTTATCAGGGAGGGCGGTCAGAATGCCGGCACCGTCACCGGTATTCTCCTCGAAGCCGCAGCCACCACGGTGATCCATGTGGGAGTTGATCTGGTGAGCGTCGAGCAGAATCTGATGGCTTGCCGTGCCTTTGATGTTGGCGACGAAGCCAACGCCACAGGCGTCCTTCTCGAATTCGGGGTGATAGAGGCCAATCTGGCCAGGTCGCTTCGGGGTTGGGTTGATGTTGTTTTCAGTCATCTTGAAAATGGTCTGCCCTGAGGACTCGAGTCTTGCCGCTCTCGGCATCCGGACGCAGTTGTCTGCGTTTTCGGTCCATGCCCCAGCGGGCGGCACACAATACCATCCGCGACGTATAAGTCAAGGAATCTGGACGTCGTGCTGACTTGTATCTTATTGATTAATAAAGATAAATGAATTCGCATGAATGTAGGTTGGCCCCCGGTGCTGGCAGTCACCGGGTCGACGGGGTGGGGCCGCTCGCGCGGCGAGGTTTGCCGACGTTGGCGATTCTCATCGACTGCGTGCAGATGAGAGACGGTGTCGCGGCAGCGCCTAGGTCCCGCCGCCCGGCGGGCGCTGCTATAATCGGCGCCCTCGAAATATCCCCAGACCACACCACTACCTGGCTCACCGGGTAGGCTATAAAGGAACCACCCTCATGAAAGATCCGGTAAGGGTTGCTGTCACAGGCGCAGCGGGCCAGATCAGTTATTCACTCCTGTTCAGGATCGCGTCCGGCCAGATGCTGGGCCCGGATCAACCCGTCATCCTGCAGTTGCTGGAGATTCCACCCGCCATGGAAGCCTTGTCGGGTGTCGTCATGGAACTGGACGACTGCGCATTTCCGTTGGTCGCTGGCATCGTGACCAGCGACCAACCGGATGTCGCGTTCAAGGGTGTCGACTACGCCCTTTTGGTCGGTTCGCGACCCCGGGGTCCGGGCATGGAGCGCAAAGATCTACTCAAGGCCAACGCAGCGATCTTCTCGGTGCAGGGCAAGTCGCTCAATGACAACGCCGCGCCGGGCGTGAGAATTCTGGTTGTGGGCAATCCCGCGAATACGAACTGCCTGATTGCGCAACGTAACGCTCCTGGTATTCCGTCATCTCAGTTCACGGCGATGACCCGGCTCGACCACAATCGAGCGGTCGCACAGCTGGCTCAGAAAGTTGGCGTGCACACGACGGACGTGACAGGCCTTGCGATCTGGGGAAATCACTCGGCCACCCAGTATCCGGACATTCATCACGCGACCGTTGCGGGCCAAGCGGCGATCGACAAGGTTGACCGGACGTGGATTACCGATGAGTTCATTCCCACGGTGCAACAGCGCGGCGCAGCGATCATTCAGGCCCGTGGCCTTTCGAGCGCAGCGTCGGCCGCCAACGCGGCGACTGAACACATGCGCGATTGGGCCGCCGGCACGAACGGCACTGTGGTGAGCATGGGTGTCTATGCCGACGGCAGTTATGGGGTTGAGGCGGGGTTGATCTACTCGTTTCCGTGCACCTGTGAGGGTGGCGAGTGGTCGATCGTCAAAGGTCTTGAGATCTCTGCCTTTAGCCAGGAACGCATGACGACGACAGAAACCGAGTTGCGCGAGGAGCGCGACGCGGTCAGTGATCTTCTGCCGTCCTGAGCCGCCAGTTGCTGAAAAGTCGCCGGTCGCTGAAGGGTTGTAGAAAGGGGGCCACAGTCCTTTCTCGTCGAGACAGCCCTGAGCGCCACCGGACTAGTCCGGTGGGGGAGAGCGCGAGAGGGGACGTAGCCCCTCTCGTCGAGAGAGCCCTGAGCGCCACCGGACTAGTCCGGTGGGGGAGAGCGCGAGAGGGGACGTAGCCCCTCTCGTCGAGAGAACGCTGAGCGCCACCGGACTAGTCCGGTGGGGGAGAGCGCGAGAGGGGACGTAGCCCCTCTCGTATAAAAAAGCCGTCGCGCTAATGTGGAATCGCGATTAGAGCGGTGTTCTTCCCGGTATTGCCGACGAGCGTCAATGCCGGGCAGCAAGCCGGTACCCAGCGTGCGCATTCGGGCAGAAGGTGTCCCTGCCCCAATGTGATGTCGCCTTCGACGCCCATCGCGAGATAGTAGTGCGGGTAATCCAGCGTTAGCCAGGCGTCCTTCGCGAGTGTGACCCGATGGACGTGGAAGTGCTCAAAGTTTGCGATCTCGTCGATCCGCACGCCCCATTCGTCCTGGATGACGGCTGTCCTTTGCGCTGGCGTATCGAGGCGTATCCGGTCGATTGCACGTTCTGTGTCCCAGCCCACCTGGGTCAATACCTGCTGGTTGAATGACAGGATGTAGCGCTCGTAATGCGGACTCTGGAACTCAACGACGCTGACCCCATGCTGCAGCGCGTGAGGAACGAGCGGCGGCACGGTCACGGTGTCACCGACCTCCAGCGTGTGGCGATGTGAGAAGGCTTCCATCGTGTGCCGGGCTGATTCTTCGTCCTCGAGCAGTTGCTGTGGCAGTTCGCGCAGCCAGTTCTCGATGGTCGATGGCGGGAGCTCGATGCCAGACCCGATCTGCTCTGATGATCTGCGGGCGTCGATCTGCTCATCGATCGTGTCCCGCACCCGCTGATAGGCGACAACCGCCTGGAGATATGCGCGTCGAAACTCATCAGGGCTGCCGGCTGTGGCCACGCGTTCGGGATCAAAGCCGAGTCGCACCTCGCCCTTGCCATCCGGCCAGCAGGGCGCGACGCCCGTCACGACATAGACCTCTGCCTTTTCCTCATGCGCCTCGAAGTACAGGTCACCAAGCGTTGCGTGGGCATGCGGTTCGAGCATCTTGAGCAGAATAGGTGCCGGGTCCGGCGCTGACCCGAGTGCCCGTGGCGCGAAAGACAGCAGCCAGGGCAATGGCGTTCCAGCCACGTCGCAGACGCCGCGCGCTTCGATGCCGGTGAACCAGCGCTCGCGGCCCCAGGGTTTGGCGACATGAACTTCACCCAATGCAAGCGGGTCCTTCAGGTGGTGCACTGGCAGATCGAGCCGCGTGCTCACCCCGCCGAGTAGATCGCTTGGGATGTCGCCGACGTCGTTGATAGTGCGTACGAGCGCCGAACTATCGTCTGTGATGACAGCCGAGATCTGACCGCTGGTGTCGACCCGCGCAAGCGCGCTCAGGCTAATTTCGAGAACCTTCGACCATGGTTGCGGCAACTGCCAGACGAGTGTGAAGAACTGTTCCTGAAAGAGTTCGCGCTTCGCGGCAATGGCGGCCTCGGGGGAGACGACGCGGCCGAGGTCAATGGGCGCAGACATCCGGACTCCCTCTGGCAGGTTGCAGAAAAAGTGCGCTTTTTCTGCACTTTTTCCTGGTTAAGCGTTCAGGGTCGTAGGCGGGAACTGTTGACCCCTGGCGCGAACGGAGTCCGCGCTACCCGGCATGAATAGAAGGGAGGGCCGTTCTCGTAGCAGGCACCATGATACCCGTTGGCTTGCCCATCGGGGAGTACGTCGAATGAATGGGTGACGAGGTTCGATTCTGGCTGGCCGGTGTGCTGGATGTCCTCTAGCATGGCCGGACCTGCATGGAATCGGAGTGCTCGTGGCAGAGCTTGATGAGGCGTTGTGCGAGCGCGCGCGAGTCGCCCGAGACGCGCGTTTTGACGGGCAATTCTTTGTCGGCGTGCGCACGACCGGCATCTACTGCCGGCCAGTTTGCCCGGTGCGGCTGCCGCGAGCGGAGAATGTGAGGTTCTTTGACACGGCCGCGGCCGCGGGTGCTGCTGGCTTTCGCCCTTGTTTGCGCTGCCGGCCGGAAACGGCACCCGGTACGCCAGCGTGGCAGGGCACGTCGACGACTGTGTCGCGGGGGCTGCGGCTAATCAATGAAGGGGCGCTCGACGGCAGGTCGGTCGGGGAATTAGCAGGCCGGTTGGGCGTCACGGCCCGTCATCTGTCGCGCTTGTTTGACCGGCACCTGGGTGCGTCGTCCATCGCCGTTGCGCAGACCCGACGCCTGCAATTTGCCAAAAAGCTGCTGGACGAAACGGCCCTCACGGTGACGTCTGTGGCGATGGCGGCGGGGTACGGCAGCGTTCGGCGCTTCAATGACCATGTGCGACAGGTCTACGGCAAGACGCCCACCCAGCTTCGGCCTTCCAGCCCACGGCCCAAGGCAGACTCCGGCCCGAGGGGTGCTAAAGCTGCGAGGAAAAAAGCGGGCAATGGTGCGGGGACGCCCGGCGGTGAAGATGAGGCACCAGTGACGGCATCGTCAACCGAAGGCCTGCGGCTGTCGCTCCCTTACCGGGCCCCCTTCGACTGGGCTGCGCTGATCGGCTTCTTTGCCGCGCGCGCGATCCCCGGCGTTGAGCGCATCACCGCGGACCAGTACACGCGCGTTGTTGTCGACGAGCGAGGGCGGGTTGCGTGTGCATCAGGAACGATGGGGAACATCACCGTTTATTGTGCGACCTTGCGCTGCCTGTCGACGCCATTTACGGCGTGACGCGCCAGATTCGGCGAATGTTCGACCTCGACGCCGATCCGCATGCCGTCGCTGATCATCTGTCGGCCGATCCGGCGTTCGCGCCACTCGTTCGACGCTACCCGGGTCAGCGTGTTCCGGGTGCGTTTTCCGGCTTTGAGGTAGCAGTCCGGGCAATCGTCGGACAGCAGATTTCCGTGGTTGGGGCGACGACGGTGACCGCGCGTCTGGTGGCGGGCCAAGGGCGGGCTGTGGGTGGTGTCGACGGTCTGGATCGGGCATTTCCGGAGCCAGCGCGTTTGGCTGAGGTTGCCGTGGGGAAACTGCCGATGCCACGTCGGCGCGAAGAGACGATTCGTGCGCTCGCGCGAGGGGTTGCTTCGGGTGATCTTGACCTTGGAGCGGATGCCGCGCCGGCGCGGTTGCGCGCAGACCTGTTGGCGACACCGGGGATCGGCCCGTGGACGGCGGAGTACATAGCAATGCGTGTGCTGAACGACCCGGACGCTTTCCTTGCGAGCGACCTCGTCGTTAGAAAGGCGGCGAGGCGAGTGCTGAACGTTGACGGTGACAAGGCACTCGTCCAGCGCATGGAGTCAGCGCGGCCATGGCGGGCATACGCGAACATGCTGCTGTGGCGCAGCGAGGCGGAATACGCGTGGGAATGATGGCTGAGCGGCCGTGAAAGCGGCGGAAGCGGCCCGGGGCACGCGACGCAAGCAATCATCACGATGCAAGAGCCGCTGCAGAGCACTTTTACTAAACTGGGAGGGTACTGGAGATGACAGATCAGTTAGTGGAATACAGGATGCTGAGAACACCAATCGGCGAACTGCTGCTTGCGGGTCACGGCGATACATTGCACCGGGTTGGCTTCCCGGCCGGCAAAGGTCAGGTGCAGGTCGGTGTCGACTGGGTGCGTAACGACAAAGCGCTTGAGCGCGCCGCCCATCAGTTGGGTGAGTACTTCGTAGGGTCTCGCCGGGAGTTTGATCTGGACCTCAACCCCGTGGGCACGCCGTTTCAACAATCGGTCTGGCAGGCACTCCTGACTATTCCATACGGTGAGACGCGCAGTTACGGTGAGATTGCTCGTCAGATAGAGCGTCCCAAGGCGGTGCGTGCCGTCGGCACGGCGAATGGTTCAAACCCGCTGCCGGTGATTGTGCCGTGCCATCGCGTCATCGGTGCCAACGGCAGCTTGGTCGGGTTCGGCGGAGGCCTGCCGATCAAGCGTGACCTGCTGGCACTTGAGCAACCGCAGCGGTCTCTGCTCTAGCACCCCGCCAGGGGTTCACGCCCGGAGGCGGCGGCTCGTTTAAACGCCCGCGGCCTTATTTGCAGATGCTCGCGAACGTGTCGAAGTACGTGGGGAAGGTCTTTGCGGTGCAACCCGGGTCGTTGATCGTAACGGGTTGGTCGCCGAGGGCGGCAAGCGAGAACGCCATTGCGATGCGGTGGTCGTTGTAGGTGTCAATCGCGGCGGCCTTCAGTTCCCGGGGTGGCACTATTGTGATGCTGTCGTCGGTGGTCGAAACGTTGGCACCGAGTTTGGCGAGTTCGGTCGCCATCGCTGTCATCCGGTCAGTTTCCTTGACTCGCCAGTTGTAGACGTTGCGTATGGTGGTCGGTCCCCTGGCGAAGAGTGCGGTCGTTGCAATCGTCATCGCCGCATCGGGAATGTGATTCAGGTCGAGATCAACGCCGTGCAGTTGTCCACGGCTGACCCGAATGAAGTCGGGCCCGCGTTCGATGGTCGCCCCCATCGCTTCGAGCACGCCTGCGAACAACACGTCGCCTTGCACCGAGTCGCGACCGACGCCGTTAACCGTGACCGTCCCGCCTTTGATTGCCGCTGCGGCCAGAAAGTAACTCGCAGACGACGCGTCACCTTCAACCAGGTAGTCGCCGGGGCTCTGGTAACGCTGCCCGCCTTTGATATTGAAAGTCTGGTAGCTGTCATGGGTCGCGCTGACACCGAAGCGATCCATGATGTGTAGGGTGAGATCGAGGTACGGTTTTGACACCTGGTCGCCTTCGATATTGATTTGGCTATTACCCGGCAAGAGTGGCAGGGCAAGCAGCAGAGCCGTCAGGAACTGACTCGAGATGTTGCCGGGAATCGTGATGTCACCCGCGACGCCGGTGCCACCGATAATCGCAACGGGCGGGTAGCCGTGCGCGCCTTTATATTGCGCATCAATGCCGATCTGGCGCAGCGCATCAACCAGGTGGCCAATCGGGCGCTCGCGCATCTGGCTGTCCCCATCCATGACGTACCTGCCTGCACGCATCGCAAGGACGGCGGTTAGTGGACGAATCGCCGTCCCCGCATTGCCAAGATCGAAATGATGTTCATCGGGTGCCATCGGGAAAACCCCGGGCTGGCCGTCGATGATCGTGTCGTCGCCGTCTCGAGTGACCGCGACGCCCAGTGCGGCCAAGGCGCTGTGCATGCGCCGGATGTCGTCAGAGTCGAGCAGGTTCTTGACCCGTGTTCGACCCTCGGCGAGTGCGGCAAGCAGCAGCGCACGATTGGACAGGCTTTTGGAGCCGGGGAGATGGATGTCGCCGCTGATCCGTCGGATGGGTTGAAGGGTCAATGAATCGCTGGGCATGAGTACCTGTGTCCTGTCTGCTGTTTGCGATCAATAGAGGTCTGGCAGCCGCGGGGACGGAGAGATCCGGTCGAGGAAGGTGGCGAGATCAGTGTCAATCTCCTTGATGACTCTGCCGCCCGGTTCTTCGAGCAACACGGTGCCGCTTTCATTGTCTACCGACAAGAACAACTCGGTCTCAGGGTCCGTGTTGGCGAAGAACACGGTGAAGGGCTTCTTCGCGCGCCGCTTTGTTAGCGCGTGTCCGATCAGGTTGGCGATGAGACGCTCAAAGTCTTTCTGGTTCCAGAGTTGAATGAGACTGAGTTCGCCCTCGCGGCTGGTCGCTTCCACCGTACCCGCCCAAAAGAGGGAGTAGTAGCTCATCACATCGTCGTGCAACGTTAGATCCAGTGCGTGTTGGAGACCGGTGAAATCAATGCCCGGTTGCTGCGGGACGGGTCGCCATCGGGCAAAGCCATCCTCGTCCACGTCGAATTCGGCGTCGCTGCGAAAGGTCTCGTCGAACGGGGCGCGCAGATAACCGTCCGGGCTGATCTCGACCGCGCGATGGATGAGTCTCGAGAGGGCAGTTGCAGTGGCGGTGGTCATCGTGCGCCAGTATATCAGCCGGACTGGTCGGTACTGCGATGACCACGTGGGGCGAGTCGGTCTCAGTCCCGGCCAGCAACTTTCTTGAGTCGCGTTGGGCAACCGGTGGCTATCGTTCGCGGGGCGGTCCGTCCCTGCCGCGCGGTCCCGGCGACCGACGCCGAGGGTCGTTGGCTTGCCGGGCCAATACCCGCATCGCATGCTTGCGGTCGTTGCCGGTGAGGTGGCGGCTGAGATGGATCATGTGGCGGTGGCTGGCCTCCTGGTAGCTGAGCGATTGGGAGCGCAATGCCGCGAGGGCTGTGGTCAGTTGCGCCTCGTCGAAATCGTCATCCATCAGCAATTGCCGAACTTCGCGCTGCGTGTTGCCCACGTCTCTGCGCAGTCCACGGACCTCCCGTTCATGTCCGCGAATGATGGGCCGAAGTTCCGCACGTTTTTCATCGCTGAGCCCGGATGTGATCCATCGCGCATGCGGGGGAAACGGTCTTCCTGGCCGATCCGACGTTCCAGAAAAGCGCGCGATGACCGTGCCAGCTACCACGAGGTTGGTGGCTAGCGAGAGTATGAGGAGCGCATTCAACAGCCGGCGCCGCACGTTACTCATAGTCATCGTCCGTCGCGAGTGCGATCAAATAGATTTCATCATCTGCGGTATAGAGATCGCCATTGCCATCGAGTAAGTCTGCAAATTGGTCCGGCAGGAGCGAGACATTGGCACCAAAGACCAGACCGACCACGAGTGGCAGCGCCGATGCGAGTACTGGCCGCCAGACAAGCGCCGGGTTGCTGGGCATCAACCAGTCAAACATTCGATCAAAGATGGTGGTGCGCCCCGAGATCTGATGCAGAATCCGGGCAGGCAGGTCGGGACTTGTGCTCACGCTATAGTCGTCAAGCAGTTGATCGAGTTGGCGTGCGCGCGTGAGGATTTCGGCACCCGCGTCATCGACGCGGGCGAATTCCAGCAGCCCGGCGCGATGCTCGACCGGCCAGCGTTCCGGTTCGGCGCCATAGGCATCGATGAGGTGACGAAACTTCTCGATGTTCATTTCAGTGTTCATTGTCTGCCGCCCATCAGTTTTTGTCTCAGCGTTCGCCGACCCCGCGAGAGCAAGGACTCAAGCGCGTCCACTGAAACGTCCAGTATATTCGCGGCTTCCCGATTCGAAAGCCCCTGGTGGTGGCACATGATGATGGCGGTTCGCTGGCGCTCCGGGAGGCTGGCGAGGGCAAGATCAATGCGCCTGGTTGCGACGGTTCCTGCGTGCTCATAATCGGGTTCTGAGCCCCCCGGCTCGGCTTCCGGGTCCTCAAGCGGTTGCAGGCGTCGATTTTTGCGGAAGAGATCCACGCAGAGGTTGTTGGCGATTCGATGCAGCCAGGTAGAAATGCGCGCCTGTCCAGGCCGCCAGGTATGGGCATGACTCCACAGTCGGATGAAGACTTCCTGGGTGATGTCGTCGGCATCGCTGCGATTGCCCGTGAGGCGCAGCGCGAATCGGTTGATCGATGGCAGTTGTGCGTTCATCACCTGCCGGTAGCTTGGCTGGTCACCCTCGGCAATGTGCTGCATTAGCGCATCTTCATTTGCGTCTTTCGTGTCGTCCATCGTTCCCCGGACACTCGCCCTGACGGCGGGGCGAGCGCCCTCATGTACAAATGGAGTCAACTATCTCTGCGATGCTTCTGAATCGACCTTCTGATCGACCTTCTGATCGACCCTTCCTGATCGACACACGGAAGCTGGGTGGCTACTCTTCCGGGCCGTCGTGCCTGCGATGCTTGCGCTTCATCCGGCGCTCGGCGCGCTTGCCCTTCCTGGCCTTCATACCACCTCGCATTTCCTTGCCAGTGATGAATCCGTCGCCGTCCCGATCCCGCCGGGCGAATGCCGTGGCCTTGCCTTCATCTGCGGTGATCATACCGTCGCTATTGGCGTCCACGCGGGCAAATCGTTCTGCGGTCTCGGCCTGCATTTTGTCCTGTTGTTTGGCGATGCGATTTTCCATCACTGACTGCATCTCTGCGAGCGTGACGCCGCCGTCACCGTCCTCGTCAAATTGCTTCACCATTCCTTCGTGGGGCCCCCGAAACTCTGATTCGGAAATCTGGCCATCGCCGTCCTCATCTATGTGTCGCAAGCGCCGGGCCCCTGGCCCTCGAGGACCAGGCCCGTCGCCCCGATGTTCCCAGCGTGCGTGATCGTGCTCGGCGGCACCATCGTCGTGTTCATCCGGTCCGGCATTGGCTGTTGTTGCGAGGAGCAGAATCGTCGTTGCCGCGGTTAGCGTGATTGGTTTCATGGTCGATTTCCTTGAATGTTCCAGTGACTTCTACGAACCGGGCGTTGATTGCCGTCGGTGCCAGGCGGTGTTTTTTGTTGGGAGACAGCCTCTCGGTCGACGCTGCATCCTGCGACGATGCCGCGTTAGAACGGTTTGACGATGACGAAGATGAGGATAGGTACGACGAGCACAAGGGGCGCCTCGTTCAGGAGCCTGAGGGACAACGAGGTGCCGAT
>Ga0302135_10001652_pt1 | contig 13403 bp, 12 predicted proteins | sample CBN3_surface_MG_FD_203119 | JGI IMG/M metagenome (GOLD analysis project Ga0302135, IMG submission 203119) | Marine microbial communities from Western Arctic Ocean, Canada - CBN3_32.1 | ecosystem: Environmental > Aquatic > Marine > Oceanic | place: Canada: Western Arctic Ocean | collected...
GCCCACGCGTTCGTTGACGACCTCGACCGCCGTGCGTTTGCCAACAATTACAACCGGGACAACAGCTGGCGCGTCACGTGGCAGGCGAGCGAGAAGGACAAGATCGCCTACTACGGCAACTTCGGATCGCAGTGCATCTGCTTCCTGGTCGTCAGCTCCTCGCTGGCGCCCTCAGCGGGGCTCAACAACCATCTGCCGGCGAACCAGCTGACGCAGTTCACCTGGAACCGGGTGCAGACAAACCAGATCCTCTTCGAAGGCGGTTTCACCAATCTGGTCAATCCCTTCAGCTTCCGCTTGTCGCCTGGCGTCACGCACACTGACCTCCCGCACATCGAGCTGACGAACGGCAAAGTGTGGGGTGCGTTCCCGAGCGGCGGGCTCCCCTATACCGACTGCACCGCGTACCCGGCGCCGATCTGCGGCGACTCTCCGGCCGGCCAGCAGAACGGGCGGTTCTCGATGTCGTACGTCACCGGATCGCACGCGTTCAAGGTTGGAATGACCATTGCGCACGGCGGCGTGGTGCAGAACGGCAGCGCCAACGAGGTGCCCGGCTTCGGACCGGCTGCCTTCCTCCTACTGTTCGGCAAGCCATTCCTCATCAACCAGTTTGCCAACCCGAAGTTCACCGAAGTGGACTTCGTGAACAAGGGCATCTACGTGCAAGACCAGTGGAGAATGGACCGGGTAACCCTCAACCTCGGCCTGCGCTTCGACATGTTCGACGGTTGGAGCCCCACGCAGACCATGCCCGATGGCGCATTCACCTCAGGGTTCACGACGCAGCGAATCGAGAACACGCCGACCTGGAGAGATATCTCCCCGAGACTCGGCGGAGCATTCGACGTCTTCGGCGACGGCAAGACGGCGATCAAGGCCTCGGCCGGCCGATACGTGGCCGCGGCTGGTGCAGGAACGGTGCAGCCCACCAACCCCGCACTCGCGAGGTCTGTGACGTCCACCCGCTCGTGGAACGACGCCAACGGCGACTGGTTCCCGGATGCGAGCGAACTGGGACCACAGTCGAACGCCAACTTCGGCTTGCCCGTCGTCAGCAAGTTCTTTGACCCGGACTACCTGTTGGACAACCGCGGATACACGTGGCAGGTATCAACTGGTATCGAGCATGAACTGAGAGACAACCTCGGCGTAACTCTGAACTACTTCCGCACCATGCACTACAACCAGACGGTGACGGATAACGAGTTGATCGGACCGAGCAACTTCGACGCGTACAGCGTGAATGTCCCGAACGATCCGCGACTGGGTCCTGCCAGCGGCACGACAATCGGCGGACTCTACAACATCAACCCGTCAGTGTTCGGCCAGCAAAGAAATCTGGTTCGGGCTGAGGGGACCTTCGGCGACAGGACCGAGGTATACAACGGGGTTGACCTATCCACCACTGCCCGCTTCAGCAACGGCGCGCTGCTCCAAGGTGGCGTGAGCGTCGGGCAGACCGTTAACAACAACTGCTACGTCGTCGACAGTCCACAGCAGGAGTACCAGTGCAAGGTTGTGACGCCCTGGTGGAGTGGCAACGGGCAGATCAAGGCGGCCCTCTCGTACCCGCTGCCAGGCGGCGTCGAACTGTCGGCAGTTATTCAGAACCTGCCGGGCGTGCAGATTCTGGCCAACGGGATCTTCACCAGTGCTTCGGTGCAAGGGTCGCTCGGTCGGCCACTGGCGGGTGGCGGCAACGTCACGATCCCGCTCATCCAGCCGCAGACCCAGTTCGAAGATCGACTCACGCAGGTTGACTTCCGACTGGCCTACGTGCTGCGGGCCATGGGCCGCACGCGTATCACGCTTGACCTCTTCAACATGACCAACGCCTCGACGGTTCAGGCACGGAACAACACCTATGGAACGTCTGCTTGGGGCAAACCCACGCAGATCCTCGGTGGACGCCTGATCAAGGTCGGCGCGCAGTACAGCTTCTAGTCTCGCAATCGATAAACGCCGGCGGGTGCAGCCTCGGCTGTACCCGCCGTTTTCATGTACGGCACTCTTTCCTCCCAACCGTGCCGGGCCAACGCCGGAAACCGTCGGCCCGGCGTTCCCAGAACGAATCACCCGCGCCGGCACCGTCAACGCCATACACTTCTGACGCAATGAGAGGTACCTGCATCGCATGGCACGGACCGCCACCATCTACACGCTCGACGTAGACCTTGCCGACATGGACCGTGGCGTGTACGAAACGTTCACGCTGAAGGTTGCCAGGCACCCGTCGGAAACGCCTGAGTACATGCTCGTGCGCGTCCTGGCATACTGCCTTGAATACTGTGAGGGTCTGACCCTCACCCAAGGGGTCTCGGCAGGCGACGAACCGGCGCTCCTTGTTCGGGATCTCACGGCGCGAATCACAGCGTGGATCGAGGTCGGCATGCCGGACGCCGCTCGACTTCACCGGGGCAGCAAGCTCGCGGGACGGGCCGCCGTTTACACACACCGGGACATACGCAAACTGCGCTTGCAGCTCGAAGCCGCCAGAATCCATCGCGCCGACACCATCCCGATTCGTGCGTTCGACGGCCTCGCCATCGAGCAGGCCGCGGCCGCAATCGATCGGCGCACCGCGCTCACCGTATCGATCAGCGATGGTGAAGTGCGCCTGCTGGCCGGCGACCACTCATTCGTGCTGGCCATGACCGAATATCGACTGGCACGCCAGAACTAATTTCACCGAGGGGAGATAAACACGGCAGAAGGACCGGAAGGCTGGTTCGCGGTTCCGCGCTGACAGGCACTCTCGACACGCGCCTCTGGCGCAGCGACCGGCTGGGCCCTAATCTCCTCCGGCAGCACGAGCGCACCCGTGCGAGCGTTGGCCGGCCTGGAGAACCGGCCAACGTCAGCACAAGGGATCTAGCAGTAGCAGCCCTCGGCTACTTGCCAACCGTGAACGGAACCGACGCCTGAACGCTGCCGAATGAGATCTGCAGCACACCCCCACCGGCCAGCGGGGCTATGGCGATCGTATGCTGCTCCGCAGAGCCTGCGGGCTTCCCGAGAGACATATCCACGCGTCCCAGGTCTTGCCCTTCCTGGTAAACCGTGCCCCACTGGCCGGTCTGCTTGTTGACGATGAGGACCCACTTGTCTGCTGCGGGTAGCACGTACAGCGTGTGCGTCCCGGCCGGCACCGTCAGGTGCCCAAAGACGAGCGGTTTATCCGACTTCAGCGTCGTGGCTTCGTCGGCCCCGGCGCGCCACACCTGGCCGTACGGCACCAGGTTCTCCCCGATGGTGCGTCCTTTCAGGAGCGGCCGGCCGTACTCAATGGAGATATTGGCCCCCGCAATGGTCCACTCGGTCCTCGCATGCGGACTACCACCCGTGCCAGGATGCACGTCCGTCGTCTTCTGCATCGCGCCGAGCCCTGCGAGCGCCATCACCGCCATCGCCACCGTCGCTGCCTTCATCTTTCCCGTCTTGGCCATCGGTTTCTCCTCTGGATTCTGGTTATTGCGGCACATCCGTTGCTGGCTGCTAGCGCGGCCAGAGCCAGTCGAAGGTGCCCGCCGTGAGCAACGCGTAGACCAACTCATCGACACTCGTCCTGATGGTCGTCGCCCAAGAGCGATTGTACCAAATAGACATCTGCCAGAGGCCGAGCACATAGCCTGCGGACGCAGCCGTGCTCACGAACCGAAAGACTGGACGATAGACCGTACCGGCCGGCAGCACGAGACCAGTCAGGTATCCGACGACCAGTTCCACCACTAGAACCAGAGCGCCAGGTTGCGGCCCATCGACGGAGGCCGCCGCTGGGCATGACGGTCATGAGCACCACGGGCCCCTTGTCGAGCTTCTCCAGATACGCCTGCGACGAAGAGTCCTTCGGGCTCTGCGCGTGCGGCAACTCGAAGTCACCAGGCGAAAGGTTGAACTTACGCAGCGCCGCCGAGACGAGAATCGGGAGCCACAACGAGATCACCTAAACCAGGCGCCCAGCAAGAGCATTGCCCAGCGCACGCACGTCGTTAAAACAACTCCTTCACGTCCTGTTTCGTCACCTTCCCCATCGAGTTACGTGGCAGTGCCACCACGATCACGAGTGCTCTAGGCACTTTGTACGGCGCCAGTTCGGCCCGAGCCCACCCGCGCAACTCGTCAAGGGTCAGAGCCGCGCCGTCTCGAAGCTCGACGGCAACCGACACACGATCGCCCCACTCGGGATCCTCCACGCCCACGACGGCGCACTCGGCAATCGCCGGATGCCGCCGAAGCACGGCTTCCACTTCGAGCGCCGACACTTTGTAGCCTCCGGTCTTGAGGATGTCGACGCTGGAACGCCCAAGCATCCGATAGGCGCCCCGTTCCACGACCGCGATATCCCCGGTGCGAAACCAGCCGTCCTGGAACACGGCACGTGTGGCGTCTGGGCGCTGCCAGTATTCAAGGAACACCGAGCCACCCCGCACCTGGATCTCGCCGGGCTCGCCCGTGACGACACTCCGACCCTGCTCATCCATCAGCCGTACCTCGACCCCAGGCAACGGAACGCCGACAGCGCCTGGCCGGCGCTCGCCGTCGAGTGGATTCGACAGCGCCATGCCGATCTCGGTCATTCCGTACCGTTCGAGCAGCGCATGACCGGTGATGGCTTGCCACCGCTTGAACATCGGCACCGGCAGCGCCGCGGACCCGGCCATCATCAGCCGCATCCCCCGTGCACCGGCAGATCGCCGCCGCTGCTCGCCCGCATCGGCTGCGTCCCACGCCGCGATGAGCCGCTGGTACATGGTCGGCACGCCCGTGAACACGGTCACGTCGCCAGATGCCATGCGCGCCCACACCGCCTCGGCGTCGAAACGAGGCAGCATCTCGCAGGAGGCGCCCGCGGCCAGTGGGCAGCCGAGCCCATTGAGAATGCCGTGCACGTGGTGCATTGGCAGCGCAAGGAGCATGCGGTCTGTTCGCGCCCATCCCCAAGCCTCGACGAGCGATGCCACCTGGGCGCGGATGTTCGCGTGCGTGGTCACCACCCCCTTGGGCCGACCGGTCGTACCACTGGTGTAGACGATCATGGCTCGCCGCGACTCGTCCACAAGCGGCAAGGCATCCGCGGCCTTTGGCGTAGTGCTACCGAGCAGGTCTCCGGCGTCGACCAAGCGTGCACCGGCGTCCTGTACCACGTAATTTCGCTCCGCCGGCGGGTGGTCCACCGCGAGCGGCACCGCGACACCACCGGCGATCCAGATTCCGCGCTGGAGGGCGGCCAGTGCGAATCCTGGCCTGGCGACGTATGCCACACGCGCTTCTTCGAGGTCGAACCGGCCGTCGAGCAACCGTACGGCTACGCGCCGAGACGCCTCGTCGAGGTCGCGGTAGGTGAAGGCCCCGTCGGCTACAATCGCAAGGCGCTCGTCAGTATCCTCATCACTATTCATCTTCTCAACCACATCGGACAGCATGCCACTCATCGAACCAAGCATGAAAGCTCCCGCATTCACGCTCAAGGACCAGGACGGACGTAGCCACCGACTGTCCGAATTCGTCGGCCGGCCCGTGGTGCTCTTCTTCTACCCGAAAGACAATACAACTGGGTGCACGAAAGAAGCCTGCGCCTTCCAGGCCAATCTTCCGGCCTTCAAGTCGGGGAAGGCCATGGTCCTCGGCGTGAGCATTCTCGACGAGGCCAGTAAGGCGAAGTTCGCCGCCAAGTACGGCCTCACTTTCCCGTTGCTTGCCGACGCCGAGCACACGGTGGCCGACAATTACGGCGTGTGGCAAGAGCGCTCGCTCTACGGCCGCAAGTTCATGGGAATCGCGCGAACGACGTATCTCATCGAGCCGGGCGGCGAGGTGGCCCGTCGGTGGGACAAGGTGAAGGTGGACGGCCACGCCAAAGACGTGCTGGCGGCGGTGAAGGCGCTGTAGTCCGCTACGGCCCGGCTACCGCGCCGCTGGGGTGTCGCCCTTCCGAAGGCGGTCTCGCGCCTTTTCCACATCCCGGTGAAAGACGAAAAGTCGGTCGGCATTCTCCTCGGGGTCGGTGAAGTTGTACTGCCGGCCCTTCGCCGGCTTCACCTTGAGATTCTTGTCCAGGTAGTCCACCTCGAACGCCTCCAGGTCCATGATGCCCACGGTGAAGCCGTCATTCTCGTTTGCAGTCTCGTAACGCACCTCGTGCGGGTTCGCAGTCAGGCGCCCTGTGCACGAGCCCATCCGGTGCTTATGCACCACCTCGATGGCCAGATCGAGCCGCACCTCCCTGAAGCGGATCAAGATATCCCTCGGCCCGGGTTCCACGTCGATCGTCTCGGCAATTCCCTCGTAGCCTTTGGCCGACACGTTGAGACTGTGTGTACCGAGCGTTACGTCGTTGGCAATAATGGGCGCTCCGCCGATGAACACGCGATCCAGAAACACTTGCGCACCTGGCACATCGCTCTCAATGCTCAGGGTGCCGACGGCAACGGCCTCGACTACCGCGGGCTCAGGTTTCGGGGCTGGTTCTGGCGTGGGCTCTGGGGTCGGCGTCCTCACGACCGGCTCCGGCTCGGCCACCGCTGGTGGTGAGGCCGAGCGGACGGGCGGTGCAGGGGCGGGGGCGGCAGGTTTGGCAACCGCCGTCTCCCGTGGGGGAGGTGCGGTCCGCATAAGTAGAAAGAAGCCGACGCCAGTCAGCAGGACCAGGGCGGAAACGATGAGTAGAACCGCTTTCACGATCGAAATGCTACCTCAATCAGGGGCCTCAGGTCTGCTCGGGAGCGTTCGACACAGGCCTTCCTGCGTATGGCGGCGGCGCGCCGCGAACAAGGCACGACGAGAAACGATACCCCCGAGATTCGACTGACGAGCATTGCGCGGTTCGCGAGTATGCAGCGCTCATCGAATACGGATGGACTCTAACCATGGACTGCTAGACTGTCTCCATGCGCACGCGGTTGGTGGCCGGACTCGCCGTCGCAATGCTGGCCGCGGGCGTCGCCACAGCGACGGCACAGCGGAGTCGATACAGTATCTCCGCGGCGACCGAGCAGGACTTCGACGGCGCCTTCCAGTTTTGCCGCGTCGCCTTCCGGCAGAACCCGTACGGCGACGGCGGCGGCTGGAGCGCGGACTTTCCGCAGGCAGATCAGAACGTCTCGATCCGCCTCTCGGAACTGACGAAGACCCGAGTGAGCTTCACGAACCGCGAACCCCGCCATCTCGTCATCCGCCTCCTGGACTCCACGCTCTTCCGCTGCCCGTTCATCATGATGACCGAGGTAGGTGCAGCCTTCTTCAATCCGGAAGAGGCAGTCCTACTGCGCAACTATCTCGAGAAGGGTGGGTTTCTCTGGGCCGACGACTTCTGGGGCTCGTACGCCTGGGACGCCTGGGAAAGAGAGATACGCAAGGTGCTACCGGCGAGCGAATATCCGCTCGTGGACTTACCACTCGACCACCCGGTGTTTCGCACGCACTTCGTGCTACCCAAAGGCGTGCCGCAGATGTCCTCGATCAATTTCTGGCTCGGCACCGGGACTACATCCGAGCGTGGGCAGGACAGCATCGAACCGCATGGCAGAGCCATCCTCGACGGCCACGGCCGGATCATGGTCTTCATGAGCCACAACACCGACATCGGCGACTCGTGGGAGCGCGAGGCCGAGGACCCGGACTACTTCCGGCTCTACTCGGTGAACGGCTACGCGCTCGGCATGGACGTGCTCGTCTATGCGATGACGCACTAGTCGAAGCCGACCCCCGCGGGTCCTGCCGCCGGGTCACGACCTTTCCGTTCAGCCGCGCAGCCGCCGCCACGACGCCAGGTTGTCGATCGATAGTGGTGCCAGGTCGCCGGCTGGAGTGAAGCCGAGCACCGCACCATAGAACGATAATTCGGCTTCGAGAGCGCGGATGATCGTGCCCCTCTTTCGAAAGCCGTGCTGCTCACCAGGAAACAGGAGTAACGCCACGGGCAGTCCCTTGTCGCGCACGGCATCGGCCATCATCTCGGCCTGGTTCTGGGGCACCACCGCGTCCTCCATGCCCTGCAAGAGGATCAGCGGGCAATTCAATCGATCCGTGGCGTGGATGGGCGACCGGGCCGCGTACACGTCGCGGGCCTCCGGCCATGGTCCGACAAGCGTGTCGAGGTACCGCGACTCGAACTTGTGCGTGTCGCGTGCGAGTGCTTCCAGGTCAGAGACGCCGTAGTGGCTGGCTGCCGCGCTGAACACCTCGGGGGCGAACGCGAGTGCGGCAAGTGTCGTGTACCCGCCCGCGCTGCGCCCTCGGATGATGAGGCGCCTGTCGTCCGCGAGGCCCTCCGCCACCAAGAACCTGGCGGCGCCCACGCAGTCGGCCACATCCACCAGACCCCACGCGCCGTTCAACCGCTGCCGGTACGGGCGTCCATAGCCGGAGCTGCCGCCGTAGTCCACGTCCACCAGCGCAAATCCACGAGTCGTCCAGTACTGCACTTCGAGCGACAGACTCGTGGTGGCGTTCCCCGTGGGGCCGCCATGACTCACGACGACGAGTGGCGGACGCTCGCCGTCTGGCGCCGCGAAGTCCGGATTTGTGGGCGCGTAGTAGAACGCGTGAGCGGTCAGGCCTCCGTCCGTCGGGAACTCGATCGGCTCAGCCTTTGACACGTACGCGGCATCGAGCACCCCGGGCGAGGCCGAGCAGAGCGTTTCCATGGCGAACGACGAAAGATCGAGGCGCACGACCGCGCTGGGCTCGCACGATGAGCCACCCACGAAGACCGCGTGGGTCGAGGAGGCCGCGAGCACGCTCCCGGCCTCCAAGTCGAGCGAGACGGGCGTGATCCTCCCGCTCGCCGCATCGACGACACTCAACTGCTTCGTGCCGGCCCGCCCAGAGGCGATGAGAATCCGCGTGGGGTCCACGAACACCCACGCACGGCCGCCAAACTGCCACGATGGCCCGCCAACCTCCGCCTCCATCGGGCAGACCGGAGCCACGCCGTCGTCCCCCGCTCGGTAGAGGTTCCACCACCCGGTGCGATCGGATACGAAATGGAGTACGCCGTCAGGTGACCACCCCGGTTGGTGAATCGATTCGTTGGGTCCACCGGCCACCGAGCGTGCGTTCTGCAGGTCTCCGGCGCCGTCCACATCCGCCACCCACAACTCGGTGCCGTCCCACGGCATCCGCGGGTGCCGCCACGACACCCAGCAGAGCCGTCCACCGTCCGGGCTGAATCGAGGCGATGCGTAGAAATCCTCGCCGGCGACAATCGCGTCGCCAGGACTCTGCGTTCCATCGAGCACAACCCGCACGATCGTGCTGACTGCCTCGCGGTCCGTATTGGAATGATCCTCACGCACGCAAACGAGCCATCGGCCGGACGGGTGAAGGTCCGCGTCGGCGTACCGCCACGCGCCTATGGGCGTGAGCGGCGCGGGGCTCCCGCCAGGTTCGACGCGGTACAAACGCTGGTCCCTAAACTCGGAGTAGTAGGCCACCCCCCTGTGCACCAGGCACGCGCCGCCGCCGTACTCGTGCACGCGGGTGCGGACGTTCGAGTCGCGCGGTGTCACGTCGAAGAGGGTGCCATCTGGCCGTCGCCCCACTATTACGGTCCGCCCGTCTTCCGACGCCCGCCCCTCCAGCCAGTAGACGTGGCCACCGTCCATGCCGACCACCGCCAGGCGAAGCGAACCACCCGCCACATCTGTGGCCAGAAGCGGCGAGGTCCAAGTTCCGAACGGAGCCGTCAGCACCGGGTAACAATACCGCTATGACAACTGTTCTGCCCACGCGCGCACTCGGCACGAGCGGCATGGACATCACCACGGTCGGCTTCGGCGCCTGGGCCACTGGCGGCGGTGCTTACGAATTCGGGTGGGGCCCGCAGGACGACGCCGAATCGATCGCCGCTATTCAGGCTGCGGTCACTGGCGGCGTCAACTGGATCGACACGGCCGCAGTGTACGGTCTCGGCCATTCAGAAGAAGTGGTGGGCCGGGCTGTTCGCGGCCTCCCAGTCGGCGAGCGTCCCTATGTGTTCACGAAGTGCGGAATGGTGTGGGCAACGCGAGACGAAGTGCCCCGCCGCGCGGCCGACCCAGCGGGGATCCGGCGTGAACTGGACGCATCGCTGCGCCGCCTTGGTGTGGAGCGCATCGACCTCTACCAGGTGCACTGGCCGCCGGAGGACGGTACGCCGATCGAGGCGTACTGGCAGACGATGCTCGACCTCAAGGCCGAGGGCAAGATCCGCGCAGCAGGCCTGTCGAACCATTCGGCCGCAGAACTGGACACCGCCGAGCGGTTGGGCCACGTAGACACGCTGCAGCCGCCCTTCTCTGCCATCCGGCGGGACACGGCCGCCGAAGAGTTGCCCTGGTGTGCACAGCACGGCACCGGGGCCATCGTCTACAGCCCGATGCAGTCTGGGTTACTGACCGGCGGCTTCAGCGAGGCGCGCGTGGCAGCGCTGCCCGCCGACGACTGGCGCTCGCGTTCACGTCTGTTCCATGGCGAGTCGCTCCGTCGGTCCACGTCGCTGGCCAATTCATTGGCCCCCATCGCCGATCGGCTGGGTGTAAGCCAGGGCGCAGTGGCCATCGCGTGGACGCTCGCGTGGCCCGGCGTAACCGGCGCCATTGTCGGCGCCCGCACGGCTGCTCAGGTAAAGGGCTGGCTGGCTGCCGCGTCGCTGACGCTGGCTCCGGCGGATCTCGACGCCATCGCGTCGGCCATCGCTGCCACGGAAGCCGGAAGCGGCCCGGCGCGACCTCCCAGGTAGGCACGGGCTGCCGGTGCGATGTCTGGGCGCCTCGATCCGGCAGCACCGCTAACGCCCGTGACAACGATCAAGCCAGCGGCTCCCTCGCCTTCCCCATCACCGGCCGGCCATGAACTACGTTCCCTGACTTTCGGCGGCTCTGGGTGATCGCGATGCCAGCCCTGACGGCGCCCATCACGCTGGCAGATGCGATCAGTTCCTCGCTCAATGTGCGCCGCCAAGGCGAACGCCGCCTCACGGACCGTTCGCGCAGGTCCAGACGCTTACACCCCGTCAGCAGACGCACCGCCGGCTAATGCTGGTCCATCTCCAGGGACTTCAGCCCGGAGATGGATCGACGCGCACAGCGTAGTAGCCCGCCGCGCGCTCCACGGATACCGGAGCGCCGTATAGAGCACCGAGCGACTCGCCGGTCAACGTCTCTGCTGGCGATCCGTCACGAACAAGACGGCCGCGATCGAGCAGCAGCACCCGCCGGATCTCGGGAATAATCTCATCGGCGTGATGCGTCACTAGCATAACCGTCGTACCGTCCCGTGCAAGTCGCCGGACGCTCTCCATGAACCGATGCCGTGCCACGAGATCCAGGCCGGCGGTGGGCTCGTCGAGCAGTAGCGCCTCTGGCCGTGTCACGAGCGCGCGCGCGATCAGCACGCGGCGGCGTTCGCCGGCCGACATCTCGCTCAACATCTTCACGCCGAGTGACGCTGACTCCACCCGGCCCAGTGCATCCGCAGCATCACGGCGCATCAAGTCCGTCACCACATGGTGCGCAAAGAGCGCATGGCTCGCGAAGAACCCTGCGGTGACAGCGTCTAGCCCGGAGACACGGCCCCGGCGCGAGGCCCGCGCGAAGCCGGCATCAAGCTCGCCAGAGACAATGCCGAGCCTCCGCCGCAATTCACCAACGTTCCACCGGTCGCGCCCGAACCAGCGGACCCTGGGCACGGGGTCGCCGACTGCGATCGGATAATCATCGAGAGCAAGGAGTCGAATGAGCGACGACTTACCTGCTCCGTTGGGACCGAGGATGACCGTGTGCTCGCCATGGTTCACCGAGAACGTGACGCCATCGAGCGCGCGCACCAGACCGCGCACCACAGTGGCGTTGGTGACGTCGAGGAGAGGAGAAGCAGGTGTGCCCACCTTAGGTTGGCGGGCGGTGGCAGGTGTCCGGATCAACCAGACACCTCTCCACCACGCACGCCATCGCATTCCGGACGGCCGGACGGCCGGACGGCCGGTCCGGCCTCGTCGGCCGTCCTACTTGAGGTGCTTACTGACCAGCTTGGTCATCTCGAACATGTTGACCATAGACTTACCACCGAAGACTGCCTTCAGCTTGGGGTCGGCCTTGATGTTCCGCTTGTTTTTTGGATCCTGGAGCTTGTTTGTCTTGATGTAGGCCCACAGGCGCTTGGTCACTTCGGTGCGCGGAAGGGGCTTAACTCCCACGACTTCCGCCAACACGCCGCTCGGAGTTACCGGCTTCATGAACGCGGCATTCGGCTTGCGCGCGGACTTCTTCTTCACGACTTTCTTCACGACTTTCTTCACGACTTTCTTCACGACTTTCTTCACGACTTTCTTCACGACTTTCTTCACGACTTTCTTGGCCATCGAGTCTCCTTTGTGCAGAGAGGAAAAGCTCTGCGCGGATGGTAACACGCTCTGGATCACTCCGAGCGGCAAGTTCTCAGGTGGCGGCCACCCGAGGTAGAAGGACGCGAGCCAGCGGGCCCGCTGGTCATTCTCCCCACAGACTGCGAAGCCATGGCACTGCGCGCCGAAGTCCGTCGGTGTGGTCAGCTGTCTGGAAGTGCGTGGGCGTCTCGAGCACGACCATCCTGGCGTTGACGCCACGCTGTCGAAGCAGTTCGATGCGCTGCGAAGTCGCCGCCATCGGCACCACCGTATCGAGGCTGGAGCCAACGGCAAAAACGGGCAGTGCCCACTCGCGAACCTCTTCTGCCGGCCGGCCCGCAACGGGTAGCGCAGCGCTGAACCGGGATGAGAATTTGGCCGCGTAATGCCAGGTGCCGATACCGCCCATGCTGAAACCGGTCACGATCACCCGGGCCGGGTCGGTCTTGTAGCTCACCGCCACAGCATCGAGTAGTGCCAGGACAGCCTGCTCGTTTTCTGGAGCATCCCAGCCGGACACGAGCGCATCGGGCGCCACGATCACGGCGCCCAGTTCCGCGAGGGCGGGACCGACGAGCATCGACACAACGCCTCTGCCTGCGCCCGTGAACGGCTCGCCGCCGTAGTGGAGCGCCAGTGCCAGCGGCACACGGGCGTCAGGGGCGTACCCCTCTGGCACCTGAATCGCGTACGCGACCGGCGGCCCGTCCGCCCTCGCGAGCACGCGCGAGTGTAGTCCCGGGGGCAGCAGGGGGACCTCAGCCTTCTGACGGGCGCCGACGATCCCGGCGGCCCCTACGAGGGCGACCGCGGTAGTAGGAAGCAGTAACGACAGTCCGGTCATTCAGTTACTTGTATCACCAACCGCACTCCCATCGCAGCGACCGACTCGACGCGCCTCAGCGCGGATTCACCGACACCGGGCACGATCGATCAATCGGATAGGGTTAGACGCGCTGGGGGGAGCCTCCGTGCGGCCGTCGGTGGCGCAGGTGGCCGCACCCACCGACAAGGCAAGCGCCGCCGGGTCCGATGG
>Ga0302135_10001654_pt1 | contig 13396 bp, 10 predicted proteins | sample CBN3_surface_MG_FD_203119 | JGI IMG/M metagenome (GOLD analysis project Ga0302135, IMG submission 203119) | Marine microbial communities from Western Arctic Ocean, Canada - CBN3_32.1 | ecosystem: Environmental > Aquatic > Marine > Oceanic | place: Canada: Western Arctic Ocean | collected...
GCTATGCCAGCGCTCTCTTGGCCGCGGTGTTGGAGAGCAAAGAGTCCGTAGAAAGCAACGCGGGAAGCGTCGTCGGTACCGGGGAGGTATGCGCCAACCACCCCACATTCCTCATGTGGCTGGTCGTCCTGCTGAAGTGAATCTATCACCGGGAATGACGGCAAAAATGACATCCTTGGGCATCAGATTTACGGCAAAGTCATTATACATGGGTGGCAAAAATCGTGCATGGAAAGTTAGCGTGCGATTTCAGTGATTTAAGGCAGTTAGCTGCACCCACTACAAGAGTTTTTGCAGCAGCACAAAGAACTCCCTGTTCCCCTTGTCACCTTCTATGGGTGATGGTCGTATGCCCAAGAACCGCAGCCCGTGGCTGATGGCCCATACACAAAATCCACCTACTACCTGCGCGTGGAGTAAAGGGTCACGGACCACGCCGCCTTTGCCCACCTGTCCCTTCCCCGCCTCAAACTGCGGCTTCACCAAAACAAGAGCATACCCGCCAGGTGACAAGTGCTCTAAGGAGGGTGGCAACACCAAGCGTAATGAAATAAACGACACGTCAGATACCAGCAATCCCACGCGGTCCGGCAGTGCAAACGGGTCACGGGCGTTGACTCGTTCCATCACCGTCACTCGTGGATCGGTACGGAGGCGCTCGGCAAGTTGGCCGTAGCCCACGTCCACCGCGTAGACGTGCTTAGCGCCACGCTGGAGAAGGCAGTCCGTGAAACCGCCGGTGGAGGCTCCCACATCCAGAGCCGTCATGCCAGTCACATCAAGGTTGAAAGACGTAAGGGCGCTGGAGAGCTTCACCCCGCCGCGGCCCACAAAAGGAGAACGCTCCTTCACCCTGAGTTGCGCGTCCGCTGCCACTTGGGAGCCTGGTTTTTCCACGCGCTGTGTGCCAATGAACACCTCACCCGCAAGCAACAGGGCGCGGGCCTGATTCCGGGTCTCAGCCAGCCCCTGGGACACGAGGAGGCTATCAGCCCGTTCCGATTTACGTTTCTTATGTTTGTCTTCGGCCATTGTTTTTAAGGGACCTGTGCGCGCGGGCTGTTATATGAATTGGCATGGCGCAGCCCATTACGTGACGCAGCGCATTAGTACGTTTGACACGAACGAACGCCCACGATTATACTAGCTGCTGACTCGCGTATCCTACCAAATCCACTTTGAAGAGAAATGATCGCCCGTGCCAAAACGGACGTGGCAACCAAAGAAACGGCGTCGCATGAGGCGGCATGGTTTTGTAGCCCGGATGAGTTCCCGCGGCGGGAAGAACCTGCTTGCGCGGCGTCGTCTGAAGGGCCGGCACCTGCTGACCGTGTGAGATCTGCTGCTCATGACAAGGGCCCTGCTGTGCAGGCCCCTTGGTTTGAACGCCGCCTCCGCCGTCAGCGGGACTTCCAAGCCCTGAGAGAACAAGGTGTCTCTCGGGCTCACCCCTTGCTGGTGCTCAGGACAACTCCAAACAAGCTTGCGTATTCGCGGTTTGGCTTTGCTATAAGCCGCAGAATAGCCCGCAGGGCGGTGGTGCGGAACAAGCTCCGGCGTAGGCTCCAAGACCTTGTGCGTCGTGCACCAGTGCAAGGCGGTTGGGATATGCTTTTCATTGCTCGCACTGCTGCACCAACAGCCACCTTTGATGAGCTCCAGCAAGCGCTGGCCAACGTCATGGAGCGGGCAAAGGTGCTGACACCGCCTGACGGTACAGGGGGGGAGTGATGAAGGGATTAGCTGTACGCCTGATACACTTCTACCAACACGCATTGTCCCCGTATGCCCCTGGTGCCTGTCGGTATACTCCAACCTGCTCCCACTACGCGGAAGAGGCCATCGCCAAGCACGGTGTCCTCGGTGGTTCCTGGCTGACAATCAAACGGTTGAGCAGGTGCCGGCCCCTTGGGGGTAAGGGGTATGACCCAGTCCCTTAAATTGAAGGGGCAAGACTTACTGATATAACGTACCGCGCTTGAGGCAAATATGTGCTCTGGCGCTGCAAGGAAGACGGAAAACGTGAAATTCGCTCTGTCACAGCGTGGCCGTAGGCTGATTGCCATGGTCATTGGGTTCCCTCTGATTATCCTGCTGCTTGCTGCATGCACCGGTGACCGGTTTGATGCCAGTTCCGGCTGGTCTGGCGTAACGGACGGCGGCAAAGACGTCTACGTGGGTTCAATAGGAGCCCAGGTTATTGCCTTTGACGCTGAAAGCGGGTCCCGTGTATGGGCTTTCCCCTCAGATAAAGATGACGCTCATGACACATTCCTGGCTATATACAGCGCGGTGACGCTGTCCGGCAACACGCTCTATGTGCCGGGGTACAACGGTAAGGTGTACAGCCTGGACGTTGAGACACACGATGTTATAGGCCGATTTGAGATTGAAGGAAATGACCAGACCAAGAGTGTGGTTAGTGACGTGGTTATTGTTGATGGCAAAGCCGTCTTCGGCGCTGCGTCTGATTCTGAGAACGGCCAGTTGTACGTCCTTGACGCTACAGAGATAGAACGGGAAATTTGCCGTTACCCGGAGACAGAGACCATCGGTAAGATCTGGTCCACTCCCGCGGTGGTGGATGGCATTGCGTACTTTGGTGACTTTAACCACTTCTTCTATGCGGTCTCTCTGGAAGACTGCTCCCTGGTCTGGTCTGCGCCCGTGGAATTGGACGGCGCCATTGGCTCTACGGCTCTCGTCGTAAACGGGACCGTATACGTGGGAGCCTTTGACAGAAACTTCTATGCCATAGACGCCGCCACTGGCTCTGTGCGGTCATTGTTCACCGCAGACGGTTGGTTTTGGAGCGGAATAGTTGCAGATGAAGAGCGTCTCTACATTCCCAATATGGACGGAACGCTGTATGCGTGGGGCATTCAATCAGGCCGGCTTGAATGGACGTTCCCAACCGGAGGGACAGTGCGGTCCACTCCTGTGCTTGTGGGTGATCGCGTCGTGGTCGCGTCGGACTCGCGCACCATGTACGTATTAGACGTCATAGACGGACAGCGAGTGTGGGACTATGACCTGGGAGAGAAAGTGCAGGCCCCGCTTATGGCTAAGGACTCTGTCATATACATAGCAGACCTTGACCACAACATTTACGCCATAAATATAGATGACCGGCGTCCCGAGCGGCGCTGGCCGGTAAGCACCAAGGACTAGGAGTAGGGCAAGCGTATGGAGTTGTTAGGGCTTCTTTGGAATGAAGTTATCGTCAGACCGTTGACTAACGGCCTGCTGCTCCTATACGTCGTCCTGTTTAGCAACCTGGGGTTGGCTATCATTGCCTTCACCTTCATCAGCAAGGTCGTTACCTACCCGTTGCAGGTCAGGCAGCTTAAGCAGACGCAGAAAATGAGCGCTCTGGGGCCTCGGACAAAAGAGCTCAGAGAGAAGTTCAAGAATGACCCGCGGCGGCAGCAGCAGGAGACAATGAACCTGTACAAGGAGATGGGCGTGAGTCCCATCGGCTGCTTGGGCCCCATGGTGCTTCAGATGCCCATATTCATTGGCCTGTTTTACGCGGTCCGCAACGTTGTGCCATTCACACCGGAGAAGCTTGCTAGCCTTTCCGATATTTTGTACTCATGGCTTCCCGTATTGCACCGCGTTGTACCCGTGGAACGTGGCTTCCTGGGGTTGGACCTGGGTTTGAGCGTCAATGACGTCCAGGCCACCGGAGGGCTTTTGTCGGCGGCACCGTATTACTTCCTGGCCATTCTCTCTGGTGCGGGCATGTGGGTGCAGCAAAAGATGATGGCCCGCCCCGGTACAGACCCACAGCAGGCAAGCCAGCAGCGGATGATGCTATGGATGCTCCCCGTATTCTTTGTCTTCATCAGCGTTACTTTCCCAAGTGGCCTGGTGCTCTACTGGGTCATTTCCACCTTGGTGGGAATTATCATTCAATACTTTGTGACGGGTTGGGGTGGTCTGCGGCCGCAGGCGCGACAAGTGCAGGCAACATCCTCAGCCCCGGCGGTAGTGGAAGCTAAGGTGCTTCCTGCCGGAGAGGAGAGGGGAAGTGATGGAGATGGAGAAGGACAGCGTAGTGATGACAGCCAAGACGGTGGAGGAAGCGATCGAAATCGCCCTACTCGAGCTCGACGCAGACCGCGAGGAGGTCGAGGTAGACGTCGTTAGCAAAGGCAAGGCAGGCATCCTCGGTATCGGGGGTGAGCCCGCCAAGGTACGTGTCAGTCGCATCATGGATAGCGGCGACGAGGCTGGATCAGGGCTGCGAGCCGTAAATAAGATTATGAGACTGATGGACGTGGAAGCTCAGGCCACCATCCGGACCTCCGGTTCAGGCCCTGAGGATCCCTCCATCATTGACGTGCAGGGAACAGACGCGGGTCTGCTCATTGGCCGCAGAGGAGAGACCCTCCAGGCCCTCCAGTTCGTCGTCAACATGATAGTTAGCCGTGATTTGGACCGGCGGACAACAGTCCTCGTGGACGTTGAGCAGTACCGGGTGCGGCGTCAACAGAACTTGGAGTCCATGGCAGAACGCATGGCTGAGCGCGTTGTTTCCAGCGGCAGGCCCATGAGCCTTGAGCCCATGTCCGCTGCTGACCGGCGCATCATTCACATGGCGCTGTCCTCCAATGGCAACGTTTCCACTGAAAGCTCCGGAGAGGGCCATGACCGCAAGATCACCATTAGCCCCGGCGGCAGGGTATCTAACGACGACGAATAACCGGCAGCCTGCCAAGGCGTGGAACCTTCGACTGTACTTATGAAGACTCCTTTTGAAACGAGCTCTCCCGGCCCTGCATCCTTGGACAGGGTGCAGTTGACGCTAGCAGCGCCACTGCTGGTGTTGCTAGCATCATCATTTGTCACCTGGATTTGGCGTGCGCTGGGATTGCCCGGTACAACTGGCGGCGTCTCTCCGCTGGCGGCCCTGCTGATACTTGCAGTTGTGTTCGGCGGTATCTACGCCACCCAGCGCCGGTTGCCAATAAGCCTCTTCACCTGGTTCCCCGCTGGCCTCGCCGGGATTGTCCTGCTGGGTGAGATGCTGGCCACTAAAGTCGACACGGGCACATCGCTCTACACTGGATTTGCCATCTTCCCTATTGTTTTCGTTTTTGTCCTGATGGTGTGCATCGCTATCTCCAAATCGGGCGCTCAGTACGGAGTGGCCTTTGCAGCCATCATGCTCATGGCCCAGCAAGCGCCTAATTTTGCGTTATTTGCCTTTGACTCCGGCGGCCCCGTGACCGCCGCAACGCTGTTGACCTTCGTTGCAGCCGCGCTTGCGGTCTTGGAGATTGGCCTCCTGTTGGTATTGATCAACCGGCTGCTTCTGGACTCCACCAGCTCTATTAACCGGACATCCATCGCGTTGGTTGCGCTGGTGCTGCTCCATGGCCCTCTTACAGGGTGGGAACAACTACTGCGCTCCGATGGGGAACTGACCTTTCGTGCGTACTTGGGCTGGGCCTCCACCTGGATTTTGCTGGCGGGCTTCGCTATGAGCGCAGTCACCATTTTCTCCAGGCTGCGGCGTTCCTGGTTTTTGGAATCGACTCGCACCGCAGAGGCGCGGGCCGCACAGCCCCCCAAAGAAGTACAGGTTGTTGACGTGACAACCGCTGAACCCTTCTCGCCTGAAGAGGATGCTCCAGCCGTGGTTGGTGATATTGTCGACGCTACTGAGGCCCTTCCTGAGCCATCAGAGTCCCGTCCTGATGCGCGTCCAGACACCCCACGGAAACGCCCTGATACCTTCCGCCGCCGCCGCAGGTAGTCCTTCGCGGTTGACACCCCTGAAGCCCTTCGTTACGCTGGCGCTGCGGTGCAACGCTCTCCTCGTGGCCCATAGCCCGGACGCGCGTTGCTCCTACCCCTACTTCAATAGCCGGAAAATACACGAATGGTTGATGCCCAGCGAAAGTTCGAGCCCGTCTCCAGCAGAGTCAACTTCCCTGACCTAGAAGAGGCCGTCCTCAGCCGGTGGCGTGAGTCGGACACCTTCCACCAGGTAGATGTGGTCCGTAAAGACGCGCCACTCTTCATATTCTATGAGGGGCCGCCCACGGCCAACGGCAGCCCTGGCATCCACCATGTACTCTCGCGCGTCTTCAAGGACGTCATCATCCGCTACTGGACCATGCGCGGGTACCGTCCCCTTCGACGTGGCGGCTGGGACACTCACGGCCTGCCCGTGGAGCTGGAAGTGGAGAAGGAACTCGGCCTTGTCTCCAAGCGTGAGGTAGAGGACTACGGCATAGAAGAGTTCAACCGCAGGTGCCGTGAGAGCGTCTTCCGGTACGTCAAAAACTGGGAGGCCATGACGGAGCGCGCTGGCGTTTGGCTGGACATGGACCAGGCTTACGTCACGTACGAGAACAAGTACATCGAGACTGGCTGGTGGATATTCAAGAGCTTGTGGGACCGTAACCTGGTCTATGAAGGCTACAAGGTGACGCCCCATTGTCCTCGCTGTGTGACCAGCCTCAGTTCCCATGAGGTGGCGCTGGGCTATAAGGAAGACACCCCTGACCCATCCATATACGTCCGTTTCCCGTTGCGTGACGGTCAGGACCAAGCGTCAGTAGACACCCTGGCACGGCTTGGCTATGACAGTGCTGCGGGCAAATGGAACGGTGACCCTCCCGCGTTGCTCATCTGGACCACCACGCCATGGACGCTGACGGCCAACACCGCAGCAACCATATCTCCTAAACAGGAGTACGTCCTTGTGCAAGCGCCGGAAGACCGGCCAACGGAACGACTCATCGTCGCGCGTGGCTTGCAACAGCAGGCGTTGGGCGACGGCTGGCAGGAAATCGCCAGCCTTGGCGGTGGAGAGCTAGCGGGTCTCAGCTACCAGCCTCCCTACGTGCCGCCTGAATTGGCTGACCACGTTCACCGGCTGTACCCGGCTGACTTCGTAACTATTGATACCGGCACAGGCATCGTTCACAACGCCCCCGCCTATGGTGCTGACGACCAGGAATTGGGGCAAGCCCACGGACTGCCCACCGTCCACACCGTTGACCTGCGAGGCGTGATATTCAGCGACGCCCCCGGCAAAGGTAAGTTCGTCAAAGAAGCGGATAAAGACATCATGCAGGACCTGGAGAGCAGGGGACTGCTGTTCAAACGAGAAATTATTCGTCATACGTACCCCTTCTGCTGGCGGTGCGGCACTCCGTTGCTGTACTACGCCAAGAGCTCCTGGTACATCAAGACCACTGCGGTGAAGGACCAGATGGTGGCCAACAACCAGGGCATCAACTGGTACCCGGAGCACATCAAGGAGGGCCGCTTTGGTGAGTGGCTCCGCAATAACGTGGACTGGGCCGTCTCTCGTGAACGCTACTGGGGCACGCCTCTTCCCATCTGGAAGTGCGACGACTGCGAGTCCTACGCCTGCGTCGGCAGCGTGGATGAGTTACGAGAGCGCGCCACGGCTGACACGGTTGGCCTTGTCGACAACCTTGACCTCCACCGGCCCTACGTGGACCGCGTGGCGTTGACCTGCGCAGACTGTGGCGGCTCCATGTCACGCATCCCTGAGGTGGTAGACGCCTGGTATGACTCCGGTGCAATGCCCTTTGCTCAGTGGAATTACCCCGTGACATTGCCGTTGCCCAACGGTGAGGTCACGCTGAACAACGTGAATGACCTTGTGGCCAGCCCGTACTTCCCCGCTGACTACATCACAGAGGCCATAGACCAGACTCGCGGGTGGTTCTACAGCCTGTTGGCGCTCTCCACCCTCATCACGGGTAAGGCCTCTTACAAGAACGTTATCTCCCTGGGTCTCATCATGGATGACAAGGGAGAGAAGATGTCCAAGTCTAAGGGCAACGTGGTGGACCCGTGGAGCGTGCTCAGCAAGCAGGGAGCCGACGCTTTGCGATGGTACCTCTTCACCGCAGGCCCCGCTGGCGTGGCGCGTCGCTTCTCTGAGGGCCTTGTGCAAGAGTCCCTGCGCCGCTTTATGCTCACGCTCTGGAACACCTACAGCTTCTTCATCACCTACGCCAATATCGACGGCTTTGACCCCCAGGACCACGCCCGGTTGTGGAAGGGTGAAGTCGGCGACCCTGCCCTGGCAGAAACGCCTGATAACGAGTTGGACCGTTGGATTATCTCGGAGTTGAACGACCTTGTGGCCTCTGTGACCTCGCTGTTGGAGACGTACAACCCTACCGAGGCAGGGCGTCGCATCGAGGAGTTCGTGGACGGTCTCTCCAACTGGTACGTCCGCCGGAGCCGTCGTCGCTTCTGGAAGAGCGAGAACGACGACGACAAGGCGTGGGCCTACGTGACGCTGTACACCTGCCTGTTGACCCTCAGCAAGCTCATGGCGCCTCTCACGCCCTTTGTTGCCGACGAGATGTTCCGCAATCTGGCTCCTGAAGGCGCAGCGTCCAGCGTCCACCTGGCCGATTACCCCGTGGCCGAGGCATCGTTGATTGACGACAAGCTGGATAGGGCAGTGCGCCTTGCAATGCGTATCGCCAGCCTGGGCCGTGCGGCCCGGAGCAAGGCGGGTGTGAAGGTGCGACAGCCGTTGGCCAGGGCTTTTGCCAACGTCCGCCCTGAAGATCGTGAGCTACTGCCCATGATTGAGAATCAGATACTGGATGAGCTTAACGTGAAGGCCCTGGAACCTGCTGAGGATGCGGCGGTGGTCAACGTGAAGCTGCGCCCCAACCTTCCGGTGCTTGGCCCCAAGTACGGCAAGGAGATTGGCCGCATCAGGGCTGCCTTGGAAGCTGCCGACCCCTTTGAGGTGGCAGGCCTGGTTCGCGCAGGCACACCCATCACTGTGGGCGACTTCACGCTGGAGCCGGATGAAGTGTTGGTGGACGTAGAGGAATTGCCAGGGCTGGCCGTGGCCCTAGAGGGCTCAATTGCCGTCGCTGTCGACACGGAACTCACGCCTGAACTTGAATCTGAGGGCCTCGCGCGGGAGCTGGTTCACCGGCTGCAAGACCTGCGCAAGAAGGCTGACCTGGATATCGCGGACCACATAGTTACGTACATCACCGGCGCAGACGACCGCATCAGCGCTGTGCTGACCACCCATGACGCCTATATCAAGCAGGAAACGCTGAGTGACGCCCTTAGTCAGGAGGCTGCGCCTGACAGCGCTTACGCTGAGGCCCAGGACGTTGAAGGCGCCATGCTCACGCTTGCGGTGCGCAAGGCGTAACCTTCGCCCTGGGGCTCTCGAAGGACGGGCGCTGCTACTCTTCATCATTTTGATTGGGCCATAGCTTCTGGCCAACTAGCCCTTTGGGAGTGCAGAGGGTGAAGCCCGCTGCCGGGGGGTACAGGGGGTGCCCCCCTGTATTTATCAAACGTTCCTGGGTGTGGTGGGAAGGAAGAGTCTCCCCACACCCCTGCCTTACAACGTATACTCACCTCATAGCCGGACGCTCTGGAGGACCCATGGCCGCTAAGAAGATTCGCGTTATCCATAAGCATGAGCGAGAGGTTGAAGTAGCCTCTGGCGCAATGACCCGCGTGGCCGGCGTATCGGAGAGCCTGGGCGGCGCTGAGGGCATTCACCTCGCCATCGCCACCATTCCGCCAGGGCACCGCTCCGAGGCCCATGTCCACACCAACTGTGAGTCCGCCATCTACATTCTCAAGGGCAACGGCTACTTCATGGTGGGCGACAAGCTGGACCAGGTACTGCCCTTTGCCCCTGGCGACTTCCTGTTTGTGCCGCCGGACGCGCCGCACCAGCCCGTCAACGACAACACCGACGAGCCTGTGGAGATGATTGTGGCCCGCAACGCGCCGGTGGAGATAGTTGAGGCGTACGTAGTTTCTGAGAAGACACATAAATAACGGGAGATGCCTGTGGAGTTCAGCGATTTGGAGCGCCTGTTGGAAGTCAGCCGCATGGCCGTCTGCACCGCGTACCGTAGAGACGGACGTCCGCAGATGAGCCTTGTCACCGTGGGGAGCTTCGACGGCGGCCTGGTCTTCACCACGCAAGGAAGTCGCGCCAAGGCCAAGAACCTGGCCCGTGACCCACGCTGTGCGCTCATGGTGGTCACGTCTGACTTCCGCAGCTATGCGGTGTTGGATGGTGACGTTGAACTCCGCACCCGTGAGAACACGGACGCTGAGACGCTACGTCTGTACTTGAGAGAGGTCTACCGTGCTACACGGGGAGGCCAAGAGCACGATAACTGGGAAGAGTACGACCAGGCTATGGTAGACCAAGAGCGACTGGCGGTTATCTTACGTCCGGGCCGCATGGTGGGCGTGCGCCTGCCCTAAACGTCGTCCTCTACGCGCACAATCTCCACCTTCACCTTTGCTATCACGCCAGCAACTACGCCTATAACTGCGAGCGGCGGCGTCAAGAGGATTGCAGCGCCACTCACTGCAACCCCTGCGTTGAGCGGAACGTCAATCAACACATCGCCGTCCGCCTTGCGGACAATCAGCCTGCGTATGCCCCCCTGATGGAGGAGCTTCTTAAGAAGATCCATTAATCCACTCCCTGCGGTTTCAAACGTCTCCGTCCACTTACGTTCCTTGGGGCCTTGGTGGTCATTCATCTTTGTTCCTTCGTCTATCCGCTGATCAACTGCCGCAAGATACCAACTGGGAAAGTTAGGCCCCATTATCCACGGCATGCGTACTGGTGCCTACCCATGGATGACAGGGCGGCGTGGTTGTGCATCAACGTACGGGGTTGATAATCCTAGCGCGGCATCTCTTCTAGCGACACTTCAATGGTGCGCTCGTCGTTTCCCCTGACCACAGTCACAATAACGGTGTCACCCACCGTGTGCATCTGGCGTAGGATGGCTTGCAACTCCAAGACGGTGGTCACGGGCTTATTGTCCAGCGCCACGATAACGTCGCGTCCGCGCATGCCAGCCTTATCCGCAGGCCCATCGCCAACCACCGCCACCACCAGCACACCGGAGTCCACGGAGAGGTTCTCTTCCGCAGCCACCACGGGTGTTACGTCAGCAACGTTCACGCCCAGCCAGGGCCAGATAACCTGCCCGCTCTCAATAAGCTGCTGGGAGACAGGTATGGCGGTGCTCATGCTTACAGCAAAGCCTATGCCTTCAGCCTCCTGACCGCTGGCGAGTTGCCCCCTAATGATGGCGGTGTTTATGCCCACCACCTCACCACGAAGGTTGAGAAGGGGGCCGCCGCTATTGCCAGGGTTGATTACCGCGTCTGTTTGAACTAGGTCATGGAGGGTGACAGTCTGGGAAAGTTGCAGCGTACGCCCCTTGGCGCTGACAACGCCCACCGTCACGCTGCCCTCAAGGCCCAGCGGATTGCCAATTGCAATGACCCATTCACCAATGCGCATGGCGTGGGTGTCGCCCAGCTTGGTGGCCACGATGTTGGGCACCGCACCGTCCTGAAATTTCAGGACGGCCAAGTCAGTGGATGGGTCCCTGCCCACCACCTCAACCTCCAGCCTGCGCCCGTCCGTCATCACCACCTCAACCTTGACACCGTCCTCCACCACGTGATTGTTGGTCAGGATGTAGCCCCGTTCATCAAAGATGACGCCAGAGCCGCGTGCCAGTCCCTGCGTTGTGCGGCCAAACTGGTCTCGCTGCTCTGTTGTGACCAGCACGGAAACAACGCTGGCCATCACCTTGTTCACCACGCTCGCAATGTCTGGGAAGCCTGTAAGCAGTGGCGGTGTCGGCGTTGGGTCTGTTATCTCCGACACTGACGCACCGGTAATGGCCGTTGGAGTGGCGGTGGGTGTTGCCGCAGGCGGCGTTACCAGCGCACATCCTGATAGCACCACAATGGCGCCGGACAGTGCAAAGGTCTGGAACATCCGCTTGAAATTGAACATAGTCCACCTGGGTTGGGGTGCCACACTGAGAATCCCGGCCTCATCTATGTAACGCTCTATCCTGTTAGATGTCAGGAAAGCGCTAGAGGGAACTGATAGCAACCCTCTGGGCTTCTGCCAGTTCGCTCATGCCCCCTATGGCTAGGTCCAATAGCTCGTTCATGGCGTCGCGAGAAAACGGCTTCTCCTCGCCAGTGGCTTGGAGTTCAATGAACTCACCGGCGTCAGACATCACCACGTTGAAGTCCACACTTGCCTTGTAGTCCTCTGAGTAGCACAGATCCAGCATGGGCTCTCCGTTCACCAGCCCCACGCTGGTTGCGACAACCGAATGCAGCAGAGGCACCTTTAACATCGCCCTCTGGCGCACCATGCTGAGCAGAGCCTGGTATAGAGCCACGTACGCCCCTGTGATGGCCGCAGTCCGCGTGCCGCCGTCAGCCTGGATAACGTCACAGTCTATGGTCACGGTGCGTTCTCCGAGCTTGGGCAGGTCAGCAATGGACCGGAGAGACCGTCCAATGAGACGCTGAATTTCGTGGGTGCGACCGCCTGATGCGCTGCGCTGGCGGTTGGTCCGGGTCAGCGTGGAGCGCGGCAACATGCCGTATTCTGCGGTAATCCATCCCTTGCCTGCGCCCTTGAGGAACATAGGCACACGCTCCTCCACGGAGGCTGCGCAGATTACCTTCGTATTGCCTATCTCAATGAGCGCGGAGCCCTCAGCGAACTCTTGGAAGCCCGCCTCAATGCGAATGGGGCGTAGCTGGTTGTTCTCTCGACCATCTTGTCGTGGCAATGTACATCCTTCGTTGTTTGGGAGTTGACTGGGAATCAGAGCGTTGCTCAGACCAGTATAGACTAGCCTGCGAGGGACAACCGATTATTCACGACTCTCCGTCCACCAGCGCCCCCCGTCCGTGACCAGTTCCACGACTCCCCCCAACGATGTTATAAACAGATTCTCTTCCGGCACAATCGCCAACAGCCTGGCTATGATGCCTGGCGTTGGGTGGCCGTAGGTGTTGTCACTGCCTACCGATATCACCGCGACGGAGGGAGCCACTGCTGCTAGGAACGCTAGCGTGCTGGACGTGTCGCTGCCGTGGTGCGCCACTTTGAGGATGTCGGCTGACAACTCACTGTTCTGTCCCAGTAGAACCAGCTCTCCGGCCATCTCCACGTCTCCTGTGAAGAGCACCGTTGCCTCACCAAAATGAAGTACCACAACCAAGCTGTTGTTGTTTGGGTCTGATGATGTGCCAGCCATGGCGGGAGTGGGTGGATGGATTACTTCAAGCCACGTACCGTCTGGCAGCGTCACGACTGTGCCTGCGCGACCGTCCACCAGCGTAGTCTTTGTCGCCGACAACTCACGTAACCATCCATCGTCCTCCGCTACAGGCGGCGTCAGCAGCCGGTCAATCCGTCCCCGCTTGGCCATTTCCGTTATGCCCACACGGTGGTCAGCGTCCGGTTGACTGAGGACTCCAACGTCTATCTGTCTATCCCACACGGGGAGCAAACGGTCCACTGCCAGCAGCGTATCTTCCCCGCTTGGTC
>Ga0302135_10001656_pt1 | contig 13385 bp, 11 predicted proteins | sample CBN3_surface_MG_FD_203119 | JGI IMG/M metagenome (GOLD analysis project Ga0302135, IMG submission 203119) | Marine microbial communities from Western Arctic Ocean, Canada - CBN3_32.1 | ecosystem: Environmental > Aquatic > Marine > Oceanic | place: Canada: Western Arctic Ocean | collected...
CGTCTTCGCTTGCGGGGACAGCCCGAGATCGTTATTGGAACCCCGCCACGTTCGCGGTGGCCGACAGGGTCAGCGCCCTGGCGAAAGACCTGGGCAAGAGCGCGGCCCAGGTAGCGACGGCCTGGGCCCTGTCCAAGCCCGGTATAACTTCGGTCATCGTTGGTTCGAGTCGGCCAGAGCAAGTGCACGCCAACGTAGATGCACTGAGCATTGAGTTGGACGAGTCGGCCATCGCGCAGTTGGAGGCATCGGACTCTTGAGCGTAGTGGTAACAGTCGAGCGGCGGATGAAGCCCGGGTCTCTCAGGGACATCCAGAGGCTCCAGGCCGAGTTGTGGGAGATAGCCAGCGACACGCCCGGCTACATTTCCGGCGAGACCATGTTCAGCGCCGAAAACCCGGACTCCTTCATGACGTTGAGTCGGTGGGAAAGCATCGACTATTGGTGGGCCTGGGAAAGCAATACCGAGCGCCGGAGCCTGTTCGACAAATACAGCGGCATCATGGAGGTAACCAGGAGCCCGCGCATCTGGAAAACCACCCAGTGAAGGGCCTGTAAAGGCCTGTAAAGAGCCAGTAGGGGGCGTCAATGACCGATTCGCTGACCATCACCGACAACAGGACTGGCGAGAGCTACGACGTGCCGGTTTTCGCAGGTACGTACCCCGACCGGGGCTCGGCCATCAAGTCGTCCGACCTGCGTCAGATCAAGACCTCTGGCGACGACTTCGGCCTGCTGGGCCACGACCCCGGATTCACCAACACCGCCTCGTGCCAGAGCGGGATCACGTTCATCGACGGTGACGCGGGCATTCTCCGTTACCGGGGTTACCCCATTGAGCAACTCGCAGAAAGCAGCACGTACCTGGAAGTGGCGTACCTGCTGGTTCACGGCCAGTTACCGTCGGCGTCGGAACTGCAAACTTGGACGTTCGACATTACCCACCACACAATCATCAACGAGAAGATAAAGCGATTCCTCGACGGCTTCCACTACGACGCGCACCCCATGGGCATACTCGTTAGCGCGGTGGCGGCGCTGTCCACGTTCTACCCCAAGTCGAGGAACGTGCACGATGAGGAAGTACGCAAGCGGTCCATCAGACGGCTAATAGCAAAAATGCCGACGCTGTCTGCATTCGCCTACCGCTACAGCTCCGGGCAGCCGTACGCCTACCCGGACAACGACCTTAGCTACTCGGCGAACTTCCTGAACATGATTTTCCGCACGACCGAGCCCAAGTACTCAGCCGATCCCATATTGGAACGGGCGCTGGATGTGCTGTTCATCCTGCACGCCGACCACGAGCAAAATTGCTCGACCTCTGCCATGCGTAGCGTCGGGAGTTCCGACGCCGACCCCTACGTGTCGGTCTCGGCTGCTACTGCAGCGCTGTACGGCCCGTTGCACGGCGGCGCGAACGAGGCGGTCGTGCGCATGCTCACCGAAATAGGCGACGTCAAGCACGTTCCCGAGTTCATTCGCAAGGTGAAGGCGCGCGAGTTCCGGCTTATGGGCTTCGGCCACCGGGTCTATAAGAGCTACGACCCGAGGGCGAAAATCCTCCGGGATCTGGCCGAGCAGGTGTTCGACGTATGCGGCCGCAACCCGCTCATAGACGTGGCCCTGGAACTGGAGAGGATTGCGCTGGAGGACGAGTTCTTCGTTGAGCGCAGCCTGTATCCGAACGTGGACTTCTACTCCGGCATCATCTACCAGGCCATGGGCTTTCCCACCTCCATGTTCCCCGTGCTGTTCGCCATTCCTAGAACGTCTGGCTGGCTGGCTCACTGGGAGGAGATGCGTAACGACCCCGAACTGCGCATCGCCCGCCCGCGCCAGGTGTACACCGGCGAGGCCGAGCGGGTCTACGTGCCCATGCCCGACCGCTAGAGCCCGTTAAAAGGCCGTTAAAGTCCTAGACACTTTCTTAGAACTGTGTGAAATTGTTCCGGTCGCCAATGCGGCGAAGTTTCGTATGAATTGGGTGCGGCGCTCTTAGCGTCCGCATTCCCGCACCTACACGGGGGCCATCGAGGAGGAACTATGGAAGCAGCTTTCTTAGTACTAATTGGAGGGGCGCTGTTCGCCCAGTCCTGGAACCACCTGGGACTATTTGCAGAAGGTCGGGGCATGGGCATCGTCGTCGGCGGGCTCGGGCTCGTCTCTTTGATCGCACTCGTTATGGACCCGATGCTGATTCAGGGCGCAGCCACCGAGGCCAACGTTCTGTCTAACATGACCATAATGAAGGGCCTGATCCTTATCTGGGCGGTCTTCGTAGTCGCCATGGCGGCGCAAAGCTACCTGGACCTGGAAGAGCGAGCCGTCGGCTTCTTCGCCGGTTTCGTCACCATTGTCTCGGTCATATCCCTCGTCTACTTCGTAACGGAAATGACCGACGGCTACGGGGGAGACGGACCCTGGCTCACCATGGCTGCTGCCACGCTGATACTGGCAATCAACGCCGGTATCGTCTTTTTCCACCAGGCAATCCCGTTCCAGGCCATTAGGCTGGTGGCGGGCTGGTTCCTGCTCGTTGGCGGTTCGGCACTAGGTGTCCTGGGCTTGCTGGTAGCAACGACTATCGTCGAGCTATAACCGGTTGCCCCGACTCCGGGGCTTAAGCGCTTAAGAGACTTTTCACCGCGCCCCTTCGAGGCTAACTCGACAGGGGCGCGGTCGGTTTAAGTAGGGGTTGATAGAATGGCACACCTCGAAAATGCCGAGAATGCTGGCGCCGAAAGCGTTGGCAGAGGAGTACGAGCCAACAAAATGGCGAAGAACCCAACGCATGACAAGCCCGAAGAGACGCCGGTCACCCAAACGCCCGGCCCGACGCCCGACTCGTCACCCAGCCCATCACTCGGGACACCCCGGCCCAACCTCAGGAGCCTCAAGGGCAAGGTCTCGGTAGCCGAAATCCTGTCCGAGAGCGAGCAGGAGGCTGGCCGGTACGGCTGGGAGGGGACGTTCTCCCGCTACCTGGAAATGGTTATCGCCGACCCGGCGTTGGCACGACTTTCCCATTCGCTAGTCAACGACTCCATCCGGAATGTGGGCGTCGGTGACGACCTGAACGGCGAACCAGTCTATGGGCTGTTCGAAAACAAGATTTTCGGCCTTGAGTCCGCGCTCCAGAGCATTGTGGGGTACTTCGGGGCATCGGCCCAGCGGCTCGAAGTCAGGAAGCGAATTTTGCTCTTGCTGGGCCCACCGGCCAGTGGTAAGTCCTCGATTATCGACATCATCAAGCGCGGCCTTGAGGAATACACCAAAACAGACGCGGGCGCCGTCTACACCATTCAGGCCTGTCCCATGCAGGAGGACCCGCTACACCTGGTGCCCCCCAGCCTGAGGCAACGTTTGGCAGATGACCACGGCCTGCACATTGAAGGTGACCTGTGTTTCCACTGCCGATTCCTGCTTGAACGGGACTACCGGGGTGACCCCGCTGATGTACCTATTACGAGAGTCGTGTTCTCCGAGCCACAGGCGCGGGGCATCGGTTACTACATAGCCAACAACCCCAACCCGCCCGACCCCTCGGTGCTGGTGGGTAGCTACAACCAGGCGAAGCTCGACGGCGACCGACAGGAAGTTGCGGCGCGCGCGTTCCGCCTGGACGGCGAACTGAACGTGGCCAACCGTGGCCTCATGGAGTTCGTCGAAATATTCAAGGCCGACCGCAGCCTGCTCTCCACTCTGCTGTCTCTGGCACAGGAACAATTGATAAAGATGGAGAAGTTCGGGTCCGTCTACGGTGACGAAGTCATCGTCGGCCACTCCAACGAGGGCGACTTCAATACCTTCGCCCAGGACGACTCTTCTGAGGCCTTGAAGGATCGGATCATCGCTATCAAGATCCCTTACAACCTCAGGGTGTCCGAAGAGGTGAAAATCCTCAACAAGATGCTCGGCCAGAGCACCGTCCATAACGTGGACATCGCGCCATTGACGATGCGAGTAGTCAGCACGTTCGCCATCCTGTCGCGGCTGGAGGCACCGGCCAAACAGGGCATGTCCCTGCTCGACAAGGTCAAGCTATACGACGGCGAGCAGGTCGGCTCTTACAGACGACAGGACGTCGTGGAAATGCAGCGCCACCACCCCAACGAGGGCATGGGCGGCATATCCCCGCGCTACGTTATGAACCGCATCGGCGTCGTGGCCAGCTCCCCGGCCGGTGTGGTCACGCCCCTGGCCGCCATCGACAGCCTGTGGCTGGGCCTGAAAGAGAACATCAGCCTGGACCAAAAGGACATCCTGACGTACGTGGGGTTCATCTCCGAAACCGTCAAGGAGTACAGCAACCTGGCCGTCAAAGAGCTGCAAATGGCGTTCGAGGACTCGTTCCACGAGAGCGCGAACATGCTTTTTCAGACCTACGTCGACAACATCGCCGACTACTACGCTGCAACGTCCAAGTCCGGCAAAATAAGCGCCCGTTCACCAAACGAGCGTGACATGCAGGAATTGGAACGGGCCATCGGGCTGTCTGCGGGCGACAAGGGACCATTCAGGCGAGAGTTGCACGAGCTAATAACTGGCTGGAAAGCCAAGGGCAAGAAGTTCGACTACCGGTCCGAGCCTCGCCTCCGCACTGCCGTGGAGCAGCGACTGATGCCCACGCCGCGGGTTATAGAGCGCGCCCTTACCGAACCGCGCTTCGCCCGTCAGAAAGTGGAGTGGCAGAGGCGGTACAGTGCCATAGTGAATCGCCTCGTCGAGTCCTTTGGTTACTCGCGGCCCACCGCACTCGATCTTGTCGAGTACGGGCTGCACGTAATAAAGAACAAGGCGGTCATAAAGACCCCGCGCAACGAAGGTATCGAGTGGCAGTGGCCGGTGTACCCGCAGGCCAGACCCGAGCCCGCCGCACCGGAGCCCGAGACCGACGAAGAGGGCAGCGACCAGGGCAAGTAACCCCGACTTCGACCCTCCAATTGGCTTGGGTTACCCCGGTTCGCTCTGGGCGGCATCAGCGCGGAAGTACCGGCGTTGGAACCACAGGGACACGTTCACCAGGCCTATCAGCACCGGCACCTCTACCAGTGGGCCAATAGCCGCCGCGAAGGCCGGTTGCGACGCCACCCCGAACACCGCGATTGACACGGCAATTGCCAGTTCGAAGTTGTTGCTGGCGGCGGTGAACGAAACCGCGGCCGTCTTGGAGTAATCGGCACCGACTCTCTTTCCCATGTAGAACGAGATGAGAAACATCACCACGAAGTAGATGAACAGCGGCACCGCGATGCGCAGTGCGTCCAGTGGCAGGTCTACGATGGCCTCTCCCTGGAGCGAGAACATCACCACAATGGTGAACAGCAGCGCCACCAGGGTTATGGGGTTGATGGCGGGAATGAACCGACCCTGGTACCAGTCCCGGCCGCGCTTTCTGACCAGCACGTACCTGGTAAGCATCCCACCGACGAACGGGATGCCCAGATATATCAGCACGCTCTGGGCGATCTGCCACATCGTCACATCGACGACTAGGCCCTCCATGCCGAACCAGCGGGGCAGCACGGTGATGAACACATAGGCGTAAACGGAGTAAAACAGTACCTGGAACACCGAGTTAATCGCCACAAGCCCTGCGGCGTACTCACTGTCGCCCTTCGCCAGGGCGTTCCACACGATGACCATGGCGATGCAGCGGGCCAGGCCGATCATCACCAGCCCGGCCATGTAGCCCGGCTCAGACCGGAAAAAGGCGATGGCCAGCAGGAACATCAAAACCGGCCCGATGAGCCAGTTCTGCACCAGCGAAAGGCTCATTAATCGCCGGTCGAGGAAAACCTTGCCCAGGCTCTCGTACCTGACCCTTGCCAGGGGCGGGTACATCATTAAGACCAGTCCGATGGCAATGGGTATAGACGTCGTTCCCAGGCTTAACGACGAGTTGAATTCGGCGACACCCGGAACGAAATTGCCAATCACAAGCCCCACGCCCATGGCCGCGAATATCCAGATCGTCAAATATCGATCCAGGAAGGAAAGGCGTCGAGACATACACGCCAATTATAGCTTTGCCCGCCGGTGCGGTAGTTGAGTCCGAACCCCCTCGGGCTGCATCAAAGTGTTGCATCAGTGTCATGTAGGTTGGTGGTGTTCATTCGACCGGGTCTAAACGACGGGTTAGGCGGGAGCATTCATGAAAGCAGCAGAGCTATTCGTCAGGTGCTTGGAAGAAGAAGGCGTTCAGTACGTGTTCGGGGTGCCCGGCGAAGAGAACGCCGACCTGGCAATGGCGCTGCAGGACTCGGACATCAATTTTGTCCTCACCCGCCACGAGCAGGGCGCAGCGTTCATGGCCGACGTGTACGGCCGCCTCACCGGCGAACCAGGGGTGTGCCTGGGCACGCTGGGGCCGGGGGCGACCAACCTCGTCACCGGAGTAGCCGACGCCAACCTGGACCGTGCGCCGATTATCGCGATCACCGGCCAGGCGGACATCCAGCGTCAACATAAAGAGGGCCACCAGTTCATGGATGTGGTCGGCATGTTCGAGCCCATAACCAAGTGGACGACGCCGATCATCCACCCGACCAACATTCCCGAGGTGGTGCGCAAGGCCTTCAAGCTGGCCAAAGCCGAGAAGCCCGGCGCCTGCCACATCGAACTGCCCGAAGACATCGCCCGAGCCGAGGTTTCAGGGTACCGGCCGATCACGCCGCAGCGACCCCGGCGCCCCGTTCCCGATGACAAGGTAATTGGCCAGGCCTGGGACATGATCCGCCAGGCCAAGCGGCCGGTAATCCTGGCTGGCAACGGCACCATTAGGAAGCGAGCCAGCCAGCAACTGCGCCGTTTCTGCGATGCGACCGGCATCGGCGTCATGACCACCTTCATGGGCAAAGGCGCGGTCGCCCGTGACGCGCCGTACAGCCTCTTTACAGTGGGGCTACAGGCGCGCGACCTCATCTGGCGGGCCATGCACGACTCCGACCTGGTTATCACGCTGGGCTACGACCTCATCGAGTACCACCCGCAAATGTGGAACCCCCACGGCGACAAGCCCATCGTGCACATGGACTTCCTCCCCGCCGAGGTGGACGAGCACTACGGCGTCGGCGTCGAGGTCGTCGGCGATCTGGCACACGCGCTGTGGATGCTCACCGAGCGCGCCGAGCGCGACAATGTCTCGGTCGACACGGCGTTCTACGAAAAAACCCATCGCCTCATGCAGGAAGACATTGCCGAGCACGCCGATGACGATTCACAGTCGGCGCTTAAACCCCAGAAAGTGCTGTGGGACGTGCGCGAGGCGATGGGGCCGCGCGACATTTTGCTAAGCGACGTGGGCGCGCACAAAATGTGGATAGCGCGCTACTACCACTGCGACGAGCCCAACACGTGCATCATCTCCAACGGTTTCGCGTCTATGGGCATCGCGCTGCCCGGTGCTGTCGGTGCCAAGCTAGCCCACCCTGACAGCAACGTGCTGGCAATATGCGGCGACGGCGGGTTCCTCATGAACGTGCAAGATTTGGAGACCGCCCGCAGACTGAACCTGCCAATAGTCGTGATGATCTGGGAAGACGGCGGATACGGCCTGATCAAGTGGAAACAGGACAACACGTTCGGCAGGCATACCGACTTAGATTTCGGCAACCCGGACTTCGTCGCGCTGGCAGAGGCATTCGACTGCATCGGGGTGCGTGTCGAGCGCTCGGCCGATCTGCCAGACGTGCTGAAGACGGCGTTCGCGGCCGACCGACCGACGGTAATAACCCTGCCCATCGACTACCGGGAGAACAAAAAGCTCACCGGCCGCCTCGGCAACATTGAGAGCACGCTCTAGTTCCTAGAGCCAGCGCTTGAGCCAGCGCTTCTCCAGCACCACCTTGCCCGCGTGCCACAGTCGGGAGGGGTCGCGCAGCGTAATTTGAGGCGTGGGCTCGGCGTAGAAGTTGCCGCCACCGAAGCCCGCCCGGCCGCCGCCGACCTCTACGAAGCACTGGCCCGCGCCCGTGAACACGCCCTCGTCACCCCTGTCGCTTGCCCTGGCGGCGATGGTCTTGGCCACGGCTCGGCCCTGGGCGTGGGCGAAGACGCCTGCCTTGGGCAGAGGCAGGCCCATCGACAACGGGATACCAGCCACGTCGCCAATCGCGAACACATTCGTATGGTCCGTTTCCAGGCTCTGGCGGTCGACCGGCACCCAGGCCCCGGCCTCTGCCAACCCGGCTTCCCGCACAACGCGAGGAACGACGTGGGGCGGTACATACACGAGCAGGTCGAACGCCGCGTCCTCGCCGTTCTCGAAGCGGAGCGTCTGGCCAGCCGGGTCGACCTCTTTCAGTAGATGTTTGGGCCAATAGCTAATATTGCGCTGCTCGATGAGTCCCCTCACACCGGCCGACACGTCTGGTCCGGCAACCCCCATGGGCCCAGGCTCGGGAGAGTACAGTGACACCGAGACGCGGTCCCTGAGGCCGCGTTTTCGCAGGTCGTGGTCCAGCAGCATCGCCGCCTCGTAGGGAGCTGCCGGGCACTTGAACGGCATGCGGGCAACGACTATGGCCAGTCGCCCTTCTCGCAGCCCCATGCGGGCGTCGCGAATGGCCGTAGCGCCCGCCAGCGTATAGAGGTTGTGGCCCGCCCCGGCCAGGCCCGGGACAAGCTCCGGAGCGAGATCAGTACCGAGTGCGATCACGATGTAGTCGGCCGATATCTCGGCGCTATCGACGCCTACGCTTCGTCGCTGGGGATCGATAGATGTGACCTCGCCCTGCACCACTTCGACGCCTTTTTTCACAAGTCGAGAAAGCGCCCTGGTGATGCGCTCCGGCTTGCGCAAATCCACCTGCAACCAGATGAGCGAGGGCGAAAACACATGCTGCGGGCCCTTATCCACCAGGATGATGCGATGCTCGCGCCCTAATCGGCCACGTAGCTCGTTGGCCGTGACCAGCCCGCCGACGCCTCCTCCCAGAACTACCGTTGTCGATGCCACGCCTGTTCCCCGGCTAGGAATCCCAGCGCACCGCGTCCATGCCTTCGACGGCCAGCAGATCGTGCATGGGCTGCTGCATGGCGCGGGCGACGTCGGCGTAGGAAATGAGGCCGACCACTCGGCTAATATTTGGCCTGTCACCGAGCCCGCTTTCGGGGCCGTTGATGACGAGCAGCCGTTTGACCTTGGCGTGGGCCATCAGGCGGGCGGCATCGACGACGTCGTCGGTGGGCTTTACCGAACGGACCGGGCTGGAAACGTACTTGCCTATGGGGCTGGACACCGGGTCGCTCCGCTCGGAGACGCAGTGGATGACGATGTCACGGTCTGTGACAATGCCCTTGATCGCGTTCTCATCGGTCACGATGAGGCACCCGACGCCTTCGCGCGTCATCGTAGAGGCGGCATCGGCCACGGTCACGCCTTTGGACACCGTGATGACGACTTCGGACATGGCCTCTTGCACTCGCATTGTCGTAACTCCTCAACCTCTCGCCAATAGGGGCATGGACCTGGAGGCGGGGTGCCACCCCGCCATTAGCCACACCGGGTACGATAAGTGTCCTGCGCGGCCGTGAGACTAACGTGATGCCCATGCGGGGCCGTGTGCCATTTGCATGATGGGTGAAGGGAGAAAACCAGTCCATATTTATCGAGGTGCCATAGTTCTGGTGGCCGGGGCGCTCTTCGCACTGGTCGCATCGGGGTGCGGGACCGCTACCACCGAACCCGCGGGTCCGGCCTCGCAGGCAGCGAGCGAGTTCGCTCTCGATAGCTCTGTCAGCCCCGAGCCGACCCCAAAGTCCACATCGGCTACGGGGTCCGAAACCGAACCAGTCAACCTGGACAGCAGCAAGCTCTTCGCCGACAACTGCGCGGTGTGCCACGGTGCACAAGGGGAGGGGCAAGCTGGCTGGCAGCAGCGCAACCCCGACGGCTCGTTCCGGGCGCCCGCCCACGACTCCACCGGCCACACCTGGCACCACCCCGACGGCCTGCTGTTTAGCACCGTGAGTGAAGGCGGCAGGGACATCCCCGATCTCGGTGTCACCAGCGGCATGCCAGCTTTCGGAGAAACCCTGTCACCTGCCCAGATCGTGGCGGTAATCGACTACCTCAGAACCCTGTGGGGCCCCCAAGAGCGCGACTTCCAGGCCGAGGTCACCGCCAACTCGGGCGACCGCTTCCCATAATCGCCTGCCCTAGGCCGACGACTGAACGGGCGAGATAGCGAAAGAGAGCATCACATGGCGGTAGCCACACAAGGAACCATTAAGTGCCCGCACTGCGGCCATTCCCGGCAAGAAGAGAAACCGACGGACGCCTGTCAGTTCTTCTACGAATGCACCAACTGCAAGGAATTGCTGCGGCCCGAGCACGGTGACTGCTGCGTCTTTTGCTCCTATGGGGACGTTAAATGCCCGCCCAGGCAAGACGAGGCCTAGTCCCCGTATAGGGCCGTCTCGGGGTTCCAGTCAGTCCAGGCGAACCAGAACGAAAGGTGCGACAGCACCCGCTCCAGCGTTGCGCCCTTCATCTCGCCCTCTACGGCACGGCCGGTGAGCGCCAACCAGCGCGAGCCGGTTTCCCTGTCTACCAGTGCTGTGAAGATTCCCACGCCGTCCGGTGCGAGATCGAACGTGAGCGTGCGCCCTTCGACGGTGCGGCTGTAGGCGAGCCCGGTCTGGATGGCGGCGTCGAGGAGGACGACCACGTCTAGGTCGGCAAAGGTGTCGTTGACCACGGGCGTCAACTCCAGTGCGGAGAACGAGTAGGCCTTCACCCCGGTGGCACCGGCCACTCCCACTACGCGCTCTTTTCTCGGCAGACGCTCGTCTCGTACCGACTCGCCAATGACGCCCGCGCTGCCGTTGGTGTAATAGCTCTGGTAGCTGTCCCTGCTGGAGCGGCCGCGCTTATCGAGCACCAGCGTGTCTGGGTTTAGTTCGCGCCAAGCGGCCCAGGTGGTGTGCGTCACCGGCACAAAGTCCAGCACCGTGCCCACCAGTTCGCCCTTGACGGCTTGTCCGAGGAAATGGCTCCACAGCGACCGGGTCTGGTGGTCGTACATGACCATGGCGTTGCGTATCAGCTTGCCCGACACCCCGAACGTGTAGACGGTCCCTTCGACCTGGCGGGCATACACGATGCCCGAGTAGCACAGCGGTCACCAGGTGACGGCGACCGGCACACCCCCCACAACGTCGTTGACGATCTCGTGGCGACTGAGAAGGGGCACTGAGTATGCTCTCGATTCCCCATTTATGGAAAGGCCGAGCACCTGCTCGCCGGGTAGCATCCAGCCCTCGGCTTCGGAGGCCGTCACGAACTCGGGTTCGAGAATTGCGGGTATGGCGTCGAAGCCGAGCAGCGTGACCATCTGGAACGGGGATTCGGCGTCAGCCGGGTCGATCCCCAGGGTCAAGCTCGGCCGGGCCTCTCCCCTCAATACGACCGTCACGTCTTCGGACGGCCGTATCAGGTTGAAAGACGCATCGCGCAAATGGGGCACCGCCAGCCAGGCCACGATGAGCACCGCCACACCGAAGATTATTACCTTGCCCAGCACGCCTTCACCCCCTCGCCAAAAACCAACCTTCAGTAGCATCTACGATGCTGCTACCCGTCGGCGGATTCTCTTACTCGGCCGTATGAAAGCCAAAATGTGCTGGCGCGGATGCCTGTATGCCCGCTAAAATACCTCCCCAGTAGTGGCGGGAATAGCGACGGGCCATAGTGACAGAGGCGAAAAAGCAGTGACTGAACAAGAGAGCTTAGGGCGCACAACGGCGGACTCCGAATGTCCGACCAGGCCTTTGTGTTTGTCGTCATCGGGGCGGCGCTCGCGCTCTTTTTGTGGGGTCGCTGGCGCTTTGATCTCGTCGCCCTCCTCACGCTACTCGTCCTTGTAGTAGCAGACCGCACCCCTCTCGTAGACGCGCCGCTCGTCCCGGCGGCTGACGCCTTCGCAGGCTTTGGCCACCCGGCGGTGGTCACCGTGGCCGCGGTGCTCGTCATCGGCCGCAGCCTGACCAACTCCGGCGTTGCTGACTCCATCAATCGCCGCCTGGCCAAACTAGGCGACGGACGGCTCATCCAACTCGCCGCCATCACCGGGTTGACGGTTCTGCTCTCGGCGTTCATGAACAACATCGGCGCGCTGGCGTTGATGATGCCGGTGGCCATAGAGACCGCTCGTCGCACCGGCTGGTCGCCGTCCTACATTCTCATGCCTTTGGCATTCGGTTCCTTGCTGGGTGGGCTGTTAACCGCCATTGGCACGCCCCCCAACATCGTCATCGCCACGTTCCGGGCAGAGACGGGGCAGGACCCTTTCCGCATGTTCGACTTCCTGCCCGTCGGGCTCGCCGTGGCAGTGGCGGGGCTGGCGTTCATCGTTTTGATCGGCTGGAGGTTCATACCCCGCCGTCGCACCGCCGCACTTGACCCGCAGACGTTCAGTATTCAGGCATACGTGACCGAGGTAGTTGTACCGGCCAGGGCGCGTATGGCGGGCAGGCTGCTGGGCGAGATTAAAAACGCCATGGACGCCGACGTGAACGTTGTTGGCCTCATCCGGGACGAGCGGCGCTACGAGGCCCCCTCGACATTGCAGGAGGTCAAGGCAGGAGACGTGCTCATTATCGAGGCCGACCCGGAAGACCTCAACGAACTGATCGCCGCGACGGGCTTCGAGATCGCGGGCAGCAACGGGTCCGTTCGGGACACGGACGGCGAGGAGATAGTCACCGCCGAGGCCGTGGTGGCGCCCAACTCCGAGCTTGAGGGGCGCACCCCGGCCGAGATAGACATGCTGGCGCGGCATGGCATTAACCTGCTGGCTATCTCCCGTCAGGGCGAGCACATTCAAGAGCGGCTGGGCAACATGCGCCTGGCTGTCGGGGACGTGCTATTAATCCAGGGCCGGTCCGACGCCGTCATGGAGGGCCTGCGCCGAATGGGCGGACTGCCGCTGGTAGAGCGCGACCTGCGCCTCGGCCGCGCCCGCCCGAAGCCGCCGTTGGCGATGGGCATTTTCGCCGTCGCCATCCTGCTCACAGCGACTGGCGTGCTCTCGATTCAGGTCGCATTTGTGGGGGCCGCACTGTTAATGGCCATCTCCGGCTCTCTCACTCTCCGAGAGGCTTACCGGAGCATCAACTGGCCCATCATCATTCTTCTTGGGGCCATGATTCCCATAGGGGACGCTCTCGTGAGCACAGGGGGATCCGAAACGATAGCCGAGGCCCTCAACTTCTCCGGCGGTGACATGCCCCACGCCTTTACGCTGGCCATCGTAATTGCCGTGACCATGGTGCTCTCGGGCATCGTGAACAACACCGCTGCGGCCGTCATCATGGCGCCCATATCCATAGACATGGCCGCAGGGCTGGGTGCGAGTGCGGACCCGTTCCTCATGGCG
>Ga0302135_10001658_pt1 | contig 13376 bp, 11 predicted proteins | sample CBN3_surface_MG_FD_203119 | JGI IMG/M metagenome (GOLD analysis project Ga0302135, IMG submission 203119) | Marine microbial communities from Western Arctic Ocean, Canada - CBN3_32.1 | ecosystem: Environmental > Aquatic > Marine > Oceanic | place: Canada: Western Arctic Ocean | collected...
TATTTTGTTTGCTTGAAATTATCGATCAACCGTAGGCGATGCGTCGCATTTTATCAGACTGATACATAACGGCTTCAGTGCTTTTCATTCTCAATGGCTCAGGCTCGATAGTTCAGGTTTCGTTTAGCGCCTGCGCCTCCCATTCGAGAATTGCAGGAAAAACGCTGATGGTGTCGCAATATGCCTTCGCACCTTCATTTAGGTCTACTTGATAGATCTTAAATCTGTTTACGACCGGCGCGAACATGGCATCAACGATGGACCATCGTCCGAATAGGAACGGCCCTGTTGAGCCAAAACACATACGACAATCAAGCCTTCCGCATTCGCTAGAACCTCGACCCCATTTTCACCAAACGGATCGGAGATCATGGCTTGAGTATTTTCGCCGGCTAGGTGGTAGCATCGCAAGTGCCCGCATCTCCAAAATAGATTTTGGTGTGAGGCCAAGGAATCTCGATGCCTTCCTCGTCGAATTTTTTCTTGATCTGTTTACGCAGCTCCCCGGTCAACCCCCATTGTTCTCCCGGTTTAGTGTCGCCGCGAATACAAATGTCAACGCCATGATCACCAAGATCGCTAACGCGCATCGCCGCCGGGGTCGTAGTCAGGTTTCTACCAAATTCGGGGTCGTTCTTCATGCCCTGACAAATCTTGTCAATGATTTGATAGACATGATCAATGTCTTCTTTGTAAGCCACCGTTACCATTAGGTTGATCCGAGCCCAGTCCCGAGTCTGATTGCTCGCATGCGGAATCTTACCATTGGGAATGATATGCATGGTGCCGTTTATTTCTCGCAACACTGTACGCCGCGGGGAAATCAGTTCGACCTCGCCTTCCATTCCCGCAATCACAACCCAATCACCAATCCGATACCAATCCTCCATGAAGATGAAGAAACCTTGCAAATAATCGCGGATGAGATCTTGTGTAGCAAAGCCTAGTCCAAGGCTTGCAACGCCAAGCGTGGCTAGCAGGGGAGTGGTATCTACCTCTAGAACACCGAGTATCATAACAAAGCTAATAATCCAGACAATAACGGTAGCCACTTTCACAATCACGGCCGTTATCATTTGGACGCGCATATCCGAATCACCGTCTTGTTCGGGCATGGCCCGAACTACTCTGGCAATCAGCCTTTTCAGGACGATATTGAGCACGAGCGCCATGGCAATAATGACTGCCACCTTGGCGGTGATTGCCAAGATTGGAGTTAGCGTAAAGACGAAGTCAGAAGCAAACATGAGGTGCTTTCCTTTGTGTATGCACTACTACTGAGCAATTGCCGAATCGGAGTGATCGTTATGTCGCTGATGATCTAATAAAGGCGATTGAGATCGATCAACGTACAATTCGCAGATGGTAGCCAACCACACCCGTTTGGTCACTTATTGGTAAATTACGAGACACGTGGCTGGCACCAAATATCCATAACCTATTGAAATGATTGGTACGCCCGACACGATAAAAATGAGAACCCGTGGGCGGTCACTGTTTCGTGGTCTCTTTTACACCCTAACGTCCGCTTATAGCTACATAGCAGGCCATTATCCTAGGGCGGGATACGTCTTCTTCTGGCTATAAGCGGACCATTATCGTGAGGTGCGGATACGTCTGCTTACCTACCGAAAGCAGTCATCCGAAATGCGCTGCTCAGCGAAACATCGCCAAGTCTCGCCGCTCCAATTCGAGTTCGCGCTCATGCCAGCACGTACGAAAAATCGGGCGGTCATGACATCGCGAAAGCCAATGCGCGATTTGCTGGTGTTTTTCCAAAAGCAAAGGCGTGTCCTTTGCGTATCGGGTTGTCTCAGCCACAATAATGTCAGCGGCTGTAAATCGTTCGCCAACGATATAGGTCCTGTCGCGGAGATGTCGGCTAAGAACCTCAAATTGTCGATCCAGAAGGGTCGTTGATCGGCGTCTCCATGCCGCCAAATCATACTCTGGCTCTTCAGCTGCAATCAAAATAGCGGACAACGGCTCAATATCCGCAGCCGCAAAAAACGACCACCTAACAAACGCTTGTTTTTCTATCTCATCACCTGGCCCAAACCCGCCGCCATAGGCTTTTGCCAGATAGAGATTAATTGCAAAGGAGTCTGATAACAGCATATCACCGTCGCGCAGAACCGGCACTGCCCGTGCCGGCAATATGTCGTTAAACTCGGGTGACTGGGTATTTACCGGTGCTGATGAATGCAGTGGGTCCTTTAGGTGCAAGGATGGTTCAATCGCAATATGTTTGAACGGAATTCCAATTTCGCTCAGCAACCAATAACCTCTGAACGTTCGCGATTGCAAAGCACCGTATAGCGTCAACAATTGATTGCCCATTTGACCTGCCTCCTAGATTGGTGCCACTCGCTAGTTTACATTCGTATGATTTTGATGGAAGGGACGATCTGCCCGTAGCCCTGTCGCTTCAACAGCCGCCGCATCAACTTTCGGGCTGCCTTCGTATCGCGTTTGGCGTGTACAAGAACATCCAGGACCTCACCATCCTCATCGATCGCTCGCCACAGATACATTCTCTCAGGCACATCAAAAAATTAGATGCTGCCAGCCATGCTTTCATGGCCGTCGGTTTTGCTTGTATGGAAAACCACTCCGAGGCAGCAGCACTTAGCCGAGAGGTGCTAAAGCTCGATAGTGGCTTCAAAGTTAACGAGCGCATGACAACCCAACACTACGCACACGATAATGACCGCTCGCACCACAACGATGGACTTTTAAGGGCCGGATCGCCTGCTCGCTGATGTCGGCTTATAGCCATAAGTGGACATACTTCGCATGCAAAAATTGAGTCCGCATTCGACCCGAAAGCGGACTCTCTAAAAACCATACGAGCTCGGTAAAAGTGGTTGCAGGGGCAGGGTTTGGTCAAGAACCTACGATCACACGAAACGTATGAATGAACCGTGCAGTTGGTTGCAGGGGCATGCTGCAGTCAAGAACCTACAATCATCGCGCATGTCTAATTTTGCGGAGACGTTGGTTGCTAGGGTAAGCAGTCACCTTTACCAAACCTTTATTGCAAACTAATCCGTAAACAGATTGCAATCATCTAAATGCAATTCCCGTCACAATCTGACCACAAAGCATCACCGAATTGCCATTTAGCAGCCCATTAGCCGCCCAATTCTTCTGTTGGAATCTCTTTTATCGTTTACACAAAAAGATGGAGACCGACATGACCCCCCTCGCCCTCATTCCCCTGGGCCTCTATGCCCTAATCGTAACAGTTAGCGCCGAAAATGCAATTGATAACGAGGCAAAGTCCGCCCTCAACCCTGAACAAAAAGTAAGGCTGAAAGAGATTGCCACGCCATCTCATGTAATGAACGGAGCGAAGCCATTACAAACAAGCACATTTGCCTTGGCCACAGCAGCTGAGATTTCTGATCCGGTTGTGAAGACCGCCATTGCAAATGCTCTCCAAATACAAGCGGAACAAAACCGTCAACAGTTGGTTCAGAACAGAAATGCTAGCGAGCTTTCCGCAGGTGGCATCGATAACCCCGGACGGTATTTTCCCAAAACCGATACGGATGATGATGGAGGTTACTCAGCACCACTGTGTCTCGAGGATGATTCCCACAATGACTGGATGAAGTAGGCTATGTCCCTCCAAAATTTTTCCCCTAAGACCCAAGCTCAGAAGCTGTCATCCATGCAGTTCCCAAGTCAGTCAAGAGAATTCAATCGTAATGCAAATCAACCAAATAGGAATATAAGTGATATGGAACCAGCGCCTAATACCAAACTGGGAAAGCAAGGTCTCGTGCACATAGGCACGGGTGTAAATGTTACAGGAACTTTTGAAGCATGCGAAATTGCAGAAATTCATGGCTCCCTCAATGGTGAAATTAAGACGCGAGAACTCATTATCCATGAAGGCGGCCATTTAACCGGAATGGCAACCTGCGGACTTGCGCGAATCTTAGGAGAACTTGATGGCGAGATAGAAGCAACAGAGCTCTTGCAGATTCAAGCAACTGGTCGGGTTGATGGAAAAATAAACTACACGCGTCTCGTGATAGAGGATGGTGGGATTATCAAGGGAGACGTATCTCCAAGTAAAGAACCCGCGCAACATAAGGCAGCAACGCCTACTAACAAAGTTCCTAATGTTACATCCGTCAAAAACACTGCCCAGGATCACGCAGCAGAATGATGATGGTTTTGGCCATTTTTAACGTCATTCGGCTGGTCTGCATAACAACCACATTAATAGCTTCTTTTATCGCGACAATACTTCTTATCTATAAAATTTCAGGTGCTACAGCATGCCCCAATAACTGGAAACAGGATACCAAGGCCCGATGCTCCATCAGGGAGGAGTTAAACACACAAATTAGTCCAGTTTCTGAGTTCTACCAAAATATAAAAAATCCTCTAAATACATTCCTATGAGAAAACTCACCGCCACCATCTGCCTGACCCTCACCATCCTTCTTGGAAGTGTGAAGATGAGTGCGAGTGCTGATTTTCAAAAAGGATTGGATGCTGCGGACAGAGGGGATTTCGCAACTGCTCTGCGTGAATGGATACCTCTTGCCGAGGGGGATGCCGCTGCTCAGTTCAATCTAGGTGTGATGTATGTATTGGGAGATGGTGTTCAAAAGAATTACAGAACCGCTATAAAATGGTTCACCTTTGCTGCCCTAAACGGGGATGACCTTGCTCAAGCTATATTAGACGATCTAACCACACCTTGGTGGAAGTTTTGGAAGTCGGGAAGTTCAAGTCGGGACGATAAATATGACAAACCGCCCCGCACGAGATTAGAAGGCTTTTTGAATTCTCCAAAAGCATCTGACTATGGAAAAAACAGTTCGAATGCTGATTCACCACAGGATGCCGAATGCCCTCCAAGAATGGCTGAAGATATGGTCGCCGGACAATGCGTCAAAAATTAACCTTGGCTAAAAATTTAGAAATAAAGCCCCACCGGGGAATATATCCGCGATTAATACAAGAAGCGCCGAGTAAAGAAATCTCTAGAGCCTTCTTAAATTAAACCAAGAAGTAGATTGCACATTGTAAGATTGAAAATACAAAAGATCTGAGAAAACCTAATCAAGTAAGAGTTACAGGATAATGAAGGCAATTTTTTTAAAGTTTTTTGGCCACAAATGGACCCAGATCAGCCTAATAATTATATTTATAGGCGTGATAACTTATGTTGGATTGTACCTCCAACAACGACCAAATCTAGTCGATCTAGACAAGTTAAATTATCAAAGAACTGCTTCAAAACCTGCGCTCGTGGAGAAAGAAGATAAACAAGCTCCTCGGTTAGGAGACAACGCAGGAGTGAGCTCGAGTTCTGCGTTTCAAAAAGATAAAGACACCCCTCTCGCGATTGCAGACCACAAGGCTGTGATTGATGGCGAAAAAGATATTTCTCAGGTCTGCGTGAAATTTTCCCAGATTTTAGCCGAAGTCAATAACCCCACCCTGCGCAGCTATGTCTCGGTTAAGCCCGAAGAAGACTATGCGGTTGAACGTCGCGGTAACTTGCTGTGTATCAACGGCCTGCGCCATGGGATTGACTATAAAGTCATTTTCAAAGCTGGGCTCGCAGGAGACACCGGTAAATTGCCAAACCACCAAAGCTGGGGTGTTAAGGTGCCGGAGCGCAAAGCCTCTGTCTCCTTCGCTGAGCAAGCCTATGTGCTGCCTAAGGTTGGGCAAAAGAACGTCATTCCTGTGACCACGGTCAACCGCGACGAAGTCCCCCTCACCCTATATCGGATTGGGGAGCGAAATCTGCGCTCAGTCGTTACAAACAAGCGCTATAATATTCTCGATGGATACGATAGAGGTTCCCTCAGAGACAGCTTAGGACAGGAGGTCTGGACCGGTAAGGTCAAAATTGATAACGCGCCAAACAAAGCGGTTGTGACGCACATACCTGTTTCAGAAATTACCGGTGATCTAAAGCTTGGACTATATATCCTTACCGAAAAGGGTCAAGGTCGCTGGACCGACATGCCAACCCAATGGTTTGTCGTCTCCGACCTAGGGCTCTCTAACTATTTTGGAGAAGACGGTTTCAATGTGCAGGTGCGGTCGCTTGCGAGCGCAAAAACTCTCCACGGTGTCATCGTGCGCGTCATCGGGCAGAACAACATGGTCCTGGCCGAAACGACAACGGACATTAACGGTTGGGCCGATTTCTCCGGCGCCCTGGGGCAAGCCAAACGCGGCATGCGGCCTCTTTACGTTACCGCCGAAACCGAAGATGGCGACTTTGTATTCTTAGCTCTGAACGACCACGCGTTTGACCTTTCTTCCCACGGTGTTGGTGGACGCACCCCCCCAGGGCCTATTGAGGCCTTCACCTATAGTGATCGGGGTATCTACCGTCCTGGTGAGACCGTCCGGGTTGGTATCCTGCTGCGCGATGACAAAGGCAAGGCTGTGCCCAGCTTGCCCTTGACCGCCGTTATCCAACGCCCTGACGGGCAAGAACACACTCGCAAGACGGTGAACCTGGATAAGGTCGGTGGCGGCCTCTTTGATGTCAAAATGATTAGTAGTGCAGAAACCGGTCAATGGCTTGTTAGTCTTTATGCAGAAGCTAAAGGCCCGATCATTGGCAGTGTAAGCTTCCAGGTGGAAGAGTTCGTTCCTGAAAAACTGAGAGTGACTGTTGAGCCATACAGTGGCGGCGAGATCGTAGGTAGCAGAGCGACAATCGCCGTCCAAGCCGACTACCTGTTCGGTGCGCCGGGCAGCAAATTGACCGCCGGTGGCAACGTAATTCTTCGCGCAGTTTCAACGCCATTCCACGACCTCAAAGATTTTCGTTTCGGCCTCTCTAAAGAAATCGTGCCAGGAATCATCCCTTTCCAGGAGGTCAAGACCGACGCCAATGGCAAGGCCTTACTCACGCTGGACAATATTAAATTTCCTGATCACACAGCTCCGCTTGAAATCCGCGTGTTGGCGGAGGTTTCCGATAGTGATGGGCGCCCAAACCGGGGGTACGGGACCATCCCGGTACTCACCCATAAGCGCTTTGTTGGCCTCAAATCTAATTTCAAAGGCAGGGCCGTTGGCTATGGCGAGGCCGCCTCTTTCACGGCCATCATGGTGGATCATGTGGGAAAGCCTCTCGCCAATATCAATGTCTTGGTGAAGTGGATTGACGAAAATCGAGACTATCGCTGGTACCAGTCAAACGGCGAGTGGCGCTTCGACTTCACCAATACCGACATCGAAATGAAAAATCGTATCATGCGGACCGATGACAGAGGCCAGATCTCCTTCGACCACAAGACAAACCACTGGGGTGATTATCGGGTTGAGGTGTATGACATGGAGGGCGCAGCGGCTACTGATTTCACCTATAGGGTCGGTTGGTCCTTGGCGACGCGTGCACCGAACACCCCGGACATGCTTCAGCTATCTCTGGACAAAACCGATACCACCGAAGGAGACACGGTTGAAGCCTTCGTCAAGGGCCCTTTCGCAGGTTGGGCGACGGTGGTTGTCGCTAATAAGTCCATACTCTGGCACAGCAATATTAAGCTCAAGAAAAACGGGTCCAAATTCTCTATCCCGGTGACGGAAAACTGGGGTGTCGGAGCCTATGTGATGGTGACGGCTTATCGTGCTGGAGAGAACGTTGACCAACGTGGCCCCCGTCGTGCCCTTGGTCTGACCTGGATCTCGGTTGGGCGTGCAGAGAAGAGCCTCAACGTTTCGTTCATGCCGATCGACGAAACCCAACCCAATCGCCCAATCACCATTCCTGTCACCGTAGAAGGGACTGCGGTCGAAGACGGTGATCACATTAAGGCTGTCATCTTTGCCGTTGATGAGGGTGTCTTGCGGCTCACCCAATATCAGGCCCCCAATCCCATCCAGGCATTGCTGGGGCAACAACACCTGCAACTGGCCTACCGTGATCTCTATGGCCGCCTAATCACCCCATTGAGAGGTCGTCCCGGTGTCGTGAAAACCGGCGGAGATGAAGCAGGAAACATGGGTGGCGTCGATAAGCGTGTCTTCAAAACCGTTGCCCTGACCTCAGGTCTGATCGAGATTGGCCCGGACGGCAAAGGCGAGGGCACGTTCGATCTGCCTGACTTCAACGGGCAACTGCGCCTCTTTGCCGTGGCTTATTCCGCAGGTGCCGTCGGTAGCGGCAAGTCGTCTCTGCTGGTGCGCGACAAGGTGGTTGCCGAATTGCTGCCGCCCCGTTTCCTCGCCCCCGGTGACACAGCCAAGACCATCTTGCGAGTGACAAACGTCGCTGGACCGGACGGCGATTACAATATCACTTTAAATACCACCGGACCGGTTAAAGTGCAGAAGCCCTCACGAAAACTCATCCTTGCACAAGGTGAGACTAAAACCACCGCATTCGAGTTGACCGGGCAAAGCATTGGAAATGCGCTACTGACACTCAATGTCTCCGGCCCGGACAACATCGAGGTGGAACGAACGATAGATATCAGTATCCGCGCTGCCCAACCTTGGGTCTCGGAGCGCCGCCTGATCAACCTGACGGCGGGCTTGAGCCACAACATTCCCGCGGATCGCCTAGATAACTTCCTGCCTAACACTGGATCTGTGTCGCTATCCATCTCCAACCGCCCACAGATCGACGTCGCAACTTTAGTGGCGGAGTTGGACCGCTATCCATACGGATGCCTGGAGCAAACGATCAGCTCTACTCTGCCTTTGCTGTACTTCGATAAGATCAAAGGTCTATGGCCCGATGTTTCTTACAACGAGGCCACACTCAAGGATCGCGTCTCCTACGGCATTAAACGGATTCTGTCGAAACAACGAACAGATGGATCGTTTGGGCTTTGGACCAACAACAGCAACCCAGAGCCCTGGCTTACGGCCTATGCCACCGACTTCCTGCTCGAAGCCAAGAGCCTGGGACATACCGTGCCAGAGGCCCCACTTAATAAGGCACTGACTTGGATGAAAGGCGAGCTGTCCTCGCGCAGTGGGACGCCTAGTGCCATGGCTTACTGGACTAAGGTCCTCGGTCAGGCAGACAGCTTGGGCCCGGATGAAGTCCGCTACAACCAAGCACAAATCTCACTAAAGCCTTGGGATGTCTTCGGTAAGGCCAGCCTGGCCGCCGCAGGGCTTCAGCGTGGAGACAACACGCTGAAGGTATCGATGAAGGATTTCTTCCGCACTGAAACCCGGAACCCGGGCTATTGGGATCGCTACTATTACAACTACGGCTCTGAACTGCGTGACGTGGCCGCGGCGCTGGCCCAAAAGCCGTCGGTGTTTATCAATGGCGGCGAGAAACTCCGCGCTCTGGAAGTACTGACCGAGCTGTATGGTGCGACGCGCTATACCAGCACCCAGGAAAAAGGCTGGTTATTGCGTGCGGCCCTGGCCGTTCTCGATGGCCCTGCCGGTGCGATGAGCTTCTCCCTAGGTGACACCTCGATCAACGAGGACAGGCCATACACCGTCACTTATACCAAGTTGAAAGACCTGGGCGGTGTGACGTTACGGAACAACGATCAAGCACCTCTGTTCGTCACGCAAACAGTGGCCGGCGTTCCGGTCAATCCAATCACGCCACGCGCGGAGGGTTTTACCATCAAGCGGGATTACTTTGACGAAAGCGGCAAACCGACCAATCCTTTCACAGTGGCCCAAGGCACCCGGATGATCGTCAAGTTATCGATCACCCACCAGAGCGGCTTTGAAAAGCGCGCCCTGATCGCCGACCTGTTGCCGGCCGGTTTTGAGATCGAGCCCGCCTCCATCGGCGGCTTGACTAGGGTACTCCTGGACAAGCACTTCAAGGACCGTGACAAGCCAGTTTTCAAAGCTGAACGGGATGACCGCTATGTCGCCGCCTACGACCTGCCTAAGGATGGAGGCACGGTTACCTCGGTTTATGTCGTGCGCGCCGCTATCCCTGGCTCCTATGTCCACCCCGCCCCGTTTGTGGAGGATATGTACAAACCACAGTATTCAGCCATCGGCATGGTAGATGCTATCACCGTGACTGAAAGGCCATAAAGGAAAAACAAAACAGTTATGAAACGACTACACGGCATAACTTTGGCAGGCCTCCTTGGTTTCGCCATCGCGCTCGGCACAATTACCATCGCCGACCGTGCTCTGCCGCCCGACCTGTCGCGGCTGGATGATCTATCTCTCGTACTTGAGGACCGTAACGGCAGGCCACTAAATGTCGCCCCGACGAATGCAGGCGGCTACCGCCTTCCTGTTTATGTCGCGGATGTTGACCGCCGCTACATCGACATGCTGGTAACCTATGAGGATAAGCGTTTTTATGACCACCCTGGCATCGACCTCCTGGCACTAATCAGAGCGTTCGGGCAGTGGGTGACTAACGGTCGCGTGATCTCTGGTGGCTCAACCCTGACTATGCAGACGGCTCGGTTATTAGAATCTCGTCCGCGCACTATCCGAGCCAAATTTGCGGAGATGTTCCGGGCGCTGCAACTGGAAAACCGGTACTCCAAAGATGAGATCTTGGAGATGTATATGACCCTGGCTCCATTTGGTGGGCGGGTCAATGGTCTCCGGGCTGCGAGTCTCACCTACTTCGGTCAAGAGCCCAAGCACCTGACTGATGCCCAGGCCGCGCTCTTGGTCGTGTTGCCACAAGCTCCATCCCGACTGCGGCCTGACCGCCACCCTGAACGAGCCACTGCCGCACGTGCTAAAGTTCTGGCTCGCGTTGGCTTGGATTTGACGGAAGACAGTATTGGCCCCGTTCCCAACCGACAGCATCCGTTTCCGCACCTCACCAGGCAACTTGCAGAAAACCGGCAAGGCATGACGGAGACAATTAAAACAACACTAGACCTATATGCTCAACAAGGTGTCGCAAAACTGGCAGAACGAGTAATCCAGTCGCGACCTGCCCCTATCAATGCAGCCGTCATTGTCGTCGAAAACAAAACACGGTCTATCGTCGCCCACGTCGGCAATGCTGCGCCTCTTGATATGGCGCGATTTGGATATCTGAACCTGACTACCGCGTCGCGATCTCCAGGCTCGACCCTCAAACCCTTGATATATGCGAAAGCGTTCGACGCCAACCTTTTGCACCCTAAAACCGTTATCGCCGACCACAAATCCCGTTTCGGAGGCTATACACCCCAAAATTTTGACCGAACGGAACGAGGGCTGGTCACAGCCACACAGGCCCTGCGCCTCAGTCTCAACACGCCAGCAATCAAAGTTTTGGACCGATTAGGACCTGTGCGCTTTTTTTCCGCACTTCAGGCCGTTGGCGTAGCACTGGATCTACCTGACGGCGAACATCGCCCCTCGCTTGCAGTTGGCCTCGGCGGAATTGGCGTTAGCCTCGAAACGCTGGTTCGCCTCTATGTCGGATTGGCCTCTGATGGTCGCTATTGTACTTTGGTTATGGAAGTCACTCAGGTACCGGACTGTCCAAGCGGTGAGGCCCAAATGGTCTCAATCCAGTCTCGCCAGTGGCTCCGCACCATCCTTATGGGAGCACCACGCCCCGTTGGTTGGCCAGCTAACCATGGCGGGCAAAGTAGCGCCAAGATTGCCTTCAAGACGGGCACCTCATACGGCCATCGCGATACTTGGGCAATTGGCTTCGACGAGCGCTATACCGTCGGTGTCTGGGTCGGCCGACCCGATGGCGCGCCCATGACGGCAGGAACCGGCCTCTCGACAGCAGCACCCCTGTTGTTCTCGGTGTTCGGCCATCTCCCGCGCCCACAAAAATGGGCAAAACAAGTTGCACTAGCCCCCTTCGGCAACGCCCCGCCCGCTTTGCAAAATTTTGATGTGGAGTTCAGAGCCAGCGGCCCCACGATCGCATCTTCAAACGACGGCCCAGGCCCACAACTGGCCTTTCCACCCGATGGCGCGCGCATGTTTTGGGCTGACCTTAAAGATCGGGGCCTAAGCCTGAAAGCGCAAGGCGGCCAAAGACCCCTGAACTGGATGGTCAACGGCCGCCCAACCGCTATCGGGTCATGGCAGCGTTCACTGAGTTGGAAGCCTGATGGTCCTGGCACCTATCATCTGGCAGTCATTGATCGGGATGGAAAATCGTCTAGGGCAACACTGATCGTCCAACAAACGATGCCGCACTAGACATTCATCTTCTTCATTTTGGTATTGAGCTATATCGAAGAATTAAGTGGAGTTCTAACTCAACACTCTTTGTATTTTTTACGGACACATTCACGGGCAAGTTTTTGTGCAGTGGAGATGTCGGCATTAGGGCAGTGTCAGACCAAATTGGCTTGAGGCGAGTGGGGTCGGTCCATAGCGTCGTTGGATGAGAAATTCATTCCGCTATTTCAACAGTTCACCCGAAGTGATCCGCCTGATGGTGATGATGTATGTCCGATATCCCTTATCGCTGCGCCAGGTCGAAGACCTGCTGTCCGAGCGTGGCATCGACATTTGTCATGAGACGGTGCGGTTCTGGTGGAACAGGTTCGGTCCGTTGTTCGCCGCCGAGATCCGGAAGCAGCGAATTCATAGCCGATCATACTCACAGTGGCGCTGGCACTTGGACGAGGTGTTCGTGCGTATCAATGGCAAGACACATTATCTGTGGCGGGCGGTCGATCACGAAGGCGAGGTTCTTGAGGTGTTCGTCACAAAGCGGGGGGATCGCAAGGCTGCGCTTAAGTTCCTGAAGCGCGCGATGAAGCGGTATGGACAGCCAAGGATGATCGTTACGGACCGGCTTCGGTCATACCGGACAGCGATGAATGTGATCGGCAATGCAGCTGATCAGGAATGCGGCCGGTGGCTCAACAACAGGGCTGAAAATTCACACCAGCCGTTCAGGCGACGGGAAGGGGCGATGTCGAAATTTCGGGACGTAAAGACCCTGCAGAAGTTCGCCTCAATTCATGCTTCGATCCACAATCATTTCAATCTCGAACGTCATCTCACCCCACGCGAAACATTCAAGCAGAGCCGCGCTGCGGCCATGGCCGAATGGCGTCAGCTGGCGGCGTGATATTCTCATAATTTTGATATTCGGAGACTGGTTCGCATTAGTCAGCCAGAATTACAGGCGTTTAGATCAAACAGCGCCGTTTAATCTGGAAATGTAAAAAATTTCCAGAAAACTGTGAGGGATTACTCTTTGGGGTGGTGCGTCTGCCGATGGGGGGGGCTATCTCGCGGTCGAGAACATCGAAGCCGCTACATTCGAAAATTGGAGCCGTCAAAGCGGTAAAATGCATCCATTTCGCATGCGCGAAACGCACCAGTTTGCTTCCTATGTGCTTCCTAAACTTATCTTAGATAAGTTGACTTTCGCTAACTTTTTGAAATAATGGTGCCCAGGGATGGAGTTGAACCACCGACACAGGGATTTTCAGTCCCCTGCT
>Ga0302135_10001661_pt1 | contig 13354 bp, 7 predicted proteins | sample CBN3_surface_MG_FD_203119 | JGI IMG/M metagenome (GOLD analysis project Ga0302135, IMG submission 203119) | Marine microbial communities from Western Arctic Ocean, Canada - CBN3_32.1 | ecosystem: Environmental > Aquatic > Marine > Oceanic | place: Canada: Western Arctic Ocean | collected 2017-09-15
ACAAAGAACTGTTCAGTGCATTTACCGATGATCCGACGCCGATCATTGTTGGCGAAGATCTGATATCAAATTCCGAGCCATTCAGGGCAGCACAGGATCTCGCCGCCGCCGCGGGTCTCAATAGTTGGCTACTCGCTCCGTTGGTTTGGCATGGTGCGCAAATTGGGCATATGCACTTTCGCTCAAACAAGCACGAAGCCTACGATGAATCCCATATCCGTCTGGCTGCCCAGGTATCCGACCAGATAAGTGGAGCAATCGCAGCGCATATAGCCAACATTCAGATGTCCAGGGAAGCGCTTATCCGGAATGTTCTGGCTGTATTGGGAAGGGTCATCGCCTCGAGCGGTGATCTTGGCGCCGCCATATCCGAAATAGAACGACTGAGTTCAGAAATCATTGAATTCGACGGGTTTTCGATCGCGTCGTACAACGCCGAGCGTCGTACTGTCCGTCGATTATTCGCCCGGGGTTTATTCCTGCTTGAAGATACTGCGCCAGAAGAATTCTCGACCGACGAATCGGCTGCATCTACCGCTATCCACTCTGGAGTACCGATCAGACAGGAATTTTCATCCGTAGAGCAACTCCGTGACTTCCCGAGTTCGGTAGAGGCGTTTGAGGCGGGCACTCGTGCATTCCTGACCGCTCCGCTCATTTCTAATGATGAAACCGTTGGCGTAATGCAGTTCCGAAGCACATCGCCAGAGGCGTTCAGTGAGGTAGAAGTCGATAACTCACAGCGGCTCGCAGATCAGATAGCTGGAGCTCTTGCGAATTCGCTCGCGAACGAACGGATCCGACTTCAAACAACAGCACTCGAATCGGCCGATAACGCTATTTTTATTTCCACCCCTCAAGGCATCATCGAATGGACGAACTCTGCGTTCTCACGCTTGAGCGGTTGGGCTTCGAACGAAGTAATCGGATTACCCACTTCAATCATGAAATCTACCGATCCGCAGAATTGGGGTCAGGACGTCAAGATATGGAGTGCACTGGACAGTGGAAAGTCGTGGAGTGGAATCCACATAAACAGGCAGAAGGATGGCAGTGAGTACCCAGAAGAGCTCACCGTCACTCCTGTGCTGAATCAAGACGGCAACGTTACCCACATTATCGGTATCAAGAAAGACATCACCGAACGCCTTCTCTCAGAAGAAGCGCACGAAAACTCACTTCGCATCGAATCGGAAAACCGAGAACTTCAACGTCTGGCTGGTGCCAGAAGTGAGTTCCTTTCTACCGTTTCACACGAGCTGCGCACGCCGCTCACCACTGTTTCTGCGTTCGCCGACATCCTCTTCAACAGCAAGTCCGAAAATCTAACAGAACGTCAACGTAAACATATAGAACTCATTCGAAAATCATCCACGCAACTTGGCGTACTGATCGATGATTTGTTGTATATATCTCAGGCAGATACCGGGCATCTTGTACTCAACAAGGCTGTCTTCAATGTCGCAGACATGATCGATGAAGTGGCCGGTAGTACGGCGGTACTGTTCACGCATCGAGAGCAAAATTTTAAGATCAAAAACAAAGTAAAGAATCACGGTTTACTGGGTGATCGCTCACGTGTGATCCAGATATTGACCAATCTGTTTACGAATGCATCGAAATTTTCTGATGAGGGCTCGACGATTAACTTTCAGGTGGAAATCAAGCGTGAGCAAATTGCCTTCACCGTTAAAGACCGTGGCTCCGGAATTTCTAAATCCGATCAGGCGATGATGTTTAGCCCGTTCTTCAGAGGCACAAGTGACCGTTCATCGCAACCCGATGGTAGAGGCTTGGGTCTGGCAGTTGTCAGGTCGCTGGTCGATCTTCACGATGGCTCCATCGTCGTCAACAGCAAATCTGGCAAGGGAACTGAAATAACCGTCACACTTCCCGGCGTAACCTCGGACATTTCCGAAGACTAACGGAATCGGACTCGGCCCCGGGTTCAGGTTCAGGCGAATCTGGCTTGCGTAAAATCCACTGGAAAATCCGCGGAACTACGTGGGCACGCGAGACCGTCGTGTATGCACCGGTGCCTGAGCTACTCGCCGTCTAGATACTCGGCGAGAGTTTTGATGTTGTAGCCCTGCCCACCAAGAGCACCCGCAACAGCTCCCTCGGCTTCGATCGCACAGCGGGCGGTATCGATCGAAGTGAAACATGGGATGCGTTGCATGACTGCGGCTCGACGAATGTGAAATCCGTCCTGCATCGTCGAACGATCGCCCGTCACAGTATTCACAACAGCGCTAACCGTTCCATCCTCGATGATGTCGACAACCGTCCGGCCACTACCGCCCTCAAGGCGTTTTTCGACCTCGGTGACCTCGACACCCATGGCTCGAATCATCTCGGCGGTTCCGCCGGTTGCGTAGATCTGGTGTCCTGCCGCATCCAGAGTGCGGACGAGACCCAACGCATCAGCCTTGTCAGGATCAGCAATGCTCAACAGCACCGCCTCACCCTCTGGCACATTTAGTCCCGATCCGAGAAGAGCCTTGGTCACGGCACCATCGAACGTGGTATCGATGCCCATCACTTCACCGGTCGACTTCATCTCTGGGCCCAAAAAGGTATCGACCCCAGCAAGTTTCGACATCGAGAACACGGGAGCCTTCACTGCAATCAGGTTTTTCTTCTTCGCAAGTCCGCCCTTGTAGCCCTGTTCCTTGATCGTCTTGCCCCGCATTACATCCGTGGCAATTCGCACCATGGGAATTCGGGTTACTTTAGAGATGAACGGAATCGTCCGTGAAGAACGAGGGTTCACCTCGATAATGTAAATTTCCGGGTCGCCAGATCCGCTCCCAGGTCCACTTCCAGATCCGGCCGCAGAACTACTTCCGTTGAATCCACGGTAAGTCCCGCCTCCGGCAACCACGAACTGGATGTTCATCAGTCCGACGATTCCCAGGGCCAGTCCTATACGCCTGGTGTAGTCGACAATGGTTTCGACTTCCGCTTCGGTAAGCGACTGCGCCGGGTAGACCGCCATCGAGTCGCCAGAGTGAACACCCGCTCGTTCAATGTGCTGCATGATCCCGGGGATCAGCACATCCTCGCCATCACACACGGCGTCGACCTCTACTTCAAGACCTGTCAGGTAGTGATCAATCAGGATCGTCTGGCCGGGGAACTCTCGCATCGCCATTTTGAAGTAGCGAAGTAGTTCTGCCGGGGTCTGGACGATCTCCATCGCCCTGCCACCAAGCACATAGCTGGGGCGAACCAGAACCGGGTATTCCACATTGCTGGCGACTTGCAGCGCGCTCTCAACGTCGGAAGCCATGCCACCGGGTGGTTGTGGTAGGCCATGACGGGCTGTCACTTCTTCGAATCGACCCCGATCTGAAGCCAGGTCAATAACATCTGGAGTCGAGCCCAGAACTGGTAGATCGGCTACACCCAGTAACTGTGAAAGGTTGATTGCCGTCTGCCCACCGAACTGCACCATCGTCGCTGGGTTCCCCAAGCTCGATCCTGCACCTTCATTTTCGATAATGTCTCGAACGCTCTCTTCGTCCAACGGCTCGAAGTACAAGCGGTCGGAAGTGTCGAAATCGGTCGAAACCGTTTCCGGATTTGAGTTGATCATTACTGATTCAACCCCAGACTTCTGAAGTGCCCAGGCTGCATGAACAGAGCAATAGTCGAACTCAATGCCCTGCCCGATTCTGATCGGACCACTACCGAGCACGATAGCCGTTTCTCGCCCGGTGGCGATAGCCTCGTTCTCCTGCTCGTAGGTTGAGTAGAAGTACGGGGTGACCGCCTCGAATTCACCCGCACAGGTGTCGACCATCTTGTAGACAGGCTTGAGTCCCCAGTCCTTGCGCATCGTTCGAACCTGCTCTGGCAGGTAATCGCCAAGCGTTCCAATCTGCGCGTCGGAGAATCCCATTCGCTTGGAGCGCCGCATCAAATCAGGTGTCAGTTCTTCGCCTAAAAGCCTGCGTTCCATGCCAATAATTCTGGCGATGGCACGCGTGAACCACGGGTCAACACCAGTTTCTAAAGACACCGACTCAGCAGTGCGCCCGCCACGAATCGCTGCCGTGAGCTTCCAGAGTCGATCATCATCGGCCAGCAAATCCGGAGGACCTTCACCACCCCACTCCGGGTTCTCCCAGAGGAGCGATCCACGACCGTTTTCCATCGAGCGCACCGCTTTTTGCAGAGCTGCTTCGAAAGTACGGTCGATCGCCATAACCTCGCCGGTGGCCTTCATCTGGGTGCCGAGCGAACGGTCGCCTCCAGGGAACTTGTCGAAGGGCCAACGTGGGATCTTGACTACGCAATAGTCGAGGGCTGGCTCGAAGGCGGCTGTGGTTTTTTCCGTAACAGCATTTGAAATCTGGTCCAGTGTTTTACCCAGCGCAATTTTCGCCGCCACACGCGCTATCGGGTAGCCGGTCGCCTTCGAAGCGAGAGCCGATGAGCGGCTTACACGTGGGTTCACTTCGATGACGTAATACATCGATCCTTCATCGTCATACCCGGCACCCTCACCCACTGTTTCCGCCACCATCGTGGAAGGTCTGTAGGCAAGTTGCACGTTGCAACCGCCCTTAATGTCGAGACCTGTAATGATGTTCATTGATGCCGTGCGAAGACGCTGGTAGTCCTTGTCGTTGAGCGTCTGGCTCGGGGCGACGACAATAGAATCGCCGGTGTGGACTCCCATCGGATCGAGGTTCTCCATGTTGCATATGGTGATGACGTTTCCTTCGCCATCTCGCATCACTTCATACTCGATCTCTTTCCAACCAAGTAGAGACTGCTCGATCAGAACCTGCCCGACTTTGCTGGCTGAGATACCGCCTGTTGCGATCTTGCGCAGCTCTTCTTCGTTATAAGCGATCCCGCCACCGGTTCCGCCAAGTGTGTACGCCGGGCGAACAACAGCCGGATAGCCAATTTTGCGTCCGGCTTCGACTGCGTCTTCAACGGTTTCTACGGCAAAAGATGGGAGTACCGGTTCACCGATTCGCGACAGCAAGTCACGGAACTGCTCGCGGTCTTCAGCCATTTCAACTGATGCCACCGAAGTTCCAAGTGCCTTGACGTTGTACTTTTCGAGAATGCCCATCTTCTCGAGGTCGACCACGAGATTGAGACCGGTCTGCCCACCCATCGTTCCGAGCACGCCGTCAGGACGTTCTCGCTCGATGATGCGTTCCAGTACCGGCACGGTCAGCGGTTCAATGTAAATACGGTCGGCCATGTCCTCATCGGTCATGATCGTCGCTGGGTTCGAGTTCACCAGCACCACCTCGACACCCTCTTCACGGAGGGATCGACAGGCCTGTGTGCCCGCGTAATCGAACTCCGCTGCCTGCCCGATGATGATCGGACCCGAACCAATAACCAGAACCTTTTTGGGCATCTCAGCCGCCGCGCCGTTCGTCAATCAACTCTCCAATTCGTGTGTGCCAATGGCACTTCTACTACCGTCCGTAAATACTCCCTCTCCCGGGGGAGAGGGTTGGGGTGAGGGTGAAATTATTCACCCTGAATTTTCGCTAAACCTTCGCACTCTCTTGGCCCTCAAACGAGTCAGCGTTCGCGATTTCCTTGCCCCAGTTGGCACCCGCTCGAATCATCTCCACAAACCGGTCGAACAAATACTCGCTATCGTGCGGACCTGGCGAAGCCTCAGAGTGGTACTGGATCGTCATGATCGGCAAATCTCGATGGCGTAGACCTTCAACGGTCTGATCGTTCAGATTGATATGACTGACTACCATTTCATCAGGAAGACCCGCCGGATCAACCGCGTATCCGTGATTCTGAGCCGTGACATAAACACGACCTGACTCAAGATCTTTTACCGGTTGATTTCCACCACGATGACCGAAGTGCAGCTTGAACGTGCTCGCACCAAACGCTCTTGCGATGACCTGATGACCGAGGCAGATCCCCATGATCGGGACCTTGCCCGCAAGGCCTTCGGCGGTTGCAACCGAACGATCCAGAAGCTCAGGATCACCGGGTCCGGGTGAAAGCATCACACCGTCCGGGTTGTGACCCAGAATGTCGTCAGCAGTTGCGTCGTCTGGCACCACAATCACTTCGCAGCCACGTGCTCTAAGCGACCGCAAGATGTTCAGCTTTACCCCATAGTCGTTCACGACCACCTTCATCAGATCGTCATCCCGATCCTGCTTCCCAACACCCCACTCGACGTTGATTCCCATGCCGCCCTGGCGCGCCCTGCCTCGAAGATCGAAGTAGGCCCGGGAGCGTTCGCCAGCATCGCCTTCCCAGGCGTAAATTTCATCGGTTGAAACAGCGCCAACGACATCAAACTCACCGTAGCGAGGGGCTTTTGCCAGCGCAGCCAACGCCGCCTCAACATCTTCATTTGGCGTGATAATCCCCATCATCACACCAGCCGAGCGCAGCTTGCGAGTGATCGCCCGCGTGTCGACTCCTGAAATTCCGGGGATGCCATTTTCCAGCAGATAATCGTGAATGGTGCCCTCGGACAGAGGGTGTGACGGCTCCTCGCAGTCCTCTCGCACAACGAAGCCGTTCACCTGGATGCGAGTCGACTCGACATCAGCCTCGCTCGTCCCGTAATTGCCTATCATCGGGTAGGTCGGAACGAGGATCTGTCCGCCGTAAGACGGATCGGTCAACATTTCCTGATAACCGGTCATCGACGTGTTGAACACAACCTCACCGGTCGTCTCGCCCTCGGCACCGAGCCGCTGACCCGGATACACCGATCCATCTTCGAGTACTAAGTACATGTTGCCGCGAACATCTCTCATGCTCTGGCTCCGGAATTGGCACTGGTCACCATATCGAACACGGTTTCTCCTTGATAAATCGTTCTAACAACCCGCCCGGTCAACTCGACGCCGGACAGCGGACTATTTGCGCTCTTCGAAGCAAACTCTTTCGGGTTCACGACCCACTTACTGTTGGGATCGATAATCGCCACGTCCGCCGAGAAACCCTGCTTCAGCGAACCGAGGTCACGGTTCAAAATCTTGGCTGGTCCGGCGGTCAGCGACTCGATGAGGCGGCTGAGTGATATTTTGGAATTACCGACCAACTCGAACACCGACGAGAACGCCGTTTCCAGAACGTTGATACCGTGGGCTGCTTCGTCATACGTACAGACCTTGTCGGTTTCAGCATGCGGCGCATGGTCGGTCGCAATGATGTCGATCAACCCCTCGCTAAGGGCCTCGATAACCGCATCGACATCTGCCCTGCTGCGCAGTGGTGGATTCACCTTGGTATTGGTGTCGTAGCTTTCACGACCAACTTGCGCAGGGATAACGCCCTTGAGCCCGAACACCCATTCATCGTTCAGGGTCAAATGATGCGGCGTGACCTCTGCGGTTACGTCGACTCCGCGGTCTTTGGCAGCACGTAAAGCGGCGATTGAGCCGACTGTTGAAATGTGCGGAATATGGAGCCTCGCTCCGGTTAGTTCAGCAAGCTGAAGGTCACGGGTGACCATCGCCGTTTCGGCCTCGGAAGGCACTCCGGCGAGGCCGAGTCGAGTGGCAACCAATCCGGCACTCATCACTCCACCAGCGCCGATTTTCTTGTCTTCGGCATGATTGATGATCGGCAGTCCGACTTCCACCGAGTACGCAAGTGCCTGACGCATGAGATTCGCATCTACAACCGGGTTCCCATCGTCGGAGAATCCGATCACCCCGGCGTCCGCAAGCTCGCCCATCGGTGCAAGCTGCTTGCCGTGTTGACCTACTGAAACCGCCCCAATCGGCAGCACCCGCACAACTCCGTCGGCCGCAGACCTCCGAATTACATCGAGTACAACTGACGCTGAATCTTGCACCGGGTCTGTGTTCGGCATGGCACAGACGGTAGTGAAACCGCCGTGTGCGGCCGCACGAGTACCTGTCGAAATCGTCTCTTTCCATTCCTGACCCGGATCTCGCAGGTGAGTGTGCAAATCAACAAATCCCGGCGAAACGATCATGCCAGCGGCATCAATTACTTCGTATCCGTCATGTACGTTGTCCGATGAAAACTCGGCAATGCCAACGATTTTTCCGTTCGAAATCAGGACGTCAGCAATCCGATCGATTCCCTGTGCCGGGTCGATCAGTCTGCCGCCTGTTATTGACAGTTTTCTGGCCGCCAAATGCATTTCCTTTACTATCTACTGCGCGTTAATTCTGGGCCTGCGCTTCGTCTCCGCCACCGATTCGGGTCGATTTGCCGGGTGCGCACAGCTTGTACAGCACCGCCATTCGAACAGCGACCCCGTTTCGCACCTGCTCCTCAACGACACTCTGAGCGCCGTGAGCAACCTCACTCGAAATCTCCACGCCCTCGTTCATCGGACCCGGATGCATGAGCAGCGCTCCGTCGTTCGCCAATGCGAGCCGTTTTGCGTTGATGCCCCAGCGATCGGAGTATTCACGAAGACTCGGAAGGTGCCCGGCATCCTGCCGTTCCTGCTGAATCCGTAAAGTCATAACGACGTCGGCGCTATCGACAGCTTCATCAACATTGCAAGCCAGCTTCAGACCGCCGAAACCTGTCTCATCGCCAAGCGTAGATCCGAGCTTCCACTCGTCGGGTAGCAAGGTGTTCGGGCACGAAACTGTGACCTCCGCACCCATCTTCTGGAAGGCGAGAATGTCGGAGCGTGCAACCCGGCTGTAAAGGACATCACCGACGATGGCGATTTTCTTACCGGTGATATCGCCAACGTGGTTTCGAACCGTGAACAGATCGAGCAGCGATTGCGTGGGATGGGCGTGCGTGCCATCACCGGCGTTTATCACTGAGGCGTCTGTGTGGTTCGATACGAAATATGGAGCGCCCGAGTGGGGGTGGCGAATGACGAGGGCGTCTATCGGCATCGCCTGAAGAGTTTTCACCGTGTTCAGCAGCGATTCGCCTTTCGACACGCTACTCGCTGAGGCTGTGACATTGATCACGTCGGCCCCGAGAATTTTTCCAGCCTGCTCAAACGACACGCGTGTGCGCGTGCTGTTCTCGAAAAACATTGTGATGATCGTCTTGCCGCGCAGTGCCGGGGTTTTGCGAATGTCACGTCCGGTTATCTCGAGCATGCCTTCCGCGCTGTCGAGCAGTTCGGTTATCTCAGCAACACTCAGGTCGTCGAGATCAAGCAAATGTTTTCTCACCACGCTAGTCGCATCGACTTCGTCAGGCGCCGGGACCTGCGCTGGCGCAGAACCTGTGCTGCTGCTCGCTTCAGTGGTAGTCGTTGGGTTTGTCATCAGCTTTCACGTCCCAGTACAACGGCGTCGTCACCGTCTATTTCCGTGATCCGAACCTGCACGCGCTCGCCGCGTGCAGTTGGAATATTCTTGCCAATAAAGTCGGGGCGAATCGGTAGTTCCCGGTGCCCGCGGTCAACCAGTACAGCCAGTTGAATGCGACTTGCTCTGCCGAAGTCCAGTAAAGCTTCCATCGCTGCACGAATAGTGCGCCCGGTGTACAGAACATCGTCTACCAGCACGACCGGTTTGCCATCGACACTCGTTGGAATATCAGAGGGTAAGAGTGGTTGGCCGGACGCCACGTCGGGGTCGTCTCGCCAGAGCCTCGGATCGAGGGTGCCAACAATCGGCTTGAAGTTTTCGATGCGTTCGATGTTTTCGGCAAGACGGCGCGCCAGGTGCACGCCACGGGTCTGTAGACCCACGATTACGAGATCAGTGGAAGCACGATTTTGTTCGAGAATTTCGTGTGAAATCCTCGTCATCGCCCTTCTAATGTCATCCTGACTCAGCAGGATTCTCCCGGTCTCGTTCGTCACACTTGCTCCGCCTGGTTACTGGCCGTCAGTTCGCCAACAGTCGCGGGCACAAAAAAATCCTTGTCGTGCTGACAAGGATCGGTTGACGCGGATTGCGTTCCATGTGTGCGAAGAGACCCCGAGCGGCGTTTTGCGCAATGCGTTCGACGGCGGGGGGGGAGGTGTCTAAGCGGATTCCCTTGCCAGCCTCACTGGACTGGATTTAAAGGCCCACAAAATATTCAGTTCTTAACCATCAACACTACCACTCACCCCAAACATTCACAACGAAAACGTGGTCGAATACACGGGTACGTGTGATGAAGCCTTCTCCCAGCGGGAGAGGGAGAATGTGAGTGAAAGCAGCGACAAGACAGTTCCAGCGGATCTATTCCGTTAATGCCATCCTGAGCCTGTCGAAGGGCGGCAAGCACAACCGCGACACCCCAGATCCCTCGGTAGGACTCGGGGCGCGTGAGCGCTAAGCCCCCTAAAGCATCACCCAGTCGCCCGCTTCACCGCCATCCACTGGCGCAACAGCCTGCCACGAACGCGGATAAAGCTTCAACCCACAAACGCAGCGCACCGACCGCATCCGCTTCTTGCGGACGATCAGCACCTTGCAATGCCCGCACTTCGAAAGAAACCGCACCTGCGACTGCCACTCGTCAGTGGTCACATCCACATAACGACGCGGCTTCGCACCAATCTCATCACAAACAGCCCGAAACTCTCCACCGTGCGCAGGAGCTTTATCGCCAAACCGACAGTGAACAATAGCGTGGGCAATCTCGTGAAGCACGACGCCCCGAATGTCCTCTTCATCACCCATCGCCAGCAGCCGAGACGATATGGCGATCTGCTTCTTCGACGGCATGTACGACCCGAGCGTTCTGCGCATCCGACCCGACACTCGAACTGAAGGAAGCTCAAGTCCCGGCTCGTGCGCATCGAGGGTCGATCGAATCAGCAAATCGACGTTATCTGCGGTCGGTTTGCCAACGGGTTTTTGCTCAAGGTCGAAAGCCATTTGGCGTGATTCGATTGCCTCAGACGACCCGGGTGTCGCAAGCCCAGCCGATCCCGGCGCAAGCGTTACTTGCGCTAGTTCAGCAGCATGATTTACCACACGACGAATAGTGTTTCGAACTGAAAATGCGATACCGGTGGTCTCCACGCAAATCGACAAAGAAAGTAGCCAGACGCGAGTATCGAATTTCCCGCGCTATCGGTCGTGCCAAAATCGTTGCCGATCAGCACTTAACACACCCAACTGAACGAACTACGAAAAGCGCGCCAACGAAAACGCACTGACGTCGATTGGTGATTGAGCACCCGTCGCCAGCGCAGCGGCAGCCTGCCCCATGGCTGGACCCAGCATGATTCCGTTCCGACCGGCTCCAGTCACGACCACCAGACCCTCAGGTCCTGGATCGGCGTCGATGATCGGTGATCGGTCGGGCGTCATCGGCCGCAGACAAGCCGTTTGTTGGACCAGTTCTGCGTCTTCAAGATACGGCAGCATTTCAACCACTGATCCAATGATGCTATCGCGTGCCTCGGCGGTCGTGCCATCGTCGAATCCTGTTTCCTCTTCCGTGGTTCCGGCCCAGAGCAACCCGTCAGGTTTCGTCGTCGCATAGTTCTCGCCCCACCACAGTGAAATCTTGATTGGCGGACCCGGTGCATCAAGACGAATTATCTGCCCCTTTAAAGGAGTAACCGGCACATTCACACCGATTCCGGCAAGCATCTGCGAACTCCACGGCCCGGCTGCTGCCACAACGGCATCCGCTTCGAATACCTGCCCATCGGCTACTACGCCCGATACCCGATCGCCGCTCACGCTTATCTCGGTCACGCTGCGATTCACCAACTGAGCGCCTTGCTGCTCGGCGGCCTGCCAGAGTGAGAGTGTCAGTCGGTAGGGATCAAGCTCGTACGCTTCACCAACATACAGCCCGCCAAGGACGTTTTCAGAAATCCGCATATCGATATGGCTCAGCTCGCCCAAGGCCAGCCAACGGATATCGACGGAGTAGTCATCGGCGTACGCCTCATATGTTCGACGCAACGACTCGGCTTCAGCCTCGTCCTTGACAAGCGACACAGACGCCTTACGCACGAAATTCAAGTCGCCGGCTTCCGCACCAGAACTGCCGGACAATTCACCTGCCAGATCTCCATGCAATCCGACCGAATGGTTCGATATCTCAGCGTATGCGTCGCCCCTTGAGCCACCAAATGGAGGCAGCAGCGCGCCGAGTGCAAATCCAGAGGCATGAGACGCCAGCGAGTCACGCTCGAACAACGTGACTTCGTGCCCTTCAGACGTCAGGTAGTAGGCGGTTGAACAACCGGCTATTCCACCACCGATAATCGAGATTTTCATCGGTGATTATCAGCCCTTAATTCGATCATTGAACGAGCTACTAACCCTGCGACTTAAAGGCAGCGTAAACCTCATCACCACGACGTTGTCGACGTCGGGCGACACCAGTTTCGGACGCCACCTTTGCGACTCCACGAGAAACTCTCTTCGCTACGTTCTTGTCGAACACACTGGGAATGATGAAATCTTCCGAAATATGAGAATCGGGAATCACTCCTGCGATAGCGATCGCCGCAGCAACCTTCATTTCGTCGTTGATAGTCGAGGCACGTACGTCGAGTACTCCCCTAAACAATCCCGGGAAGCAGAGCGAATTATTGACCTGGTTCGGGTAGTCGGTTCGACCGGTCGCCATAACTCGAACGTTGTCGGGGATTTCTTCCGGCCAGATTTCTGGATCGGGATTCGACAGGGCAAACACGATGGCGTCCGAAGTCATCTTAGAAAGGTCGTCACTTGTCACGATTCCCGGACCAGCCAGACCCAGCAACATGTCGGCGCCTACGAGCCCGGCGGCGAGATCGCCGTTGAAATTATCTGGATTCGTGTTGTCTGCGTACCACTGCTTCATTGTGTTATCGCCGTAGTCTCGCCCACGATCTAGAGCGCCCTGGCGATCGAATCCAATGATGTTGTTAACGCCGTAGCTCTGGAGAATTTTTGTGCAGGCAGTACCGGCAGCACCCACCCCAGCAACAACGATTTTCAAATCCTGTGGCTTCTTATCAACGATCTTCAGTGCGTTGATTAATCCAGCAAGCACAACGACAGCCGTGCCGTGCTGGTCATCGTGGAAAACGGGGATATCGAGCTCGGCCCTCAAGCGGTCTTCGATCTCAAAACAGCGAGGCGCACTGATGTCTTCAAGGTTGATTCCACCGAATCCGGGAGCCAGAGCCTTTACGATACTGATGATCTGTTCAGTGTCGTTCGTATCAAGAACGATCGGCCATGCGTCAACGCCACCGAACTCCTTGAACAGCAGCGCCTTGCCTTCCATGACTGGAAGTGAAGCCGCTGCACCGATATCACCAAGTCCAAGCACGGCTGAGCCGTCAGAGACCACCGCAACAGTGTGGCCCTTTCCGGTGAGCGCCCACACAGCGGCTGGATCCTCGTGAATCGCCATGCAAACACGGCCAACTCCGGGTGTGTACGCCTTCGACATATCGTCACGGGTAGTGACTGGCACTCGC
>Ga0302135_10001662_pt1 | contig 13352 bp, 14 predicted proteins | sample CBN3_surface_MG_FD_203119 | JGI IMG/M metagenome (GOLD analysis project Ga0302135, IMG submission 203119) | Marine microbial communities from Western Arctic Ocean, Canada - CBN3_32.1 | ecosystem: Environmental > Aquatic > Marine > Oceanic | place: Canada: Western Arctic Ocean | collected...
TTTTTATGGCAGCACCATTACCCTTGCTATAAGGGTGCGAGACTACTCGAACGCCGTGTTGTTCACACAGGCTTACGGTGTCATCGGTGGACCCATCATTGACCACAATAGTTTCTGCGTCGGGCATTGATGCGCGCAGGCGCGGCAAGAAACCTCGCAGATTTTCCGCTTCATTTTTTGCAGGTATTACAATTGAAATTTTCATGGTTAAATCGGTCTCCCACCGCCAAGTGCTATCGCGCTGCCAAGCGCCTTTTATATTCTGCTTCCAGACTTTCAATTACTGGCAGCCTAGATGGTTGCAATAAATGGCTGTCTTTCCCAGTTTTTCGCGCTCGCTCCAGAAAGGTCAATGCGTCAGAATAATTGCCTGCGCTGGCGGCAATATTGGCTCGCCTGATGATCCGCTTCGCATCGGGGTACGCCTGAAAAGAGTGCGCGCGCTGAATTAAGGCAGGATCCAGTTGTCCTAAAGAGACGTAGAGCTCGGAGTAAATAAAATGAAAATCCGATCTCCTTTTCGGGAGCAGAGCTAACTTGTCAATTTTATCAAATAATAGGCCCAAATCAGCTGTTGGCGGATAATGCTCATTGACAAGCATCAGGCTCTCCATGCCTGTAACGCCGCCACCAGCACCGAGCGCGTTCAGATTCCAATAATCATCCAGCACAAAAGGGCCGGTGAGACCTGGCCAGTAGATCCGGCAAGTAAACAGAAGCAAAACCAGCAGTGCAAGTCCCTGCAGTAGCAAACTCAGATCCGGTGCCAATTGCTTGCCTGTAACTATTGGATTTCCCATCATAAGGTTAGCGGCCTCCTGCCCCACTACCAAAGTATCATGTCGAATGGCGAGGGGATTATTTTTTCCGCCAATGCTGGAAACAAAGAACTTCCAGGTAGCTCAGCCTGGCAACAGTTGTCAGCCTGGCCAAGGCTCACTACAGCCATGCCTGGCTGCATTAAGATCGTTCAAACAACTCGATCTGTGACGGTGCCCTTCCTGGTCGAAGCAGCGTAGTGTGATTGGAAATAGCCCTCTCTTTCAGGTGCCTGAGTATCTTCTCAATGGCTACCGGATTTTCCCGGCAGGCATAGATACGCACAAGCCCTTTATACTTCTCGCAGATGAGGCCTTACTTAATCGTTGTTGGCAAACGCCGTTACAACATTTTTTATCAATTGATAGCCGGCCTGATCTTCCAGGCTCATGATTGATTCTGGATGGAACTATACCGCTCGAATTGGCAGACTCTGGTGCTCGATAGCCATGACTACCGGCGCCTCAACTGCTTTAATCCCACCGCCATTTTCAGCCGCTACGGTTTGTGCAGTTACCCGCAAGCAATCCGGTACCGAGTGCGCGATCAGGGAATGGTATCTACCCGCCGTAAATTCGCTGGCTACACCGGTAAACAAGTCCGTGCCCTGGTGGCTTATCCGCGATGGCTTGCCATGCATTGGATAATCAAGTTCGATCAGCTCTCCCCCAAAATACTCCACAATACCCTGCAAGCCGAGACAAACCCCGAAGATCGCCACGTGTTTCTGCAAGGCGAGCTCAATGGTGTCCGCCATGGCGAATTGAGAGGGTGTAGCCGGCCCCGGTGACAACACCAACAAGTCAACTTGCTGATCTTGCAACCAGCTCCGGTCGCAGAGTAATTAAATCGACGCCGCATCTGCGGTAATAACTTGCCAGGTTGTGCACGAAGGAATCCTGATGATCCACCATTAGCACTTTGAGATCCTTGCCCACCGTACAGGACTGGCGCTCGGCTGCAGTGTGCCTGGCTCTGACACCACCCCTGACTGCGTCCAGCAACGCCGATGCTTTCAAGCGGGTTTCCTTTTCTTCCGCCAGCGGATCGGAATCGATCAACAGCGTCGCGCCTGCTCTGATTTCGGCAACTCCCTGCTTGATACGCATGGTGCGAAGCGTCAAACCTGTGTTCAGGTTGCCATCGAAGCCAATGTGACCCAGGGCGCCTCCATACCAGTGCCGGGGCGATTTTTTATGTTGTTCAATAAACTACATGGCAGCCAGTTTAGGCGCACCGGTTACCGTGACCGCCCAGGTGTGAGCCAGAAACCCATCCAGCGCGTCAAATTCAGGTTTTAACACACCTTTGACATGATCCACGGTGTGAATAAGCCGTGAATACATTTCGATCTGCCGCCGGCCTACCACCTCGACCGAGCCGGGCTCGCAGACTCGGGCCTTGTCGTTTCTGTCTACGTCGGTGCACATGGACAACTCCGACTCGTCCTTTTCTGAATTCAGCAGGGTCTTGATCTGATTGGCGTCGTCAATGGCGTCGCGCCCGCGCTTAATCGTGCCAGAGATCGGGCAGGTCTCGATTTGCTTAGCAACCACCCGCACAAACATTTCAGGAGAGGCCGCCACCAGGTATTCCTGTTCGCCAAGATTCATCAGTGCACCATAGGGTGCCGGGTTGCTATCTTTAAGCCGTTGAAAAACCTCCGCAGGACTATCCTTGCAAGGCTCGTAAAACACCTGACCCGGCACTACTTCAAACAAATCCCCACGGCGAAAGTATTCCAGCGCCCGCTCTACTCGTATTGCATACTCTCCCGGTTCATGATCGCAGTCCTGCTGCACGGCATTGGCCGGCACATAGGCCTGCGATCTACCACTACGACGAAAGCCGCCTGTCGTTTCGCTGCGCTTATCAGAATTCCAGCCGCAACAATCGAATTCGTAGCTGTAGCAGAGCGTCTGCTCGATGCGATGGTCAGCCACTGTAATCCGATCGGGCAGATACAGGACCAGGTCTCTGTCGTCCGGATTTCGATCCTGACAATGTTCTACGCCCTCAAACTGGAACGTCAAGTCATAGCCAAAGGCACCGTACAAGCCCAGATAGGGATCAGTCGGAGAGTAGAAACAATGCACTATTTCTCGAAGCACCGAGATCAGACTAGGCCTGCGACTCCGCATTTCCTCGGCCACCTGAGGTGCATCGGCTACTACGCTCAACTCAATCAGCTGCTGACTGCCGTCGAGCTGGTCGATCGCATCACAGTGCTGTAATGCCCGGTATATTTCCGGTAACAGGATTTCCCCGCGGACGTTCAATGCCTGAATCGACAACTGGCGCCCTCTTCCCACAAACTGCAGCGGAGGATTAACAAAACCAATGTCCCAGCGCGTATACCTGCCCGGGTATTCAAAACTGGAAGCCAGCAAAACCCCATGCTGGGAGTCGATTCCCCGCCTCAGTTCATCCATCGCCGTCAGGTAATCCAACTCCGCAGCCGCGCGTCGCACCCGGATACCACCGCCACACTGATATTGTATTTGGGGTAGGTTTTCATTTCGAATATGCATAGCCGCAAGCTCTCGATCCATCTGGCCGGCAAGAGAGTGGGGCGAACTGAAATATTTTTAAAGCAATAGGCCGCCACAACCCGCAGGCGGCCAGAGAGGAATACTAGAAAAGTTTCTCCTGGTTGCCTGTAGTACCAAGCCACCAGAAATAAAATCGTGAATTCATAGTGGCGCGATGATGCGCTCAAGCCAAATCTATGTCAACCCCTGCCACAGGCCTATATTGACACGCTACCTGAACAGCTTTCAAAAGGGTTTGGCGGCGTATACAACTGGGGCATACGGCAGTTACTAAAGAAACTAGCCAGCACCACTAATAGAAGTTGTTCGTCAGTATGCCCTTGCTTTAGCAGGTTCCGGCTATCGTGCTACCATCCTTTGCACTTTTGCTAATCGCGCAGTGATTACGCAAATTAAAGACTAGTCAGAGGAAGAAATTAATTCAAAAAATGAGCATCGAATTGAAACTGTCCGTCCTCGACCAATCGCCTATACTTGCCGGCGGAAGTGCCTCCGCAGCACTACAGGAAACCTTGCAATTAGCGAGGCTCGCAGACGCATTGGGCTACTACCGCTACTGGGTCGCCGAACACCATGGCTCGGATGCTCTGGCAGGTTGCTCGCCGGAAGTTCTGCTGGGAAGGCTGGGAGCCGAGACGGCGCAGATTAGAATTGGTTCCGGTGGTGTCATGTTGCCCCATTACAGCCCCTACAAAGTGGCGGAAAATTTTAAATTGCTGGAGACACTCTATCCTGGCCGCATCGATCTGGGCGTCGGTCGGGCGCCGGGAACGGACCCGTTCACAGCCGCTGCGATCCGCTACGGTTCCCGAGTGGGTCCAGAGCATTTTCCCATTATGGTGGTGGATCTGCAGGCATTGCTGAATGATTCAGACCCTCACACCCCGGGCATGGAAAACGCCCGTGCATTTCCGCGCGTTGAAACTCCACCGCAACTGTGGATGCTGGGCTCCAGTGAAGACAGTGCGACACTGGCGGCGCTTACCGGCCTGCCCTACAACTTCGCTTACTTCATTAACCCGGCAATACGCCCCGACATTTTTGACCACTACCGTGACCGCTTCAAGCCCGGGCCAAACTACGACAAGCCCCACACTTGCCTGACCCTGTTCAGTATAACGGCGGAATCAGAAGCAGAAGCTCTGCGCCTGTCCAGCAGTCGAGACCTGTGGTTTATACGACTGCTGCGTGGCAATCCCGGTCCCTTCCCGAGTGTGGAAGAAGCGACGAATTACGACTACTCGGAAGGGGAACTGCGAATAATTGCGGAAAACCAAAACCGGCGGGTAGTGGGCACAGCAACGCAGGTAAAAGAAAAATTACTGAGCCTGGCAGAGCAATTTAAAGCCGACGAACTAATGCTGGTCACCATCACCCATGACCCTGAAGCCCGGCGGCGCTCCTATGAATTGCTGGCGTCGGAGTGGTTTTAGGCTGACTATCAATCACTTGGCCCTGTTGCGCCGATGGACTCCGCAGCATCAAAGCTTTATGCTAATGTAACTCTGGAGCCGACGCGTGCTTCCACGCACTACAATAACAAGGAGATCCATCATGCGATCCATATTTTCCTCGCTCTGTGCTGTGTTTACACTTTGTCTGCTGGCGCTGCCAGCCTACGCCCAACTTGCCACCCCCAATCCGGCCGGCATGACCTATGGCCACGTCCACCTGAATGTATCGGATATAGAACTGCACAAACAGATATGGGTTGATCACTTCGATGGCGTAGTGGTCGAGAAAGGGCCACTGACTGCGGTGCGATTACCCAATATGCTGGTAGCACTCACCGCCAGAGAACCTACCATGGGTTCCCGCGCCACGCTGATGGATCATTTCGGCTTCAAGGTTCGTAACATGGCCAGATTTCTTGCGAAATGGCGCGCCGCCGGGTTCGAAGTGGGCCGTGAGTTTATCGGCGCCGAGGGTCAGTCCAACGCCTATATCATGTTACCCGACGATGTTTATGTCGAAATGCAGGAAGATCAGGGTCTGTCCACAGAAATCAGCGGCTATCATATTCACTTTGTCACTCCTCGCTATGAAGAGTTACTGGCCTGGTACACAGACATTTTCGGCCTCGAAATAAAGCCCAGGGGATCTATCACTACCACTACCAACGCGCCGGGAATGAATATCAGCTTCGGCAATTCCCAACAGGCGCGGCTGCCTACCCGTGGCGCCTCGCTGGATCATATTGGCTTCGAATTTGAGGATCTGCAGGCCTTCTGCGACTATCTGGAATCGAAAGGTATTGAATTTGACGTGCCGTTTCGGGATATACCGGCCATTGGATTGAAGTTTGCATTTATAACCGACCCGGCTGGTACCTATATCCAGCTTACCCAGGGTTATGATGATTTTTAGCGCGCATCGCTAATGAATCCCGGTATCGCCTCGAAGCTGCTGCTTACAAGTTTGAGCCTGATTGCGGCCAGCCGGACTTGTTCACAGACCATCTCCATGAAACAGATCATGGCCGCTACTGGTGGCTGCCAGTAGCAGCCATCAGTAGCATCGAGGCCTCGAGGAGCAGATCCAATAGTTACGACGGCGACAGGCGCGTTAGTAGCTTATTCGAACTGCCCTTCTATGCGCATCAGACCTGCCTTGATGGCGGTACCCCAAATAGCATTGCCCTTGTCATTTAGATGCAGTCCATCTTCGACGAAGATATCCGTCATAACCGAGCCATCAGCACGGAGGAATGGAGTCGCAACATCTATGTAGTAAACCAGGGGATCTGCATGGGCAATCTCATTCAGGCGAGCACTGACTTTCTGCGCATGCCCCCAAACATTTTGCCGGGCAATGCTCGGCTTCACCGACAAGGCATAGATTCGAGTAGTTGGCGACTCGGCGTGGACTTTCGCTACTATTTGTTCAAACTGGCTTATGATCTTGTCCTGGGGAACGTGGGCATTGGTGTCATTGTCACCTTCGTAGATCAGAATCGCCCGCGGTTTGTAGGCCAGGGCAACACGATCGATGTAGTACAGCGCATCCTCCATCACGCTGCCACCGAAACCCCGCGGAATCACGGACAGCGGTGCCAAAGCGGCGGCTGCTTGCTTATTCCAGCGCGCAATACTCGAACTACCGGTAAGAACAATGGCACCCGGGGCAGGCATGGAGATTTTATCCTCTGCTTCAAAAGCTTTGATAGCCGCTTCGAATCGTGTCGGATCGAACGTAGCTTGTGCATTTACCTGCAATGACAGCAGTGCCAGGCACAGGCTTAGTAATACAGTTGAAATTAGTCGGGGATGAGATTTATTCATGATGTAAACCCTCTTCTTGTTTTTACCAAGATTACTTTTAATATACTTTCTGTTACTGAAATTATATTGATTAAGCTTTGAACTGCTTTCAGCGCTCAATACTAATCGATACGCTCGCAAAATTCTAACCATCAGGACTATTCTGCTGTCGGATCCCGTAGTGTCAGCGCTGCATATTTTGGGTTCCGGACTAAAGCAATTCGGTTATGAATATTTAGCTGCGTGATACGCTGTTCATAATGCCACTCACTGCTGTTCCACCAATACTACTCAAATACAGTTGACGCCTATCTGATGTTGGCTCAGTGACAGACGAGAACCTGCTTCTCAGTTTCGCACCGTGAAATCATGTCCCAATACAAAATCACTTCCAAGTTGGCTTAAACAGTAACTCGAGCCACCGGAGTCGCCCTCGCTGGCGATGAGCAGTTGTTTCTCTACCAGCGCTGCCAGAATTTGTTCGATTCGAATAACAGGTACTACCAAATGTCGTTGCAGATAATTCACTTGCAAAAACTGCTCATCCGTCTGCATAAATAAATTCAACATCCGCTGTTCATCATCAGTGATACCGAGTTCCTGCGGACGGACATCTACTGCTTCCGGTTCAGGTTCAATTTCCACAGCCAGCTGCTCTCCGGCTCTGCCACCGGGTGGTGTTATTGACTCTGTTACTGTTTCCGTTCCGCTCTTACTTTGACTTTCATCATCGGCGTTCGCAACGACATTGCGCGAGATATTTGTACCCCGCGGCTTTTGCTGTGCTGAAAACCAGATCAGCAGCGATCCCAGCATGACGAGCCAAACCGGCAGTGAAATATTGGTAGTAACCAACTCGCCTGCACCGGCAATAAGCAGCGGCGGCCATTGCAGGATATTAGGGGGTAAAGCCCCCAACCAAACGAGCAAGCCCAGCAGTAAAATTACTACTAAAGAAGAAATGACTGAGAGTTTCAACATTCTCGGTAGTCGTTCATATTGCCCTATTGTGGCTTGCGCCAATGCCTTTATTGAATTATCTATACTAATGTAACAATCGGGAAGATTGCCCAGTAGAATCAAATTAATTGATATCTACCGCATACTCCTTCAGCTTCTCCAGCGCGACGATCTCAAGGGCTTTCTTGTGAGTGCGCATTAAATACACTCTCGGCGCCATATCTTGCTCGTAGGCTTCCAGCCATCGTGCCGCGCACAGGCACCAACTGTCGCCAGGGCTCAGCCCGGGAAAACCAAAATCCGGCATTGGCGTAGTAAGGTCGTTGCCGCGAAAACGAGAATATTCCAGAAAATCTTTGCTGACTTGAATGCAAACTGTATGCGAGCTGAAATCTTCATCGCTAGTGTTGCAACAACCGTCGCGGAAAAAACCTGTAACCGGATCGTTGCCGCAGGGGATCAGCGGTTCGTCGAATACATTCAAGGATTCATCCATTGTCTAGCTTCATCTCTTTGGAAATTGGTAATTGCAACAGGATCAGCGTCTTAATATCATGAACCAGCGACCCACGTTAAGCACATTAGCCAGGGCGGCGGCGAAATAAGTTAATGCAGCCGCTCTCAAAATGTTTCGTATCGCCGGGATCTGTTCAGCCTTAATATATTCACCGTCAATGAGTATGGGCAAGGCTTTATTGAAACTCGCATCCCACTCTTCCGGCAAAATAATCAGATAGGCTAACGCGCCTGCCAATTGTAGTAACAAGCTCAAGCCGATAACACTACCGACAACAAGTGGCGAGCGCAACACCAGGGCAATAACCGGAAAAGCCAGCATGATAGCAACGCCCAGCCGACTTAGTAACAGCGCCTTAGGCAGGTAGCGTTTGCGTAATTCAAAGATCTTTTCCCGGCGATGGAATTGAATGGCATGCCCCACTTCGTGCGTAGCAACCGCTATGGCCGTGAGCGATTTGCCATTAAAATTATCAGGACTCAGACGCACGGCGCCCGCCGCCGGATCGAAATGATCCCGCAATGGCTGAGTCTCTTCGACCTTAATACCATCCAATTGAAAGCGAGTCACAAGATGCCTGGCGAGTTCTCCCCCGGTCCCAGGTAGATCAGACAGCGGCTGGTTGTGCTTGTTCATGACCTGACGCACCCAGAACGAGGGAACATATACCAGTATCGCCAGCACCGCAGCAATAACTAACAGTAGCATGAGCACGACCGTCCAAAATTGAAGCAATCAGCACCAGCGTTCAGGTCGTTGACCTCGCGTCGAAGTTCATAAAAATTTCTCAACTCGTGGCTCATGACAAATTCCTCAACTGCCAATACCAGCGGCAGTATATGTGCTTGGAAATTATTAAGGCTGACGTATCGGTCTCGATCGAAGCTGGCATCACCGAGAAACTGCTGCGCCACCCGCGCGCGCTGCGGAAAGAAGCCAATGTCGAATGCGTCGGTCACGCCACTACCGCCGCACATCTGAATGCCTTCGTTGCTGACAAAAAAACGTCTCAGACAATTTTATTTTAGCGATACTGGCAAGCTTAGCCTTTTTCAACAGCCTGCTAGGGCACCAGCACTTGCCGCCCTCTAACTTTGCCGGCTTTAAGATCGGCCAGGGCCGCACTAACCTCTTCCAAGGGTCTTTCCTGAATTTCAATTGGGGCAATCTTACCCGCACGAACCAGTCCCATTAATTCGCCCATATCCTCCAGCGTACCGACATAGCTGCCCTGAATAATGCGCGCGTTCATGGCAATAAAGGGAATCGGCATGGTGAGTGAACCGCCAAACAAGCCCACCACCACCAGCATGCCGCCCTTACGCAAACAACCCAGACCATAATTGACTGAGGCCTCCGCACCAACGAAATCCAGCACTGCAAAAACGCCACCTGTGGCCTTGCGCAGTGCCCTCGATGTTTGTGGATCGGAAGCATCGTAGGTGCGGGTAACGCCGAGATCCTGGACCGCCTGCAGCTTGGCTGCATCTATATCAACAACAATAGGATCGATACCGAGAGCACGGGCAATCTGAATTGCCATCATGCCGACACCACCGGCGCCGATAATGACTACTTCGTCGCCGTCCGCCAGTTCACCTACTTTTTTCAAGGCCCCATAGGCGGTGAGTCCGGAGCAGGCATAGGTCGCCGCTAAAGCATCAGCCACCCCTCCCTTGTCAAACAGATAGCGAGCATGGGGAATCAATACGTGGTCAGAAAACCCGCCATTTACGACGATGCCCAACGCTCTGCCTGGTGTGCACAGTTGCTCTTCTCCGCGTTTGCAGGCAGCACATTCGCCGCAGCCAATCCATGGAAACACTACCCGACGATCACCAAGCTCTACGTCACTCGCATCCGCACCGATTGCCACCACTTCGCCGAAGATTTCATGGCCAAGCACCATACCCTCCTGCCCGACTTGTAATTGCTTGCCGCCACCAAGCTCGAATACGCCGTCGTGAATATGAATATCGGAGTGACAGACACCACAGGCGATCATCTTGAGCAGCACCTGTGTTCCTGCGGGCTGTGGTGTTTCTGATTCCACCCGCAGCAATGGTGCCCCGGGTGTAGCAGTTTGATATGAAATCATTCTTGGTGCTCTCTTATCAATTCCAGGCTTAAAATGGAGATACGTCAGCTATCAGTGACAACGTGGTTAGAGTCTGAGATATCCTCACAAATGATCGAGATAATTTTTCGGGCTATATCCACCAATCAGTTATTTCTGCGACCTTTTGGTAAAAGTAACAAGACTTGCAGTCGAAATAAACACTGAATCAGACAGGGGCTTGGCAAGGGCTGTTGTTTTGCAGTGACTAGCGTCCAGGGACGGGAACGCGGGAGGGCCAGGGATGGCCCACTGGAACGGAAAAACAACAGCCCTTGCCAAGCCCCGCTACACGCATCAATTGCCTACAGCAAAAGCTATATTTTGTGGGGATAATTCAGGATCTGAGCATTAGCGTTGCTCCGCTCCCCACTGCGCGAAAGTCTTGCCGGCTTCCGCCAACTGCTGCAACAAGGGCGCCGGCTTCCAGTATTGTTCACCATAAAGATCTCGGAATTCACAGATCTTGTCGTACACATTCTTCAAGCCAATCTGATCTGCGTAATACATCGGCCCGCCCTTCGCTACCGGAAAGGCATAACCAAATACGTAAACCACGTCGATGTCACTGGGGCGCTGAGCAATGCCCTCTTCCAGAATTCGGGCACCCTTATTGATGAGCGGATAGAGACAGCGTGCCAGTATTTCTCCGGCAGAGATGTCCCGTTGCTCGACACCGATTTTTGCCGCTTCGTTCTTAATCATGGCCTCCACCTCAGGATCATCCATGCGCCTGCGAGTTTCCGGGTCATACTTGTAGAACCCGGAGCCGGTCTTCTGACCGTGGCGACCCATCTCAACCAATACGGTGGCCATGCGGTAGAGTTTGGGATCGTCGGGCAGATCGGTACGGCCCTGGCGCGCCTTGTAACCCACGTCCAGTCCCGCCAGGTCACCCATGGCCAGTGGCCCCATGGCCATGCCAAAGCCCTCCAAAGCGGAATCCACTTGTGCAGGCGTGCAACCATCCATTAGCAACATTTGCGCCTCGCGGCCATAGCCACCAAGCATGCGATTGCCGATAAAGCCATAGCACACCCTGGACATCGCGCAGACCTTATTGATGCGCTTACCAATCTTCATCGTCGTCGCCAGAACATCGTCGGCAGTCTTGTCGCCGCGCACAACTTCCAGCAACTTCATTACGTTGGCCGGGCTAAAGAAATGCATACCCAGAACATCCTCAGGCCTGCTGGTAGCGCCGGCAATGGCATCGACATCCTGATAGGAAGTGTTAGTAGCCAAAATAGCTCCCGGCTTGCAAACCGAATCCAGCTTGGCAAATATTTCTTTTTTCAATTGCAGATTTTCGAAGACTGCCTCGATCACCAGATCAGCCTCACCGAGGTCATTGTAGTCGGTGGTACCGGAAATCAATCCGATGCATGACTGCATCTGAGCTTCCGTCAACTTGCCCTTCTTGTGGGAAATTTTGTAGTTCTTCTTGATGATTTCCATACCCCGTTGCAAGCCTTCATCATCAATCTCCAGCATAAGCACCTCAATGCCCACGTTGGCGAAGCACATGGCGATGCCACCGCCCATGGTGCCGCCACCAATAACTGCAAGCTTTTTAATATCGCGCAGCGGCGTGTCTTTCGGCAGATCCTTTATCTTTGCAGCCAGTCTTTCAGCGAAGAAAATGTGCCGCATGGCAGCCGATTCGGGAGAGCTGGCCAACTCACGAAACAATTCTCTTTCTCGCTCCAGGCCCGCATCCATGGGTAGATCGACGGCCGCCTCAATGCAGGAAACAATTTTATCCTGGGCAATCTGACCGCGTGCGCGACGCGCCAGGCGCTCACGAGCAGCATCGAAGAAACCTGGCTCCACGGTCTCGGCATCGATCTTGATATCCCGCACCCTCTTAAGAGGTGCACCTGACTCTACAAGGCCTTTCGCGTAGTCAATCGCGCCTGCCTGCAGGTCTTCATTGTTGATAATCTCGTCCACCAAGCCCATGTCGCTGGCCTTGGCAGCGGCAACCGGATTACCACTGGTAATCATGTCCAGCGCGGCTTTAACACCGGCTAAACGCGGCACTCTCTGGGTGCCACCGGCGCCCGGTAGCAAGCCCAGTTTTACTTCTGGCAATCCCACCTTGGCCGAGGCAATGGCGCAACGGTAGTGGCAGGCCAGTGCGACCTCGAAGCCTCCTCCCAGCGCGGTGCCATGAATAGCGGCTATTACCGGTTTGCTCGAATTTTCAATCGCTGTCAAGACCGCGGGCAAGCTCGGCTCCCTGGGTGGTTTACCGAATTCCGTGATATCGGCTCCGGCGATAAATGTACGGCCCTCACAGCGCAATACGATGGCTTCAGAGGCGTCTCCCTGCGCCGCGGTCACTGCATTGAGAATACCTTCCCGAACACCCTGTGCCAGGGCATTAACCGGCGGGTTGCGCACACTGATTACACCAATATTATCTATAAGTTCGTAGCTGACCAGATCCGGCATAATAATTCCTTTCCCTCTTCAATTTTTTGCAAATTTACACAGTGTGTTTAAGGTGTAGCAAGACTATTAGTCGACCCGTTCCAATACAGCAGCGATACCCTGACCGATACCGATGCAGAGACTAACCACCGCATAGCGACCCTTGCTGCGCTCCAGTTGCCGCATGGCAGTTATAGCCAAGCGGGCGCCTGACGCTCCCAGCGGATGTCCTATAGCTATAGCACCACCGTTTGGATTGACACGGGAGTCATTAAAATCCACTTCCAGCAGCTTCAAGCAACCCAATACCTGGGGCGCAAAGGCTTCGTTAATTTCGATGATGTCCATATCCGCCAGTTCCAGACCGGACCTGGCTAGTGCCTTGCGAATGGCAAACACAGGTCCAAATCCCATCACTCGCGGCTCCACCCCGGCGACCGCGCCGGCAATAATGCGTGCCCTGGGTTTAACAGCTGCTTTCTCACCGATAGCTCTATTGCCTACTATCAGCGCGGCAGCACCATCATTAATACCGGAAGCATTACCGGCAGTGACTACGCCGTCGTCAAACAAGCTGCGCTGTACGTCGTCAAACCATCTTGGACAAAGTTAGCTCTGATCTAAGAGGCACATTAGCCCATCCGGGTTAATAACTTAGTCTGTTTATCGTAGTGCATTTTCCGGCGCATAGC
>Ga0302135_10001665_pt1 | contig 13343 bp, 9 predicted proteins | sample CBN3_surface_MG_FD_203119 | JGI IMG/M metagenome (GOLD analysis project Ga0302135, IMG submission 203119) | Marine microbial communities from Western Arctic Ocean, Canada - CBN3_32.1 | ecosystem: Environmental > Aquatic > Marine > Oceanic | place: Canada: Western Arctic Ocean | collected 2017-09-15
CGACAAGGAGGCCGCCGACAAGAGCGCCGCCGAGGAAGCCGCCGCCGCGGCCAAGAAAGCCGCGGCCAAGAAAGCCGCAGCCAAGAAAGCGGCAGCCAAGAAAGCCGCAGCCAAGAAAGCGGCAGCACAGAGCGGCTAGACAGCGCGGCCTCCGGACGCGCCCGGATTAATCGGCGCCGGGGCGATCCTCCCCATCCTCGTACCCCCGCCGATTGTATTTTCCTAGAAATTCTTCGTGCTCTTCCCGGTATCACCGGTAGCGGCGGTGCTCACGGACGCCTATGCCAAGATTGGCGAGCATGGCGAAGCTCAGCGCGATACTGGCGATGACGAGCGCGATCCCGATCAGGTCGAGCACGGACGGCTCGGACCTCGCCGCCATGAACACGCCCGCGGTCGCGCCGTAGCACAGCGCCAGCGGTACGGCGGCGATAGCCATGCGTCACTTCGCCCGCCGCAGGCCCTCCTCGATCGCCTGCGGCTCCTTTTGCGCATAGACCAGTCGCAGGTTCTCGTCGCGCACTTCGGGCCGGGGCGGATCAACCATGATCAGATCGGATCGCTATTGTTTGCGCCCTACCGGAAGCGTTGCGAGCCACAGGCGGGCAAGGCGCTCGGCCTCGGCAATTTGTTCTGGGGTCATCTGGCGGGCAACTACGTCACGGTTATCGCAGGCTGATTCGTTGCCTTGAGTCGCAGAAATTTTGAACCACATGTGCGCCTGGGTGTAGTCGCGCGTTGCGCCGTTCCCGCTCTGATACTTTGAACCCAATTCATTTTGCGCGTCTGCATCGCCTAATTCAGCGGCCCGGCGAAACCACTTTACCGCTTCAGCGGAATCTTGTTCGACGCCGGTGCCATGAGCGTAAATAAATCCAAGATTGTATTGAGCTACTGTTAGGCCCTACCCCGCAGCGAGGCGACACAATTTTACAGCAGCCGCAGAATCCTGTGCGACTCCCCTACCGAAGGCGTATCCATTTCCAAGATTGTATTGGGCTTCCGCAACTCCTTGATCTGCGGCGAGGCGATACCAATTCGTCGCTTCCTTCGGGTCTCTTTCGACGACTATTCCCTCGTCGTAGAGGATACCGAGATTGAATTACGATTGAGCCAGCCCTTGTTCCACTGCTGCAAGAAACCAGAACGCTGCCAACACACCGTCCTGTTCGACACCCGTCCCACGAGCGTATGCCTGGCAAAGATTGTGCTTGCCCTCCGGTAACCCCTTGGCTGCCGCCAAGAAATACCATCTAGCGGCTTCAACGTCGTTTTGTTCAACGCCTGAGCCCTTCTCATACAATGCGCCAAGGTCAAGCTGGGCTTCGCTCAAACCTCGTTCTGCCGCGAGGCGATACCATCTCGCCGCTTCCGTATCGTCCTCTTCGACCCCCTCCTCCTCGTCACACATGAGGCCGAGGTAGTACCGCGCTGAACCGTCACCTCCTTGAGCTGGAATACGCCAAATTTCAAGCTGCGTGGGTGCTGAGCTCTCCGCACCCTCCGCCATCGCCAAGCCGGCCACGAGCACGAACCAGCAAGCAGAAAAGGCGCCGGCAAATCGCTTCGCATCCGTCTCCTGATTATTAGGCCGAGGAAATAAAACCCTCCGCTTCGCCGGGCGTTATTAAAAGCCCATGACCGTTCGCAATCCGGCGTGCGGACGCCTCGCACCCTTCTGCTTGCCGCCCGGCGGCGCTCGCGTATAGAATGCCGCTTTAATGCAGCCTGAACCGCTTCCCTCCGCGTTTGCCCACCAGCATCTTCTGGGAATCGAGGGGCTGTCGGGCGACGAGATCGCCCAGCTGCTCGACATCTCCGACGGCTATGTCGAGCTCAACCGCGCCGCCGAGAAAAAGAATCCCATCCTGCGCGGGCGTACCCAGATCAACCTGTTCTTCGAAACCTCGACCCGCACGCGCACCTCGTTCGAGCTCGCGGGCAAGCGCCTGGGCGCCGACGTCATCAATATGTCCGTCGCGACCTCGGCGATCAAGAAGGGCGAAACCCTGATCGACACGGCGATGACGCTGAACGCCATGCACCCCGACGTGCTCGTCGTCCGCCACCCCGAAAGCGGGGCCGTCAAGCTGCTCTCCGATCACGTCAACTGCGCAGTGATCAACGCGGGCGACGGTTCCCACGAACACCCCACCCAGGCGCTGCTCGACGCGCTCACCATCCGCCGCCGGCGCGGCCCGCTCGAAAACCTCACCGTGGCGATTTGCGGCGACATCCTGCACAGCCGGGTCGCGCGCTCGAACATTCTGCTGTTCAACACGGTGGGCGCAGCCGTCCGCCTCGTCGCGCCCCCCACCCTGCTGCCGCCCCGCGCGGCCGAGGCGCTCGGCGTCACGGTCCATCACGATATGCGCGAAGGCCTGCGCGACGTGGACATCGTCATGATGCTGCGCCTGCAGACCGAGCGGATGCAGGGCACTTTCGTGCCCTCGACGCGGGAATATTTCCACTTCTGGGGGCTCGATGCCGAAAAACTCTCCGCCGCCAAGGACGATGCGCTGATCATGCATCCCGGGCCCATGAACCGGGGCGTGGAGATCGATAGCGAGCTGGCCGACGATATCACCCGTTCTGTCATCCTCGATCAGGTCGAGCTTGGCGTCGCCGTGCGCCAGGCCTGCCTCGACCTATTATGTCCCCGCGCTCCCGGCGCCAGCGGTTAGCCGTCCTATGCATAACCGCCATGCCTAACACCAACGTCTCCCGCGAGCCCCCCGGCCGCGTCGCCTACCTCAACGCGCGCTTGCTCGACCCCGCGAGCGGCCTCGATGCGCCCGGCGCGCTGTTTGCCGACGGCAAGCGGATCGCCGATCTTGGGCCTCGGCTGTTCGCCGACGGCGTGCCCGAGGGCATTGAGACCGTCGATTGCGCCGGCCATTGCCTTGTGCCGGGGCTGGTCGACATGCATGTGCACTTACGCGAGCCCGGCCACGAGCAGAAGGAAACCATCGCGTCTGGCAGCCAGTCGGCCGCCGCGGGCGGGGTCACCAGCATGGCCTGCATGCCTAACACCGATCCCGTGATCGACGACATCGCACTGGTCGAATACATCCAGCGCCGCGCGCGCGAGACCAGCTTGGTCAAGGTCTACGCCTTCGGCGCCATCACGCGCGGGCTCGAAGGCAAGCAAATCACTGAGATGGGCCTGCTCGCCGAAGCCGGCGCGGTGGGCTTTTCCGACGACGGCCTGCCCGTCACCGATGCCATGGTCATGCGCCGGGCGCTGTCCTACGCCAGCACCTTCGGCCTCCTCGTCTCGCAACACGCCGAGGATCTCTCGCTCTCGGGCTGCGGCTGCATGGCCGAGGGCGCCGTCGCGACCCGGCTCGGCCTGCCCGGCATTCCCGACGCCTCCGAAGAGGTCATCGTCGCGCGCGACATCCGTCTCGTCGAGCTCACCGGCGGGCGCTACCACGTCGCCCATATCTCCACGAAAGGCGCGGTCGACGCCGTACGCCAGGCCAAGGCGCGAGGCTTGCCCGTCTCATGCGAGGCCGCCCCCCACCATTTCACGCTGAACGAAACCGCCATCGGCGATTACCGCACCTTCGCCAAGATGGCGCCCCCTCTGCGTGACGAAGAAAACCGCCTCGCCGTGATCGAGGGCCTGCACGACGGCACTATTGACGCCATCGCCACCGACCATGCGCCCCACGACCAGGAGAGCAAGCGCGTGCCCTTTGCCCATGCGGCGAACGGCGTGGTCGGGCTCGAAACCCTGTTGCCGCTCTCCCTAGAATTGCACCAACGCGACGGTATGGCTCTGCTCGACCTGCTCCGCCTTGTCACCCTCGCGCCCGCCGACTTGCTCGGCCTGCCCCAGGGCCGGCTCGCCGCGGGCGCTCCCGCCGACCTGCTGCTCTTCGACCTTGGCCTGGCGTGGACCGTCGAGACCGCGAAGTTCCGCAGCAAGTCGAAGAACTCGCCGTTCGACGGGCGCCAGGTCAAGGGCCGAGCACTGCGCACCGTGGTCGACGGGCGCACCGTCTTCACCCTCGATGACGCGGCCTAGCGCACACACCGGAACCATGCCCCAACTCATCGGAAACTTCCAATTCGACTGGCCCATCTATCTGGGCTTCGCGCTGGCTTACCTGATCGGGGCCATCCCCTTCGGCCTGCTGCTCACCCACGTGCTCGGATTGGGCGACATCCGCAAGATCGGTTCGGGCAATATTGGCGCCACCAACGTGCTGCGCACAGGCAACAAGGCCGCCGCACTGGCCACCCTGCTGCTCGATGCCGCCAAGGGCGCAGTGCCCATCATCTTCGCCTGGCGCTACGGCCAGGACATGGCGCTCGCCGTCGCCTTCGGCGCGGTACTGGGCCACATCCTGCCCGTCTGGCTGGTGTTCCGAGGTGGCAAGGGGGTCGCGACGACGTTGGGCGTGCTCCTCGCCATCGCCTGGCCGGTCGGGCTGATCGCCTGCGCCACCTGGCTCGCCGTGGCGCTAACGGCCCGCATTTCCTCGCTCTCTTCGCTCTGCTCCCTGATAGCAGCGGCGATCGCGGCGCATTTCCTGACCGATCCTCAGATTACTGTCATGACCATTGCGATCGGGCTGTTCGTGGCGACCCGCCACGCCCCTAACATCGGCCGGCTGCTGCGCGGTAAAGAACCCCGTATAGGTCGCTCCTAACTCATCCAACGGTTGACGAACTAGCGGCGCGCGGATATTCGTGGCCGCCACGTCCGAGTTCACCGCCGCGCAGCGAGAATGTCGGCCCCGTAACCTATCGCGAACTGGTCGAGCATTTCGGCTCGCCCGGTGCGGCGAGCGCAAGCGCACGATCAAGATCTGCACCAAATCGGCTGCCGAGGCCGAGATCGCCGCGTTTGAGGCGCTTGGCGCCCGTCTCGTGGCGCTCGGACCGGCACTCGAGCGACCGCTGACCGAGCGTGAAAAGCCGCCCTTCTGGGCCCCACCGCGTGCGCCTGCGGACGAAGCAAAGTTGGCGCAAGGGCGCACGCTCGTGACCCCCCTGCTCGGCCCCAGCCCGGTCGAAGCAGATGAGCTGTTGCGTCAGTCGCGGTTGACACCGGCCCTGCTCACGACCATTTTGTTAGAGCCTGAGCCGGCCGGACGCTCGGACCTAAACCCAAGCAACAGAATTTTGCTAGTCGAATCAAAAATTTAATCGTCATATCGCGAACCTCAACAGAGCGCGAACCCATTCATGCATGTCGTTGTCGTCGAATCGCCTGCTAAGGCGAAGACCATTAATAAGTACCTTGGCAGCGACTACCAGGTAATTGCGAGTTATGGCCATGTGCGCGATTTGCCGGCCAAGAACGGCTCCGTGCGGCCCGATGAATCCTTCGCCATGGACTGGGAGATCGACCCCAAGTCCGAGCAGCGGCTCAAGGCGATCCGCGATGCGCTCAAGGGTGCCGACGGGCTCTACCTCGCCACCGACCCGGATCGCGAGGGCGAGGCGATCTCGTGGCATGTCCTGGCCGAGCTCGAGCAACGTGGCGCGCTGAAGGGGATAGACGTCAAGCGTATCGTGTTTAGCGAAATCACCAAGAGCGCGGTACTCGACGCCATCGCGAACCCGCGCGACCTCGACGAGAACCTAATCGACGCCTACCGCGCGCGCCGCGCGCTCGACTATCTCGTAGGCTTTACCCTCTCGCCCGTGCTCTGGCGCAAGCTGCCGGGCTCGCGCTCGGCGGGACGGGTCCAGTCGGTGGCGCTGCGCCTGATTTGCGAACGCGAGATCGAGATCGAGGCGTTCGATCCGCGCGAGTACTGGACCGTCGAGGCTGCCCTGCACACCGCCGCGGGCAAGCCGCTCAAGACCCGCCTTACCCATCTCTACGGCAAAAAGCTGGGCAAGTTCGACCTCGCCGACGAAGCCGCCGCCGCGCATGCGGTCGCTGCCATCAAGGGCCAGCACTTCGCCGTCGCCGAGATGGAGACCAAGGAGATCGGGCGCAACCCGGCGCCGCCGTTCACGACCTCGACCCTGCAGCAGGAGGCCTCGCGCAAGCTCGGTTTTTCCGCCAAGCAGACCATGCAGGTCGCGCAACGGCTCTACGAGGGCATCGATTTGGGCGGCGAGACCGTCGGGCTGATCACCTATATGCGGACCGACGGCGTGCAGATGGCCTCGATCGCCATTGATAGCGCGCGCGATCATATCGCCGCGCGTTATGGCGCGCCGTACGTGCCCGAGAAGCCGCGCATCTACAAAACCAAGGCGAAGAATGCCCAGGAAGCCCACGAGGCGATCCGCCCGACCGACCCCGCGCGCAGGCCCGACGAGCTGTCATCCCGGCTCGACCGCGACCAGCTCCGCCTCTACGAGCTGATCTGGAAACGCACCCTGGCGAGCCAGATGGCGGGCGCCCGGCTCCAGCGCGCCGCCATCGACGTCGACGGCGCCGACGGTCGCGCCCGACTGCGCGCCACCGGCCAGGTCGTCGTCTTCGACGGCTTCCTGCGGCTCTATCAGGAGGGCCGCGACGAAGCCGATCAGCCCGACGAGAAAGAGGGCACCCTGCCCAAGATCGCGAAGGGCGAGGCGCTCGACGTCGTCTCGGTCGAGCCCGCCCAGCACTTCACCGAGCCGCCGCCGCGCTTTACCGAGGCGAGCCTGGTCAAGAACCTCGAAGAGCTTGGCATCGGCCGGCCCTCGACCTACGCCTCGATCATCTCGGTGCTCCAGGATCGCGACTATGTGATCCTCGAAAACAAGCACTTCGTGCCTGAAGACCGGGGCCGGCTGGTAACCGCCTTCCTGGTCAGCTACTTCCACCGCTATGTCGAATACGACTTCACCGCCCAGCTCGAGGGCCGGCTTGACGACGTCTCCGCGGGCCGCGTCGACTGGACCGCGGTACTCGACGATTTCTGGACCTCCTTCGCAGCCGCCGTCGCCGAAACCGACGAGTTGCGCGTCAAGGATGCGCTCGACGCGGTCGAGAAGATCCTCGCCCCCCACATCTTCCCGGCCCGCGCCGATGGGGCGGACCCGCGCGTCTGCCCGGCCTGCGCCGAGGGCCAGGCCAACCTCAAGCTGGGCAAGTTCGGCGCCTTCGTCGGCTGCTCGAACTACCCTGAGTGCAAATACACCCGCCCGCTGACCGAGGGCGCCGACGGCCCGGTCGATACGGGCCCGCGCGAGCTCGGCGCCGACCCCGAGACCGACGAGGCGATCAGCCTGCGCAAGGGCCCCTACGGCCATTACGTCCAGCGCGGCGAAGCGGTCGAGAAGAAAGATAAGCCCAAGCGCACCTCGCTGCCCAAGGGCCTGGCGCCCGACGACGTCGATCTCGACATCGCACTGGGCCTTCTCGCACTGCCCCGCGATGTCGGCCCGCACCCCGAGACCGCCAAGATGATCAAGGCCGGGATCGGCCGCTTCGGCCCCTACCTCCTTTACGACGGCGGCTACCGCTCGCTGGCGGCCGGCGACGACGTCCTCAGCGTCGGGCTCAACCGCGCCGTGGCGCTGCTCGCCGAGCCCAAAGGCCGCCGCGCCGGTGCGGCGGTGCTGCGCGAACTTGGTGCCCATCCCCGCGACCAACAGCCGGTCACGCTTCGCAAGGGCCGCTACGGCCCCTACGTCCACCACAAGGGGATGAACGCAAGCCTCGGGCGCGATCAGTCGGAGGAGAGTGTCACCCTCGAAGAGGCGGTCGTCCTGATCGATACCAAGGGCAAGAAGCCGGGCGGGCGCAAGGGTTCCAAAACCGCCAAGACGACCAAGACGCCCCGCGCTAAGCGCGCGAAGAAGAAGGCCGCCCCCGCCGGCGAGCCGCCGAGCGAGGCTTGAGGCCCAATCCCGTGATCATCGATCACGCGAACAACCTCCGCCGGCATCGATCCACCCCTTGAGTTCCAACGCCCCCTTTCCCGACCGCGAGGCGGTCCTCCGCTTCATTACTGAGAGCGAGACCCACCCGGGCCTGCGCGAGATCGCCCGCGCCTTCAACCTCAAGGGAGCCGGACGCGCCCGGCTCAAGAAACTGCTGAGCGAGATGGCCGACGAGGGCGTCATCGAGGCGCCGCGCCGGCGCGGCGGATCCGCGCGTCAACCCGCCACCACCGTGGTCGAAATCACCGAAATCGACATCGACGGCGAGCTGCGCGCGCGGCCCGTCAGCTGGAGGGGCGAGGGCACACCGCCGCCCATCATCATGGCCGCACCCAAGCGCGGGCCCCGGGTCGTCAACGCGGCCGCGCTCGGACCCGGCGACCGTGTGCTTGCCCGTCTCACGCGCCTCGCCGAGGGTGGCTACGAGGGCCGTGTCATGCGGGTCATCGAAGCCGGACCCGACCGGATTATCGGCGTCTTCCGGGCGACTGCGGATGGCGGCCGCATCCATCCCACCGACCGCCGCGCGAAGCGCGATTTCATGGTTGCGCGCAACGCCGGCGCCGGTGCCGAGGACGGCGAGGTCGTGCTCGGCGAAGCCAGCGGCGCGCTCCGCCTCGGCCTGCCCGAAGCCCGCGTCGTCGAACGCCTGGGCGCCCTCGACGCGCCCCGCGCCATCAGCCTGATCGCGATCCACAGCCACGCCATCCCGGTCGACTTCCCCAACGATGCGCTCGACCAGGCGGCCCACGCTAAACCGGCAGCACTCGGCGCGCGCGAGGATCTGCGCACCCTTCCCCTGGTCACCATCGACGGCGCCGATGCGCGCGACTTCGACGATGCGGTCTGGGCCGCGCCCGACGAGAATGCGGAAAATCCGGGCGGCTTTCGCGTCATCGTCGCCATTGCCGACGTCGCCCATTACGTGCGCGCAAACGACGCACTCGACCGCAACGCCCGCGAGCGCGGCAATTCGGTTTATTTTCCCGACCGGGTCGTGCCCATGCTGCCCGAGGCGCTGTCCAACAATCTCTGTTCGCTCCGTCCCGACGAAGACCGCGCCTGCCTTGCCTGCGACATGCGGATCGGCGCCGACGGCGCCCTGCGCGCGCATCGTTTCACGCGCGCCCTGATGCGCTCGGCCGCGCGGCTCACCTACGACGAGGCGCAGGCCACCGCCGACGGCTCCGATGCGCTAGACCGGGAGTTACGCGAGGGCGTCATCGCCCCACTTTACCGCGCCTACCGGGCGCTCGCCAAAGCACGCCGCACGCGCGGTACGCTGGAACTCGACCTGCCCGATCTCCGCGTCGTGCTCGACGACGAGGGCGCGGTCGAGGCGGTCCGCCCCACGGCCCGTTACGATAGCCACCGGCTGATCGAGGAATGCATGATCACCGCCAACGTGGCGGCCGCCGAAACCCTGCAACTGCGCAAGTTTCCCTGCATGTACCGGGTCCACGAGCATCCCGACGTGGCCAAGATCGAAGCCTTGCGCGAATTTCTCGCCACCCTCGAGCTCAGCCTGCCGCGCGGCGGGACCTTACGGTCCGGCCATTTCAACAGTCTGCTCGACAAAGTGCGCGGCACGCCCCACGAACATCTGGTCAACCTCGTGGTCCTGCGCAGCCAGGCCCAGGCCTGCTACGCGCCCGACAACCTCGGCCATTTCGGCCTGGCGCTCGCGCGCTACAGCCACTTCACCTCGCCGATCCGGCGCTACGCCGACCTGCTCGTCCACCGCGCCCTGATCGGGGCGCTCGGCCTCGGCGAGGGCGGTCTCGCGAAGGATGACGGCGGCGACTTCGCCGCTATCGGCGAAGCGATCTCGGACACCGAGCGGCGCGCCCAGCGCGCCGAGCGCGACGCGAAGGAGCGCTACCTCACCGCCTGGATGGCCGAGCGGGTCGGCGCCGAGTTCACCGCCCGCATAGTCGGCGTCACCCGCTTCGGCCTGTTCGTCGCACTCGAGGAAACCGGCGCCGAAGGGTTGATCCCGATCCGCACCCTGGGCCGGGAATACTTCACCCACGACATGGCCCATCACGCCCTGGTCGGACGCAGCGCGCGCTACCAGCTGGGCGAAGACTTACGCGTCCGCCTCTCCGAAGCAGATACCATCACCGGCGGCCTCGTCTTCGAACTCGCCGACGCCCCCGGCGCCGGAGCCCTTCGCGGTACCCGCGGGAAACCACGCGGCGGTGGTCGCGCGCGCAAGGGCAAGCGGTCCAAGCAGCGCTAGAGGCCCCGCGGGCCGCGGACGCGGCCGATATTGATACAGGAGCGGCCCGCAGGGCCGGGGTTGGCCTAGGGCGGCCGGCCCCAAAAAAAGACTGGCGGCGCGCCCGCACCAGCTAGCGCGGGGACAGAGCGCATCGAATTCATAAATTTTTGGACCGTTAGGTCCGCTGCCGTGAGCGACAAAAACGGACGCTAGCCCGCGAATCCGATCCTCGCCACCACCGGAAAATGGTCCGACGCGAGCCGCGTCGTCGACGGCTCGAACACGCCGCCTTCGCCGATCACCAGCTCGGCCGAGGCATAGACCCGGTCGAAGCGCAGCAGCGGGCGACGGCTCGGATAGCTCCGCGGGCTCAGGCAATGGGGCAGGACCGCGCGCAGCTCGCGTATCCCCGCACTCTTCGCCCGCCAGTCGTTGAAATCGCCCAGCAGCACAAGCGGCCCCTTGGGTCGCGGTTGGATCGCATCGAGCAGCCGGCCTGCCTGGATGCACCGCTCCCACGGGTCGAGCCCGAGATGGACGTTGATGACGCGCACCATCCGCCCGGCGATCTCCACGTCGGCGTCGATCGCGCCGCGCAGCGCGCACAGGCGCACCGAGAGGTCCAAGGGGCGCACCGCCCCGACCGAAACCCGGGCCGGCAGAGCGTTGCCGAAATGCGCCCGCGCGTGGCTCCGGGTCAGCCCGGCATGGGCCTCGTAGCCGGTCTGCTCGCGCAGGAAATCGAACTGGTCGAGCCCCGCCCGGCCACGGTAATGCCAGCCGACTTCCTGCAGCGCGACGATGTCGGCGTCGAACGCCGCCACGGTCCGGGCGATACGCAGGGGATCTAAACGCCTGTCGTTGCCGATGGCGTAGTGGATATTGAAGCTGGCGACCGTCAAACCTGGCTCGGCACGCGGCATTGCGGAGGCGTTAGTATCGGATCTTTCCGTTGCTCGACAACAGCACCGCGACCGGGCGCGTACGCTCGAAATGGGCGAGCACGATCATCGCAATCACCGTGATGGGCACGCAGAGGAACATGCCGACCACCCCCCACAAACTGCCCCAGACCGCCAGCGAGACGATGATGACAAATGGGCTGAGATTAAGCGACTGTCCCATCAGGCGTGGCTCGAGCAGGTTGCCGACCACGACCTGGACCACCGCCAGCGCCGGGGTCACGATCAGGAACGGCACCACGGATTCGAACTGCACCAGGGCGAGCAGCGCCGGAAACACGATACCAAGCAGCGACCCGATGGTCGGAATGTAATTGAGCAGGAAGATGACGATGGCCCAGAACTCGGCGTAATCGACGCCGACCATCAGCAGGATCACGTAGCTGATCCCCGCCGTAAACAGGCTCATCAGGGTCTTGATCCAGACGTAGGTCTGGATGTCCCGGGTGATCTGCGAGAGCAGGCGGCGCATGCTTTCAAGCTGCTTGGCGTCGGGGAAGATCGCCGCCATCTTGGCAGGGAAGCTGCGCTGCTCGACCATCAGGAACAGCACGTAGATCAGGATAATGCCCGCGTTGCCGGCCGCGTTGGTGATCATGCCCGCGATCTCGGCGACAACGCTGCGAAAATCTATTCTATCAACGAGCTGGGTCACCGTCGGCGCATCGCCAAAGCCCAGCGCGCGCGAGACTTTGCCAATCAACCGCTCGAGATTTGCCTCGTACAGCGGTGCCGCGTTGATCACCTCGCCGAAATTGCCGCTCACCATCTCGACCACGAAAGCCACAGCGGCGAGGAAGCAGAGCACCGAGGCGGTCAGGCAGACCGAATAGGGCAACGCCCGGCCGCCCAGCGTGAGCTTGCCGAACATCCGCGCCGAGGCGTTGAGCAGATACCAGATCATGATCGCCAGCGCGACCGGGATCAGGATGTCCTGCCCCACCACCAAAAAATAGATGGTGAGCGCGACGAGGCCGGCGGAAACGCCGAAGACGAATAGCTTTGCGGACATGGAAACGAAGGCACCGGTAAAAAATTGAGCCTATGCCATTGTCGGCTCCCAGCCCCCTACCGGTCAATGGCCGAGGGCGCACCCACGCAGTCGCGCTTTCGACTCCGATTAGGGCCCGCTTTCGGCCAGCCTCCGTCAAACGTCCGCGCCGCCGGCAGTTGAAAGGTTTGCGCGCCCCGATGAGTTATTTCCTCGATACCGTCTGGCCCGACCTTAGTGCTCGCGCTTCACATCGCCGTCGGGCTGGGGCTCTCCGTCGTCATCCTGCTGCGCCGCCACGAAATCCGCGACGCCGTCGCCTGGCTGGGTCTGATCTGGCTCTCGCCTTTCATCGGTGGCGTTATCTACCTGCTGTTCGGAATCAACCGGATCGCGCGCCGCGCGTGGCCTTGCCGTCAAACTGCGCGATTCACTCGCGTGGCTGTTGACGCCTTGTCTCTAGCTGCGCGTCGAGATTGACCGGAACCGTTCACGCCTGATGCGCGGCCTTGGTATCGGTCAAGCCAAGGCCCGTAATGGCCACGGCAAGGTCGTCGCTAAGATGAGTGTCTTTTCGAACGAACGCGGTACGCGACGCCAGGCCTGCAAATTTGGGGTGATCGCGCTCGAAGCTCGTTACCAGGGCCACTGGGATCTCGCGCGTCTTCCCAATCACAGCCAGCATCCGCGTCACATCGGCCCCGTTCAGCTCGTCGAGCAGGCCCGAGACGACGATCAGGTCCGGGCGGGTGCGCACGGCGAACTCGGTCGCCTCGAACGAGGAGCGGACCTTAATCACGCGGTAGCCGCAGGCGCGAAGCTCCGCCTCGATATGCCGGCTGACCGCGTTGGTCGGCATGACCATGAGAACCTCGACCAGAATCGGCTGACCAGCCTCAAAGTCGGCGCTGGTGCGCACCGGAAGATTGCGGACAAGCTTTGATCCCCAATCGTCCGAATCGTCGTAACCTCCGGCGAGAATGTCGTGCATCACGTCAAAGAAATGGTGAACCGGGGCGATATCGTCGTCGATCCGGCCGTCGAGGTCCGACAGGTAGTCTTCTAGACAATGCGAAACGACGGTGATCATCGGAAACCCATAGGTTCCGCCCACACCCTTCAGATTGTGCGCATCCTGCCGAATCTTTTGCAGCGCGCCCGCGCCCGCCTCGGTGCCCTCGCTCAACGCGCCCAGAAGCGCTGCCATGCGCGTCAGTCGGTCCTTGGCTTCAGTGATTAATTCGCCCTGTAGCGCCAGGACCACGTCGTCCAGTTCTGGCCCGTTGCTCTTCGCCATCGTCGCCGGCACTCCGATCTTGAG
>Ga0302135_10001667_pt1 | contig 13333 bp, 12 predicted proteins | sample CBN3_surface_MG_FD_203119 | JGI IMG/M metagenome (GOLD analysis project Ga0302135, IMG submission 203119) | Marine microbial communities from Western Arctic Ocean, Canada - CBN3_32.1 | ecosystem: Environmental > Aquatic > Marine > Oceanic | place: Canada: Western Arctic Ocean | collected...
ATGCCAGTCATTTCCTCGCCAGCGATATGACCTCTAAGTCTTTCCCCACCCTCTTCTATCTCAAAGACCGTTGCGCCGTGCCTATTCTTAGATTTGACCACACCTACCCGCGCACCCTCGGCGGCGCGGGGGGTGGGGGTGGGGGTGGCATCTCCAACCATTGACGGAGGAAGATACGCCGCACCATCATTCCACCTCTGAAGCTCATCTCCACCGAGTTCAGTTACGCGAAGCGACCCATCCGCGCCTTCTTCAACAAGACCCATCTCCTTCCAAGCACGCACGCGGCGTGGGTCGAGTGAACTAGGATCTACACCCTCTTGGATCTTCCATAAGGCGAGCGCATCCTCCGGGTCAGGCATGTGTGGAGCACCCCGAGCCTCGCTGTAAACGGGAAGGCTTGGATCGGCACCAGGAGGGAGGTCGCCTTCCCCTACGGCGGCGGCGCGGGGCTCGACCCTCGGAGCCTCCGGGCCCATCGCTTCCGCTTGCTTGCGGTGAAGAGCCTCAACTGCTTCACGGTTCGTCGCCGTGTCTAGGTCAATCCCGAGCTCGTCCAGTTCAGCGCGGAGTTCGTCACGAGCAATGCCACGCGACAAAATGATGTCCGTTTCCTCTTCTGTGCGGCGAGGTGACCCGTTGACCTCGTCAGAAATGCCTTCGTAAATGTCGCTATTGTCCACCGGGCGCCCATACTCGTCCTTTGGACCCCGAGCCAACGGACTGTCAGTCCAGTCGAATTCGTCCACATCCCCCTTCGGCGGCGGCGTTTCAGCCTTCTTCCCCAAAGAAAACTTCGCTCGCTTCCGAGGATCTCGGAATAGGCCAGGATGAGTCTTCGGAGTGATGTCCATCGCCTCCAGTTCAGACGCAAGCTGAGTCTTGACCCAGCCACCCTCTGGCGTCTGACGCACCGTTGCAACACCACCCTGCGCTCTCATCTCCGAAATAATCGGATGCTTCTTCATTCCATTCAGTTCAGGGGTATCTTTGAAGCGGATCTCATCCAGCGTCTTGCCGAGTTCCTTCTCCCACTGATCAATCTCCTTGACAAGATCCTCCACTGTTGCAGACGATTCGCGCGCCATCAGCTTCGGAAGCATCCGCTCCTGCAACTTGGAGTTGTACCATTGATCAGCCTCCCCCTGAGCGACTCCAAACTTGTCCATGATCGCCTGAATCGTGCGCGATCGACCCTCACGACGAGCGGCCCTGGGGTCGCGATTTTTCGCCGCATCCAAACGCGCTGCCAACTGATCAAGCGGCGTGCCCTCGGCCTCCGGGGCAGCGGCTTCATCGGGTGCAGCACCTGGTTCAGGCTCTGCATCGTCCGCAGCACCTGGCTTAGACTCTGCATCGTCCGCAGCGCGCTCTGACTCTAACTTGTCGAGCTCCTCGTGAACCTTTTCATCCCTCGCAGTCGCCTTCGCCTTCGGATCGTAATCGTCGCCGAGTTTATTCAGAAGAGCCCTTGTATGGAGCCATCTTGAGGTACCCCGGCCGCCGACAACGGCACCCTTCAGCGCGAGAAAAAGACCTTCCACAGCCGTTCCGATGCCAAAGCCCTCGACTGATCGCATGAAACGCCTCTTGATGCGCGAATCGTCAGGATCTTGGCTGAAGCTGAACTCCTCAATCAAATCCGAAACCGGACCCTTGAGCTCAGGGTGCGTCTCCACCAGGGCCACCACCGCATCACCGATGAATGGATCTGTAGCGGGGAAAGCCACACCGTCTGCAACAGCCCCGCGAACCGCAGCAGATCCCCACCGGCCAGACTTGATCTCTCTTTTCCCGATCTGAGTGACAACGCCGCTCAGATTCTTCATGGCTTGCGATTTGTTTCCTGTCAGGAACAGACCCAAGAACTGAGCCACTCCACCAGCGATGCCGCCGACAAGTGTCTCTGGATGGTCCGGTAGGAATTCCTCTCCAAACGTGGGAACACCGCCGACACCGTCTTTATCGCCGAAGTACTCTTCACCGGAAAGCACGCGAACCCGTGGCTTCACTACGTTGGCGGCTGTATCGGGATCACGATCGAACACCAAACCACTGCCAATACCAGGCACAACTTGGTCAGCCTCATAAGCAAGATCCCGAGCTGTGCCAAATATCCCTTGAAAACCCGCGACCCCGCGACCCAACACCTTCTGAGCTTCGGACAGGAACCCTGGGTCACGATGAATCATTTCCGCTTCTTGTTCAGAAATCGGACGACGTGATTCCCGCTTTGCGGCCTCGAGATCCCCAACATGGTCATATGCCCGAGCATCAACAAGTTGGCGGTAACGGTTCATCCCAGCCGCCTGCTTGCCGCGGAAAGGTGTGGCCGGCAGAGAAGGCGGCGCTTGCACGCCAGGCTGCTCCCCCCCTACCGGCCCCGGAACCGCCCCACGAGCATGAGGTACAGTTGCCGGTTGAGCGTCAGGATTACTTCCCTGCATGATCCGATCTAGGACGTTGGGCGCATACGGCGGGGTCATATATCGGTATCCGGCCCCAGCCACGACGGAAACGGCGACAACGCTCCAGGCTCTACTACTTCGCCTACCCTAGTATTAGCCTTTTTGTTTTCTGTCTGTGGGTGTCGCGACCCCACCCAATCCTTGACCACAATCATTAATTGCTTCTTGATCGCAGCAAATTCTGCCTTCTTCTTAGGATCGAACCGCGCTGACACGTTCCCCTTAAGTATCGCGTCGATCATCGGCTGCACGGCGGCGATTGTAAGTGCGTCTGTATTCCCCTTACCGCCAGATACCCCGAACCCGGTATCAGCCAGAATGGCTTCCATGCCCTTAGCGGTGTCATAAAGATCCTGGTCTTTGGCATCGAGCCTGTAAATTCCAGCTGCACCAATCCCAGCCTGAATTTGAACCATCGGGCCCTCCGGCTCATCGTATTGGCCGGTGGCTCTGTTGTAACGACTCAACCGATACTGTGTCGCTATCGCGCCATCTGTCTGGTTGCCACCACTATCGTAAAAAACCTTTCGATCAGACCCTGCGGGCACCGCAGACCCCGGACCTTCGTAGCCACCCTCAACCGGACTCCAGGCAAGCCGACCTTCGGGGTCAACGCCGCGAACCTGTTGCTGTACGTTAAGTCGGCCCGTTCCGTCATCCATATTTCCCACAGTCTGCATCCTTTCCGCCCCGATCGTCTTCATCACCCCGCTTTCAGGACTGCCCATCCTCGCGCGCATTGAATCCAGCGCAGCTTGCTCGTTGATATACCCAGGGTAATCAGTGCGACCAGCCTTGCCTTCATATGCTCGCTGCAACCTCGCATTCATAATCGCCTCAGAGGCGCTGTGAGCGAAGTTCCAATTTTGTATATCATCGAATTCCTTTAACGGCTTTCCTTGGAACTTCCCAGCGACAAGCGAGAGATAGCCAAGTGTTTTCTGGAACCCTGTTGCCTTCTTCTCATTTGGAATCACAACATCGCCAGACTGACTACCGAAATCATCCGCATAAGGCGTCCACTCACCGCCCTTGCTCGTAGGGCGTCGATGTGCCCCAACAAGATCGGGACGGGCGGGTTCAACGTGGACTTTCTCGCCAGGGGTCGCGTCAAACGATATCCGCTGACTATCTGGACCGGCGGCTGGGTTGCCTGGAACCACAACGCCCTCATGGGGCGTGCCGTGCTCAAAGGCACCGATGTACTGCGTGATCGGCGAGCCCTCGCCAAATCGTTGCGCCACGAGATTCCGAACCCCGCCTTGTCGGTTGATCTGGCGCGAAGAGGCAGTCGGCACCGAGGCCGGCCGCATGTACTCACTTGGGTCCATCGCCTGGTTGACGTTGCCGTACTTCCGCTGCGGATCGCTACCCGCCTCCACTAAATTCTGGGCGTGCCCAACTGTTGTTGGGTTGACACCCGCCGCCTCTAGGCCCTTACCCACAATCGCACCGCCACCAATCGGCATCCCCGTCTTCTCAGTGATGAAGTCCTGCACCCCACCGGCACCCACCGGCATTCCGAGCTTCTCGGTCATCATCCCCTGCAAGCCTTCGGCACCTCCCATGGCGGCACCTCCGATCTCGCCCATTACACCACCACCAACCTCACTCAATCCGCCCAATCCGCCGCCAAGGTAGGTTTTGATGGCGGTCCTAATGGCCTTCTTGACAATTCCGCCCTTGTTTTTCGCCTGACTCATCCCACGCTGCGAAAGATTGCTGGGTCCGGTCATGCCATAATTGCCGTACTGCATTCCTACCCCCAGACCCCCGAGAAGTTCATAGATTTACTGCTGCCCTGGCTCGACTGGACCGGCTGTCCGATGAAGCCCGAGTATTCAGCCAGCTTCTGCGCCGGAGCAAACTGCTGGAAGTTGAAACGCTCGACTATGTCATCCAAGAATCGCTGCGACTGCGCCTGACGCTCTTGCCCAATTCCACGCATCATCGAAGAATCTGCGTAGTCCGACTGCGCCAGCGCAGGAGCCATCTGACTTGCCTGCATCATCCGGCCACGCTCTGCACCGTATGCACCGCCGTAAAGATTCGATGCCATGTCACCAAGACCTGTTGCAAGTTGACCCTGAGCACGTCCAATCGCTCCGGTCTGCGCGTTCTGGCCTGCATCCTGTTGTGTCCGACCCATCGCAAAGCGACTGTTCAATGTCGGCATCACCGACTGATTGAAGTTCCGCGTCATTCCCCTTGCACCCGCGTCGTACATCCCTGACAACCACGGATTCGATTCGGGTGATAGATACTCACCACCCACTGTCCGCTGAAACTCTTGCTTCGCCGTGGCGAGCTCCGGTGACCCGGCCATCGCACGCTGCTGCGCCATGCCCTGGCCGTACTGGCTGGCCTCATCAAAACCCGCGACACGATCGGGCCCGTACTGATACGGACCTTGCCCGTACAGAGCCTGTCCCTTGTTGTAAATATCCTTCAGAAATGCCTGCTGACCCGCCCAAGGTCCGCTCTGTTGCCTTGACGTGCTTGTTCCACCCGATGCCATTATCCGATCTCCTTCGCAAACCAAGTCTCAATTTCAACATATTCGGGATACACCCGGCCCCAGCCACGGCGTCCGACAATCTCGATCAACGAACAGCCCTGGTCACTCGCCCATTGCTCGATTGTATCAATCGCTTCTCGCCAACGATTGAGTTCTAAACCACCCAAGAGCATGATTCGTGCAGACTTCAACCCGCTCACATAATCCACGATTTCAGTTGCCGCCGCTGACAAGATCCCATCCTCTTCTGGGTCGTATGCAATCCAAATCTGCATCAACCCCTTATCTGCACATTCACGAAGAGAATCCAAATCGATCTTCTTCGTCCTGTTTGTCGCCTTCTCTAAAAATGATGCCGCCATCGGCCAGATGCGCTCGATCCCATCCTGTGGAATTAGCACGCACTCAACTGACGATGACCAATGAAAACTGCTCTCCACCAACTGCTGCTCCATGTGTGACTACAACCTTACCCGTACTCGTTGTCGCAAAAACATCTGTTGTTCTCGCGAGTGATGCGGCTGAACTGTTCTGAGGAAAAAGCAACGCCGACCCGCCAGCCCTGGCTGGGGTAAAGCGCACCGTCGAACCCGTTGCCCCCTCCTCCAATGTCACCACAAAGGTGTTGTTCGTCTGCCCGTTCAAAATCCCATTCACCGCCTGGGCGATCTTCCGGCTGTGCTCTGAACCCTCATGCCAGAACTCAGGAGGAGATTCTGTCCGCGCGTTGGCCTTGTAGCTCATCGCGCGGCACTCCTCTGAAACTGGATGTCCATCCCTACAGCATTGGTAAACCCACCGTCCAGGTTCACCCGGAACGCATGGAATCGGCCATCACTCCGTAGGGAGCAGTTGCCGTTTGGATCGACCGTTCTCACCGGCCCGAAACTTGCCCCAGCCACCGACTTCGATGTCCCCGAAACCTGCACCGTGGGATCTACCGACTCGACAATCGGGCGCGCGGAGGAAACCAGGGAGCGATACCCAGGCGTCATCTCGCGACGGCCTGTCTCCAAGGTTGCGTCAAGCGCAATCCCTGAGAAGTCAGACAACCGATGCGACGTGTCATACGCACCCAGCTTACGCGCTCCGTACCCAGCAATTCTCGCGTCAAAACTCGACAGGCCCGCCGTGTCCACCGCATCGGGATCAGCCACTGTACCCGCCGAATCCAACGTCACACCAGCCGGGGCGACCTCGGCCAAAAACTCAACCGTCAGCTCACCGTGGCTCCAACGGTTCAAACCCCAGTCGTAAATCAGTAGCTTGTTGGGTGTACCGTCTGTGTTCCCAGACCCCGGATACGAGACCCAGATCCGCTGGCTGTCTGGATCGGCCACTGCGGAGACCCGGTCGAGATACGCCGTATCCACATCTGCCAAAAACGTCCTGTCCACTCGATCCCGACCGATGGGTTGGGAGGAGGAATAATCAAAAAGGTGAAAGCCTTCTTCTGCTAGATAGAAGATTTGGCGACCAAATGGCACGGCCAGGCCGGGGATCAACAGACCTCGCAACGGGTCCACCTTGTTCAGCTGGAATACCACGTCGCCGCCGCGATAGTCCGCGCGCCAGATCGACCGCTCCTGAAAAATGGCGCCAACCTCGGAACCCGCAACCACGGCCTGGACTGCGCCGCCGGCTCCCTCGAGGACTTGCCGATCACTCTGTACTGCCACCGCTGCATCACTGCCCAGCGTGGGAAAGTTGAAGGGGTCCGCAATGGCAGACCAGTGAATCGCGTTTTCTGCGAGACCGTTCACCGAGTCAAACGTGTTGCCCAGGAAGAGGAACGAACCCACCACTCCGATATGCGCCGCACGCGGCGCAGTGCTCGTGGTGTTCCCCAACTGCGCGAACTCAGTGCTCGTGCCCAGCGTGTAATACTGCGAATCATCATTCGGATTCACCGCAATCACGATGTCGCCAAACGTCGCAAACTCCCACCGAGTGTCCTCGACCGCGTTGTAGACTCCGCCTGTTGTTCGCGAGGCGTCAAAGGTCGAGTCGAAAAGCCGGTACAGCTTTGTGTCGGTGCCGACAAAGTTGTACGGGTTACCCGCCCGATCCACTACAGCGGTTGCACCGCGAGCTCGCGATGAAAGCGCACTGAATGCACTGAGGTTCGACAGACCACTGATCCCGCTGTAACCCGCAGAATCAGTCACCGTGTTCTTGGCCATCGTCAAACCAGGGTTTGCGATAGAAGGAAGGTCCGGCAGGTATTCGCCAAAGCCAACACGCTGCATTTGAACAGGCATCAGCGAACCTCGATATCAGGCTGCATCCTTAAAGGACCGTGACCCGTGCGACCACGCCACTCCTGCTTGCGTGCAGATTCCTTCGCGCGCTCAAACAGCTGGCCCCAAACAAGCGTCCGCTCATCCGCACCCAGGTAAGGCGCCGAGTGCATCAGCGACCCGTACAACAGTGCATCCGGGTATTCCTTCAAGAGAAGGTTTGTCGGATTCGTTGAACTCAGGTGCTGGGTGCCCGATTTGTAGAAAATCGTGTAGCCCTGGTTTCCTGGCTTCGGCCCCATGTACAGCCGGTTGTTATGGAACGCCCCTACGCGAGGAGATGCACTGTCGCCGGATTGGGTCTCCGATGACTTCTGCAACCTCGCAACAACATCAAACGAAGACACCGTAACCGGCGGAAGATCGTCCGAATCCCAACGGAGGAAGAAACCCTCCGCGTAATCGGTGGGGAGGTCAATGTATTCCTGACCTGCAATGGCTGTACCCGTTGCGGTGGAATCATTAAGTCGCAGTGGAATATCACGCTGGAGCTCACACTCTGCCAGCCAAATGAAATCTGGAATTTGAGCCGTCAGGTCATCCCGAGCCAGCCAATCACCGATCCCCGTCACGAGGTTGTCGTAATCTATGAACGCCGACACTGATTAACCCCTGCTAGTTGAAGCCCGGAAATACTCCCGCTGTGGTTTCTTTGAAATTCGACCCGGTGCCGTCCGAAACTTCACATAGGCAGGGTCATCGAGCCTTGCTGCAATCTTTGGCCAATCGTTCTGGTCATAGATGTTTATACCTTCTTGCATCATCTTGTGAACTTCGATCAACGGGATCTCTGCAACCTTACGCATGTCGCGGCTGTCCGTGTAGCCATCGTGACCTGAATTGTACTCGATCGCATTTGCATCAAGAACCGGCGAAACATCCTGCAACGTCTCGATCCCGATCGTTCCAGACGATGCGTCCTCGTGGAAGACGGTCACAGGAGCACCCTTGGCGATTTGATTCAAAACGCCGCGATTCGGTTTGCGACCGTAAGATCCTCGGCCTCGGATCAAATCAGCCACCAGGCATTACACCGGCAAGGGGAGTGATCGTTATTACGCTGGCCGTCGATGAAATGGCGGTGTATGCCGAGTTGCCGGCAACATTCACCACAATTGGGGCCTGGTAACCCACGCCAATCGTATTCGACGTTGTTGCCGCCGATACCGTTCCAGTGCCGAATCTGATCCCTGCACTCCCCAGAGATCCGCTTGAAAACCCAACATATACCCACTTCGGGCGATCGCCGTTGCTAAGTGTGGGGATCGCCGTAGACGCAGAACTCGTATCCGACACCAAAACTGTTCCTACCGGGGCACCACCTGGTTGAATTACCATGTCGGACTCCTTATCGGCGAATGATCAGAGTGCAGTCAGCGATTCCGGTGGTAGCACCCGCGTTGGGCGTAAGCGCCACCGCATCATGGTCCGCGACGTACAAAGAAGCTCCCGGTCGAGCAAGCCCGCCCGTATCGACCGCTGTGATTGCGAAGTCAGCGTCGACTCCAGAGTCCGCACCGTTCACCAGAATGTCCGCAGTTACCACAGCATCGATTGCCTCGGTGGTGTTATACGAAACACCGACAATCTGACCACCATCCGGGCACGCGACAATGGTGGACGAACCAGCACCAGAACCCAAGTCCAGGTTCCCGATCGGAATAAAATAGTCATTCAGAGTTCGCATGTCTTTCCTCCGCGTTCCGCCGATGCCTCGGTTTCACGGTTGTGGGCCGAGAGAGGGGAACCGCAACTTCTCAGAAGCGGCACCCAATCTCACCCCCAAGTTTCTACGAAGTGGTCAGGTCTGAAACCACGCCGTTGCCGGACTGGTTCTTTCCGCAAAGCGTCCACTCGCAAAGCAGCTGGCGCTGCTCCGAGTCACCCGTCTTGCTCAGTGCGTGCTGCCGGAAGTCCCGCAGATACGCCACCGACCAAAGATCAGGAGTGAAAGCAAACACATCGCTCTCTCGCTGGAAACGATTCGGAACAATCTTGTGCTCACCGAAGTCGCTGACCCAGATGCTGATCGAACTCACCAACCGCTGATCCTCACCAACGTCAGTGCGGGTCGAGTTGCCAGTGAATGAAGAGATCACCGTCTTGTTGAAGGGACCGCACATGATCACCGATGGATTTCCACCATTCGCCCAGGCACCCTGGATCACGGACTTCAAGTCCGATTCCAGAAGAGGCCGCGCTGCTGGCGTTCCCGCCGTTGCGGTGAAAACAGTTCCGTTCCAACCCGTCGAGGTCGATCCGCTGCGGTTTTCGTGCGTGCCGAGAAGCGCGCCGCCATTTGCCAGCGTGCTGTCGAAGAACGCAGACACCGAAGCCGACTCACCGGCACCTGTGTCATTCGTGCGTGCCACCGCGGTGTTGTTCATGCCAACGCAAGAATGCTCGAGGTCTCTCTTGAGCTCCTTGCTTCGCTTCGCGAGTTGATACGAAAGCTCAGAATCGCGGCCTGCCTTGTCCGCAGACTCGATGGTTCCCGTAACGGAAACCGTCTTGCCGCTGATCTGGCAGTGATTAGAAACTCGCTTCGTCGCAGTTGCCGACAAAGCCGTCGCGTTGTCACCTTCGACAAGCGCATTCGGCGCGGCGGCGGCGAGTTGATCGAGTTGCCATTCACTCTTGATGCCCGATGCCGTTGAACGACCGGCCATCGACAAAAATGGTGTTTCTGTGGAATCGATTGCGTAGATGATGTCTGAAAGATCCTCTCTCAGACCGACTGCATCGAATGTTTCAAACGTGTTGGATGGCTGGGCCATTATAGGAGACCTTTCATCAAAGCCGCCGCGTCATCTACTGACCCCGTGTCAGTCAAGCGACTGCGAAGCTGCTCACGCTGCTTCGCCTTCTCCTGATTTTCAGACAAGACTGCTCTATCGTCCCGAGCTCCACTTCGCAACGTGCGAGGCAGAAGTCTCAGGCGCTTTTTCACTCCAGGTTTCTTCGCCTGGAGCTTTTCCCATTGTGCAGCCCGCCAAACGGTCAAAATACTTCGCGCATCTTCCAGCGCGTCAATTTGTTCTTGTGGATATCCTGTGCTCGTCAGGTAGTTGGTCACTTCGGACATTGCCGTGCGACCCAACTCCGCGTCTTTCCAATCTGGCCGCAGGCGATAGAGACTTTGAACCTGTTCCTGTTGCCACGTTTGATGCTGAGTCGAGGCATCGGCGTCACGGCGCTTCATCTCAGCGTCCATCGCGTCAAGACTGCGCTGAACATCTGCACGGCGCGCGTCTCGCGTCTCGCGCTCCTTCAGGTACTGGCCTGGATCAGTCTCGCGAAGCATCTCCCAATCGAGATCCGGCTCCGCTTCAACCTGCGAGATCATCGCCGCGGTCAACTTCTGGAGATCACCTAAACGCTGATCGTGCTCGCCCTGGAGCTGTTGGCCCAGGCCCTCGTAGTGAAGGCGGGCCTCTTCATTATTCGCAGGCTGGCTTGCATATGCCTCCATGACTTCTGAAAGCGAAACCGTCCCCTCACCGTCGCGTGACGGCACTTGGAGATGGTTGAGGAACTCGTCCTCCTCCACTTCAAAAGCTCTGGCGAGATCCGAGATCGTCTCAACCTGATCAACGTCGCCATCATCTTCTGACTGCGCCTCGGCAAAGGGCTCCTCAAGGGGCTCCTCAACCGCCGGAGCGTCTTCCGACGCAGGCTCCTGAACAGGTGCCGCAGACTCCTCGGCAGACTCAGCCTCTTCGGCCGGTATTTCCGCAACGGGAGTAGGAACACGCTCGATCACACCTTCGTCCTGAAGGAATGAAGAAAAACGATCCTGAAGATCAGGGTCTACTGAAGAGATTTCTGCGCCAGCCAATCATTTCTCACCGCTCGTTTTGTTCATCACCAGACACAGCCAACAGGATTTTGCCACTCTCAACAAAACTTCGCAACTGTCGTTGCAATTGAGACAGTGCAAACAATTGACTGTGGCATTCTTCCCGCAGTTCATACTCGCTGGGACCACTGTCCTTCCAGACCTGGGTGTAGTGCGACTCGATCCCCTCAAACGCCTGTTTCAAAGCAGAATTCTGCATCAAAGCATCCGCTTCACGAGCCAGTATCAGAGTTTGATCATCCTTCGTCATTCTTCTCCAGCCTCTGACTTGTTGTTCTCAATCTCTCTTTCTTTGTCTTCTTCGTTCTGTTCCCTGACCTCAAGTGAAACCATCGCAGACTGTACCTGGGCTTGCTGCGCGCCACGCGCAATCCGCTCCTGACTCGCCAGCCGCTCCAGATCCACCTTCTCCTTCAACGCAAGATCACTGGCCCGATGAGCCACGATGTTCTTTTCCTTCATCGTCTTCAGCTGTATCTCACCAGCCCCAAGCTCCGCGTCCGACTGCGCCTTCATGGTCTCAACCTTCAACTTCTCCATGTCTGGGTTCGGCGGCGGCTCCGGCGGCTCTGCCCCATCCGGGTTTTGGAAGAAGAGCTCCGGGTTGGGATACCCCATCGCTTCAGCCATCCGGGTCGCTGCGTTGTAGATGTTCTTCGGCGTCACCAAATAGTTCATGCCACCTTGCTCAATCATCTGCGATTGAATCGTCATCAAACCACTCAACGCCTGGATCTGCTCCCCAGCCTTGCCCGCACCAAGACCAACCTCAACCTCAACGTCAAACTCAAAATCGAACGTGCTTGGATCGATCTCCATCCACTCGCCGGAAAGGTTGACCTGGCGCTGCTTCGTATCGTTCGTCGCCATGATCTCAAACATCTTGCTGAACAATTGCTTCAGCCCAGTGCTTGCAAAGATCCTCGCGATCAATTCAATCTTCTGCTGCTTCGCACCCTCAAGACTCGCAACCGCAGCGGCTGTCGTATTCGACAACATCCCCGCATCGAGATCCTGACCGTGCGCCATTACACCCGTGCGATTCGATCTCACTTGCTCCAGGTACTGCAACATCGGAAATGTGTCACGCGGCAAGTCCTGCGTGATCATCGGTTCAATCGAACCCGGAGCACGCTGACGCACAAGTCCACCAGGACGAACGGTTAGGAGGTCATCAATCTCAACCATGCCCTCGGTAATCGCCATCCGCGGATTGTTTGCCAAGTACAAGTGGTCGAGCATCTGACGCAAGATCGTGCTGCGGATCACTTGAAGATCAGTCACCAGATCCGCGAGTGACTGGCCGTAAAACTTGTGGGGCATCGGAATCGGCGTGATCGAACAGAACGGATTGTGATTGATCTGCTCGTCATCAATGATGTAAAGCGAAGAGTCACCCACTACCAGAAACTTCCGAAGCTCCGAGTAGCCGTCGCCGTCTTCATCGATACGCGCGTAACACTCCGTTGTCCAAATCTCGCGTGAAGCAATATCAGTACGCGGACCGGAGCCAGAGGGGTAATTCTCATCATCACTGCGACGAGCCGTCCTGGCGGGATCGAACTCAGGGCCGACATCATCATGGGGTAACGCCGCAAGCACGTCGGCCGGATAACCCTGGGCCACGAGCTCGCTGATCGTCACCTTCTTGCGGTGCGCTGAAAAGGCCGTGTCATCATTCAACTTCGATGCGCGACGAGCAATTAAAAACTCTTCGGGCGGAATCGCATCAACACGAATGCGCCGATCGTCCTTTAGAATCTGTACCTCGAGATCGTGAAGAACCAACTCCTGACCGTCGATCATCACCGTGCGTTCTTCCATCGACGTGGGCTCGACCCCTTCACGGTCAAGAACCATCACCACTTCCTCGTAGGTCAAACCCGTGTATCGCTCGACCATCGGAATCTGGCGGCTGTCGAAGTAAACTTTGACCACCCCGTTCTTTTCCAACAATGCCGTCTTGAACCAGTCGTAAAGAATCTGGAACCCGTCCATCTCGTGGACAAAGACATGATTGATGAACGCGGTGGCCAGTTCTGCCTTCTTCTGATCTTCAGCGCGCTTCGGCTTGAACTCCACCATCTTGGACGAACCCGTGAACATCCGCATCAGCGACGGCATCGCCCATTCCACTACCTCCAATACGTCAAGCAAAACTACCTGGCTGCGGTCGGGTTGCTCGTTG
>Ga0302135_10001670_pt1 | contig 13331 bp, 14 predicted proteins | sample CBN3_surface_MG_FD_203119 | JGI IMG/M metagenome (GOLD analysis project Ga0302135, IMG submission 203119) | Marine microbial communities from Western Arctic Ocean, Canada - CBN3_32.1 | ecosystem: Environmental > Aquatic > Marine > Oceanic | place: Canada: Western Arctic Ocean | collected...
ATTCCCCTCGGGAAGTACTGTCTTAACAAACCGTTCGTGGTTTCGTTCGACCCACGTTGCCAAGGTTGTTGTGGATCGCAGAAGTAAACGTCGATGTCGGTCGCTAGGCTGAAGCGTTTGTGATCAGCCAACTCCTTGCCACGATCCTAGGTTAACGATTTGTAGAGTTCCCGCGGTAACTTGTGAGACTACTTGATGAGCGCGTTAATCACCGTCTTGGTGTCTTTGCTGGGCACCCTGACCAACATCAGTAGGCGCGTCTGCCGTTCCACCAGGGTTGGTTTTCTCTGACATAGATTTCTCCGGCGCGTAGCCTGTTAGGCGCTCAGTCCACCGTCGATTGGAATAACAGCGCCGGTAATTTGACTCGCCGCATCGCTGGCCAGAAAAAGCGCCAGTCCCGCAACTTCTTCGGGCGTTGAAATACGCCCGTTAGGGCTCGCATCGGCGACGCTGGCCAGGAACTTTTCCGTTTCCAGATCAGTCTCTGCAGCTGCGGCGGCGAGCATCGGTGTATCCACGCTGCCAGGACAGATGGCATTGACCCGAATGCCATCGGCAGCCGTGTCGAGTGCAATTGCCTTGGTCAACACGATTAATCCGGCCTTGCTGGTGCAATATGCTATGGCTGTTAGCTCTGCGTTCAGGCCCAGGATAGACGAGAGGTTTATGATGCTGCCGCCGTCTCTTTGCATGTGCGGAATCGCAGCGCGACTTAAGTAGAAAGGAACGTCAAGATTGACGGTGAGCGTGTCGCGCCACATATCATCGCTTGTATCCACGGTGGAACCGCTCGAATAAATTCCAGCGGAGTTAATGAGACAGTCCAGAGCGCCGAACTCGTCAATAGTATCGGCGATTAATTCATCGCAATCCGTTGACTCACCCAAATCTCCCGTCCATGTGGCGATGTGGTCGGACACGTCGGCGACTTCCTCCAGACGACCTTCATCGCGTCCGGCTGCCATGACGTCCCAGCCTGCCTCTGCAAACGCTATTGTGGCAGCGGCTCCAATGCCGGAGCTTGCACCGGTGATTAGTACAACGCTCATTTTCTTCCCCAAGGGCTCGTATCGTGCTATCCAGTGTATCTCATGAATAGTCATTTATTAGCATGCACACCATCGATCTAAACGCCGATTTAGGGGAGGGTGATGCATTTGACGAAGAGTTACTTGGCATTGTCAGCAGCTGTAATGTCGCGTGCGGTGGTCACGCTGGCGATACGGCTTCGATGCGCGCGACCGTTGCGTCGGCGATCAAGAACGGCGTTTCGATAGGGGCGCACCCGTCTTATCCGGATCAAGAGGGTTTTGGACGTCGCAGCGGGTTCATGAGCGGTGACGCATTGAGAGAATCGCTGCAAGCGCAGATCGAGGCTCTCGTGTCGATCGCCACTGAGCAGGGCGCAACTATCTCGCACGTCAAACCGCACGGTGCTCTGTACAACGATGCGGTAAACGATAGTGAGCTTGCGGACCTTATAGCGATGGCAATTCTCGCGACCGTACCCGACGCGAGCTTCGTTGGACTTCCGAATAGCGAATTACAAAAAGCGGCCGCAACGAGTGGTCTGGAATTCATTGGCGAAGGATTCATCGATCGTGCGTATCAGGACGACGGGCAACTCGTACCCCGCTCGCAGCCGGGGGCTGTGCACGACAGTCTTGAGCTTGTCCTGCCGCAGGCGATTTCCTTAGTCGATAAAGTAGATACTCTGTGTATCCACGGCGATACACTCGGCGCCGCCGATGTCGCGAAGGCCGTCCGCGATGCGCTCGAACAAAAAGGGGTCCTGATTCGTGCGCTCGGCCGGTGATGATCTTATCAGCGTCGACGTTGTCGATCCGGAAAGGGCGCAAGCGCTGGCGGCGACTCTGAGGGAAACCGGCGATTGGCTGGAGGCCGTCGCAGGAATCGATTCCGTCGTCGTGCGGTTCGATATCGCCAGTGTCTCGCGAGCTGATGCACAGGACAAACTACGAGAGGCTGAAGCCAATGCCCCGAAAGCGTCGGAGAAGCCGCAGGGCATCATCGAAATACCCATCGTCTACGGCGGCGAGTTTGGGCCTGATATGGAGTTCGTCTGTGACAAACTTGGCCTTGGCAAAGAAGCGTTCATCGGTCTGCACTGCGGCATCTACTCGGTCGATATGCTGGGGTTTACGCCGGGGTTTGCTTACATCGGCGGCCTTGACGATCGCTTGATGACTGATCGTCTCGGTGAACCCCGCCAACACATCCCCGCGGGATCAGTCGGTATCGCGGGTGGCCGGACCGGTCTGTACTCCTTGCCGGGACCAGGCGGTTGGCCGCTGATAGGGAGAACCTCGCGGCAGCTGTTCGACCCAACATCTGACGAGCCTTTTACTCTCTCCGCGGGAACCCGCGTGAGGTTCACCGCGGTCGATGGGTTATGACGATAGTCGTCGTAAAGCCGGGACTGCAGACGACGATTCAGAGTCGCCCAAGAACCGGTCAGCGACATCTTGGTGTGCCGTCGAGCGGTCCCGTGGATGCATTGTCGATGGCTCTCGCTAACAAACTGGTCGGCAATGCGCCCTGGATAACGGCACTTGAAACAACCTTGACCGGCATTACTCTCGCGTTTAGATGCGAAACAGCGATAGCGATCACCGGCGCAGCTGCTCGTTGCACGCTCAATGGCGAGGCGGTGGAACAGCACAGGACTATTGAAGTTCGATCAGGCGAAGTTCTGGTTGTTGGAGCGGCAGAGACGGGTGTGCGGAGCTACCTTGCCGTTGCAGGTGGCGTGGAGGCCGATGAGGTGCTGGGGTCCGCTTCCACGTATTTGACCGCAGGATTCGGCGGGCACGATGGCAGATCGTTGGTGGCGGGCGACGTGCTTTGTTTACAGAATGCTGACGTTGCCGCACCGTTGTTGGAGACACCGCCGGACTTTCGCATGCCCGTGCCGGATTCATGGACATTGCGAGCCGGTCATTCCTCTGAAACATCGTGGTTAGAAAATCCCGGTGAGATGTTCGACCAGACATTTTCGATAGCGAACCGTAGCGATCGCATGGGTATCAAACTGGAGGGTAGGGCATTAGCTATCAATTCCGACGGCCAGATGCCGAGCGTGCCGGTATTTCCCGGAACCATTCAATGCACCCAGGATGGCAGCCTCTATGTGATGGCGGTTGATTCCGGAACGACAGGTGGTTACCCGCGTATAGCTAAAGTCGCGAGAATCGACTGTCATCTGTTGGGGCAGTTGAGACCGGGTAATCGCCTGAAGCTAATCCATCGAACGGATGAAGACGCGGCGCGAGAACTGCTCGAAAAACACGCTTATTGGCGAACATGGTTGCCGGATATTGCCGACGTAGTCTAGCCGTCAATTACGGCCGCTTTCCCTCGTTCGCAGTTCTTTTCGAATGACGAGTTTTAACCCTGACCACACATCATCAACAGCGCAGACTTTCACGTCTACAAGACCCAGGGGCAGGTAAACTGATCGGATAACATCTTCCGTTACATCCGTCGGAATCTTGGATGCCTTCTTTGGCCACGACACCCAGATCATGCCGTCTTGTCGAATGATCGAGCGTAAAGCTGGCAATGCGTCTTCGAGTTCCCGGCGATTCTTGGTGAAGAAGTGATATAGATCTACGTCTTTTCGAAATCGCTTCGAAAAATTGATCCCATCGGGAAGCGCGCGAACTAGTTGGGAGTGCTGCGGCTGACATCGTCCAAGCCGGCGATGAGACAACAATTGGAAGCGACATCCTTGGCGCAGCTTTTGCTGCCGTTTGTATCAGGCGTAACGGAATATGATCTCGTGAACGACGCTTATGTTCGCGCAAGGATTGAAGCCGAAGACTCTCAGCAATAGACGGTATGTAATGGTGGGCCCGGTAGGACTCGAACCTACGACCAAGGGATTATGAGTCCCCTGCTCTAACCAACTGAGCTACAGGCCCTTTAGTTCTTTAGTCCTCGAGCAGGAAACTCCGCAGCTGATCCGAACGTGTCGGATGGCGTAATTTACGCAGCGCTTTCGCCTCAATCTGACGAATACGCTCGCGCGTCACGTCAAACTGCTTACCGACTTCCTCCAACGTGTGATCGGTATTCATATCGATACCGAAACGCATGCGAAGCACTTTTGCTTCACGAGGTGTAAGGCCAGCAAGAACCGAGTGGGTGGTTTCTTTAAGACCTGAAGTCGTCGCAGAGTCGACCGGCGAGTGCACTGTCTGATCCTCGATGAAGTCGCCGAGATGAGAATCTTCGTCGTCGCCAATTGGTGTTTCCATTGAAATCGGCTCTTTCGCGATTTTCAATACCTTGCGAACCTTGTCTTCCGGCATTTCCATTCGTTCTGCCAGTTCGTCCGGTAGCGGTTCACGGCCCATTTCCTGCAACATTTGGCGTGAAATACGATTCAGTTTATTGATCGTTTCAATCATGTGAACCGGAATACGAATGGTGCGAGCCTGATCAGCAATCGAGCGAGTAATCGCCTGACGAATCCACCAGGTGGCGTAGGTCGAGAACTTGTAGCCACGACGGTATTCAAACTTGTCGACCGCTTTCATTAGGCCGATGTTGCCTTCCTGAATAAGGTCGAGGAATTGCAGTCCGCGGTTGGTGTATTTCTTCGCGATCGAAATAACAAGACGCAGGTTGGCTTCAACCATTTCTTTCTTCGCGCGGCGAGCCTTGGCTTCGCCGATCGACATTTGACGGTTGATTTCCTTGATCTCGGCAATGCTGAGACGCGTGGCGATTTCAACGGCGATCAGTTTACGCTGGCAGCGCATAACATCGTTCTTCAACTTCGCGAGAATTGACGAGTGTTTGCGCTTCGCGCGAATGTGTTTGTCGATCCAGGTGTAATCCGTTTCGCTCTTCGGGAAGCTCGACAGGAAATCCTTACGCGGCATACCGGCGTCACGAACGCAGATCTGCATCACCATACGTTCCTGACTGCGAATGATCGAAACAACATCGCGCAGGTTTCGCACCAACGCATCAAAAAGTTTCGGTGCGAGCTTGATCTCCATGATCTGGTCAGCCATTTCTGACAGCTTTTTAACAGTGCGCTTGTCTTTGTAGCCGTACTTTTCCAGATACTTCATTCCGCGGTTGTAATGGCGACGGATTACTTTCACGCGCGCCTTAACCTCGAGCGGATCAGGACCGGTGTCGATGACTTCCTCGTCATCATCGGATTTGGGCGCAGGCGGCTTGATCTCTTCCGGTTCGTTCGGGTCAATGAACCCGACCACGAAATCCTGCATACGGGTTTCACCACCGAGCACGCGATCTGCAACTTCGAGCAGCGCTTCTACCGTCGGCGGAAAATGCACCATGTGGTACTTAACCTGATTCAGGCCCGCTTCGATACGCTTGGCGATTTCAATCTCGCCCTGACGCGTCAGCAGCTCAACGGTACCCATCTCACGCATGTACATGCGCACCGGATCGGTCGTGCGGCCAAATTCGGCATCGACACTTGCCAGTGCGGCTTCAGCTTCTTCGGCACCGTCGTCATCGGTTGCGGTTGCGTCGGACAATGTAATCGACTCGACATCCGGCGCCTTCTCGTGCACGGCGATGCCCATATCGTTAATCATATTAACGATGTCCTCGATCTGTTCCGGATCGACGATGTCATTCGGTAAGTGATCATTGACTTCTGCATACGTCAGATAGCCCTGTTCCTTGCCTTTACCAATCAATTCACGAAGCTGTTTAGCTTGTTTGCTAACGGCTACGGGTGTGGCTGGCGTGGCTGGCGTGGCTGGTGCGCTTTTTTGGGTCAAGACGAACATCCTGAGGGTGTAAAAATACAAACAATTAATTCTACTCTGATAGAAGAGTAGAATCTATATAAATTTCATCAAGTTACACAGCCTTCAACAAAGCTTGCAGTTCGAGTTTTTCATCGTCACTGAGGCCCGTAACTCGTTGTTTTTCAATCAAGAACTCAATTCTTTCCTTGCGGCCAGCGACAGCCAGTTGTTGCAGGCATTCCTGCAGCTCGGCGGCCGCGTCGAATTCCTCGTCCATTGGAATATCGCCCGCAGCCAGTTTGCCCAGATGGCGTCCTTTATCATCGTGTCGCCAGCGCTCGAGCAAGCCAGCTGTCGTTATATTGGGCTTCGACTGCACGGTTTCAATGAGCGCGGTCAATAGATCGACTCCCTTGCGTTGCACACCTGCGAGCAATTCAATATCGAGCTTCATACCGGCATCAGGGTTGTTTAACAGCAATGTCATTGCACGCCGCACAACGGATGGCTGACCGGCAGCAATCGGCTTTTGACCGCGCGTTTTCATGCCTCCGGATCCGGGGCGAACCGCGGTATTGCTTGTACGGCCAGCACCCAGCATTTTTTCCAGTTTGGCGCCTGTCAAACCAACGGCATCAGCAAGACCGTCAACGAGCAGTTCATGATAGACGCCAACCGGAATCTTGTTGACGAGAGGACGAGCCATTTCCGCCAGTTTTGCTCGACCGTCGATGGTCTCCATATCCACCTGGCTGCTGAGTTCCTGAATCAGGAATTCAGATAGTGGCAAACCCTTGTCCATAAGCTTAACGAACGCGTCCGCGCCATTCTCGTTGACGAATGAATCCGGGTCGTGCCCCTCCGGCAGAAAAACGAATCGAATCTGTCGTCCTTCGCGAACCTGCGGCAACGCGTTCTCCAACGCTCGCCATGCGGCCTTTTTACCGGCACGGTCGCCGTCGAAAGCGAAGTACGCATTCTCAGTGAGGCGAAACAGGCGATTCAAATGATCGCTCGTGGTCGCGGTTCCGAGAGTCGCAGCCGCGAAATCAATACCGTTTCTGGCCAGTGCAACCACATCCATATAGCCCTCGACGACAACAAGCCGTTCGATATGACGCAGGGCCTGTCGCGCCTCGTACAGGCCGTATAGTTCTCGCCCTTTGTGGAACAGTACCGTTTCCGGTGAATTCAGGTACTTCGGTTCGCCGTCTCCCATAACGCGTCCGCCGAAACCGATCGTTCGGCCGCGTGCATCGCGAATCGGAAACATGAGGCGGTCTCTAAAGCGATCGTAGTGCTTGCCATCATCTTTACGAATAATAAGACCGGTAGCGAGCAGTCTTTCTGTCGCTTCTTCGGACTTTCCGAATTTATCGAGAATGTTGCTCCAACCGTCAGGTGCGAAGCCAATGCCGAAGCGTTTGGCCGTGGATCCGTCGATACCTCTGTTCTTCAGGTATTCAACTGCGTTGGGCGCGTTTTTTAGGCAGGACTGCCAATGACGGGCGACAGTATCCATTAAAGAAAAGAGCTCGTCGTAATGCCGAGCGGGTTGATCGCTCTCACTGCGAGGGATCTCAACGCCCAGTGAGTTCGCCAGAGATTCGATCGCCTCGACGAAACTCATATGTTCGAATTCCATCAGAAAGCCGACCGCTGTCCCATGCGCACCACAGCCAAAACAATGATAGAAACCCTTGCCCGGGCTGACTGTAAAGGACGGTGTTTTTTCATCGTGGAACGGACAGCAGGCTTTGAATTCACGACCCGCTTTCTTAAGCTGCGTCCGGCGCCCCACAATCTCGACGATATCTGCTCTTGCGATCAGATCATCAATGAAGTCCTGAGGGATTAATCCGGCCATAAAGTTTCAAACGCAGCCCGGTCCGCACCGGGTCTTCAGGGATTGTTATTATTTTTTATGTAGCATAGCCTAACGGGCAGACTTTGCCAGAGCGCAAATGTTGCGCCAATTCTAGAGGGCGTTTAGACGGTCTTTGACCGTCGCGCTAACGGCGCCCAGGTTAGCCCGGCCCGATGCTTTCGCTTTGATCTGGCCCATGACTTTGCCCATGTCCCGAATCCCTTCGGCACCAGTTGCCTGAATGACCTCATCGACCAGAGTCGCGAGCGCATCAGCTGATAATTGTTCGGGAAGATAGTCACCAATAACGACAATTTCGGCACGTTCAATAGCGGCAAGATCTTCGCGATCACCTTTTTCGAATTGTTCAACCGAGTCGCGGCGTTGCTTGACCATTTTGGCCAGCACGGCCAGCACAGCTGCATCATCGAGCTCTTCGCGTGTATCCACCTCTATCTGCTTAATCGCAGCAAGAATGAGCCGCACCACTTTCAACCGGTCTTTGTCACCGGCCTTCATGGCGGACTTCATGTCTTCTGTAATTTGGCCTTTCAGGGGCATCGTTAAGTTCCGCAAATCATGACGACGGCGGAGGACTCCACTTAGTAAAGGCGTTTGCGCTTGGCATCATCGCGAGATATTTTCTTGAGATGGCGCTTGACGGCCGCGGCTTTCTTACGTTTTCGTTCCTGTGTGGGCTTCTCGTAGAATTCACGACGACGAAGCTCGGTAAGGATTCCGGCCTTTTCACAGGCACGCTTAAAGCGACGCAGGGCAGCGTCAAAATACTCGTTTTCTTTTAGGCGAACACTTGGCATTATTCAGGCATTCCGTCCAGACATAAATAAACCCGGCACATAGGCCGGGACTAAGCCGCGCATAATAACCCCACACTTGGCGGTTTGCAAAGGGTTCGGGTTATGATTCGCCGCTTATGACGACCCCAACAATAACCCTGGGAATCGAAACCAGTTGCGATGAGACTGGCGTGGCCCTGTATAGCGCCGAAAAAGGTCTGATAGCACATGCCTTGCACAGTCAGGTTGACCTGCATGCGGTCTACGGCGGCGTCGTTCCCGAAATCGCGTCCCGCGACCATATCCGAATGCTTTTGCCATTAATTCAACAGGTTATGGGTGAGGCCGGCATCCAAAGACCGGATGCCATCGCGTATACAGCCGGTCCCGGGCTCGTTGGCGCGCTGATGGTGGGCGGCGGTATGGCCAACGGGCTGGGTCTGGCCTGGAATTGCCCGGTCATCGCGGTTCACCACATGGAAGGTCACTTGCTGGCTCCTATGCTGGAGAAAAATGCGCCGGACTTTCCATTTCTGGCGCTTCTGGTATCAGGTGGGCACACAATGCTCATCGCTGTCCGGGGTCTCGGCGAGTACGAGGTGCTGGGTACGACGCTCGATGATGCCGCGGGTGAGGCATTTGATAAGACGGCCAAATTACTCGGTCTCGGATACCCGGGAGGACCTTTGCTTGCCGCGCTGGCGGAAGAGGGCGACGATGCAGCTTTTGCCTTTCCGCGCCCCATGCTTAATAAACCGACGCTGGATTTCAGTTTCAGCGGACTGAAGACGGCCGTGATGCTTGAGGTTAGAAAAGCGCAGGCGTCCGGGGAGCTTAACTCGTGTCGGGCAGATATCGCTGCGTCATTTCAACGTGCCGCCGTCGACACATTGGTCGGCAAGGCGCTCAAAGCGGCAGAGTCGCAGGGACTCGACAGAATGGTTGTCGCCGGGGGGGTCGGTGCAAACCAATTGTTGCGCAAGGATATGGCCGAGCGATTTTCAGGTGAGGTGTTTTACCCGCGCTTCGAATTTTGTACTGACAACGGTGCGATGATCGCGGTCGCGGGGGCCATGCGGCTGAACGAAGCACAAAATGCCACCGAGATCCGGGCGCAAGCCAGATGGTCTCTTGATACGCTCAGCGTGCCGCCAACAACCTAAGCCAGGAACAGGAAAGCATGGACATTATTTTTCTCAGCGAGCTCAAAGTCGACACGATCATCGGTATCTGGGAGTGGGAGCGTCGCATTCGTCAGACGGTCATTATTGATCTTGAAATGAGCGCGGATATAGCGCGGTCGGCGGCAACGGACGACGTCGTAGATACGTTGAATTACAAGTCGGTGGCAAAACGAGTGCAGGACTTCGTTTCGGAGTCCAGCTTCCAGCTTGTCGAAACTCTGGCAGAGCGGCTTGCCGGAATCATTCGCGACGAATTCGATGTCGCATGGGTCAAGGTGCGCGTTAATAAGCCAGGTGCAATTCGTGGTTCGAAAGACGTCGGCGTTCTTATTGAGCGTGGAGAACGGCCCGACTGATGGCAACCGTATTCCTGGGCATTGGCAGCAACCAATCGCCCGAAGAAAATTTGCGTCTGGCGATTCGAGAGTTGGGAAATCGCTACGGGAAGCTGGATTTGTCGCCGATCTACAAAAGTGCATCCATCGGTTTCGACGGCGAGGACTTCCTGAACCTCGCTGTCCATTTTCGGTCTGATGTATCAGTGCTTTCTATTTGTACCGAAATCGATCTTATACATAATCTGGCGGGCAGGGAGTGTGGTAGCGATAAGTGGGAGTCACGTCCTCTTGATATCGATGTGCTGCTCTATAATGACCTCATTCTGGACGAACGGCCTGTGCACGTGCCCCGCGAAGATATTCTGAAGTACAGTTTCGTTTTGCGACCTTTGGCTGAGCTGGCGCCGTCGCAGGTACATCCGGTGACAGGACGGACTTTTCTCGAACATTGGCAGGAATTTGATGCGGCGAGTCATCCTTTGGAAGAGATAGACGTTATTTTGTAATACGGAAATGTAAGGAATCGTCATGCGTAAACTGATCTGCCTAATTGCCTTTGCCGGCCTGACCCGGGCAGCATCTCAAGCCGGCTATCGACAGGCGCGAACTGGAAAGACCACGGCCGGCGCACCGAGCCCTGCTCGATGCCCACTAAAATAATTAAGGTCACTGTCACCTTAATTCAGCTTTGTTCTTCAGGTGATGGAGCGTCCGCCGTCAACCGGAATGATCTGTCCAGTTACGTAGGTGGCGTCTCGCAGCAGGTACAGTACGCAGGAAGCAATATCCTCAGGACTACCGCCGCACCGTAGTGGAATCTGATGCAAAATATTCTTTTGAACGGCTTTCGTCATTCCGTTCTCAGGCCAGAGGATCGCACCCGGCGACACGCCGTTCACACGAATCTCGGGTGCCAGATCTTTCGCCAGCGACCGCGTCAGCATTGCGAGGCCCGCCTTTGCTGTGCTGTAGACAACATGATCTCGCAGTGGTCTGTCAGCGTGAATATCGACAATATTGACAATAGAGCCGCCGCTGGCTCGCAAGTGCTCGACGGCTGCTTGCGACAGGAACATCGGCGCCTTGAGATTACTCCCGACCAACTCATCCCAGTGCTTTTCCAAAATGCTTCCGACAGGCGTTGGGTAAAAGCTGGAGGCATTATTCACAAGGCCGTCCAAGCTGCCGCCCCATTCATGGACTGCCGCTATGAGCGACGGCAGGCGGGCGGTGTCCAGAAGATCGGCCTGAAAAGTCGCCGCTGAATTTTCTCGAGTCGCGTTCAATGCGCTTGCAAGTTTTTCAGCGTCGTCGGCCGACCCACGATAATGGATTGCCACGCGCGCGCCGTTCTCATGCAGGCATGTCACAATAGCGGCGCCAATTCGACGGGCCGCGCCAGTGACGAGGATGATCTTGTTGTTGATAGTTTGTTCGGCCATGAAAACATTCATAAAGACTTTATCGCGCACATGCAATACGGACAGCCTTCATCCTTGCCACAGCCTGACGATCTCAGCGCCGAGCACAGCATTCGTGTGAGAGACCATATCCGCGACAGGATTCGCGATGCCGGTGGCCAAATCAGTTTCGCCGAGTTTATGCATGAGGCGCTGTACGCGCCCGGGCTTGGCTATTACGCGGCAGGTGCAAGCAAGTTTGGTGCAGACGGCGACTTCATGACGGCGCCGGAAATCTCGTCGGTCTTTGGCCGTATACTCGCGAGGCAGGTTGCAGAAGTTCTGAGCGACATCGAAAACAGCGAAATCCTGGAATGCGGTGCTGGTAGTGGCAAGCTCGCCGTAGATTTGCTCACCACGCTGGATGAACTGAATACTCTGCCCGCGGCTTACAATATTCTGGAAGTGTCGGCGGACCTGGTGAGCAAGCAACAAAAACGACTGCGAGACGCATTGCCACAGCTTTTTGATCGAATCCGATGGTTAACTTCTCTCCCGGAGGAATTCGACGGCGTCATCGTCGCCAATGAGGTGCTCGATGCGTTGCCGGTGGAGCGGTTTACAAAACGTGAGGAAGGTCTCCGCCAACTGCATGTTTCGCAAGATGGTGAGAGGTTCGCCTGGATGGAAGTTGATGCGCCGGCGCGAGTAAAAAAGGCTGTAGCGGAGATCGAAGCGGATCTCGGGAAAGCGCTATGCGAAAACTACATGTCCGAAGTTTCACTTGCAGCACCCCGTTGGATAAGAGATCTGGGCCAGAGTCTTCGCCATGGAGCGGTATTTCTTTTCGACTACGGTGTCTCGCGGCGCGAATACTACGAGGCCGACAGGACAGACGGTTGGTTGCGCTGCCATTTTCGACATCACGCACACAATGACCCACTGATTTTCCCCGGTATTCAAGATCTGACCGCCTGGGTCGATTTTTCGTCGATCGCGGGCGCGGCAGCCGAGAGCGGTCTCGATATATTGGGTTACCAGACGCAGTCGCAGTTTTTGTTGGGGGGTGGGCTGGACAAAGAAATGGAAAAATTTGCGAAGCTGCCGCTGAAACAGCAAGTCGAATTGTCCGGCCAGATCAAAACACTTACTCTTCCCGGTGAGATGGGCGAAAATTTCAAATGCATGGCATTGGGGCGCGGCGTGGAGAATGCGCCTTCAGCATTTCAATTGGCTGACAGGACACACACTCTTTGACCACATTACAGATTATTATTTTGGCGATCGTTCAGGGGCTCACTGAGTTCTTGCCAATTTCGAGCTCGGGCCATTTGGTCCTCGTACCCCGTTTCCTCGAATGGACGGACCAGGGTCTCGCATTCGATGTGGCAGTGCACTTCGGCTCATTGATCGCAGTCTGTATTTTTTTTCGAAAAGACATCGCGTCCTTATTGTCCGGCGGTGCCCAGGTTCTTGGAGGTAATGTCAAAACACCAGAGTCACGCATGGTGCTGGCGATCGCATTGGGTACCGTGCCAGCGGCCATCTGCGGACTCATGTTTGCTTCCTGGATTGAACAAAATCTTCGTGATCCGGCCGTCATTGTTTATACGCTGGCCGTATACGGCATCCTGATGGGGTTGGCCGATCGCTTCGGCTGCCGGGAACGAAATATTTCCGGAGTGGGATACAAAGACGCGTTCATCATCGGTTGTGCTCAGGCACTGGCACTCGTACCAGGCACGTCGCGATCGGGCGTGACGATCACTGCCGCAAGAATGCTGGGCTTCGAACGTCAGGATGCAGCACGCTTCTCATTCCTCCTATCAGCACCTGTAATACTGTTGGCGGCCGCTTACAAGTTCCTCGAGCTGATTACGAGCGGTGCAACGGTCGCCTGGGGTCAACTGGCTCTTGGCGCCGCAGTTGCATGTGTCGTCGCTTACATTAGTATTGATTTCTTCATGCGCGTCATTACCC
>Ga0302135_10001674_pt1 | contig 13313 bp, 13 predicted proteins | sample CBN3_surface_MG_FD_203119 | JGI IMG/M metagenome (GOLD analysis project Ga0302135, IMG submission 203119) | Marine microbial communities from Western Arctic Ocean, Canada - CBN3_32.1 | ecosystem: Environmental > Aquatic > Marine > Oceanic | place: Canada: Western Arctic Ocean | collected...
GGCCAACGCCGTAAGCATCGGCTTCATCGCGAACGTCCCGCAGGAGCGAGTTGCGAAGGTGGGTAACGCCGCCCTGGAAGGGGCCACGATCATGCTACGGTCCACGCGGATGCGGCGGGTCATCGAGGATATGGCCAGCCAGATCGAGCACGTGGAACTGGAAACTACACCAGATTTCTTCGATATATTCGTCGATGGCTGCATGTTCGAGCCCATGGGCTCGGCTCTTTAGCCCAAAGGAGAGTCTCTAGTGACCAAAAAAGTGTTGATTACCGACTATGTCTGGCCCAGTGTGGAGCCTGAGAAGGCGGTGCTGGCTGCGGGCGGTGCTGAGATCATCGTTGCTCCGAGTGGCGACGAGGACACACTGGTGGAACTGGCGAGGGATGTCGATGGGATACTGACGTGTTTCGCCAAGGTCACCGAGCGGGTGGTTCGGGCAGCGGATAAGTGTGTCGTTATCGGACGCTACGGCGTAGGTGTGGACAACATCGATGTGGACACAGCGACGGAGCTTGGCATCGCGGTGACCTACGTGCCTGACTACTGCCTCCCCGAGGTGTCGGACCACGTCATGGCTATGCTGCTGGCCTGGAACCGCCGCATCGTGTTCTTCGACCGCGCGACGAAGACGAAAGGGTGGGGTGCCGAAGGGCTGGGCATGCGCATCATGCGGCTGGAGGGCAAGAAGCTGGGCCTCGTCGGATTCGGTCGCATCGGACGGGCCGTGGCTGACCGGGCACGCGCCTTCGGCTTGCAGGTGCTAGTGGCTGATCCGTTTGTTACAGCAGAGGCGGCACAGAACGCCGGTGCCGTGAAAATGGAACTGCTGGAGCTGCTCGCTGAGTCGGAATTCGTGACGCTCCACTCGCCGCTAATACCACAGACCCAAGGCATGATAGGCACGAACGAGTTCGCGCAGATGCGGTCCGACGCATTCTTGATCAACGCCGCCCGGGGCGGGCTCATCGACGAAGACGCCCTGCACACGGCGCTGACATCAGGGCAGATCGCTGGGGCCGGCCTGGACGTGCTGGTGGACCTCGATCCGCCGATAGACAATCGCATTTCGCAGCTCGAAAACGTGATTATCACGCCGCACACTGCCTTTTTCTCACAGGAGGCGGTACTGGAGCTGGAAGAGCGAGCGGCGGGTGAGGTGGTCAGCGTATTCCAGGGCAAGATGCCGGACAACCTTGTGAACCCGGCGGTGCTGGATCACTCGCGGACGAAGATAGGATAAGAGTGCAAAGGGACGTGGCCCCTCTGCACTCCCCTTGTAGCTAGAACAGGGAGCCGCCCTGGCCTCCGTCTACCGGGATGCATGCTCCGGTAATTAGCCCTGCACGGTCTGACGACAGGAACGCCACCATGTCGCCCACGGGCTCCGGCCATCCCCACTTGCCCATTGGCATATTCTGGGAGATGAATGCCTCGACGACCTCCGGCGCGTTGTCCCGCTCGTAGCGCTCCCAACTACCATCGGCGTGTTTGATGGAACCCGGTGCAATGCTGTTGACCAGCACCCCGGTCTTGGCCAATGAGCGCCCGGCATGGTTGGTGGCAGCTATGAGGGCTGCCTTCGCAGCCATATATGACAGCTTTCCACCGGATTCGCGGCCATAGATCGAAGCGATATTGATAATCCGGCCCCAGGCCTGCTCCTTCATCTGAGGTAGCACCAGCTCCATGAGCCGGTAGCTCCCAAAGAGATTCAAATCGAAGATGGCCTTGAAATCATCCAGCGATGTGTCATCGATATTCACGGTGGCCCCGCTGCCCCCCGCGTTGTTCACCAGGATATCGATAGTCCCAAGGCTCGCGACCACCTCGTTATGAAGGGCGTCCAATGACGAGGGGGCCGACACGTCCGCAACGACACCCACCGAGTTCACGCCCAGAGCCTTGAGGTCGCCGACCGTGGCGTCCAGAGTCCCTCGGGTACGCCCACAGATGGCCACGTTCACACCCTCACCGGCCAGGGACATGGCGGCGGCCCTGCCCAATCCTCTGCTCCCGCCGGTGACGAGAGCGGTCTTGCCTGCTATTCCTAGATCCATTATTCCTCCACGTTGTTTACTGCAGAGATCGCGAAGTACGCAGAAAATTCAATATATATCAGGAACTTGACTCTGCGCTCTCGACGCACTCCGCGGTGAAATTTAACTATTCGTACACCACGGTGTCGGTGCGGTGTGCATTGATGTAATCCCAGTTGAATTCAACGCCCATGCCGGGGCCCTGGGGTGGTTCTACGCAGCCTTTTTCATCGACGGCATCAATGCCGTCGCGATAGCCGTCGGCGTATATCTCAGGCTGGAATGGGCCTACCTTGGGGTGGAGCAGACCCATCTCGTAGTAGTTGGTGTTACGGATGGCGGACATGATGTGACGGCGGACCGGTCCGGGGCTGTGGAGTTCCACATCGAGCCCGAATCCTTCAGATGCGTGGGCGATTTTCATGCTGCCGGTGACTCCACCGTCGTAGTCGGGGTCGATGCGTACGAAGTCGGTGGCCTGAGCCTCGATGAAGTCGACATGGGACTCCAGGCCGCGAAGGTGCTCAAGTTGGAGCAGCGGCGTCTTGATGAGCTGTCGAAGCTTGCGATGGGCGTGGGCTGAGACGCCGCCATCCTTGAACGGGTCTTCGAGCCACAGGTATCGCCACTCATCACAGGCCCAGCCCAGCTTCAGCGCCTCGCCGAAGGTGCGTATTGCACAGAATGGGTCGAGCATCAGGTCCATCTTGCCAGCAACGCGCTTGCCCACTGCGTGTACAACGGCGACCTGCTTCTCAATAGAGGCGTCCTGCCAACCATGGATCTTGAACGCGGGGTAGCCCAACTCCAGGCACTGCTCAGCGAAGTCGGCGTAGGCCTCTGGGCTGTCCAATCCGCCCTTTTCGTGGTCGCCAACGTAGGTGCTGGCGTAGCACTGCAACTTCCGGCTAGCACCGCCCAGCAGTTCGTAGAGGGGCGCGTCATAGAATTTGCCAGCCAGGTCCCACAGGGCCATGTCTGCGACGCCGGTCCCCATCCTTGCATGCTGCCGCGTGGCCTGTTTGGCGTTATTGTAGAAGCCCTCGCGGTCCAAGGCGCTGCTACCGATGAGTGATGGGGCAAACATGGGGAAGGCCGAATACTCGGTGGTACTGCCGCCGATATACTCCCCGGTGATGCCTGCGTCGGTCTCGATTCGTACGCCATTCGCCGACGTGCGCAGGGTGTTCCCGGGCTTGTAGACTGGCAAGCCGATAGTGGGTTCGCGTCCGATGTCTTCGAGTTCGTACTCGAACTGAAAGACTTCGATACGTGTGACTCGGGGTGCGTTTTTCACTGTGTTGCTCCTATTTGGACACCTGGCGTCGGCTCAAGTCTACCGATGGAGAGATCAACCATCCCACTGGTCCCCTTCCTGATTAGGAATGGGAAAGAAAATCAATAGGAATTATCTGAGGGGCACCCTCAGGCTCCCAGCAGAGAGGCTCTGCCCCTCTGCACACCCCAATGGAGGCGAACACCATGGGCGTGACTTCCGTTGGTAATGATCATGGCGGAACGCCGGTTCTCGGACCTAGCCGCTGTGTAGACCTTTACGACCAAAAGCTGGTGCCGGGTCAATGGGTTCTAGATTCCGCGTCCCCACCAAACAATTAATCCCTACGATCCGATCCTGGATTCCACCTGTTGATCCAAGAGCGCACTCCCAGTCTACGAGAACACGATTATTCCGCGGCCGTCTTCTCCGCGGGCCAGGGCGTCGAAGCCTTCGTTGATCTCTTCGAGGGGATAGGTGCGCGTAATCAGGCTCTCGACATCAAGCAGGCCCTTGAGATAAAAGTCGATGAGTTTGTCGAATGTTTCGTGAGGGCTGGCTGCGCCGTAGTAGCTGCTGAGAAGCGACTTCTGGTTGCGCAGAAAGTCCACCATGTTGATGGGGGCCGTGTCGCCTACAGGGCCGATGCCGATCATCACTGCGGTGCCAGCCTTGCGGAGGGCCATGACGGAGCTGTTAACGGTCTGTGCACTGCCGAAACTGTCGAAGGCCATGTCGACGCCGCCGCCGGTTAGCTCTTTGATGGCTTCAACAGGGTCTACTTCGCGAGAGTTGACCACGTCGGTTGCGCCGAACTTGTAGGCAAACTCGAGCTTGTGGTCGAAGATGTCCACCGCAATGATCTTGGTGGCGTTGAGAAGACGAGCGCCCTGGATGACGCTTAGGCCGACTCCGCCACACCCGAAGATCGCAACGGTCATGCCGGATCGGGCGGCCGGAATGTTGATCACCGAGCCCACGCCGGTGGTGACGCAACACCCGATAAGTGCGGCAACGTCCATCGGAACCTCGTCCGGCATTGGGTGGCAGGCCTGCTGGGGGGCGATGAGGTACTCGGAGAACACCCCGAGCTTGCCCATCTGATGGACATCCTGTTCGCCGTCGTGTAGGCGCACGGTCCCGTCGTACTGCTTCACCCCGGTCTCGCCATTGGTGTCGCAGAGCTGAGGGGTGCCTGTCCGGCACGGCCTGCAGTGGCCGCAGCTTGAGATGAAGGTCAGGATACATCGGTCGCCAGGCTTCACCTTTGTGACGCCTGGCCCAACTTCTACGACGGTGCCCGCTCCCTCGTGGCCGAGGACCACCGGCATGTCCAGGATCGCTGTTCCGGTCATTACATGGTGGTCGCTGGCGCATATGCCTGCGACGCCCATTTTCACGCGAACCTCCCCGGCCTTCGGCTGATCCTGCCGCAGGTCTTTGATCTGCAGCGGTTCGTTCACTTTGTAGAGTGTCGCAGCCTTCAATATTTTCCTCCGGACGGGTGAATTCTTTCGTGGTTTACTTTGGCTGGCCGTGGGACGCTACAAGGCGTTTGGCGGCGTGGGGTTAATATATTGACCGAGGGTAGTCACGTCAAGCAGAAGAGCTAACCCTCTGGCGTTCCTGTCGTTCTAAACGGGTATCCGGCCCCCAAATTGGGGCTGCGCTAGGCCCGCTGATGCGGCTAAATGGCCACGCGGGCATGGCCTTCGCCTTTTTCGCGATCATTGCGCTGGCGTTCGGCGGTGTCTGGGCCAATGGCCGATTGAACGAGATAGCCGAGGCAAAAGACGCCATGGCCCGCCAGGCAGAGGTGTTGGCCAGCCCCAGGTCTGTCCTTCAAGACCGACTGTTAATCACCTACTCCGAGGCCGCTCCCGAGCTGGTCGTCGAAGAGCTTTCCGTTACCAGGAAGACGTCTGATACACGAGGTATGTTCCTGGTCCCAAAGTCCGATAATTCAGCGTTGTTAGTCGGCCTGGATTTGGTCCGCCTGCCAACGAACTTCGAATACCGCGTTTGGCTGATTCTGGAAGATCGCAGGTATGAAGCTGGCTCCTTCGAAGTGGACTCCGCCGGGTTTGGGTATACCACCATTGAGTTCTTCGCCCCGCTGACAAATCTAGATGGCATCGGGTGACCATCAAGCGCCACCACGACGACGATGACTCTGCAGGCCTAGTCGAGACGGAGGTCCTGAGAGGCGACCTGTAAAGGCGCAGGACAAGCACCTCGCGCGCCTTTGCGGATATACCTGCATATGGTAGGGTAACTTTATGGGCATTAGTGGCCCTTAGGAGATTACGCCATATGCCCAGGTTGCAGATATCGCTCTCGGTCGCACTCACTCTGCTAATTGCCCTCTCAGTTGGAACTGCGCTCGCCCAGGAGCCAGTGCTCATCAGCGCGAAGGGAGATTTCGAGGGGTCTGCGGTCATCCACGACGATGAGGCCCTGAGTGACGCGATCACCTTCACCATGACCAACGTCCCTAAGCTTGACCAGGCATTGGCTTATGTGGGCTGGCTGATTTCCGACGACGAGTCAACTATTCTGAAGACAGGCGCCATGGTCATCGACGATGATTCTATCAGCCACCTCTACGACAGCCTGACCCTTGGGTACACCGGTGAGAACCTGATTCGCGGATACGACAGGCTTATAGTCACCATAGAGAGTCTGGAAACTGAGATTTTTGCCCCCTCCGGGGAGACGGTGTTCTCCTACAAGGTGCCAGCAGACGTGATCGAGCACGTTCGCCATCTCGTAACCGACTGGCCTCCAGGCTCCGGGACCGGCATTTTCACGAACCTTATATCGCAGATCAAGGTCGCCCTGGCCCATGCCAGTGTTGCTGCCGACAAGACCTCGATAGAGGATGTTAGACACCAGATGGAGCTCGCTGTCAACGCCTTGGAGGGTCCCGACGGCGATAACTACGGGGATCTGGACGGCAATGGCACGATCGACGATGTTGGCGATGGCGTGGGGGTGATCGCAGGCGTGCGCCAGCGCGAGGAGACCGGATTTATCCTGAACCCGTCCTTCGACGACACCTTTATCATGGCTCACCTGGTGGGGCTAGAGATGGACGGATTGAACATCGAAAGCCTCGTCGCCGACGCAGTGACAGAAGCGTTGTTGGCGATGGATGAGCTCGATCTGGACCGAGCCAAGGTATCGGCAGCCGGCGTGGCGGGGTTCATCGATGGGGCTCTTGAAGGCGTGGATACAGATGCAAGCGACGTCATCGATTCGGTCCTAGGTGAGGGTGGCGCCACGCAGGCCTATGTTGAGGCCCAGTTGATGGCCACGTACTCGTTGCAGGTGGGCCCCATCCCAATCCCTACCCCAACTGCCACACCGACGCCCACACCCGAGGCGCCGTCCGTAGGCGATCCGACGGTTCCTGCCGCAGCCCCGATCGGGCTGCTATTGGCACTGGTGTTGCTGCTGGGTGGCGGGGCATTGCTCTGGCGTAGAGGAGCCAACCCGATAGTCGCTGGTCTGGGCCGTAGCGTAAAATAGAGAGCGAGGCCAGAGGTGAAAGTAACGAGCCACAGATCGCCTGATCGGGTCTTGATTCACCGGAGCGCCTCTGAGAGTGAGCCGCCCGAGACCGGCCCTGTATGCGAATTGTGCGGAGGAACGGTCGAGCAGCTGCATTGCAAGATCAAGTGTCTTACCTGCGGCTACTTCCGGGACTGCTCGGATCCGTAGGCCGCCCCTGAACTCGGGCGGACCCAATCACACGATGTCTAGACTGCTCACACATCTGGCTACGGTAGCTCTCGGACTAAGCTCGCTCTTTGTCCTGTCCTGTGGCTCAGGGAACGAGCAGGGCGCAGCTTCATTGCTCCCACAGACTACGCCCACCCTTACGGCCAGTCCCACACCTACGCCTGTACCTCTCGATCCCCAAGCCATTCTGAGCAGATCGGGTCAGGTCATGCAACGACTGAGTTCATTTCGGTTCGCACTCACTCACGAGAGCGGTGGGACGGAGTTCCTGCCGGGTATGATCGTCGAGGAGGCGACGGGTGATGTGCTAAACCCGGACGGGATCTCGGTATCCTTCGACGGGTTCTTCGGCAAAGGCTACGCATTCAGAATGAGCATGATCACGCTGGGCCCCGATTTCTACACGACCAATCCGCTGACTGGGAAGTGGGAGTCGGTCGATACGGGGGTGAGTCCCCTGGGGTTCTTCACTCCCACTGTGGGTATCTCAGGAATGATGGTACAGGTCATCGACGTAGAATCACTCGACAGCCCCGAACGAGACGAGTACCTGCTGGGAGGGAGCCTGCCGACGGAGGCTTTGGCTCCGCTGCTCGGAACCACGCTAAAGGGCGAGACCATCGACGTGGAATTGTCCATCTCTACCGACAAGTTCTACCTTGTTGAGGCACAATTTACCGGTCGCGTATCGCCCAGGGATCCAGAAGGGATTGTTCGATACATAACGATCTTCGACTTCGACGAACCCATCGTTATCGAGGTCCCGGAGTAGGCGCGGGACCTGCGCAGCCCATCATGGCACTATTCACCAAGTCCCCTCGCGTTTCGCCATATGTTGCCCTGATTCCTGTCCTGGCGGGGGTGTTCATCGCCGCTGATGACCAGACGGTCGTTGTGACGGTGCTCCCCCAGATCATGCAGGACATGAAGGTGCTGGTCACCGAGCTGGACCGACTCTCCTGGACGGTAACGGGCTACTTGCTCGGCTACCTGGCGGCGATGCCCTTGATAGGGCGTCTGTCCGACACCTGGGGTCACCGGCCCCTGTTCGTTGGGTCAATGGCCGGATTCATGGTAGGCTCCGTGGCGGTGGCCCTGGCGCCCAATCTGGAGCTGCTGATCGTGGCCAGGGTGTTCCAGGCTGTAGGAGCTGGCGCGCTGGTGCCGATATCCATCGCGATAGCCGGCGACCTGTTTCCTGCAGGACGGCGTGCATTGCCCTTGGGGCTGATCGGGGCATCAGCAGAGGCGGGCGGCGTGATCGGCCCTCTGTGGGGCGGCCTGATCCCCGACTACATGGACAGATTTTGGGCCAGCATCTGGTCCTGTGAGGTGCTGGCCGGGCTTCCGGGCGAGTCTTGGCTAGCGGCAGCGCAGGGGTGGAAGTGGGTGTTCTGGATCAATATCCCCCTGGCCATCGTGGTGCTGTTACTTTTGGGGTGGTTGCTGGGACCCAGCCCGCGCCGTGCGGCCCGTGTGGACTATGCCGGTGGAGTGCTGATCGCGGTGAGCCTGGCTTTCCTAACGCTCGGTCTCGCACGAATCGACGATATCGACATGTTGATGGCGGCGTATTTGCTCGGGGCCGGGGTCGCCCTCTGGCTGTTCGTACTGCGTCAAAGGACCTTCGAGGAACCTCTACTCCCTGGCATCATGTTCCGAGCAGCGGCCTTCAGCGCGGCGAATGCGACCCACCTCCTGGTTGGTGGAGCACTCATCATCGCGATGGTGACGATACCCCTCATGGCGAATACAGTAATGGGGCTCTCACCCCTCGACGGCGGGTTGTGGCTCATGCGGCTCACGGCTGCTATGCCAGTCGGGGCGGTCTTGGGGGGGCTCGCCAGCCAGCGAATGAACTACCGCATCCCGACCTTTGCGGGCCTACTGCTTACCTCGCTCGGGTTCTTGCTGATGGCGCAATGGGACTTGGAGCTCTCCGACCCGGAACTGACCATCCACCTCGCCCTGACCGGGCTGGGATTTGGTCTGCTGATCGCACCAATTGGCCTGGCCGCCACTGAGTCGGTCGGGGAGGATAACAGAGGAACGGCAGCGGCACTTATCACCGCGAACAGGATGGTCGGGATGACACTCGGCCTGGCAGCGCTCACCGCCTGGGGCTCTGGACGATTCGTAGGGCTGGTGGGTGGATTCCGGTTCCCATTGCAGCTACAAGGCGAGACCGGCGCCCAGTACCAGGAGAGGATTGTTCAGTATGAGGCCCAGGTTGAAGGGGCCGGGATGACGGTGTTCAATGAATTTTTCGTGATCGCGATAGTGGTGTGTCTCGTTGCCCTCGTACCGGTGGCGCTGATGGACTGGCGTAGAGGGCGGCCACTTCCAACGTGAATCTGCCTCAACAGCGCATGCATCCAACCTCCAGGCGATTCAGGGTATGGGAGGGGTGAGCATGGCGACCAAGAGTAGGGCCGGGCAGCGTAAGTCCCGGTCATCGGAAAGACGAGCGAGCGGCAATCGGACTGCACCGGGCTGGCAGAGGTACACGGCGCCGATTTTAATGGGCGCCAGTGTTGGGCTGGTATTGCTGCTGGCCATGATCGCTTTCAACGCGTCGGACCAGCAATTGGCCGAGGCGTCAGACTTCGAGTTCGAAGTCTCCCAGGGCCAAGAGACAATCGGCGGACCGACCGTCAACTTCGAAGAAGTGCTGGCCATCGGCAAGCCGACGGTGCTGAATTTCTGGGCGGGCAATTGTTTGCCGTGCAGGGCTGAGATGACCGACCTGCAGAGAAACTACGAAGAGTTCAAAGACGATATAACGTTCCTGGGACTCGATATCGGCGTGTACACGGAACTCGGGTCGAGGCGGAGCGGCCTGGCGCTGCTTGATGAGCTGTCTGTGACGTATCCTGCGGGAGAGCCTCCGACCAGGCGACCTGTGGACAACTACAACGTGAACGCGATGCCCACGACGGTCTTCTTCGACGCCAACGGTGAGGTTTTTCGTAGGTGGGAGGAACTGATCAGCGGGCCTCAGCTCAACGCAATTCTCCAAGAGATGGTGTAGTAGCGGGCGGGCTAGTCGAACCATTCGAGCCAGCCACTCCACTCACGTACTATGTGCGCTAACGCGTCGTACCCACGGGCTCCTGGAGACGGGGCGCATCTAGGATGCGATCTCACCCATCCATGCTTCCGACGCGAGCAGCCGGCCGAACACGTCCAAGAAGGGCACTCTCTCGGACTCGCAGATCAAGGCGAACGCGTCGGACAGCGCCTTAATTTCCCCCTGCCTGGTCTCGTCCGAAATTGGCGATGTACCGACCATTAGCGCCGGACATAGCACGCGTGCCTCACTGACTGTGCGCGAGGTATTCTCAACTGATTTCTAGAAGCAAACTCGCCGCTGTCCACCTATGGACAGGGTGTCGTTGGTCCCAAAGGTACTCGGGGTCACCGACGCCGTTAAACAGGGAGTCCCCAATGAAGCAGATCCGGATGTCGGACGGATCGCTCTCAGCACCCACTGTGATCTACTCCTGTGGGACGCTGCCAAGAACTAGACCTTGGAGTACGTCGGCGTTGCGATCTGGGTGCCGTCTGGCATGTCTTCCACCGTGAAGTCCCCGAAGAGCAGGGGGGCCTCCACGGCCAGTACTTCTAGGATCATGAGGGCGAGCTTGCGTATCTCCCAGTCGGCGAATGACGCGCCCCGCATCTGAATGAAGTGCCGCCACGCTCTGACATTTGCCGTTACGAAGATTTTCGTCTCGGTGGCGTTGGGCAGCACAGCCCTCGCCGCCTGCCTGATGGCCTTCCGCCGGTCCCGCCAGTCGGTGAAGATGTCCTTAGGCAGGACCTCTTCCAGGGCCGTCACCAGTTTTTCGTAGCTGGCGGAGGCTGACTCCAGCGCGTCCGTGAGGAGCGCCCTGGCCTCTTCGGTACCTTCCCGCCCATCTGCAAGGGCCGGGGGCAGAACGAAGCCACCTTCGGACTCGTCGACAAATCTTTGCGAGCGCTGGCTGTAGGCGAATCCGGCACGATGCCGTACAAGCTCGTGGGTAAGAGCCCGCGACACGCCGGTGATGGCGAAGCCGTAGTTGACGTGCTCGAACACGCTCCCATCGCCCTTCGCCAGAAGATTATCGACGAAGTCTGTGATGTCCTTACGGCCCCGACCGTAGCTCATATAGCACAGGCGCGCGGAGATCTCGACGACTACCGCGGATTCGTCCTTACCTGCGCGTATGCTCTCGGGAATGGGTGGCACGCCCTCGTCTTTGAGGAAGGCTGCAATGCCCTCCCAGTCGACGCTGGGCCTGGTTACGAGATAGACCTTAGGCTCTGAGACGGTCTTCATATGGGTTGGTTTGCCCCCTCGCGTAGACCGGCGTTAAGGACGGCATCGGGGTAGTAGCTTGATAACACGCGCTTGAACAGCACATCCGTCATACAAGCAGGCTCATCGGGTCTTCAAGCATTTTCTTGACTACTACCAGGAACTGGGCGGACTCCGCGCCGTCGGTAACGCGATGGTCGGCTGATATTGTCGCGGTCATCATGCTCGCAACCTTGATCTCGTCCCCGTCCGCGATGGGCCGAGGGGCCACTGTCCCTACCGCAAGCACGGCGGACTGCGGCGGCTGGATGATGGCTATGAAGCTGGTTACGTCGAACATGCCCAGGTTGCTCACTGCGAACGTGCCGCCCGTGTACTCTCTCGGGTGCAGTGTGCCCTTGGTAGCTCGTTCCACAAGGTCCTTGCTGGCCTTTGCAATCTCGGCAAGGCTCATGGTTCCGCTTTCCATGATTGCTGGCAGAATCAGGCCTTGCTCACCGGCAATGGCGATACCTATGTTGATCCCATCGTTCATCTGGATCCCATTATCGGTGTAGTAGGAGTTGAGGTTCGGGAACCCCTTCAACGCCTCTGCACACGCTCTGATGATCATGTCGTTGACGCTGACGCGTACGCCCTCGCTTTCGAGGGTTGTGTTGATCTGTTTGCGCAGATCCATCGCCCTTGTCATGTCGATCTCCGCCGACACGTAGAAGTGGGGCGCTTCACGCTTGCTCTTTGCGGTCACACGCGCGATCTGTTGGCGTACGCGGGACATCGGCACCAATTCTCCGGCGGCCTCAGATGGCGCCTCGACAGGGGCCGGTGGCGCCTCGGCGGGCTTCTCAGGTACCACTGCAGGCGCGTCATCGGGCTCGAAGTTGAGTACGTCGTTCTTGGTGACTCTACCGCCCGGGCCGGTGCCCTGGATCTGTCGCAGGTCGATTGCTCGCTCGTCGGCGAGGCGACGTGCAACGGGGGATGCACGAAGCCCACCAGCAGCGGGCTCCTCAGTTGCCGCCGCACCAGCGGGAGGGGGCAGCGGTATGGCCGGCTCCTCCTCGGGGGGTTCCTCCGCTGGGGCAGGTTCAGGTGCATACGCTGGGGACGCGTCCCCGTTCTCGGGAGCGGAGATGTCCTCGTCGGCATCACCAACGATGGCAAGGACATGGCCGACCGGCACGGTGGCGCCTTCGGCGACGAGAATTTTTCGCAGTAGGCCCGACTCGGAGGCCTCGAACTCGACGACAGCCTTATCGGTCTCGATTTCGGCGAGTGCGTCGCCGATGTTGACCTCGGATCCCTCGGTCATGAGCCAGCGAACTACGGTGCCTTCCAGCATGTCGTAGCCCATCTGGGGCATGGTTAGTTGTGTAGCCAGGATTCACCCCCCTGATCCGCGCTCGGCGCAATGCCAAGTGCCGGGATCAACTATATTCCGTATATCTCTTCGATTGCGCTAACGATTCGTGCCGCGTCCGGAAGTGCCGAGGCTTCCAGCGTCCCGTTGTAGGGCGCGGGTACATCCAGGCCTGCCACGCGACCTACGGGGCCGTCGAGGGAGTCGAAGGCATTTTCATGGATCATGCTGGAAATTTCCGCCCCAAATCCGCCACTCCGCCACGCCTCATCGACGACGATGACTCGGCTGGTCTTCTCGACCGAAGTTAGCACGGTCGCGGTATCCAGCGGACGGAGCGTGCGTAGATCGACGACTTCCGCCTCCACTCCCTTTTTCTCCAGTATGGCAGCCGCCTCGAGCGCCGTGTGGACCCCACGTGAGTAGGCTACGAGGGTTACGTCGTCGCCAGCCCGCTTGACCTTCGCTTGCCCGAAGGGTATCGCGTAGTGGTCGTCGGGGACGTCACCGAGCACCTGATACAAGCGCGCGTGCTCCGCAAAGATCACCGGGTCTTCGTCAGCGATGGCTGTGCGTAGCAGGCCCAGGGCA
>Ga0302135_10001676_pt1 | contig 13311 bp, 11 predicted proteins | sample CBN3_surface_MG_FD_203119 | JGI IMG/M metagenome (GOLD analysis project Ga0302135, IMG submission 203119) | Marine microbial communities from Western Arctic Ocean, Canada - CBN3_32.1 | ecosystem: Environmental > Aquatic > Marine > Oceanic | place: Canada: Western Arctic Ocean | collected...
ATGACCGCACCGGCCTCTACCGTTCTGATGACGCTGGCGCCAGCTGGCAGCTGATATCCCGGCAGGGAGGCATCGCCTCCCGCCCCTGGTACTACATGCACGTGGTCGCCGACCCGACCGATCGCAACACCGTCTATGCGCTCAACTCGGGCTTCTACCGATCGATCGACGGCGGCTCCACGTTCGAGTCCATCTCGATGCCCCACTCCGATCATCACGACATGTGGATCGACCCGTCGAACCCCGACGTGCTGTTCGTCGGCAACGACGGTGGTGCGACCTTGAGCGTGGATGGCGGCGAATCCTGGAGCCTGCAGCTCAACCAGCCGACCGCCGAGATCTACTCACTGACCGTGGACAGCGCCTATCCGTACCGTCTCTATGGTCCGCAGCAGGACAACAGCACGATCTCGCTGCCGAGCCAGGCGACGCACTCGGGCATCACGATGCAGCACTGGCTATCGGTCGGCGGCTGCGAGACCGGGCCGATCGCGATCAAGCCCGACGACCCCGACATCTTCTATGCGGGCTGCTTCGGCGGACGCCTCGCGCGCTACGATCGGACCTCCGAGCAGTTCCGCCAGATCCGTCCCTACCCGGAGGAGAACGCCGGGATGCCGGAGTCGGAGCTGCGCTACCGGATCCAGTGGAACGCACCAATCACCGCGTCGCGGCACGACCTGGATGTGCTGTACCACGGCTCCCAGTACGTGCATCGGTCGCGCGACGAGGGGCAGAGCTGGCAGGTGATCTCGCCCGATCTCACCGGCGAGCACACCGAGGTGTTCGGGCCGGCCGGCGGGCCGATCACCCACGACATCACCGGCGTGGAGATGTACTCGGCGCTGCTGGCGATCGAGGAAGACCACTACGACCGCGATGTCATCTGGGCCGGTAGCAACGACGGCGTGGTCTCGATCAGCCGCGACGCAGGGCTCACCTGGAGCAACGTGACACCACCCGAACTGCCCGAGCTCTCGACGGTGAACCGGATCGAACCCTCACCCCATCGCGCCGGTACGGCCACGGTGGCAACCTACCGCTACCGCGTCGACGACTGGGCACCGTACGTCTTCCGTACCACCGACTTCGGAACCAGCTGGACGCGCATTGCCGACGGCACGCGGGGCATCCCGCCCGAGTACCCGGTCCGCGCGGTGCGCGAGGATCCGTGGCACGAGGGCATCCTCTACGCTGGCACGGAGTTCGGCCTGTACTGGTCGACCGACGCCGGCGCGCGCTGGCAGTCGCTGCAGCTGAACCTGCCACGAACACCGATCACCGACCTGCGCTTGGTGCAGAACGACCTCGTGGTATCCACCCAGGGTCGCGGCTTCTGGATCCTCGACGGGGTTTCCGTGTTGCACGAGATGGCGGCCGGTTTCGAGGAACCCGTAACGCTGTTTTCGCCCGCCGACCACGTGCGCAACGGGTCGAGCGTCTCGACCCGCGACTACCCTCGTGACCACGTCTACGGTGCCATGCTGCCGCGCGCCTGGATGGGCGAGAATCCGCCTGATGGCGTGATCCTCGACTACTGGATCGAGGAGGCGCCGCCCGGCGAGATCACGCTGTCGATCCTGGAGCCAGAGGGCAACGTTCTGTGGTCGCGCAGCAGCAGCGACGAGAACGATCCGCTGCCCACGGCAGCGGGAGTGAACCGCGTCGTCTGGGACCTCCAGGCGATCGACTCCAGTCTGCCGGGAAGGTTCGGCCGGACCGGGCCGCGTGCCGCGCCCGGCCTCTACGTCGCCAGCCTCACCGTCGAGGAGCCCGCGGGCACGACCCGTGTCGAGCGCGAGTTCGAGGTGCACATCGACCCGCGGCTGCGTGGTGTCACCGTCGCCGATCTGCAAGCTCAGTTCGACTACCTGTCTCGCGTCCGCGACGACGTAGCGCGGCTACAGCGCACACTCGAACAGGTGCGTTCCGTGCGCGAGCAGATCGCGGACCTCCAGCCCAAACTGAAAGGCTTGGAGCGCAAGGAGGACCTGCGCGAGTCGTCGCGGTTGATCAGCGAGGAACTCGACGCCATTGAAGACGGCCTGGTGCAGACCGGCGGCTCCGGCTGGGCGAATCAACCACGCGTCCAGCGCAACCTGTCGTGGCTGCACGGCGCGGCCTCTACCCAGCGTGGCGAACGCACCGACGCGCGCCCTACCGATCAACTCATCGAGCGCCTGAACGATGTCGAGGCGATGCTCGACGAACAGGTCGCTGCCTTCGAGATGCTCGTCGACCACGACCTGGACGACCTCAACCTGACGATCATGGACCTCGGCGTACCCGCGATCCTGATCGAAGAGTCCGCGCGGCGCTGACTACGCGGATCGCACCGTCCATCGTGGATGAACTGCGTACCGTCGCACTCCTCGATCGAGCACGCGGTGACGATGTCCGGGTGATTCACCTCGCCGGCAAGAAGGGATTCCGTCTGCGTGGCCGTCTTACCGAGACAATGGATGGCGACCTTCGCATCGTCGGAAGAACTCTGGGCCCATTCCGCAAGCGTACATGACCATCATGCTACCCTGGGTACATGCTGGACATGGACATGATCACCGGCTTCGACTGGGACGATGCCAACCTCGCCAAAGTCACCGCGGGCGGCTTTGTCTCCGGCGATGTGGAGCGGGCCTTCCTGAACGGCCGCGGCACCTTGTTCCCGGACAAAGAGCATTCCGGGGGCGAGCCCCGCTTCTGGCTCATCGGCATGACTGACGACGGGCGACACGTCACGGTGCCGTTCACGATCCGCGGGCAACTGATCCAACCCATCACGGCTTGGACAACGAAACGGAAATACCGGAGGTGGACGCGATGAAGCAGAAAGACGAGGCAGCGCATCTGGAGAGCCAGGCGGATCGACTTGAGGACTTCATCGACTTCGGTCGGGCCAGGCCGGCGGTGTTCCCGAACCTCAAGCCGTCAACCGACCGCGTCACGATCCGGATCCCGAGCTGGCTTCTCGACGAGATCAAGCGTGAAGCGAACCGCCGTGACGTGCCGTATCAGTCGCTCATGAAGATCGTGCTGGCTGACTGGATCAAGCAGCAAAGTGCTGCGTGAGCAGCTGCGACTCGAGCCGCTTCCGAAGCCATCGAGGCGACCTTCAAGGTGATCCTCAGCACGGCCCTTCGGCGTCGATTGGAGATGCGCTGCTTGCGATCTAGCGGGTCCGCGCCCGCAGTGCCAGGTAGCCGGTCCATGCGGCAACCAGGGTGAGTCCGGCGAGTTCGCGGCCTTCCTCCATCTCGACACTCATCATCTCCCACGACTGGAACAGGTCCGGGAGCGAGGTCCGCGCCGCCGCTGGCACGAGCGTGGCCGCCCACAAGATTGCGATCGCGGCGACCAGCATGGCGGGCACTGCTTGACTGGGACGCCACAGCGCTGCCAACGAGACGCTGGCTGCAGCGATATAGAGCGCCACCCAAAGCCATGGATCGGGATCGTTGATCTGTACGGCGGCGGCGAAAACGAACAGCGCTGCCATCGCCACGAAGCTCAGCCGCGTCGTCGCCGAACTGCCTGCGCGAGTCCTTCCCATGGGTATACGTTGCTCCTGTGCGGCGTCCGCGACCCCTTGGCGGCACCTAGGACTCACAGACTGCACGCTATCGATGAATCGTTCCAGACCGACCGCGCCCGCGCGCCAGATACTATGCTCCGGCTTGAACGTTCAAAAGAAGGCGGCAGCTCGATGATCGGAACTCCGATGCGAACATTCTGCGTGGTGGGCGGCCTGTGTTGCGGGTTGGTGCTGATGGCCGCGCCGGCAATGGGACGGCCGGTTCAGGACGACCCGGCGCCGGCCCAGGAAGCCAGCGTCGAGGAATCCGTCATCGTGCACGCCCGGGCGCTCGATTCGGTCGCAGCCTCCGTTACCGTCATCGATCAGGAGGCCATTGAGGCCGCCAATGCTCGCACCGTCGCGGAGTTGCTGGAGTACGTCGCGGGCGCGCGAGTCCTGTCCTCGGGGTCGCGTGGCGGCCCGACGACGATTCAGCTGCGTGGCGGAGATCCGAACTTCGTCCTGGTGTTGCTCGACGGTGTGCCGCTCAACGATCCGACGGATGTCGAGGGTGGCGCGGTGAACCTGTCGAGCCTGCCGATCTCCAGCGTTCAACGGATCGAGGTCGCGCGGGGTCCGTTGTCGTACTTCTACGGTTCGACGGCGCTATCAGGTGTGGTCAACATCGTGACCCGAAGAGGATCCACGGCAAAGCCGCAGGCGCGAGCCACGCTGGAAGGCGGAAGCCACGCGCTACTGCGTGGCGACGCCTCGGTGGCGGGAACATCCGGCGATGGCGACTACTACCTCGGGTTCGACTGGGAGCGGCAGGATGGCCACGTCGGCGACGATGAGTTCCGACAGGCGAACCTGCAGGGAAGCTTCTCGCTCCCTGTTGCAGAGTCCGCTCGGTTGCAGCTGAGCACCCGGCTTGCCCGGTTGAACTCAGTGGACTATCCGGAATCGTCCGGGGGGCCGATCTACGGCTCCGGGGAACTACGGCACACCGAGGCGACCGAGCTGAGCCTGGGCGCCGACCTTCATTGGGAACCCAGTGACGGCTGGCGCAATCGACTGCTGGCCACCTACTACCGCCGCGACCAGGAACGCGATAGCCCAGCCGTGTTCCCGCTAGTGCCATCTTCTGTCGAGGACACTTCGTATTGGCGGATGCGTGCTGGGTGGTTGTCGACATGGGATCTGTCGGGCTCCGCCCAACTCAGCGCCGGCATTGACGTCGATCATGAGAACGGCATCAACGTCAGCACACTCTTCCTGCCACCGTTTCTGCGCCGCCGGGCCCTAGTGGCCGGTGACTACGCGCTATCGCGGACCACGCCCGGGGTCTATGCGGAGAGCGTGACGTCGCTCGGACGCCTCAGCCTTGAGGCCGGCATCCGGGCGGACTTCCCACAGGAGCAGGGCGCCGAGTGGAGTCCTCGCTTCGGCGCGCGCTACGTTCTCGGCGGTAGCACGAGTTTGCGGGGAACGGTGAGCCGGGCGTTCAAGTTACCGAGCTTTTTTGCCCTGGCCAGTCCGGCACAGCTGGGCGGCAACCCTGAGCTTCGGCCCGAGACCAGCGTTGGTGTGGACATCGGTCTCGACCAGAAATTTGCTGACGGCGCCCTAGCGGTGGGGTTGACCGCGTTCTGGATCCGCTACGAGGATCTCATCGACTTCGATTTCGAACGGTTCCAGAACGTCAACCGTGATGAGGTCAAATCGAGGGGTGCCGAGCTGTCGGTGCGCTGGGATCCCGAAGAGCGTGTCACGGTGCTCGCCGACGTCACCTATCAGGATGCCCAGAGCCCGGATACCGACCAGCCACTGCGCAACCTGCCGAAATGGAGTGGCAGTGTTCGGCTTGCCTACAGGCCGGTGGGCCCGTTGCAGCTTCGGCTAGAGGCGAGCTTCGCGTCGGAGAGCTTCGATGTACAGATTGCCGTTCCCGACAGAACCACCGTCGACGGCTACGGGGTTGTCGATCTTGCGGCCAGCTGGGAACTGGCGCCCGCCTGGGAGATTCTCGCGCGCGTCGACAATCTGACGGACGCCGACGTGCAGCACTTCATCGGTTTTCCGCAACCGGGAACCAGCGCCAGGATCGGACTGCGCCACGGGATCGGTCCCAAGGCGAGCACTCGGTAGTCCAGGGGGCCCGGGCGACAGGCGCACGGCGCGGGCACTCCACAAGCGTCGCTATGTGCCCTGGGTACCGTCCCTTCGGTTGTAGTTCTCGGACGGTCAGCGCAGACTCCACCTCGAAGGCTCCACCGCCTTGACCTCATGGAACTTGCCTACCGCCAGGGGAATCGTGCGAACCCGGAGAGACCTCTTCTTCGATATGGGTGCCAGCCTCACGGCACTCGGACTGACACCCTCGATACCGAGTCTGGAGTTGGCGTCGGGCCGCAGACCGACGCCTGGTCAGTCGCCGCAGGGCACCGGCCTGGTCTACGACGACCGGTTCCTCGAGCACGTGCTGCCTTCTCGGCAGGGCCAGGAGCATCCCGAGCGGCCACTGCGCCTTCAACGAATTCGCGAGACCTTCGCGGCGCGCGGCCTGGATCAGGAACTCGTCGATGTTGCCGCGGTCGGCGACCCCTTCCCCCAGATCGAGGGCCACCATACCGCCGAGCATGTGGCGGGGGTGCGTGGAATCGAAATTACGGGATCGGTCTCAGCGCTGGCTGTAGCTGGAGCCCTCGGCGCCGTGGACGCCGTTGCCCGGCGCGAAGTTCGGAACGTGTTCTGCTGCATGCGTCCCCCGGGTCACCACGCGAACAACGCCGGCGCCGAAGAGGGTTTCTGCTTCTACAGCAATGCAGCGATTGCCGCGAAGTACGCACAGCAGATGCACGGTTACGAACGCGTCCTGATCGTGGATTGGGACTACCACCACGGCAATGGCACGCAGAACGCGTTCTACGACGACCCCGATGTGCTGTTCTTCTCCACTCATGACTGGCAGGCCTATCCCGGAACGGGCGACCCCGGACTTCGCGGCGAAGGCGAGGGTGGGGGCAGCAATATCAACGTGCATCTCGATTGCGGCGCCCGGGATGCGGACATGCTTGCGAGCTGGGACCGCCAGCTACTACCAGCGCTCAACAAGTTCCGGCCCGATTTCGTGATCATCTCCGCGGGCTTCGATAGCCGCCGCGACGACCTGCTGGGATGTTTCGATGTCACCGACGACGCCTTCCGTCGCATGACGCGCACCGTCATGGACATCGCCGACGACTTCTGCGACGGACGCGTCGTGTCGCTCCTGGAAGGCGGCTACAACGTCGACGGCACCGCGCTGGCAGCCGCCGCGCATGTTGAGACGCTGCTCGACTCCTAACCCGCCTAAGACGCCGTCACGTGACCCGGCGCTACGGTCGCTCGGCGCCGCACCAGTAGGTCATCCTAGCGTCTACACGCGGCGCGAACCCCTGGTCCATGCAAGCTGACCGGAGAGGAACCGTTCCCCGGCGTCTCTCCCGACACCGAGAGCGTTCGATCTCGCGGTGTCGCCGCGCCCCGGAGTCGAGACTCCCGACGATCCGCCGAGGGTGCACATCTGCGTGGAGGAATCGTGTGCCGAGGCGACGCTCTCCGCGGGCGAGCATCTCGTCCGACTGACGCCGGAGAGCGGGAGAGCGTGGGACGACCGCGTCTACTACAAGCTCCGTGCCGCTGGGCTGCCAGCAAGCGATGGCTTTGGAGCGCGGCTGCGCGTGGTCGAGTTCAAGGTTATGCCCCAGTGAGTTCCCTGCCCGTGGGCGCAGCGAGCCACAGCACGTGACGGCGAAGGCGAGCACAAGCGGCTGGCTTCTGAACACGTGCTCTGTCCGTACCTGTTCCACCGCAATGGCAAACCGGTGAAAGACTTTCGCAGGGCTTGGAAGTCAGCTTGCAAAGCCGCAGGCTGTCCAAGCAAGATACGTCACGATTTCCGGCGAACGGCGGTGCGCAACCTAGTCCGCGCCGGCGTCCCCGAAAAGTCAGCGACGACTACCACCGGTCACAAGACGCGGTCGGTATTCGATCGATAAGACCACTCACGCGCCCGTAGCTCAGTTGGATAGAGCGGCGGACTTCTAATCCTATCCGGGCCAGTTTGCCGCAGTCTTTGGAATCAAGGACTTGGCGGGAATCCTCGTAGATTCAACCACTTACGTCTTTACGACGACTACGAGGGTTACGAGGGATTCACCCGGTTCAGGGACAGTTCTGGGGACAGTTCCGAGCCGCCACGCGGAAGCTCCATCGGCCCCGCCTACACCGCTCCGTGCCGCCCGCCGAGCCTCGGCCAACGAGTAGGGCGCCCGCGTGGTTAACGGCGGGCCTCCTGAGCGCGCTCAGGCGCTCCTGCGAGGGGAATCCCCGACCCGTGCCCGTCATGGACCTCGACGCCCAGATCGACGGACTATTTGCCGACCCCGTGGCCGTGGCGCCGCTGCTGGGGCTGGTGACGGAGCAGGAGGCGGTAAAAGCCTGCGGAACGGGGCCTTGATTCCGCTACCTTGGTTCGCCGCGGGATGATCTCGCCACGCTCAGCATAGGGCCCACGAGCAACTTGACCTCGGCCTCGCAGGCCCTCAAGGCCGCGACCTTGGCCTCGATAGCGGCGGTAGGTTCGCGATGCTCATAGGCCCGTCGGTCACTACTTCAGGCCGCTCGGAATATAGGTCGGACGCTTGAGCGCCTCCTCTAGCCGTTGGCTGGGAGTGAAGAACCTGTCGCCGACCCTAATTCGGTCAAAACAGTTATTAGCATCAGAGTCTCGAACTTCCTCAACAATCAATGTGCTGCCCTTCAGACACACACACAGCCAGCTTGGTCCCTTCCGGTAGACAATTCCGGTCTGATGAGGGTGAAAAACACCGTCTTGCGGGCTCAAGGAGACACTCTTAAGATGAACGATTTCATCGTTGAGTAGCGTCTGTGCGCCATCATATGGATCATCGAACGCACAGATGAATCGCTCGATATCTGAGGCTTCCATGGTCCAGTCTATCCAACCATTTAGCTTGGTGTTCAAACGCGGGAAATATGAGGAAAGATACTCTTGCTGCGGGACCGTCTTGAGGATCGCCGTACCGCTTCTGTGTCTTTCGATGAAATCGATAACAAAGTCGAGGTTCTCTGATCTATAGACGGTTTCATAGTCGACAGGCTTTCGGCATTTCGGTGGATAAAGAAATTCCCGAAAATCAACAATATCTCCCGTGTCGACACCGGCATCAACCAAGTGAAGCAGACAAACCCCAAACCTGTTTCCGCTCATTATTTGCCAACTGAACCCACCTCCGCCTCTGTTTTGTGGAAGGCGAGTCCCGTGCAAGTTAAGAAGGCCGTTGGAGAATATTGAACCAAGGACATCGGACTTAAATATCCAAGCGGCGCCAAGCGACAGGCAAAAAGACCTCTCCGTTGTCCCAACAAAACGTCTGACTTCACTCGTATCGATACTCGCCGTGACAATGTGATCTATTGCGTTTTGGACTAGAAAATCTTCTAGCGACAAGCCTTCAGCGGTCTCTCTTGCATGACGAGGTGCCGTGATGACTTTGACTGGGGCACCTTCAGAAGTCGCCCACAGACAGATTTCGCGAAGGAGAGTTCCCCCGCCCAGAAGTACGACGTCTTCTATCGGACCATAATTCATGTCTTTGAGCCTCCTCTTACCCGCCCGTAGGCGGGCGCGCCTCCAAGTCCTCCTGACGGCAGGTTACGGCTACGGGGTGCTCGGTGCCAACGCACTCCAGCATACCGTGTCGGAGTAGGCGCCCCTACGTCCCAGTAGTCAGGCTCGAAGGTTGGGCCCCATCAACTGCGGTGCGCACGAGGCCGCCTCTCAAACCGTGAACTGGATGATACCCCCGTGAAGGTGGGCCCTTCTAGCGGCTGCACATAGGGTGCCCTCCCACATGGGTCCTGCCGCGTTTGCAGCAACCGGGGCGTCGGTCTCCACCCAACCTGGGTCGCGGCGCGAGGCTCGCCGTTGCAGCGCGATGGCACGCTCGTCCCGCCTGCCGTGGCGGTCGCCAAATGAAACGTGCGCGGATTGGTATGGTGCACGGATCACGTGGGATCACCTGCGCTGAGCCGTGACCTCCACCTCGTCACTCACAGGCAGGCTCTCCGTGATCACGCGGCGGATACCGGCTACGGCCATCTCGTAGATCTGCGTCAGCCCGTGCATGTCTTCGAGGTCGCCTGCTGCCTGCGGGTCAGCAGCCCGTGCTCGCTCCAGTACCGCCGCCGCTCGCTTCTCAGGGTCGATGAAGGGCACGAGCCTCGGCATGCCGCCAGCGTCGTCCTGGTGAATCGTGGGCGGCGCGTTCTCGATGTTATTGAACACCAGTGGCAGGAGCATGAGCGGTTGGCCGCGACCGGCATCCTCTGCCCGTTCGTCTTTCACCGAAACGGTAAGGAGATCAAAGGGTTCCGCAAAGCCTGGACGTCGGCTTGCAAAGCCGCAGGATGCCCGGGCAAGCTACTGCATGATTTTCGCCGGACGGCAGTCCGGAACCTAGTCCGCGCCAACGTCCCGGAGAAGACGGCAATGGCGATCACCGGCCACAAGACGCGCTCGGTATTCGACCGCTATGACATCGTCGATGAAGCCGACCTGAGGGCCGCACTGGGCATGCTCGCGGACGTAAAAGGGACAAAAAGGGGACAATCGGCCCAGTCTGGTCGAGTCACGGAGTTCGCGCCGTTAGCGAAATCCGCTGCAAACACAGGCTGAAACTACTCACGCGCCCGTAGCTCAGCTGGATAGAGCAGCGGACTTCTAATCCGCAGGTCGGGGGTTCGAATCCTCCCGGGCGCGCCTACTTTTCCCTTACAGCCGCAAGGGTTTGCCACTAGCCGGTCGGTTTCAAGGACGAGGCTAACAAGCCGACCTGTCAACCTTTTAACAAGTTAAAGTGCGCGACGAAGCCGGCGGAGAGCGCGAGCACCTTTGGGGCGCGGCTGAGTTTAAGATCTTAAAGATCTGACCCAGGTGCCCGGCCTGCCAGAAGTCCCTGCCAGCGTCTACTCGCTGCCAGCAGTAGCGACCATCGCTCAGGAGCTCGGCGCGACCGCCGTGCCTGATCGCATCTGCCACCCGCCGCCGATCCAGGGCGCGACGCGCTCCGCAGTGCGGGCAAACGTTGGGCGCGTGTCGGGCTATTCGTCATTGACACCCCAGACGATTTCGCCATCCGCCCCCGCGTAGATGATGGCGTCGGCGCTCATTAGGGATCGCCTCCTGTAGTTCGCGTCGTTCACGGCGAAGCCAACATCCCAGCCCATCTCAGCGCGGAGCGTGCCGTTCCTGTCCCAATAGCCGAGGCCGTCCGGTGACAGGAACAGGGTGGCGTCGCCAGCGTTCACATCGAAATGGTAGATGCGCAGGCGCGGCGGGATCTGAGAGAACGCCAGCGAGGACGCACTGACGGCGGCGACAAGCAACAGTGTGGTGATTCGGTACATCGCGAACGCTCCGTGTCCGAGGGATCTACAGAGTAAAACCCCTGGCGCGTCGGAATTACGACCTGCGCCGCCGTCTCACCCCGATGGCTGGCTACGAGGGTGGCCCAGCCGGCGTGGTGAATGTGCACACGCCCTCCGAGGGGAGGTAAAGCCCCCCCCCACCGGGGGTCCAAGCGGATGGGAGGGGGGGGGGCGTCCCCGTGGCGTCCCCGTGGACACCCCGCGCCACCATGCGCGCTCATGCACCGAGCACCAGCGCGCACACTGGAAATCCCTTGGTACTACTGGACGATCCCCTCTGCGGCTCTCATCTTCTAATCCGCAGGTCGAGGGTTCGAATCCTTCCGGGCGCGCCTTTGTTTTGAAGACTCACCCCTACGCGGGATCCGTTCTCTTGCTCGGGTCGACGATGAAGCCGTTCTTGATGATGGTCAGGTCGTCCAGTTGGAGCGTGGGGCGCATCAAGATCACGTCCCAGTGGATGTGCGAGACATTGGGCTCCAGGCCGGAGCCGTGCCACATGCGGGCCATCAGGCTGCTGTCGCCGAATCCACAGACGACCGTGCCGCGCAGTTTTTCGAACTCCTGATGCTGGGTCATCATGGCGCGCGGGTTCAATCCGAGATTCAGATGCACCGGGCCATAGTTGGCGGAGTCGTCATCCTGCTCGCCGAGCCAGTTGCGTAGCCGGCCTGCGAACAGAGGCTCACCCTGGACATCGACGATCTTGCCCTTCTCGAGAGTCATGAACACAGGGCCAGAAGGCCGTTCATGGTCGTAGGCGGGCTCGTACAGCAACGTCCCATCCACCGCCAGAACTCCGTCGCCGCGGCCCTTCGGGAGCACGATTCCGGGCCCTGCCGGCGGCAGCGTTACCCAGTTCGTGTCGGTCCATTCCTTCGTGTCCGGATTCCACAGGTACTCGTCGCCGTCCGCACCTTCGAGATCGCCGATGAACATCTCGAAGTCGGTCCCTTCTTCCGACGTCATGCGGAGCGTCTTGGCTTCCGTGAACCGCTGTGAGATCTCGATGGACTCTCTTCGCATCGCATCCAGATCGACCGTCATCATCGTGCGGATGAGCGTGTCTTCGAGGTGGAAGCCACCGTTGCCATCGCCAGGGCACATGACGCGCGCACCCCGCTCCAGAGCGTCGGCGATGAAGTCGGCATAGCCAACAGCCATGTCGATGATCAGGTCAGCTTCCGTCGAGGCGGCTTTGACCATCGGGTTCCACTCATACCCCGGCTGCAATGTCGGTGGTGCGGGGATCCGATTCTCCGATATCGAGACTTCGGCGCCCATGGTCATGCCGACTCCCATGAAAGCCGAGATGATGTGCCGTGGCGTACGCGTGTCGGTGATGATCAGAACGTTGGTGCCGGGCTGCAGGTTGCACATATCCCGGTAGATGTAGTCGATGATGACTAGCAACTCGGGTACGAGTCCGGTTGTTACCTCAGGTGTTTCGGCCATGGTTCAGTTCCTACGGGATTGTGGTAATCAGACAGGATTGTTGGAGTCAGACAGGGATGCCGCAGTGCTGCTTCAGGTCGTCGTAGGCGGCGGGCGCGTTCCTTAGCTTGCGCGCGAAGTAGACGAACACGCCGAGCGCCGCCGCCAGGCCGGCCGCCGTCAGGATGATCGACGGTCTGAAGTCATCGTTCGCCAGGTTGAACGACAGGAGATAGGGGCCGAGGGCGAATGCCGCGACAATCACGATGTTGCCGGCAGTTACGCCGCGGCCGGAGGGGATGAGGGTCGCGAGGATGGCCATGAAGTACGGCGTGACGAAGGGGATGCTGGCGTTGAACACACCGGTTGCCACCCCGAAGACCAGTTCGGACGATGACCCCAGCAAGGCGAGCGTCGCGAACACGATTGCGACGGTACCGATGTAAACGGGTCGTAGGTACCCGAGCCGATTCCCGATAACCGATGCGGCCAACATCCCGAACACCGCGGCTGCCATGCCTGGGCCCAGCAACGCGCCCACCCGTTCCGGCGACATGCCGACCGACACACCGAGCCGCTCGAAATAGGTCCAGATGCCGGAATTGAACAGGTAGTGGAGGAACAGCGAGGCAAGCACCAGGCCGGACAAGATGGTGCGGCCGCGGTCTAGCCGGATCGACGGCTTGCCCTCGAGGGCACCGGGCTGATCAACACCGAGCTGACCACCATCAGCATGGTCGATCCTTGTCGGGAAGAACGGCAGGAACGCGCACGCGACCACGTTGATCGCTGCCATGGCGTAGAAGGCCCCTTCAATTCCGCTGGTTTGATAGACGTAGGGGAGGAGGGCCAGCCCGGCACCGCCAATC
>Ga0302135_10001678_pt1 | contig 13303 bp, 10 predicted proteins | sample CBN3_surface_MG_FD_203119 | JGI IMG/M metagenome (GOLD analysis project Ga0302135, IMG submission 203119) | Marine microbial communities from Western Arctic Ocean, Canada - CBN3_32.1 | ecosystem: Environmental > Aquatic > Marine > Oceanic | place: Canada: Western Arctic Ocean | collected...
GGAAGGATTGTTCGTCGTCTGTACCCACAGTGGTGTCACCATGGGACCAGCTATTGGCAACTTAACTGCCGACGCGGTGATAACGGGTCAACTTCCGAAACAGTTCGCGCCATTTGGCCTGGAACGATTTCAGATGTAGGGGAGCGTGTATGAATCAACAACCAACGGGTAAGACACTAATCAAAGGCGGTTGGATAGTCGCTTTTGACGGCACCGAACATCGCATTTTGCGCAACGGCGTCGTAGTTTTCGAAAACGACACCATCACCTACGTCGGCAAGGACTACGCCGGCGAGGTGGACGAAACCATTGATGCCTCCGGCCACCTTGTATCACCCGGTCTCGTCAACGCGCACGTACACGTCGGCGCACACACTGGCGACCGCATGATTTTCGACTCCGGTCGCCGCGACTTATTTCGTTCTGGATTCATGAACTACTGCACCACCAAAGGTATCAACGGCCCAACTATTCACGACTTTGAAGACGCAAACATCTCCATTAAATACAGTCTCGCCTGCCTGTTACGCTACGGATCTACAACCGTTGTAGAAATGGGCGGCGAGTTGGGTGGCGAAAGTGAGGGCGGTGAGATGGGTCCGCTTGCGACTTATGCCGGCGAGCTCGGCATCCGCATTTACATGTCTCCTGGGCTGCGCTCGGCGCATCATTATTATGACCAGGACGGCCGTCATCAGATTCATTGGCACAGCGAGGAAGAAGGTCTCAAGACGCTCGACACCGCACTCGAGTTTGTTGAAAAATACAACGGTGCCTTCGAAGATCGGGTACGCGCGATTCTGATCCCGCTTGAGTACCACCTAAGTTCGCATGAACTGTTACGTCGTACCAAGGCGGCAGCGAAAGAGCATGGCATTGGTATCACGCTGCATCTTGCCGAATCAATACTCGAATTCCAGGATTCCATTCGTAACACCGGACGTACACCGGTCGGCATGCTGCATGACTTGGATTTTCTCGGCCCAGAAGTCATTCTCGGCCATGGGCTGTATACCAACGGACATTCGCAAGTCGCTTATACCCGCGGCGACGATCTAAAGATGCTCGCTGACTCGGGCGCATCAGTGGCCCATTCACCCACCGTATTCGGACGCCGCGGCGTGTATCTCGAATCATTCCAGCGTTACCACGACGCGGGTGTCAATCTAGCAATAGGCACTGACTCCTATCCACAAGACATGCTGGGCGAACTCAAACTGGTTCAAATCATCGGCAAAATTGCCGACCGCGACTTTGAAGTCAGCAACGCGCGCGAGGTCTTCAATGCCGCGACGCTTGGTGGTGCGGCGGCGCTGGGTCGTGACGACTTGGGGAGGCTGAGCGTCGGCGCAAAAGCCGACATAGTGTTGGTCGATTTTCAGCGCGCTAGAACCGGACCGTTTCTAGACCCAATAAAGGCGCTCATACAATGCTGCGACGGAGAAGTCATCGACCGTGTGATCGTCGCCGGACGCACGCTAGTGAAAGACGGCCGGGTGTTAGTTTGGGATGAAGCAGAGCTACTGGATGGCGTGCGCAGTTCTTGTGAGAACGCCTGGAGTCGGTTCGGTGAGTACTGGCCCGATAATGAAACCGTAAGTGAGGCGTTTCCCAACGCGTTCTTAGACTGGGAGCAACCGTGACAAACAAAAACTCCAACACCGGCGCAAAGCCGGCAGATATCGGACTGATAGGTCTGGCCGTCATGGGCCAGAATCTGGTTCTCAACTTGAACGACCACGGTTTTAAAGTGGCGGTATACAACCGTACGACCACAAAAGTGGACAACTTCATTGCCGGTCCGGCAGCACAAACCCAAGTTATAGGCTGTCACTCCACGCAAGCGCTTGTCGACAGTCTCAGCTCGCCGCGCGTAGTGATGTTAATGGTTAAAGCTGGCAGTGTAGTGGACGACTTCATTCGCCAGCTCACACCTCTGCTCGATGCCGGAGACATCATAATTGACGGCGGAAACTCTCTATTTACCGATACGACGCGACGCACTCAAGAGCTGCACAAACAGGGCATCGTATTCGTTGGGACTGGCGTCTCGGGCGGAGAGTTGGGCGCACGACACGGCCCGTCAATTATGCCCGGCGGCAACAAACAAGCCTGGCCAACGGTCAAACCCATGCTGCAAGCCATCAGTGCAAAGGTCGATGGACAACCGTGCTGCCAATGGGTCGGCAATGATGGCGCCGGTCACTACGTCAAAATGATTCACAACGGCATCGAGTACGGAGACATGCAGCTAATCTGCGAGGCGTACCAACTAATGCGCTACGGGTTAGGTCTCGACGTCAAGCAACTCCACGAAATTTTTGCCGAATGGAATCGCGGCGTATTGGATTCGTATCTCATCGAAATCACAGCCGATATTCTCGCCGTGACCGACGCTGACGGTGCACCTCTCATCGATAAAATTTTGGACACAGCAGGACAGAAAGGCACCGGCAAATGGACCGGCATTAACGCTCTCGAACTCGGCATTCCCCTCACCCTCATTGGTGAAGCTGTTTTTGCGCGGTGTTTGTCCGCGCGTAAGGATGAACGAGTTCGGGCCGCAGCAATTCTCGGTAGCACGATGCCAGAATTTGATGGTGACGTAGCCGCCTGTGTGCGACAAATCCACGATGCACTGTACGGCGCAAAAATGATCTCATACGCGCAAGGATTCATGTTGATGCGCGAGGCGGCGGGCGAGTATGGTTGGGCGCTCAATTTCGGCGACATCGCACTGATGTGGCGCGGCGGTTGCATCATCCGTAGCCGATTTCTCGGCAACATAAAACACGCGTTCGACACGCAGCCGGAACTGGAGAATCTGCTAGTCGATGACTTCTTCGCCGGCGAGATAAAAAAAGCTGACCACGGCTGGCGGGAGACGGCGAAACTCGCTATCAGCCTGGGCGTGCCGACGCCCGCGATTACGTCAGCGCTCGCCTTCTACGATGGCTATCGAAGTGCTCGCCTGCCAGCGAACCTGTTGCAAGCTCAACGAGACTATTTTGGTGCGCACACATACGAACGAATTGATCGAGCGCGCGGCGAGTTCTTCCATACAGATTGGACAGGTGAGGGCGGCGACGTATCGTCAAGCGCGTACAACGTTTAAGGGAGGACAAGTACTGTGTCAAAAGTTGAACGTTTTTTCGTTGGTCCGCAAATAGCGATCGACAACATTAAGTCGTCTGACTCGGGTGGCGGCGTGCCGACCGTCGCGGTCGCGAAGGCAGCAGGTCTCGTGTTCACCAATGGCGTGGTGTCGAACCACCCGGAGACGGGCGAACATGTGCCCGGGGATATCCGGGTTCAGACACGACGGGTGTTGGAGAATCTTAAGCTCGGTCTGGAAAAGGCCGGCACGTCATTCGACAACGTGATGATGGTGCATGCGTTTCTGAAGGATATGAAAGACTGGCCCGCCTATCACGAAGTCTACATTGAGTACTTTCCTGAACTCACGCCACCGCCGCGTTACACGGTACAAGCGGAAATGGCTTCGCCAGAGCTTCTTGTCGAGATTCACATGACGGCGGTCGCCTGACCTAACACACATGATCTCCTCTGCAACCGCTAAGCACATAGCAACGTATCAACACGACGGCTATTTGATTGTAAGACAGCTTTTCATGCGCAGTGAGCTTGAACCGCTGCGCGAAGCCCTGGCGCGTGACCATAGTGTTGACGGAATGTGCTTCAACATGCTCGACGTAGACGGTGCGACACTCGACGCTATCGCGTGGGTAGAGAAAACCAACACTCTGCTCGGTTTGTTGCCATTCGCACAGCGTACCGTCGACATCGCCGCCGCTCTTGTCGGTGAAGAGGTCTATCACTGGCATTCGAAATTGACCATCAAGCAACCGCGTAGCCGCGGACGTGTTGAATGGCATCAAGACTATGGAGCCTGGTACCACGAGGGCTGTCTGGAACCGGCGCTTGTGACAGTCGGCATTGCTGTCGAGCCATCCACGGTACACAACGGCTGCCTACAAGTGATGCGCGGGTCACAACGACTCGGACGAGTCGACCACGAGTACGTGGAGAACGCACAACACCGCATCGATCCACAACGCCTCGCACTCGCCGCGTCCAAGCTTGCAACCATCCACGTTGAACTAGAAGTCGGCGACGCGGTTTTTTTTCATTGCAATCTATTTCATGGTTCCGCCGCGAACACGACGGCACAATATCGGACGCTGCTATTGAGCAGCTACAACGCTGCTTCTAACAGTCCGTTCGGGGCGTCACAGAAGTTGCGACGGTATGCTCGGATGGAAACCGTCACCGACGCTACCTTTGCGGACGCGAACTACGACGACGCCATCGCTGGCCACACCTTTCTGCAACCCAACAGCAATCAAATGCGAGGATTCGGCACAAATAGTTTCGACAAGTGACTCGAAACGGGACTGTAATGATCAGAACCCGCCGTTTAGAAACGCACCCCAATCAAACGTTATCCACCAAGCCGGGGCGAAGTCGTTCAAATCAGGGCGTTGAAACGACAGTTGCGTATTTGTGCCACGCACCATTTTTTCGTCGATATGACTCTTGAGACTCAACCGGAACGCAGATTCTATACTCAGTATTCTTGCTCGATGGCCGTATCCAATCTTCATACGTCAGCGGTCTGTCGGACTTAGGCCAAACCGGCGGCTAGCTCACATTTTTCATAGGGATTCTCACTTTCAGATCAGCCATCCGATTCAGCCCGCCTGGTGAGAAATTCGCGCTAGAGGTACCATTACTGATACAGCCTTAGTTTTCGTAACCTGCAATCATTTTTGAGGCCCACTCAATCTCCAAGACCGTCGACACCAACCGTCACCAGGTAGTAGTTTGCCTGGGCGGTGCTAACACCCAACTCGAATCTCAGCCAGTGCCCATCCCCGCGCCAGGTGAATTGTTGTTGAAGCTGCGCGTCGTCGGGTTCTGCGGTACCGATCTATTCAAACTTGACACAGGTGCCGCACAACCGGGAATGGTTCTCGGTCACGAGGTCGTCGGCGAAGTCGTTGCAACAGGCAAAGGCGTCAGGTTCAAGCCCGGGGAACGTGTGGCGGTACCCCATCACGTTGCCTGCGGCAGGTGTGTTTACTGTGAACGCGGTGCGGAGACGATGTGCGAAACCTTCAAGCACAATCTGCTCGAACCCGGCGGTTTCGCCGAACGCATTTTGGTCAAACCACGTGCAACCGCACTTGCGGCACGCGCCCTGCCAGCAAACTTAAGCGATGACGCCGCCGTTTTTATGGAGCCAGCCGCTTGTGTGTTGCGCGGCATCGACCGGTCGGCTATCACCAAACACGGTGTCGCCGTGGTGCTAGGTGCAGGCAGCATGGGGCTACTTCACTTGCTGGTCTTGAAAGCCGCACTACCTGAGGCTCATGTAATTTGCGTCGATCCCGTTCCACAACGGCGCCAAGCAGCACTTGATCTCGGTGCGTGCGCAGCGGTCACGCCGGGAGATGAAGTTACCGACGCGCTGGGCGAACGAGGGCAGCCACACGGTGCAGATGCAGTGTTTGATACGGTCGGTGGCGCCCAGACGCTGCGTGACGGACTAGCACTAACCCGACAAGGTGGCTCCGTGGTACTGTTTGCGCACGCACCAGAAGGTGAACAAGCCAATTTCGACATCAACACCGTGTTCAAACACGAAAGAAGGATTGTTGGCACGTACTCGGGAGGATTAGACGAACAGGCCAGGGTGTTCAGTCTGATGAGTCGTGGAATATTCGACCCGACACCACTAGTGACCCACCATTTACCGCTCGACCGCTTCGACGAAGGCGTGACGCTAGCCCGCGAGCGAAAAGCGCTAAAAGTCCTCTTCACGCCGACCGAGAGTGTTTCATGAGCGACATTCCGCGGACTATGCGTGGCGCGATGTTGCTCGGTGCAGAACAAATTGAAATTCGCGAGGTACCGGTACGTCGACCAGGACAGGGCGAGCTACTGCTTCAAGTTCAGGCGGCAACAACTTGTGGCACAGACGTAAAAGTTTTTCGCCTCGGTGGGCATCCCCGAATGCTGAAGGTTCCCACGCTATTCGGGCACGAGATGGCCGGTACAGTTGCGGAGGTCGGACACGGTGTTACCCAATTTCGATCAGGCGATGCCGTAGTCGTCGCCAACTCTGCCCCGTGCGGCGGCTGCCCGGCATGCCGACTAAACCGAGAGAACTTGTGCGAGGACTTACATTACCTTAATGGCGCCTTCGCCGAGTATCTGTTGGTCCCGGCGCGGTTTGTGGCGCGTAGCACGCACGCATTGCCGGCCGGGCTTAGTTTTTCTAGAGCTGCCCTAACTGAGCCGCTAGCCTGCGTGCTACACGGCATAGCCGCGTGCGAGCTTGAAAAATTTGAGCGCAACACCGAGATCGTTGTGTACGGCGCTGGCCCCATCGGATTGCTCTTTGTCGCCGCGCTTGCGATGCGTGGTCACCAAGTGCTGCTCGCCGACCCGAACCCCACACGGCTCGCGATCGGAAAGCTCCTCGGTGCAAGCGCTACGCTAGAAATTACACGTGGTGGCGGACAGGCCGAGCGGGTTAAGCAACTGACGAAAGGTGGACACGGTGTGTACGTTGCAATTGACTGCACCGGAGTGCCCGAAGTTTGGAACGACGCTATCGAGTCTTTGCGCCCGGGTGGGTTGGTCAATCTGTTCGGCGGCTGCGCCCCCGGCACCACAATCGAACTCGACACGCACCGTGTGCACTACAACGAGCTAACGCTGAAGGGTGTATACCACCACCGGCCTGCCACAATTCGCGCCGCCTTGACGTTACTTGGCGAGCCCGCGTTTCGCGCCGATCTGCTACTTAGCGCGCAAGTCCCCATCGAAGGCGTGGAAGGGGCGCTGCGCAGCATGATGCGAAAAGAGAACCTGAAAGTGGTCATTTGCGCCGAGACGCAGGGCATGACAATGTAACTGAACAAAGTCGTGTAACCTTCCTACCCAAGCCACCATTTCACTACGGATCCAACCGACACGCGACAACTCCAATAAGTCTTTCAGCAACACACGCATACGCTCTGCTGCGGACCGAATGTGCCCTAAATCGGCCTCGACTCGAGCTTGTCGCGAGTCCTTGATGTCTTGTTCTAACAGTTCAAGAAAACCCGTTTTGGTCAACAGCGAGGATTTTGCGTTCTATACGCAGACCGTGCCGGGCGCAATGTTCAGGCTAGGTGTTCTCGCACCTGGTGATAACGAATCGAGCCCGTTGCACCATCCACCTCTGAACATAGACGAATCAGCCCTCGCCACAGCAGCCATGTTCGTCGAGGCAGCGAGGCGCTTTTTGGCGAAGTAGTGTGTCCTTGCACAAATGGTTTGGTGGTGACCAGCCTATTCCTAACATCTCCCTCTCTGCGCGTAGCAAGGCAAGCGAGATTACTTAAATTTAATGGCACCCAGCACTCACACAACACCCGCGCGAGGGGACAAGGGTTGCTTCGACCCCAGGTTTCTTCGACATTCGCTACAAATCCAAGTGAAGCATTATTTGAGGATGTCTCCGCGTCGACCCTAATCTGTAGGGAGAGAGAAGCGGGTCTATTAACGCTGAATAATTAGACAGACACTAACAATTCAGATCAATCGTTGACGAGGATCGCCCGCGGAAGCTTCGACAAAACCTCTAGCCCGCCGTCGCACATCATGACCGTGTCAATGAAACCACCACCGGCGCCACCTCGCCAGCCCTCCCCTGCGCGAAACAAGAACTCAAAGTTTGTTGCCATGCCGATGTCGTAGTGAGCTTCGACGAAACCGCGTGCGGATTTTGTAAACGTGTGACCGACCCAATCTGGCGGACTGGCAATGCCCATATCATAGCCACCTATCAGAACGGACAAGTGGCGCAACCCAGCCTCGTCAATAGCCGCGTCGGCGCGATCCTGCACACTCTGGGTTGCCTCACCGGGCATGACGCCTGGCAACACGCAGTCCGCGATGTCCGACGCTGTATCGATCAAATTACGCCATCGTTCATCCGGCGGACCAATAGACACCAATCGACCCAGATCACAGTGGTAGCGGTGATATGAAGCGCAAAAGTTAACCCAGACAAGCTCACCGTGCTTAAGCCGCCGGTGACTCGGTGCGCAGTGGCGAGCTAGGAAGCGTGGGCCCGAACGAATCGCGACGCGGATGGCTGGGTCGCCGCCGCCTTCTTTCATCATCGCGCAGAGCGCAATACCCGCGAGTTCAGTCTCTGTTACCCCTACCTGCACTGCCTCGCCCACAGTCTGCATGGCCGTATCTGCGATTCGGCTTGCTTCGCGTAACACCGTCATCTCATTGTCACTCTTGATCAATCTGACGGTATCCACTAACCAAGAACCATCGACTACCTCGGCGTGTTTCGATTCTAGACCGGTCCGCAGCTCCGTCAACACGGCGCCGTTGGGGTTTCGACTCCAGAGCTCAAGCGCGACACATCCGCTCGCCCAGCCGCGTCGATTCAAATCCTCAACAACAAAATTGGCCGCGCCCTCAAAACTCTCAAAACAGCTTACATCCTGGACAACAGCGTGAAACTCGACGGTAGGGCGATGATATTCAAGCTCGTAGAACAATGTACTGGCGTCCTCCGCGCGCACGACCACCGCGCTCGGTGTCCGCAGGTAATACCAGACCATGTCATAACCGGTCAGATACGTGATGTTGGCGGGAGAGGTAACGAGTAGCGTATCAATGCCGGCGGCGCGCATCTTTTTAGTCACTCGTTGAATACGACTGGCGTACTCCGCGTCAGAAAATGGTGGCCCCCACCCCTGCGCTTCGGCTTGTCGACGTGCCTCCAACAATCGAGGATTGTGCATTAGCATGTTCTCCCAATAAGTTACACATTGACCTCACTTGCCAGTACCCGTTTAATCACGACCTTGGTGATTTCGGGAACTGACACAATGCCTCAATTCTACTTCGACGACGATGCAGATCTAGATGTAATAAAAGATAAGACAGTAGCAATCATCGGCTATGGCAACCAAGGTCGCTCGCAAGCGCTAAACCTTAAAGACAGTGGCATCAATATAGTCGTCGGCAACATCGAAGACGAGTACGCGGACGTCGCGCGTGAAGATGGCTGGGATTTGTTAAGCATCGAGGAAGCAAGCGCGGCGGCGGACGTAGTACTCCTACTCACCTCAGACGACTCACATCCCGAGGTCTGGGAAAAGTGGCTCGCTCGAACCATGAAAGCCGGCGACGCACTGTCCTTTGCCCACGGCTTCAACATTCACTACGAAGAAGTCGTTCCGGGCAACGATATCGACGTCATCATGGTCGCCCCGCGCATGCTCGGCGAAGGCGTGCGTGCAACGTACCTGGAAGGCAGGGGCTTCCCCAGTCTGATCTCGGTTCATCACGACGCGAGCGGGCAGGCGCATGACATCTGCCTGGCCGTTTGCAAGGGTATCGGCTCGACAAAAATGGGCGTTCTCGAGTCAAGCTTCGAAGAGGAAGTGCTAATTGACTTGTTCGAGGAGCACCAGCCGAGCTTGTATGGACTTCGATGCATGTACGAAGCGCTAGTCGAAGCCGGCTGCTCGCCGGAAGCGGTGATGCTAGATCTTTACGCATCCGGTGAGTCCGTGAAGTTTGCAGAGTATGGTCGTGATCTGGGCGCTTTTGAGCGCATGAAACGCGCTTCGCAGACTGCTCAGTTTGGTCATCTCGTGTGGGCAAAACAGTATTTCGATCACGATAAGACCATGGACAACATGCGCAAGATGATCGGCAACATCAAAGACGGCAGTTTTATCGAGGCCCTCAAAGCGGAGCGCGGCAAGAATCGGCGGCAAGTCGAAGAAGTCTGGCAGGACAACAACGAGCACGAACTCATCGAGCGTGAGCACAAACTTTATCAACTGCTCGGCAGGCGTGCCGAGGATGCACCCGCACCAGGCAAGCTTGAAGAGTAGCCACGCCGCGCTGACTCAAGCGCTCTAGTCACCGTATGCCGGGAGAACAAACGAATGAGCCGATACCGCCTTGGCATCGACATCGGTGGCACCTTTACCGATCTACATGCAATGGACGAGTCGAGCGGCGAACTGTTCGCGCTCAAGATTCCGTCCACTAGAGCCGACCCGTCGGATGCTGTCATCGCTGGTATCGATGCACTACGAAGTCGATTCGGAATTGAACCAAGTGACATCCGGTACTTCGCGCACGGCACGACTTTGGGCGTCAATACGCTGCTCGAACGCAACGGTGCCGAAGGTGGTGTGCTGATGACCAAGGGCTTTACCGATACGCTGGAGCTGCGACGACTGAGGCTGCCCAAGGCGAACGACTTTTTTGTAGCAAAACCAAAACCGCTAGTCCCACGTCGGCGGGTGAAGCCAATTGACGAACGGCTACTCGCCAACGGCGTTGTACTCAAGCCCATCGAGCGCGACGACGTTCTAGCCCGTGTCCGTGAGCTACTCGAAGACGGCATCGAAACGCTTGCCGTATCGTTCTTACATGCCCATCGAAACCCTATTCATGAGCGTTTGGCAAAACAGTGGATAGAGGCAGAATTTCCAGATCTTTACGTGTGTACGTCGTCCGAGGTTTGGCCACAGCAACGAGAATACGAGCGTTCGTTAATCAGTGTCATTAATGCGTATGTTGGCGGTCGACTGCGCAGCTACTTTCGTGCACTCGAAGAGCGGCTAACTGAAATTGGCATGACCTGCCGTGTCTTTTCGACGAAATCAAATGGCGGCGTCATGTCAGTGGCAAGCGCTGCCACATCACCAGTCGAAACACTGCTATCCGGTCCGGCATCAGGCGTCATTGGTGCAGCATATGTCGGCAAACTTATGGGTGACTCACGATTGGTCACGCTAGACATGGGTGGCACGAGCGTCGACGTCTCCATTGTCTACGACGGCTTGCGCTACTCGTCGGAAAACACCATCGGGGACTTTCCGGTCATCATGCCCGCGGTCGATGTTTCTGCAGTCGGGGCAGGTGGCGGCTCAGTTGCGTGGACCGATGCAGAAGGTGTTTTGAAGGTCGGACCTGAAAGCGCTGGCGCACAGCCGGGTCCGGCTTGTTATGGCAATGGCGGCATAAGACCGACCGTCACCGATGCGTATCTTTGCGTCGGCATCATCGCGCCCGACAAGTTTCTCGGTGGCGAAATGACGCTCGACCGTGGCGCAGCCGAACGGGCCATCGACGACATCAGTACACAACTGGATTTGAATCGCCGCCAAACAGCGGATGCCATTTTGCAAGTCACAACTGCCAACATCTTCGCCGAATTGTTACCACAGCTTGCCCGTCGTGGCGTCGACTCGAGAGAACTTTCCATCATGGCCTACGGTGCGGCGGGACCGACCCACGTATTTATGTTGGCCCGGGATCTCAATGTTCGTCGTGTCATTGTGCCTCCTTCGCCCGGCATACTCTGCGCACTCGGCTGTCTGGTAGCCGATGTACGAGCAGATTTTGTACAAAGTATTTGGCGTACCACGGAAGATATGGATGACAACGAGCTCGAACAGATCTTCGCCGACCTCGGGGCCCAAGCGCAAAGCTGGCTCGAAACTCAGGCGGTTGAGCTCGATCAAGTACACGTTTTACGCTCCGCCGATATGTGTTATGTCGGGCAATCTTACGAAGTCAACGTGTCTTTTCCGGACACGGAGCTTGTTTCACTAAAACCAGAGCACGTTGTGGAATGGTTCCACAAGCAGTATGCCCGCGTATATGGTCGTGCGGACTCGGACAGTCCTGCAAGAATTCTGGAAGCGCGCGTGCAGATTGCAGGCGTGACACCAAAACCCGAAGTACGCTTAGTCCACAACGTGGATCACGACGAAACCGGACAGAGCGACACACGAGAAATCTACGAGAACGGCAAGACTGTGCAGGCGAATGTATGGAGTCGGAACAGCTTAAAATCTGGCGAGACCTATCAAGGCCCGATGATCGTCGAACAATACGACACCACCGTTTACGTGCCGGAGGAGTTTACCGTTTCGGTGGATGAACGCTTCAATTTGATTGGAGAGCGACGCACATGACACCCGACAAAGTTCGTTTGGAAATTCTTTCTAATCGGTTTCAGGCCATCGTCGACGAAATGGCACAAGTTGTCTCTCGTACAGCTCACACGGTGTTCGTGAAGGAAACCCAGGACTATGGTTCGGTACTAGTTTCCAGAAACGGCGAAGTGTTTGCCGCACCCCGTCGATACGGCGTGCTAATGATGATTGGTATGCCGATGGAAGGCGCGCTGGCGTACATCGGTGACGACGTTCAAGAAGGTGATATTTTCATCTCTAATGACCCGGAAGCAACACGGGGCATGTGCACGCATTTGTCGGACGTGTATCTCTGGAAGCCGATCTACGTTGGCGGTGAGTTGCTGTGCTGGGCGTGGTCTTTCATACACGTATCGGATATTGGCGGGCGAGTCGCCGGCTCGATTGCCCCCTCGAGTCATGAAGTGTTTCAAGAAGGTCTCCGAATTACGCCACAGAAACTCTACACGAAAGACGTGCTCAACAAACCGCTGTTGGACATGATCCTCGCCAACTGCCGCACACCGGATCAAAATTGGGGTGACATGAAAGCCTGTCTCGCGGGACTCGCAACATCGGAGAACCGCGTTCACGAACTCGTTGCGCAGTACGGCTATGACACCATCGACCAGACGGTAGACCACTTGCTCGACTACGCCGAAACACAAGCGCGACGTGTAATCGGCCATGTGCCGGACGGTACCTATCATTACAGCGATTATTTAGAAGCAGATATGGTCGGTCTCGGTTTAGTCAGGATCCGACTCGCAATGACTATTCGCGGTGGCGAGATGTTGCTCGATTTCACCGGCACTGCTCCACAAGTGCGGGCCGCACTTAATCTGCCAACCTACGACCACGACGGTCACTGGATGTTGATCACCGGTTTGGTCAATTGGATCTGCACGCAAGAACCGAACATCGCCTACAACGCCGGATTGGTTCGTCCAATGAAGGTTCACATACCCAAAGGCACGATTCTAAATCCGGAACCCGGTGCGGCCTATGGTGCGCGTTACGCAACGTCGCATAAAGTCTGTGACGTCACTATAGGTGCGCTTGCGCAGGCCGTACCATACGAGCTACCGGCAACAGATTCCGGGCAAGGTTCAATTTTGCTGGTGTCGGTACCTGATCTTGAGTCGGGCGGCACCAAAGTCAGCGTCGTGCAGCCGATCGTTGGCGGCGCAGGTGGGCGGCCGATGGAAGACGGCGTAGACGGTACGATGGTGATTCTCAACTTCTTAAAGAACATACCC
>Ga0302135_10001681_pt1 | contig 13297 bp, 4 predicted proteins | sample CBN3_surface_MG_FD_203119 | JGI IMG/M metagenome (GOLD analysis project Ga0302135, IMG submission 203119) | Marine microbial communities from Western Arctic Ocean, Canada - CBN3_32.1 | ecosystem: Environmental > Aquatic > Marine > Oceanic | place: Canada: Western Arctic Ocean | collected 2017-09-15
TGCCCAGTTATTTTTGCTTGACCACCTTTTTTAATATGGTCTGCATTTTCAAATATAGTAGTTAAAGTTTCAAGCAAAGTTTGTAGTAGTTCTAAACGACCTGTATCTCCGTACCTTGGATCATATAAAGCAAATCTATCATCATTTCTAATTGCGTCATCTATTTTATCACTCCACGTATCTTCTTTGATATTATCTATATCAACTCTTTTTAGATCTTGGAATAGATTAGTCCATAAATCTTCTGGATTAGCACGTTCATCAAAAGTGAGATCATCTATTTCTTTACTAAGTGATTTAAGAAGGTCATCTTCACCCTCTATACTTACTGAACTAGCTTGTTTAGCATCATCTACCCATTTACCATAAACTTGTTTAAAAAACTTTTCTAACTTATGGGGGTAAAGGGGAACTCCATCCTTAACTCTAGACGGTATATCATTATTAAACCTTTTGAAATACTCATCTGTGGCTCCGTTCAAAGCCCATTGCTTTAGATTTTTAACGGATGCAAGAGGACTAAATACTTTAAAGTCTTTGTGATCTCTATCAAATAAGTTAAAGTAGGTGTTGCCTTGTCGTTGTCCCTGACTTTCTCTCATTGCATAGTAGGCATCAAGAAGATTTTCTTTTACTAAAACAGATTGACGATTCTGATGAATAGTTACTATTTCAGCTAATTCTTGTTTAGTAAACTTTCTTTCATAGAGAGGGTTTCCTTCTATCTGTTTATTGTCTAGTGCACGTACACCAGTTTCTTTACTTTCTTTATCTAAGTATAGCTTTCTAAGTGTTGAAATAACTGGGTCGAATACTTCCGTGTTAATACGATCACGGCCACCCTTCCATCTAGTAAACCCGTTTATTTGTTTTACTTTTTCATTTAGTTCTTTGAAGAATTTCTTTTCATCTAGTAACTCATCACTTAATAAATTAGGGTCTACTGAGTCTCCCTTAATCTTTTTAACTGCTCTTTTATCTTCTGCGATCATCTTTATGAAGAAGTTAACTAAATTATCTGGAGCAGTGTTAAAAAGACGAGCTCTTCTTTTCATTTCTCTTTCAAGATTCTCTGCTTGCTTCTTATTTTGCGTAGCAGAGACCGTGTTAGTAACAGGTCCACCAATACCAGTGCCTTGTAGATTATTAGAGTTATCTTCTGTAATTGCTAAGATTCCTCCTTTGTCCTCAATCCCACTTTTGTTACCAGTAACGTGGTAAACTTCTGAGCTTAAATCTTTTGTGTGAACCAAGTATGTTTGCTGGTTCGTATGTTGTCCTGTAAATTCTTCAGGAAGTTTTGATAATGTTCCACTATCTGAGTTTGTAGCTCTTGTAAAGATGTTAGGGTCATCCTTTAATCCTTTAAAGGACTTTATTACTTTTAATGAACGCTGTGTCATTTCATCTTTTATCATATCGTTTGTTAGGAACTCAGCTGGTTCATCTAGTATGTTAAAGAGGTCCTTACCATACCCGTATACAGCATCTTCATAAATATCTGGGTCACCTATAGTTTCAAGAATTAAATTTTTAGCTTCTTCTATTGCTCTAATAGGTCTAGAAATCCTCATAACTAAATCTTTTGCTAATGAATCAGCTATTTTTATATGGTCCTCATTGATATTTCGTACATCTCCTCCAGAGATATGGTCTCTAAAAATAATAAATGCTTTTCCAAACATATCAAATAATTGACGGTTCATGTCTTCCGTCAACTCTTCTGGAGTTAACTCAAAAGCACTCTCAGGAATATCTCCTTTTGCAATTTGCTGCATGGCTGGGTCTTTTCCCGGAGGTACTTTTGCTGCGGCTTCTTCGTCCACCGGTATTACAGAACGTAAAAAATCAGCTTGCTGTTGTTCGCCCTCAGCAAGTATTCTTTCTCTTTCGTTAAAAGCGACTGTTTTCGCTGCTATTGCACGTCTTGACTCTTCCGGATCCCAAGCCTTCCACTGCATATAACGAGGCTCAGTAGGTTGTTCAGCTGCTCGAGCTACTAACCGACCAGCGTTCGTTGCCTCTGGTTGATCAAATCCACTTGAACCACCTTTAAGTCTATTAGTAGCATAGAGATTTTGTCGCATCTCATCTATTTGTTTTATTATTTTCTCAATTACTAATAAAGGATCTTTACCTGAATGAATTGCATGTTCATTAAGTATTTCTTTAAGCTTAATGCCCATACCTGAATCTAGAAGTCCATGCTTCTCATAACCTAAACCTTCAATTATTCGTTGAGGAGATTGGAATGTTCCAAAGATAGTGTTAATATTTTCTTCTACATCACCTAATTGTCTTATTATAAATACACTATCTACTACCCCATTTGTTCCGGGATTCTGTAAGTTCTCAATAAGAAGGTTTCTTAGTTCACCATCTGGATCATGGTCTGCTAGAACACTAGATAAATTAGGGAGGTCATCTATCCTACGTGAAAGTGTTTCAGTATTTGCCATCCTCTCAAAGTTTCTCAACGTGGATTTATCTCTTATGTTTCTACGGTGTGTAGCTTCCATAAATCCAGAAAGTTGTTTTGCATAAAATAAAGGAGTACCCCCTAATCCAGGAATTCCATCACCCTTTAATCTTCTTAATCGTCTCTTCCATGTATTTTGTTCTCGTATTACTTTTTCATCTGCAGAACCTATCATGACTTGTGCAGCTTGTCTTATAATACTCTCTCCACGAACAGGTCCAAGAGATTGTGCGTCCGCCCCTAATTCAGCAGCTGATTGGGCACTTGATGCCCATGGCACATCCCCTAAAAGTCTTTTATATTCATCCTCTTTTAGAGTGAAGACATCGCTTGGTGATGTTCCATCAACCACCATTGTTGAAATATTGGTAACATAGTTTCTTATAACAAACGAAGGACGTGCAAGGTATAACATAGAAGCGTACTTATTTAGGCCATTTTGTATACTTAGAGCTGTTCCCACATCCCCATCAACACCGTACTTTATTTTGAGAATTCTTTCTAATTCCAGCCCAAATTCCGTTTCAAAGGCAGCGATCCATCGGTGATGCCCTTCTTTAGTTCTTGGTCCTTTTTTTAGCACAGGCATCTTTTTAAGATCTATATCTTTTATTACATCGAAAGCTTTAGCTAGTCTGTCTGTTAACATTCCACGATCAATTCTTGATATAGAAACAAACTCATTATAGAGTACTGCACTATCTTTTTTGCCTACGTCTATAATTCCCTGTATGAGGCCTTTCATAACTACATGAACATCTGTACTATCTACTTGGGCAAATTCCTCTGCGTAAGAAGTCGCTATGTTTGTTCCAAAAGTTCTTTCAACTTCGTGTTTTGCAGCGATAACTCTATCATTAAGGGGACCTTCTCCTCCTCGACCCCAGAGATTCTTCTTAAGCCAACTACCTATATTAGAAGGGTCTTCCACATCAAACTCGTGTTTTCCATATTTTCTGTTAGGAGATTTTAACAAAGGGTTAGTAACATCTTCTTTTAAAGAAACTTCTTTTGCATTTCTTCCTAGTGCCTTTTCGACTCTAAAGAAGTTTTTCAAAGAGTATTCAGTATCCATAAATCTTGCTGCTGTTGATACAATATCATTTAATTTCTCTATTCCGCCTAGATCAATATCTACTTGGTCGATATTTTTTAAAGAACTTTCATCTATAGCTGCCCATAATGTTTTAATGATCTGGTCTATTTGAACAATTCCACTGTGTAATTCATCTACAGTAGAGGGCATTGCACCCTTTGGTACAGTGTATACTCCTTGCCAGTTTTGTTTAAGTCTTTTTGGAAATGACGTAGCAACTTCTTCTAATTTTGATGCAGGAAGATTTCCATAAGGTTTGCCAGCTCTGTATGTCTCTGACCTCATTCTGTTTAGTATTTGTTTAACTTGGTCTGAACTAGCACCAAGATCTCGGATGGCATCTAAGTCAGGTGCGTCTATGTTTTTTATTACATTCTCGAGTAGCTCGTTAGCAATTAGATCCATGGTGAGTGGCAGTATTGAATCTTTACTTTTATATCCGTCAGCTATAAGTCTAAGAGTGGTGTCTTTATACAACTCTTTATCTGATTTGATAAGTTTAATTATGTCTTCTCTAAGTTGTTTTTCACCCTTCTTAGTCTTGTAGTTACTTCTTCCAATGAGGAGTGGTTTACTTACATCAGTATCAGGTAAGTTTCTTGTCTTAGAAGAGATTATTTGAATAGATTTATTTTTTCTTTTAATTGAAGTAGAAAGTTCTTCTTTAACTTTAATAAGATCTTGAATAAATTTATTTGTCTCAACCATAGATGCTTTAAAAGGAGCATCTCCATGATCAATTAGGTTCTTTAGACTAGGTATATGGGCTGACAGGCTTTGTAACCGTGAACCAGATCTAGCAGCTGTGGTAGTTGCTTTGAATCCTTTACCTAGTACACCACCAAACACGTCTAAAGGAGCAAAAGTAGAGTACGCCCACCCTGCTCTCATTGTTCCTGCTAAACTCACTGCTTCATCAAGAGCATTGCTTACTGTGTAATTTTTATTCTTAACTAAGTCAACAAACACTTCCATTACAGAGTAATTCAGTGTGCCATCTTCTTCCCAATGTAATTCAAAAAGACCACTACCAGCATCTTCTAATTCACGCTTTTCTTCATCATCAGCAATATTTTGGTAAATGTATGCAAGGTTTATTCTATGCATACCCCCTTCTTTACTTCGCTCATTTATAAGACTATTTCGTATATGTTTATGTCCTTCGTAATGAGCAAAATCTTTTTCACTTATATTTGGAAAAGCTTCTTTAAATGATTTGGATACGTTTAAGTTTCGCATCCCAACTTGACTTTCAGCATAAGATGGAAGTATCCTTCTAAATAACGCACCTGCAACAGGAATTTTATTAAGGTAGTATTTTGGATGATCTACATAGTTTCCTCCAAGATATAATGAAGCTGCCCCACGTACTTCATTTGTAAGTGCATTGTTTTCTGCCCTACGTATCGACCCTTTTATAAATCCATCAGGCATCTCTTTAGACTTTTCAAGTATTTTCAGATCTTGAGCAGTCCAAACAGCTTGTTGTAATATAACCCCTGGAAGTTTTGTTGGATCTAAATAATCTCCAATACGATCTAAAAAGTTTCCCCCTGCACTATGCCCTGTTTTTCTTGTGTACCTATTCCAAGGAGCATCTTCTGCTCCTGTTAAATCTCTTGGAACTTGTGAACCTGATTCACTCATCAGTCTTTCATATACATTATCTGGAGTAAACTCATCTCCAGCTATAACCCAACCAACACTCCACCCAAATGGAGACCATGCTGCTCCTGCAACTGAGAACCCATCATCTTTCTGAGGGTTTATTCCTCGTCTAATTAAAAAATCATTTGATAAATATTGGTTTCCTTTAAACCTTTCAGGCAAACGTATTGCAGTACTTGGAGGCCATTCCCATCCTTGTGATTTAAATCTAGCCCCTTCTTTTTTTAACCATATCTCAATTTCATTTTCAACATCTATTTGTTTTTGAGCTTCTGTTGCAACTTCACCTAGCGTGGGGGAACTACCCCCTTTCATACCTGATTTAAGTACGTAATCTAATGTATCTTGTTGAGCAGTACTGAGTCCTAAACTACCCCATAATTGTCGTGCTTTACTGCCAGGACTATTACCAAATAACCTGAATTTATTATCCGGTTGGTGACCGGTTAACAAAGCATGATGTTGTGTGCCTAAGTCAGCCCAATTAATAACTAGGGCTTCAAGAAAAGTACGAGTATCTAAATCTCTTAGTTTCCCTATTTGTTTTAATTCACTAATGTCAGAAGCATTAAGAGTTGTAAGAAAGAATTTTTCATCACCTTCTTGCTCACTTGCTAAGTCTCTTCGCATATCCTGACGTGCTCTTTGTAATTCATTAGTAGAAAGAGACCTTCTATCTTCAAACTGTTTTAATGATTGGTCTAGTTGATTTATTTTAAGTATATTAAAAAAATCTTTATCTTCATTAGATATTTCTTGATCATATAAGTAGGACATAAAATGTGAATAGGTATCATTTTTGTCAGCGTCATCTTTCCATAAACTAGATATAGCATCTCCTACTACATTAAATACTCCGTAACGTCCGTGTTTTTGTAATGGACTTACTTTTTCTGGTAAATTATATAGAGGTTTATCTTTTATATAGTTAGCTGCTTTTAGCGCACTAATCAAATCAGGGGACCCATCTCCTGTTTCAGTTACATAATCAATGGTTGCACTAAGGAGGTCAGCTTCTCTTTCAGCGTTACCCATTCTTCTATTAACAAAATGGGTCATTTCTGGACTATCTTTAGAAATAAAGTGATTGTATGATAAGTTAACTAAGTAGTCTCTATCTGCTTTTTCCATCGTCATATAAGAATCTTTTATTATATTACGAGATAAGTCTTTACCAGAAGCTTCTCTAATTGCTTTTGCATAACTTGATCTGCTTTCTGGAGCGAGTTGTTGTTTTGCGTATACTGAAATAAAATCTGTTACACGAGGTCCTATATCATATTTACCAGCTGCAGTATACTCTTCTATATTTCTTTGTGCTTTTTTTATAGAATCAGTTAACTCTTCATCGTTATCTCGTTCAAAATTAGGTGCAGAAATACTCGTACCATAAGCACTTGCTCTAACTTCTTTATCATCAAAAGAAGCATTAGTAGGATAAACATCAGACATTGGGTCTGGTGTTCCTAAAGGATTTGTATTTTTTACAAAAGAGGCTAGTTCATCCCCAGCATTGTAATTAATATTTTTATTCTGTCGTGCTAGAAGATCAAGTAATTCTTGTTCACCCGCCATTATTGTACTCCACCATATAATGCCTCAATTCGCTGTCTCTCTTCTTCTGCTGCCTTCGCTGCTGCGGTGACTGCTGCCGCTTTATCTCTTGCTTTTTGTGCTGCCATTGCTGCGGCGACTGTTCCTGTAGCTTTACCACTACCATCAGTACCAGTTCCTCCCCCTAATTCACCTGTACCAAGAGCCGTATCTGCTGGAGGTGTATAACCAGCGTTCGCTTTTCCTTCTTCAGAACCCGTAGTTCCCCAACCTTCAAAAGAGTCTCCACCTGAGCCAGTTCCCCCTATAATACCATCACCACCTATTTCAGGTGCTACTATAGGTTTTGTATCATTTACTGCAAAAGTATCACTTATTCCTGCTGATTTTCCTACAAGATGTGGAGGTAGCTGTGTTCCCGGAAATACTTTATTTGTATCTCCACCAATATTTGTAATAGGAATTGTACCTGCAGAAGATTGTGGATCACCTGCCCATGTATCCTCCTGTTTTATTATTGGTGTACCTACAGTTGTAGTAGTTCCATCAGACCAGAAAATTGTCGCGGTTCCATCAGCGTTTTGCCGACTACTTATTACTGTCCTAGCTTTCTCACCTGTAGCAGCGCCTCCATCTCCATCAGGTCCAGGTCCCGCACCTTGATTGTTTCCATTGCCTCCATTGTCTCCATTGCCTCCATCATCTCCACTACCCGCTGGAGGAGCATCATCTTTCTTTGGAGGAAGATTTTTAGCAGGAGGTTTATCTTTACCTATAGCCTTCTCAGTAACTTTTTCATCTTTAGATACAGCATCTCCCATAGTCAAACTAGTGAGGAAATTAGGTAACAGCTGATCAAACTCTTTCATAAACCCAGCTGTTTCACCTACTCCCATCGGTATCCAATTCTCAAATTGATCTTTAATAAAAGGGGAACCAAACTCAGGATCACTAGAGGCTCTTGCCTGTCCTAAGATGAATCCTACCCATGTTCTTAAAACATTATGTTGATCTAGTTGGAGCTGCTCTTCATTGGTTAAACCAGCCATTGCTGCAGCTTGGTCTTCTGCGGTCAACGCATTACGAAGTCTTTCAGGTAAAGCTGAATTTATTATATTTAAATCTCCACCAGCATTTAGTACAGCTTGTAACCATGGTCGAACTCCAGAAGGAACTCCTTCCCACATAGTTTGTTGTAAGCTTAGTTCAGCTTCTCGGTCTACTTGCCAGCTACCTGCTCCCATTGGGTCATCTGATGGATTAAGTGGAACCCATCTAAGAGAACCTGCAGGTGGCCCTACCCATGGCATTGTATCAACTAATTCTTTTGTACCCGTAATTGGGTCAACCGACCAAGTAATTCCTGTCTTTGCGTACTCAGGAGGAATACTCGGTAAACCGTCATCTCTGGGATTTAGAGGAGAAGCAGCTTCTACCAAACCTTGTGCTGCATTTAAAATACCAGTTAAAAGACTTGCATCTACTGCGGCAGGATTAAAGTGTGGATCTGTCTCATCTCCTACGGCTACGCTGTCTAAACCCATTTTAGCTGGATCTTTCAAAAGTTCTCGAAGCTCCCACCAGTTATTAACATGAGTTGTAATTCTTTTCTTTGCTTCATCAATTACACCATACTCTCCCCAAATAGGTGATTGTAATAAAAGGTTATATTGATCTTCTGTAAGTTGAATAGGAATATCTTTTGGTGTTGTGGACAACGCATTTCCGTTACCATCATAATCTGTTGACATAACTCGAACAACTAATTGATAAGGTTTTGCTTCTATTGCTTCTTCTACTGTACTAAGAGGATTCACTAGTTCCCCTGAAAGAACTTTATCAGCTTGTATTTGTGCATAAAGAAGGGCTATATCTTTTTTGAGAAACTTCATATAACCATTTTTTCCGTCGCTTATGTAAAGGTCCTCATCGCCATACAAAAATAAAAAGTTATTAGTTGCCACACCAGACCAGTAGGTGACTTGAGTGTTCCACTCCCGATCTTTATTTTGCCAGTCGGTACCATATCGTCCTCTAGCTGCTACATAGTCTGAATAAGTAAACTCCTTTATAATCTGGTCGGGGGGAGGAGTCACCGTGGCTTTTTTCTTCTGTTCTTCTGCCCACGCACCCTCATCTGACCAACTCTTTCGATCGTTTGGATCTCCGTCACCGTGTCCCATAACGTGTGTCATTAACTAATTCCTTATTTATCTATTTCAGATAATTTCTTTTCTACTTTTACAGCAATGTTTAACATCCACTCTGGGCCAAGGTTTTCAACAATCTGTAACTGTTCTTCTGGTTTCATTGAAATATAACTATCTCGTAGTATCGAAGCAAGTAGTACATCTTCTGGATATGTTTCTACAATTTGTTTTCTTACTTTCAAAATAGAATCAAAAATAAAATTATCTAGTTTTTCTGGATAAGATTCTTTTGCCATTAAACACCCATTTCCGTTTGTATGTTATTTAATGGGTTTTCTTCAGGAACTGGAAGTGGCGTAGCATTATCCGCCATACCTTGATCAGCGCCTAGTTGTGCCAATAATCCTTCCATTTGCATTTGGTCTGGAGGTGGCTGCATTGGTGCTGGAGATTGTGGAGTTCCTTGTTGGCTCATCTGACCTCTTCCACCTATCTGGTCTGGTGTTAATTGACTAGGAGCTGCTGCATTTGCAAGCTCTTCTTGTACCATTTGTTGTATAGCTGAACGCTGTGCAATTGTTTGTAATTGAGTACCAATAAGCTGTTGCATTACCATTGGGTCATCTTCTGCTCTTGTTGACAGAATTTCATCACGCCATGAGTCTGGGTCTTGTGCGTTAAGTAATCGACGCATAACAACCTTAGTTGGCATAAGTTCTGAGTTCTTAAGTGTAGCTGCAGCTGCAACGTTTCGTAGTTCTTCGAGTGGGAACCTTGCGCGTAAGTGTACTTTTGTATTACGCATACCTTTTGTATCTTTACCTTTTACATTGAATGCAAATGATTCGACGTTGTCTTCTGAGTCCATACGGCCCATAACTTCAATATTGTCATCCCATGAGTATCTTTGTGATAGTCCCACTACTTTTGCGTTAATGTCTTCTAAGGCCATCTGCGCATTTTCAACAGGTTTATACACTTTGATTAGGGAGGCTTGCTGCTGTGCAATAGTATCAATACCACTAGAACCTGCCTGTGGTAAGGTGAACCCTTCTTCGTCTATTTGTATACGAAAGAAGTTTGTTAGTTGATCTAGGTCAGGCAGCGTACCCCTGAATTGGAGGTAGTACACATCCTCTCCTTCGAGGATCTCGATTGTACCTGACCCCGGCTCAATGTCTACTGGCTCGTCATTGACGCGCCGAATAACCATTGTTGGGTCTGCATACAAATCTGCAATACGCATATGCCTGTTAAGTAGCCACTCCATCTCCGCTACACTATCAACAAGCGCGTAGTTTACAGAAAGCCCCATATTACCACCTTGCTTAGAAGTAGTCTTTGCACAGTGGAATATAGTAAAAGGTAAGCAATCATAAAACATCATAACCGAAGGACGCATCACAAATTGGTTATGTGCGGATACGGCATGGATAATCGAGTCCCCTTCCCATGCCCAGTAGTCTACTACTTCAACTTCTTTTTCTGGATGTAGCGGTGTTGTCCAATCTAAATCTTCATCTTCACGATCAGTATCATTATAGTTTAGTTGAACGCCCCATTGTTCTTCTACTTCATATGCTTTCATCCAAGTACGATGTACAACAGCTTTCCATTGTTCATGAGTTCCCCCAGCTATGGGGTAGACTTCTCTTGGATCTAGATTTTTAATTTCTATTGGAAAGTGATACATAGGTCGGTCACCTTGAAACTGTGTATCATCATCTGCGTAAGTATTACGTGACCATGTAGTTCGTAGTACACCCCAACCATATAGAAGCTGGTTAAATATTGCATCATGTATGGGGTTAGAACCCCATCTTCGGGTGTTTAGTTGGTATACACTGTGAAGCATCTTAACTACTTTGTCAGCACGAGAAGAATTAGAAAGAACTTCAATGATAGGGTCTTCACCTGTCATCATAGTATGTGCTCGTTGTACTGAAGAAAAGGGGATATTGAGTGTGACTAAGTGTTCATTCTCAATGTTTGAACTAGTATCAACCTGCTCTGAAAGAGGTGTATCAGCACTTTTAACTCCTGCACGATCATAGTGATCTCGGTAGTACCACCGTTCTTGACGAGCAAACTCTTGATCTCGCTCCTTGTAAAAGACTTTTCCAAACTTAAGATCTGCCATCATACGGTCTAAAAATTTGTTATCGCGTTCTTGATTAGCCTCAATCTCGGCTTCTCCGTCACCAACTTCAACTCCCTTAGCGTATAGTATATCTCTCATTATCTATGCCTCGTACCAAAATGCTTCTTCATAACTTGTTTTCGTCGTGGCCGCCCTCGGCTAGTAAGATTTATTACTTCTTTTGCCATAAGTGCAACTCCCATACTACTCACTCTATCATCATATCCTGAACCTTCTGCACCTGTCTTTTGTCCTGTTCTTACATAGGACTGAGCTTCGTATACAAAATCCATCTCTCTCACTTTTAAACTACGTTGAGCGATTTCAGTTTGTAACCGACTCTCCATTATTGCTTTTGTTTTGGAATTTGTGGGCCAACCTTGTTTATTATCGCCATCTCCTGTCTTTTTATCTTTCTTATATGTAAAGATATTTTCGTATTCAAAGACATTCTTCAATGCAGATAACACTGCATGACCGTGGTTATTTCTTTCCACAGCTAGCAATGCACGATTAAAACTTCTACCTAACGCCGCAAGAAGTCCTGCAAAAGTATCCGGGTCATAGCGCCCTGCAATACTTGCGTACTGTTCCCCAGTTGCGGCATCAATTACTTGTGCCACTGAAAGGTCTCCGTTAGGTTCACCACCTGCAGGGTCTGCTCCAACTATAAAACCTTGTCCTACTCGTGGCAGTGTCCAAATCTTTAATTCGGGCCAATCCCTTTGTAGGTCATGTAAGTAACCATTTCTACTACGAATATCACTTATAGTTAGAGGATCTCTACAGTGTGTCTCTGCTATATATTGTAACCCATCTAGGTCAAAAATGCAACCCCCTGTAGTAATAAAAGATTCCAAAGGGCTGGAAGGATACTCTTGTTGAAAAAGCTTCTCATCTGTATAACTAGACTTCTTCTCGTCGTACCACTCTTCATCTCTTCCCGGTCTTAAGTGGTAAGGGAGGAACACTCCTTCAAAGCCATTCTCGTGTGCTTCAGCACCTTTCCACATTTTGTAGTAGAAGTTACCTAATCCATTAGCAGTACTTACTCCAATGAACTGACCACCTGCATCTATCGTTGGTGATAGTGCAGCCCAGTTTTTCTCAGCATGTGGATGGAATGCCCACTCATCTGCAATAACAACGGAGGCAGTTTCTGAACGTCCTGCGTCTTCAGTAGCGGGTAATGCAAATACGACAGAATGATGTGTTATGTTCCCCTTCTTATTACGCTGCTCTAATTCAATTTCTTTTTTATTGTCGTTGATTAATGGTCGCCATTTGCGTATCCATTGGGGTAATCGAGAGTATTGGAACTTTACTTTCAGAAGAAGTTTCTGCGCTTCATCTTCTCGTTTAGATAACATAAGTACGTTTGCGTTGTTATAAAAGAGTGCTTTATGTAATGCGTAAGAAGAAGCACACCAAGATACACCTAACTGTCTCCCTTTAAGCACAATGACTCTATCGCTTCTGTGGAAGGTATTTAGTAGTTCTTTCTGAAAGTCCCAAAGTTTAAACGGAAATGTTTCAAAAGTTTGCGGGTCGTTGATTTCACAATATGTTTCAAGAAAATATACAATATCTTCTTTACACTTGAGAATCTCCTCCAGCTGTTCCTTCTGACTCAGCTCGTCGTTCTTCAAGTCTTTCGAGGATTTCATCGAGGTCGCCTGTGTTACCACTCTTGTGTGTTACCTCCACTCGACTCTTATTTACTCCACCTAGATCAATTAAGCGGTCTATTGCATATTGTACTACACGTACATTTGTATGGTCTAACATAAGAACAAGTTTGTGTATCGCTTTAGCTAAACCAAACGCAGTTACTTCTGCAGCCATAATTACAGGTTGCGTAGTGACCTTTTCGTATACAATACGAAAGTCCTTATTATGTTGTTTCCATGAGTAGGCTGTTGCAGGAGATATACTAGATGCTTCGGCTGCCTGTTTATCAGATAGCCCATATAATTTTCCTACAAGGAATTGTTCTTGATTTGCATTTAGAGATTCTATTAGACCACCTGCTCCTATAAGAGGATTAGGTGTTATTAAAGACTCTATGTTCATTTCAGAGTGGTCGAGATCTGCATCGTCGTCCATCATCTGAGTTAATGCAAGTAACGAATTAGCTGGCATTTTTACCCCATTTGCATAAGTGTGCCGGTTATGGTATACTTTTATGGTAACACAAGATCGGAGTACTG
>Ga0302135_10001688_pt1 | contig 13287 bp, 7 predicted proteins | sample CBN3_surface_MG_FD_203119 | JGI IMG/M metagenome (GOLD analysis project Ga0302135, IMG submission 203119) | Marine microbial communities from Western Arctic Ocean, Canada - CBN3_32.1 | ecosystem: Environmental > Aquatic > Marine > Oceanic | place: Canada: Western Arctic Ocean | collected 2017-09-15
TTGCCACGCGTAAAACATGGCGATGCGATTGCCGAGGGCCTTGATGAGCGCGGCGTGGCCGGCGGCATCGACGCCGAGGCTCTCGAGGTGGTACGGGGCGAGCGCGATGCCGAGGTGCTTGCTGGGAGCAAGCTCGACTAGCCATTTCATCGAATCGGGCGTGTTGATTAGATTGCTGCTGTGGTTTTCGATTGCGAGGGTCACGCCCGTTTTCTCAGCGGCGGTGAGGTGCGGCTTCAACAACTCGGCGAATTTTTTTACTTCGGCCTTGAGTTCAGCGCCCTTGAGGCCGCGGCGTCCGCGTCCGCCGCACACGAGCACTTTTGCGCCGAACTTTTTCGCGATGGCCATTTCCTTTTGCAGCCCAAACGGCCCGAGATCGTAGCGGGTGATGCAGCCGAGTCGTAAATTGCCTTTGGCGGTCTTGTGTTGTTTGAGCATCACGGCGAATTTTTCGTGGCCCATTTCCTCCATCTGTTCGCGTTGGTTGCCGTGCACGCGCGGCCAAATGTCGATGGTGTCTGCACCGGTCTTGGTGGCTTCGGGCAGGATGACCTTCAACGGCAGCGTGCCGTACATCGACGAGGACAAAATGTAGTTGAGGCGAAACTTCGGCTTCGCGGCCAAGGCCGGTGTGGCGGCAAAGGCAGCGGCGGCTCCGATGAATTGTCGGCGGGAGAGGGTGTTCATGCGGGCGCAATCTTGCGGTCATTTTCCAGAAAAGGCACGCCCAAGTGCATGGGCTCGGTTTCGCCCGGGCGGTGGATGATTTCCGGTGAGTATTGCGTGACGTATGCGCGGCGCATTTGGTCGGTGGTGTTCGGGCCGCTACGATGAAAGCTGAGCGAACTGAACACCACGATGCTGCCCGCGGGCACAATCGCCGGGACGCCGGGTGCGTCGCCGAAGTAACCGGCCTTGTCGCCGGTCGCCACGTCGTGCTCGTGCTCCACGAGCGTGCGGATGCCGATTTGCGAAAACGGCATCACGTGCGCTGTGCCGTTGGCAAGTGTCATGTCGTCGACTGCTGTCCAGCAGGTGACGTAGGGCGTGTGCGGAAAGCCGAGGTAGCCGCTATCCTGATGCCATGAAAACGCCATGCCTTGTTCAGCTGCCTTGACCACGTATTGATCGTAAAACAAAAACGCCGTGTCGCCGAGGGTCGCACGGCAGATGTCGGCCATCAACTCGCTGAACACAAACTCCGCCAATCGCGGCGCGCGGTCGTACTGCTTGGCGATGTGGTAGCGCTTGCCGCGATGGCTGATGTGAATGTGATCCGTGCCCAGTCGATCCATCTCCGCGTGCATCGCTTCGATGAGATGGTCACAGGAATCGCGCAGAATCTCTAAGTGCGCCTCGGGGATAATCCCTTCAAGAATAAAAAAACCCTCCTCACGAAATTGTTCCTGATGCGTTTTGCTGATTAATGGGTGCACGTTACTTCAGCGGGTTTTCGTACCACACGACGTTCTTGCTTTGCTGGCCGGCGATGAGGGTGTCGAGGTCGCCGTCGGCGTCCATGTCCACGAGGCGGATGTCGTAGGCGGCTTGGTCGGTGCCGATGATGTGGGTGGTGAATTTGCCTTTGCCGTCGTTCTCGAACCACGCGGCCTTGCGGCTAAGGTAGGCGCAAGTGACGGCGTCAGTGTCGCCGTCGCCGTCGATGTCGCCCACTTGCAGGCAGTGCGGCGACATGAGGTCGGTGTTGATGTCGTGAATTTTCCACTTGGGATTTTCGTACCAAATGAGGCCGGTGCCGTGGCCGCGACTGGCGATGATGTCGAGCTTGCCATCGCCGTTCACGTCGGCGGGCATGATGTTCGTCGCGCCAAGGTGCTTGCCGGGGAGGCGATGTTTTTTAAACGGCTTCGTCGGATCCTTTCCGGCTTCCCACCACGCGAACCATTGGCCGGTGTTGGATTTATCCTGCGGACCGCCCTTGGCGGCGAGGGTGATGTCGAGCCGCCCGTCGCCGTTGAGGTCGCCCGCGCCGAGGTAATGGCTGAGGCCCGGCGCATCGCGGTCGGCAAAGATGTGGCGCGTCCAGCGCTTGGCGGTGCGCGGGTTTTTCGGCACCTCCAGCCACACGGCGGAATTAGGAAACTTGCCGCGCGCTTGGCCGCTGTTGGCGATGAGGTCGAGCTTGCCGTCGCCATTCACGTCCGCCTTGAGCACGCCGTGGATGCCGATGATTTCGTCCTCGGCGATGCGCGCCTTCCACGGGCCGGCGGTGGCGTTTTTGTTCGGCTGCTCGAACCACACGATGAGCCCGGGCTGGTAGCGCGCCCCGATGAAATCCGCATCGCCGTCGCCATCCACATCAAATGTCTCGCCGTGAATGAACGTGTGGTCCTTGTTATCGCCGATGATGATTTGCTTCCAGTCCGGCGCCACGAACAACCGCGTCTTGCCGCCGCTGCTGCTGATGACATCCACCTTGCCATCGCCGGTGAAGTCGGCGGCCACCGCGACGTTGTTGTGTTGGCCTTCCCAGACGATGTGTTTTTTCCAGTTGCCCTTCACTGTCGCGGCGTGCGCGGTGGACAGGATGAGAAGTTGAACGAACAGGAGTTTCAGGAGGTTCATAATTTATTTAGTGTGTTTGCGGGTTTGATCAAAGAGGGTTTTCATTTTTTTGAGCGTGGCTGTATGGGCGGCGGAGCGGGCGAGGTTGGTGATTTCCTTGGGGTCGTTTTGGTAATCGTAAAGCTCCACGCCGTGTTGGCCTTCGTTCCATTCGGTGTAGCGATAGCGGGTGGTGCGGATGGAGCGGCCGAGTTTTTGCCCGTTTAATCCAGGCAACCGTTTGCGAATGCGCGTGGTGCTGTAGGCGGCCTTGCGCACGGCGGCCTTGGGGTCGGCGAGGATGGGCAGGAGGCTTTGGCCCTTAAGGTGCTTGGGCTTTGGCAGGCCGCAGAGGTCGGCGAGGGTGGGATAGAGGTCGACGAGTTCGGTGAGGGACGCGGTGGCTTGGCCGGCGGTTTTCATGCCGGGCACGGAGATGATGAGCGGCACGCGCGCGCTGCCTTCAAAGAGGTCACTCTTTTGCCACAGACCATGATGGCCGAGGTGGTAACCGTGGTCGCTGAGAAAAACAACGATGGTGTCGTCGGCGAGCTTGAGTTTTTCCAGGCCATCCAACACGCGGCCGAGGCAGGCGTCCATGAGCGTGATGGAGGCGTAATAGGCGCGGATGATTTCTTTGCGTTGTTCGAGAGTGAGTTCGCGTTGGTGGGGGCGATCGGGCAGGGCGGCGCGCGGGATGTCATCGCGGTCGCCGGGGATTTCCAGCACGGGCTTGATCTTGTCCAACGGATAATGCCGAGCGTGATGGAGGGGGGCGACGTACGGTGTGTGCGGGCGGTAAAAACCTACGGCGAGAAAGAAGGGATTGCCGGTCTTGTCCGGATGATGTTCCTCCAGCAATTTTACCGCGGCCAGCGCGCCTTTGCCGTCAGTGTGGTCCTCGTCTTTGCTATCGACCAGCAGCCAGCTCATGGTGCCGCCGTACTTGCCTTTCACCAAAGTTTTTACTGAATCCAGTTTCGTGCGGTCGATGCCGATTGGATTGACGACCTTGTTCCACGAAGGCTTGTCGTCCACGCCGTCGGTGCCGATCATGAGCGGCACGCCGTAATGATAAATCTTCCCGACGCGCGCGGCGAAGTAGCCGTGGTTGATAAAGTGCTGCGAGAGTGAAGCGATGTCCGGATTCTTGTTGCGGAAATGCCCGGCATTTGAGAGCACGCCCGATTGCTCCGGATACAGCCCCGTCATGAACGACGACCGGCTCGGGTTGCAAACCGGATACTGACAGTACGCCTTATCAAACCGCAACCCGCGCTTGGCCAGCCGGTCGACATTCGGCGAGTGGACCAGCGGATGCCCATAGCAGCCGAGATCGGCATTGAGGTCATCCACGGCAATGAGCAGGACATTAGGCGTGGCGGCGTGAATAGCGGGCGAGGCCAAGAAAATCAGTAAAAACAGCCGAAAAACAGGAGTGTTCATAAGGGTCTGCGGCGAGGGTACGGCGGCCGAAGCGGAATTGGGAGAATGTTTTTGTTTACATTTTTCGGCGACTTGTTCACCGTTCACGCGTCTTTTGGCAGGGAGCCAAGCAACATCAATGGAAAAGAACCGCAAATACGTTCGGAACAATGTGCACTGGGGAAATCTCATTGCGCTGATGGGAACGCTGGCAATCACGGTGTTCGCGCTGCCGGTTTTCATTTGGCAGTACGGCGGGCAGATTAACTGGTGGGTGCATGGCTCACTCTTTGTGGCGCTCTACATTTTCTCCGGCATGGGCATCACGTTTGGGTATCATCGGCTGTTGGCGCATTTGTCGTTCAAGGTGCGTTGGCCCGTGAAGATGGCGGCGTTGCTCGGCGGCGCCACGGCGATGCAGGATTCTGCGCTCAACTGGTGCTCCGATCATCGGCGGCATCACAAACACGTCGATCACGAGGCGGATCCTTACAACATCAAAAAAGGATTTTGGCACGCGCACATTGGCTGGATTATGTTCAAGCCCAAGACCGATCCGCCGATGGAAAACGTCAAGGATTTGGCCAACGATCCCATGGTGATGTGGCAGCACCGTTGGTGGATTCACCTGGGTTTGCTCATTGGGTTTGGGTTTCCGATGCTTGTCGGCGGCCTCATCGAAGGCCCCATCGGCGTGCTGGCCGGATTTCTTATTGGCGGCTGCGCGCGTTTGGTGGCGATGCATCACGGCACATTTTTCATCAACAGCCTTTGCCATTACATCGGCAAACAACCTTATTCCTCCAGCCACACGGCGAAGGATTCCTGGATCACGGCGATCTTCACCTTTGGCGAGGGCTACCATAATTTCCACCACGAGTTTCAGCACGACTATCGCAACGGCGTGAAGCCGTGGCAATTCGATCCCACCAAATGGTCCGCGTGGATGCTTACCAAAATTGGGATGGCATCGAATTTGCGCCGCGTGCCCAATGAAAAAATAATGCTCGCTGAGATCAGCCAGAAAAACAAAATGCTGGCTGAGAAAATTTCCAGTGCGGCACAGCCGGTGTGTGAAAAAGCGCAGGCGCTCTTTGCCGAGGCCGGCGAAAAACTGCACGCCGCCGCCGAGGCATGGGAATTGGCCAAAGGCGATTACGGCAAAGCCGCCCAGAAAAAAATTGATCTCACCAAAGAACAACTCGCCGAACTGCGCACCCAAATGGAATCCGCCGTCGACGAGCTACGCGCCGCAATGAACGAGTGGCACTCCGCCCATCAGCAGTTGGCCGTGCAGTTGGCCTGAATTTCGCCGTTATTTTCCCTTTGAGTCCACCCAACGCGCGTATATAAATACGCGCCATGTCTATCCGCGACCAGTACGAGGCGGCCCGCAAGGAGCTGCTGGATTTGGGGTTGCGTAATTCACTGTTGAATTACAGGCATTCCTCCGCTCGCGGCGTGCGCGTGCAGGGCGAGTCTTCAGCAGAAATTTTCGAGATCCTCACCCGCAAGGAAAAGGCCATGACTTTTGTGCCGCGCAAAGGGCTGGAAGTGGATCTCTCGCCGCACCTCACAAACGCCCGCAGGCGGCTGGAGGATCTGCCGAAATGGCCCACCAAAATCGAGACGGCCGGTGCGTTGGCGGAACATTTCAAAGCGGTTGCCAATGCCATGGGCAAAGTGGTGCACGCCGTGAGCAGTTTGCCGCCGCGCGTGCAATCGGCGATTGATCGGTCGTCCACGGATGAAAATGAAGCGGCCGGCGAGTTGTTGTTGGATGAAGTGGGGCTCGCGATTCATCAGGCCGAGCACGTGCGTGATCGAGTGAATCGCGGCCGTGAAATTCTCAAGCGACCGTTGGAAGCGCGGAAGGCGGAATATCTTTCCAAGGGGCTGGAGCGCGAGGTGCGGATTCTGGCCGACGAACATTTAATGCGCGTGGAGGATTCCGCCACCGGCGGGGCGCTGCGCAAGGAATGGCTGCGTCCGCTCAACGAGGAGGAGCTGCGAGACACACGGCTGCAAACCAACGACACCGATCGCCGACTGCAACGCCGCCTGTTGAACACCTTCCATTCCGCGCGAACCCACATTGAGGAGCGCGGGGTGAACGTGCTCTTCCTCGCGCTGGGGATGTTGCACTGGCGCGATCCGGATGATCCCAATCGGGATCTCAAGGCGCCGCTGCTGTTGCTGCCGATGAAACTGGAACGCGCCGCCGTGCGCGAGCGCTACAAACTTTCGTACACCGGCGATGACATCGAGGAAAACCTGTCGCTCGCGTCCAAGCTCAAGCTGGATTTCGCGCTGGAGCTGCCCGCTTTTCCGCAGATTGAAGATTTGGATACCAAAGCGTATTTCGAAGCGGTGCGCAAAGCAGTTTCCGGTTTGCAAAACTGGGAAGTGGATGATGACGAAATTTATCTCGGCTTCTTTTCCTTCGCCAAACAACTGATGTACCGCGACCTCGACTGCGCGTGCTGGCCGGAAACCGACAATCCGATTGAACATCCCTTGCTGCGCGCGGTACTTTCCGATGGCTTCAACGAAGCCGGCTCAGCGTACGATGACGAGACGATGCTCGACGATCATCTTTCGCCGCGTGACTCGCATCAAGTGATGGACGCCGACGGCTCGCAACTCACTGCCATCCTCGATGTGAGCGACGGGCGCAACCTCGTCATCCAAGGCCCGCCGGGCACCGGCAAATCGCAGACCATCACCAACCTCGTCGCCCAAGCGCTGGGGCAGGGCAAGCGCGTTTTGTTTGTGGCCGAAAAAATGGCGGCGTTGGAAGTGGTAAAACGCCGGCTCGATATCGTGGGCCTCGGCGGTGCGTGCCTCGAGGTGCACAGCCATAACGCCAACAAAAAGGCGATGATACAGGAGTTGAAACGCACGTTGAATCAGGGGCGCGTGATAGAAACTTCCGGCGCGGAATCAGATCTCGAGTTGCTGGGCAGTTTGCGTGGCAAGCTCAACGAATACGCCCAAGCCGTGAATATTCCGCTGGCCCAAACCGGCTACAGCGCGTACGAAATTTTTGGCGAACTCATCCATCAACAACGCCAGCTTCAAGGCATCAGCGGTTTGCCCCGGCCGGATTCGATGATCGAAAGCCTAAGCGATCTATCCACCATCCTCGAATGCACACGCGCACAGCTCGAGGAACGCACCGTGCTCGTGAGTCGTTTGCAAGAGCATCTCACCACGCTTGGTCCGCCAGCGGTGCATCCGTTTTATGGCGCGGAACTTACGCTGTTGATGCCCACGGATCGCGATCAATTGGTCTCCGAACTGCCGCGCGCACTGGAGACGGTGCGCGAACAAAAGCGTCGCGTTGGCGCGCTGCGCGAGCGGCTCGGATTTGGCTCGCAGTCGAACCGGGTCGATGCCCTCCGCTTGGCTGACATGACCACGCGCGTACTTAATGCACCGGATATTCGCGGCGTAAATCTCCGCTCCCGCGCGTGGGAGGATGACGAAACCGAGCTGGACGAACTGACCGAAACCGGAGGCCAATTCGGCGTGTTGCACGCGACGCATGATGAAAAACTTTTGCCCGAGGCGTGGGGGCGCGATGTGTTAGTGCCGCGCGCGGCGCTGATTGAGCACGGAGAGAAATGGTATAAATTCATCATCGGCGATTATCGCCGCGCCCGCAACGAAGTGCGCGCCCTGTGCCGTGCGGGCCAAGCGCCGAAGGATCCTGTTCCGTTGATGAAACTTTGCGAGACCATTATGGAAGAGGCGCGCCTGCGCGCCGTCATCGAGGCGAAGGCCGGGCTGGGCACGGAGACGTTTGGCAAACAATGGCGCGGCGCAGAGTCCGATTGGCCCAAGCTGAAGATCGTGCGCGAATTTGCCACCGCCCAACGCGCCGCCGTGCGCGCGGGTGAGGTGGATGCGGAACTGCTGGATTATCTCGAGACCCATCCAGACACGGTCGCGCTGCCGGGGCTGATTTCGAAAATGGAAAACGCCCACACAGCCTGTCGCACGCAACTTTACCGCGTGTTTGATTTGTTGAGATTCAGCGAAGAAATGCGCGGCGCATTTTTGGATGAACGGGAGTTCGACCTCCAAGCCGAAGCGTTGGAGGCGATGATCGCGAATCCCGATCGGCTTGATGGACAGATTTTTTACAATCAAATTGCCGGCGAACTGAATGCCGCCGGACTCGGCTGGGTGCTTGATGGCGCGGCAGATTGGCCCGAAGCCAAGGCGCACTTGGTGCATTGGTTTCGTAACGCGTGGTTCGATCGGATGCTGCACGAGCTGCTTGATGCGCGCGAGCCGTTGCGGCGTTTTAGTCGTACAGCGCACGCGCAGGATATTGGCCGCTTTCGCGAGCTGGACGAGCTGTTGTTTCTGTTCAATCGCATCAAGCTCGCCGCGCGGCATTGGGAGGGCTTGCCTTCAATGGTGGGCAACGGGCAGTTGGGTATTTTAATGCGCGAATTCGAAAAGCGAGTGCGGCATTTGCCTATCCGCCGCTTGATGCGCAAGGCCGGCCGCGCGATGCAGGCGATCAAGCCGGTGTTCATGATGAGCCCGATGTCCATCGCGAATTATCTGCCACCGGGTGCGATGAAGTTTGACCTCGTGATTTTTGATGAGGCGAGCCAGGTGAAACCGGTCGATGCGCTGGGCGCCATCCTGCGCGGCAAACAATTAGTAGTGGTGGGCGACAGCAAACAAATGCCGCCCACGCGCTTTTTTGATTCCATCGGCGGCAGAGACGACGCGGACGGGGACGACAATCAGCTGGCCGATCTTGAGAGCATTCTCGGTACGATGACCGGTCAACGTGCGCCGCAGCGAATGTTGCGTTGGCATTATCGTAGCCGGCACGAGTCGTTGATCGCGGTTTCCAATCAGGAATTTTACGACGGCAAGCTCGTGATTTTCCCTAACTCCAATCCGGCCGATCCCGCCCTTGGCATCAAGTATCATTATTTGCCGGACACCGTTTACGAGCGCGGGCAGTCCAGTGCCAATCCGCTGGAAGCGCGCGCGGTGGCGGAAGCAGCGTTTCGCCACGCGCGTGAGAATCCGGATCTCACGCTCGGCGTAGCGGCGTTCAGCGTAAAACAAATGCAGGCGGTGCTCGATGAAGTGGAACGGATGCGGATGGAGGATAATTCGTGCGAAACATTTTTTGGTGCGCATGAGCACGAACCGTTTTTTGTGAAGAATCTCGAAAACGTGCAGGGTGATGAACGGGATGTGATTTTCATCAGCGTGGGATACGGCCGCGATGAGGATGGCAAGGTGTCGATGAATTTCGGGCCACTGAACAGCGACGGCGGCGAGCGTCGGTTGAACGTGCTGATCACCCGCGCGCGGCGGCGTTGCGAGGTGTTTACGAACTTGCGCGCGTTGGATATCGACCTCGCCCGCACGTCCGCACGCGGGGTGGCGGTGTTCAAAAATTATTTGCACTACGCCGAGATTGGTTTTCTGGAAACTAGCGCGGAAACCACCGCCGGCGTGAGCACGCTCTTCGAAGAGGAAGTGGCCGGATTTCTACGGCAAGCCGGCCACTCGGTGGAAATGAAAGTGGGCACGGCCGGATTTTTTATCGACCTCGCCATCGAGAATCCAGCCCAATCCGGCGCGTATTTGCTGGGCATCGAATGCGACGGGCCGGAATACAATCGTGCCCGCACCGCGCGCGATCGCGATCGGTTGCGGCAGCAAGTGCTCGAAGGCTTGGGCTGGCGTGTGTACCGGCTGTGGAGCGTGGAATGGTTCGCGCATCCGAAAGAGGAAAAAGCGCGCCTACTGGCGGCGGTGGAGACCGCACGCGAAGGGAAACCGGTTGCGGTTGCGGAGGCCTCTAAAAATGTAGATCAATTGCGCGGCAAACGGCTGGAGCAATTGCGCACCATCCGCCGCGAAGCGACGTCGGCCAAACTCAACGGCGCGATGAGCCAGCCGGCGTACCAAATCGCCAAGCCGCGGATTCGGTTGGGCAAAAAGGAACTGATTGATCAACCGGCCGACAAGTTGGCCGAGTGGGTTACAGAGATTGTGCAGGTGGAATCGCCTGTGTATTGTTTGGAGGCATTCGGTCGGCTTCTCGCTGCCGCCGGTAAGCGAATGAGTTCAGCCAATCAGGAGGCATGGGCCATAGGGATAGCGCGCGCAGAAATTCTTGGGACTGTTCGTAATGAAGGAACTTTTATTTTTGATGCCGCGGCAACGGAAGTGGTGGTGCGTGATCGGCGCAAGCTCGACGCCAGCGATCGCAAATTTGAACTGGTGGCCGATGCCGAATTGGATGCCGCCATTTTGATGGCCGTCGGGCAAAGCTACGGCATTGAGGCGGAGGATATTTCCATCGCTGCCTCGCGGCTGTTGGGCTTTGATCGCACCCTCGAACCCATGCGCCAACGGGTGGACGAGCGTGTGGCCGTGATGCTGGCCGATGGACGGCTCGTCGAACGCGACGAACAAATCCACCAACCCGATTAAATATGGCGGACAAACAAACGCAACAATGGCTGGAAAAAAATGTGTCGCTTTACCGGCGTATGCCGGAGGAGTTGGGCGTTGATTTGCTGGAGTTGATCCCCGCCTTCATCCGCCAAGTTCAGTGGGAAGGCAAGGCGGGGCAGGCGGTTACCGAAGAAATGAAAACGTGCATCGCTGCCGAGGCGTGCATTCCAGTGCTGCGCCTCAAGGCTGGGCTACGGATTTACCGCAAGCTCACACGGGTGGAGGTGTTCCCGAAAGACCTGAGCCCCATCGACATGCCCGGCGCGGCCGGTTGCGCCACCGATAGCGTGGTGAAGCTGGGATGGTATTGGTCGGAAATTGGAATGAACAATGGGCAGGATGGTTACAATCTGGTGGTTCACGAGTTTTCCCACGTGATCGATTTCGCCTCGCTCGATGGCAAAGCCGATGGTGTGCCGCCCTTCGACAGCTACAGCGAATCGCGCGACTGGGAAAAATTTGTGGCGCAAAATTTTGAGGATTTCCAAAGGGAAACCGGCAAAGACAACGAATCGGTCAGTGATTACGGGAGTTCCAATGAAGCGGAATTTTTCGCGTGCGCCACGGAATCGTTTTTTGAACGAGGCGAGCGATTCAAACAGGAGTGGCCGGAAACCTACGATCGGCTCAAGGATTTTTATGGCGTCGATCCACTGCTATGGCGCGATGATCCAATGAAGCCCGTGGCGGCGGAAGAAGAAATTGGGGAAGAGCCCGAAGCGGAAGAACCGGCGCCCACTCCTCCCGAACCCAGCGTCGGCACGCAGGAGGAATCTCCGTTGCTGGAAGTGAAAGTGGACGAGCGTGGCTTGGGCAACATCACCGAGTACCACGCCAACGGCAAACGCGCCGTCCACTGGGAATTGCGCGATCACGCGTATGAAGGCCCTTGGCGACGTTGGAACGACAAGGGTGAGCAAATCGAGGAAGGCTGCCACCGCAAAGGGGTGCGCGACGGAAATTATCAATTGAACCACCCCAACGGAAACAAGCGCGCCGAGGGCGTGTACCGAAATGATTTGCGGGATGGTGCTTGGAAATTCTTCCGCGAGAATGGCGAATTGAAGCAGGAGAACCACTATCAACAAGGCGAACTTCTCCGCTGGGAAGTTTGGCAAACCAAAGGCAAATCCAAAAAATTCGGTGCGTGGGATTAGCCGCCCTTGGCGAGAGCACCAGCGTCGGCACCCGAATCACCTCTGCCCATAGGTAAAGCCCGGTGACCGTCTTGCCCGCCGCAATTTGCTCGCGCGTAATTTTCACCACATCCGCCTGGGACGGTCGGAGTTTGCCATCGAACTGAATGCTCGGAAAGGCCATGGACATGGGCGTGGCTCATGGTAGGGCACCGCTCCGGCCCGGCCAATATACAAACACATGGGAACAATCGTGCATTGACGCGATGCGTTTGGTTGGCCAATTTTGGGGCGGAGTGCAACGCATGAAAAAGAAATTATTTTATCAATTCACATTTCCCCTGTTGGTCAGCGCAATAGTTCTTACCGGCTGCAATCAGGATACTACTGATGAGGTGGACGGTCATCAGGTCGATCCACCCGCGAGCGACTCGAATACCACCAACCCGGAAGGCAAAGGCGACAGCAATGCATCCGCGCCGTCGCCCGGACCCGCCGGCGAGTATACGATCAAGGAAGTTATGCAACAGGGATTCAAGGCCGATGGCAACTTGAAGGACCTCATTCTTGACGGCACGGCCACTGCCGAGCAAAGGGCGAAGTTTGTGAGCTACATGGAGAACCTCGCCAAGTACAAGGTGCGCAAGGGTGCGCAGGAGGATTTCGAGAAGCGCGTGGCACCGCTAATTACTGCGGCCAAGGGCACAGACCTCGCGGCCTTGAAAGAGGCAGTCAACTGCAAGAGCTGTCACACGCCGCACAAAATCTATCCGCCAAAAAAACAGTAACGGCGGCTGGATTCACCCAAGGGGCTGTGCGCGGCGCAGCCCCTATTTTCTATTGCGGTTGTTGCGGTGGTCTAGAATCCGCTGCAGATTGAATTTGCCACCGTAGCTATCGCGCAGTTCGTCGCAGCGTTTACGGGCGGCGGCGAGTTGCTTGGCAAACCGGGGGTCGCCCGCGAGATTTTTCAATTGATCCGGATCGGTTTTCAGATCGTGCAGGTATTCAAAAACGGGCTTTTGCTCGAAGTAGCGGGCGTAAACAAAGCGCGGGCCGCGCACGCCTTCCCACTTGGGGATGTCCGCATTGTGCATGAGGTGTTCGCAAAAGGTGTCCGTACGCCATTGTTTCCAGCCGCCGCCGGCCATGAGCATTTGCAGGCTGCGTCCTTGATAATGATCAGGAATTTTCACGCCGGCGTAGCCGAGGATGGTCGCGGGAATGTCGAGATTTAGCACCATGTTTTCCGGCAACTTACCGTGCCGAGCCTTGGGAGCGCGTGGATCATAAATCACCAGCGGCACGCGCAGGCTTTCCTCGTAGTGGCTCCACTTGCCGGCGAAGCCGCGCTGGCCTTCGTAATAGCCGTTGTCGCCGCTGAAAATAATGATGGTGTTTTGGTCGAGCTTCAGTTTTTTCAATTCGCCGAGCACCCGGCCGATGGTGTTGTCGAACCCGCTGATCATCCGGTAGTACGCGCGAATGTTCACCTGATATTTTTCCGGCGTATCCCACCGCCAAAACCACCGGTCACGGTTCATGGATTCCTTCATGAACTTGGGGTGCGCGGCAAAAATATTTTCCTCGCGCAGTCGCGGGCCGGCGATTTTCACATCCTCGTACATCCCGTCCACCGCCTTGGGCCACG
>Ga0302135_10001693_pt1 | contig 13263 bp, 12 predicted proteins | sample CBN3_surface_MG_FD_203119 | JGI IMG/M metagenome (GOLD analysis project Ga0302135, IMG submission 203119) | Marine microbial communities from Western Arctic Ocean, Canada - CBN3_32.1 | ecosystem: Environmental > Aquatic > Marine > Oceanic | place: Canada: Western Arctic Ocean | collected...
TCCGTTGATGAGATTCAACCCGAAGGAGTGAGGCGCGAACACCAGGGTCACGGCAGCGATGAATCCGATCGCCAGAGCCCGGTTCGCGCCGATGCGAGGGTCGCCACTCCCAGCATGCTGTCGTCGAAACAGCGTCACACACGAGAAGATCACGGCTCCGGAGAAGAAGACGCCTCCGAAGAAGATCGCGCGGTAGGGATCCCAGAGCCTGGCAACGTGCTCTCCAAACACGGCATTCGAGAACGGACGCAGCCCGAGGTAGGCAACGTAGCTGAGCGGCACGTTCGAAACCTCACGATGCTCCCATGCACCGAACGGCTCCACAATGAGTCTCGCCACCACGAGCAAGAGTGGCGATGCGATCACCGCGGCGATGGCCGCCGCAACCGCGTAGAACAGGATCAACCTCGGGTGGTGCGCGATCAGCACGGCGGCCACGATGACCAGTACGTAGGCCGGCGCAAACATCGCACTTGGCGGCGACGTCGCCGCCATGAACCCGGCTGCCAATCCAGCCGTCAGGGTTGACTGGACGATTTCAGATCTGATGCGGGCCCTGGAGAGGCGCAGGATGGCCCACAAGACGACGAACGACGCCGTCCAGCAGGAGAACGTGTCGGGCCAATCATTGACGTAGCTGTAGGCGAGCGCAGGCGAACTGAGGAGAACCGTGAACCCGGCCGCGATGCGAATGAAACCACCGACATCCCAGTCCCGCAGGATCCGCATGCAAAAGAACGACGCGCCAACGGCGCCCGTCATCCACACTGCTCGGTAGATCGCCTGAGGGCCGAGCCAGGCCGACACGGCGGTGGCAAGATTGAGGATCAGCCAGTTGCCAGACGGGCCCAGCGTTCCGACACCGTAATCTCCGATCCAGTTCGGATCGGCGCCTGCGAACAGGTGCCGCCAGAACATCTCGGTGCTGAATACTGCCTGGGCATAACTCTCCTCGTCAGGAGTCCCGTAGACGAGCAACGGCCCGAAGACCACCAGGCACATCGCGATCGACATGCCAAGGTCGAAACGGGCTCGATCGTAGCCGCGCGGGCCGTTCAACACGCTGTTCGTTCTCCCCGCCAGCACCGTACCATGGGCTGGGCCTTGTCCAACTGAGAGCATCCTAGGCTACCTTCTCGTGATTCTGCTGGCGCCGGGACAGGATGCTCGCCCACCACGGTGCGGTATTGCCAGAGTCACCTCGACGACGGAACCTGCCACTAGAATGGACCCGCCAATGAGTTCATCGTCTTCTTCAACACAGCTGCCGTACCTCTGGCCGACCGGCGCTCTCGATGAACGCTTCCAGACAACTGACGGGAACCTTTTCAGCAGCGCGGTCCTAAAGGACACCGGTTCGTCGCTCTCTGGAGATAGTCGCTGGCCCGCATTCTTCCCGGCGCCTATCGCCTTTCTGACGACCGGCTCAGGGGATCGGACCGTGCTCGAACGCACCGTCGGGCCGATGATCGTCAATCGGTTCCCGCTGGTGATGGCGGTGAGCCTCTGCCGCGAGCAGCTCTCCGAGCGGCACTACGCGCGCCGCTCGACAATGGAGGCCCTGGAACGAAACGGCACAGGCGCGGTGCAATTCCTTGCGCCGGGGCAGCCACTGACCTCGGCACTCGCAGCGATCGAGAGCGAGCCAGACGCGCGGGCGACCTCTCGCGCCCGGCGCTCCGGACTCGCCATGCGGGAGGCGCGACAGACGGCGACCGGTGTCCTGAGCGATGCCTATCTCGTCTACGAGGGACGGCTTGCGCGACCGGGCGTCTCGCTCGACGGAGTGCGGACATACGATCGACCGTGGCACGACGTCGGCAGCCACCGAGTGTATTTTCTCGAAGTGGTGGCCATCCACCTGAAGACCGCGATCGCCCGAGGCGAGAAGCAGGTCGCCTGGCAAAGCCTTCCGGAGTGGACGCCGACGGAGCAGGTGGAGACGCCACCCTATGATGCGGGACACCTAGCGGACGGGCGATACGTGAAAGGGTACACGCCACAGTACCGGTTTCCGGCTGCTGGTACCGTCGCGTTCGAGGCGGACGACATCGACGGGGACATGTCGATTCGCCACCTCGAGCCGCTCGCGCGCGATCAGGTCGTCGTCGACAACGAGCGCGCCCGATGGCCTTGCTTCTTCCCATCCTCGGCGGGCATGCTCACGGCATGGCGCGACGATCGCCGTCCGACAGCCATGCCCTGTGGATCGACGGCCATCGTCAGCCGCTTACCACTAACGTTCGCCGCATGCCTCTCCAACAGCGCCATCAACGAACGCTACGCCCCTCGTGCGACGCTGGGCGTCATTCGCGCGCGGGGACGTTTTGGCGTCGGGGTGGCGTACGGCGATGCCGATATCGTCCGCGCGATCAGCTATCTCGGGAATGTCTCCGGACAGACGGACCCGGACAAGGTGCGCCATGCCGGTCTCGCGGCTCTGCAGGGCGGGAGCTCACCCGTGCTTGCTCAGCTCCCGATTCACTTCGACTGCCGCCTCACGGGCGAGGTCCTCCTTGGCACGCACGTGATGGTCACGGGCGAGGTCGAGCGAATCCACGTGCGGCGAGATGTCACGCCCGAGCGGCCCCTCACATGGCAGCCCTGGGCCCGGGTTGTATGAATCAGGCCGTGCGGCGTCGACCAACCTTCATCATCGGTGGCGCGCCCCGCAGCGGAACCACATTGCTGTGTCACCTGCTGGACCAGCATCCGGACGTGTTCATCATGAAGCCGTTCATACCCGAGCCGAAGGTATTCGTCACGCCGACCAGTGACGGAACGCGGGAGTATCTGCGGCGCTACGAGGAGGGCCTTGCTGCCGCCGGAGGCGAACGGGCACTGGGCGAAAAGACCAGCTATTATTTCGAGCATGCGTTGGTGCCTGATCGAATCGCCTCGACGCTCGATTCGGTTCGCTTGCTCTTCATCGTCCGGGAGCCGGTTCAGCGGGCGTACTCGAACTATCTGTGGAGCCGGCGAAACGGCATCGAGACGCTGTCCTTCGAGGAGGCCATCCGCCTGGAAGGCACGCGCCCCAATCCCCTCGGGGCCGAACGAGAGTACGCGCGACCATTCGACTATCTCTCGCGGGGACGGTACGGGACCTTTGCCGAACGCTACTATCGTCGTTTCGGACAGGACATGGTGAAATTCGTACGGTACGAGGACCTGGAGCGTCAGCCGACCGAGATCATGCGGGCGATCCAGGACTTCATCGGCGTTGTGCCGATGGACATGCACGCTCAGGCGCTTGGGCGGATCAACGGGGCGCGCGATACGGGCGACCCGCTTGATGAGCACAGCGCGTCTGTCCTGCGAAAGCGCCTCGTCGACGAGGTCCACCGGTTCTCCGCGGTCACCGGGTTCGACGTGTCGCCCTGGGGATATTAACGTGCCACGACCATCCGTAACGGTTATCACGCCGGTCTTTAACGAGGAGGCGAGCCTCGACGCGTATGCTCGCGAGGTGACGACCGTCCTGCTGAACGACACTGACTTCGATTTTCAGGTGCTGCTGATCGACGACGGTAGCTCGGACCATAGCTGGGCCACCATCCAGCGGCTGTCGGCGGCAGACGCACGAATTCAAGGCGTGCGACTCTCACGAAACTACGGCGCCCACGTCGCGCTGAGCGCAGGGTTCGCACAGGCGACGGGCGATGCCGTTGCCACCCTGGCCTGCGACCTGCAGGACCCGCCAGGAACGGTGCTTGAGTTCGCGCGTCGGTGGCAGGAGGGAGCGCAGATCGTCTGGGGACACCGCCGCACCCGCGCCGACGCCTGGTGGCGTGCGGCAACGAGCCGCGCGTTCGAGAGGCTGATCCGGCGATATGCGATGCCGGAGGGGTCCCGTTTTACGGTCGGCAGCTTCCTACTCGTCGATCGCCGCGTCGCCGACTGCTTCCGTCAGTTTCACGAGCACAATCGGGTTACATTCGCGCTCGTCGCCTGGACCGGATTCTCACAGGGGGTCGTCGAGTACGACCGGGGCGAGCGACGGTCCGGGGTCTCGGGATGGACCTGGCGCCGGATGCTCACCACGATGTACGACACGTTCATCGGATTCTCCTTCCTGCCGATTCGAGTCATGACGTTGACGGGTGTACTGTTGGCGCTCCTCACCCTGCCGATTGCCGCGTACCTCATCGGCGGCTATGTCACCGGCGACACGTTTCCTGGCTGGACCAGCGTCATGCTGGCACTGACGCTCTTCTTCGGGCTTCAGTTTTTCCTGATGGGTATCGTCGGCGAGTACCTCTATCGGATCTACGCGGAAGTCGTGCGACGCCCCCTGTATTTCGTGAGCGATCGCACGCCAGACGAATCGGATGTCGTCCGGACCCGTTGACGGCCTCCGGCGCCTTCGCGTCTCGCGCTCAGATCGATCCGATCTCGCGTGGTCCGAGGGCCTACAGGTCAACATTCCCCAGTCCGCCCTCGCCGCAACCGGCCTCGACCGCTGCATCGACTCGGACGGCAATCTCACGATACCTGCAGCGTTACCTCCCGTCGACGCCGGGGCGGCGGAGACCCTTCGACTGCGGCGCGCGTTCACCCCGGAGCCACCGGCCTCCGCGCGCATGCCGGTCTCCTACCGTCGTGTCCCGGGGCCCCTGCGGCGCGCGATCGGAGACGCGATCGGCCGGTGGCAGCGTCGGCGCGAGTCCGAGTGGGCGGCGTTTCCTGGCTGGCCACTCGACCTGAGCGCGGATCTACTGACGGACCTCAGCCGGCCCGGGACGGCGGCACTGTCACGGACCCCGGTCCTGCTCACACACGACATCGACTCGCCGGACGGCCTTCGGAACCTGGTGCAACGATTCCTTCCAATTGAGGAAACGGTAGGGGCTCGATCCACGAATTACATCGTGCCCTGCGCCTGGGAACTCGACCAGGGCCTGCTGGCCGAGGTTCACCGACGGGGGCACGAACTCGGGGTGCATGGCTTCGACCACGCAAATCGAACGCCCTTTGTGTCGACTGCAGAACGACGACAGCGCCTACTGGCCGCGGTTCCCCTCGCCGAGCGTTTCGGCATGCGCGGTTACCGGGCGCCCTCGCTTCTTCGGACGCGGGAACTACTGGCGGATCTCGCGGAGTTCTACACCTACGACTCGAGCATTCCCACCTCTGGCGGTCCCTTCCCGGTGCCCAACAACGGATGCGCAAGCGCGCGCCCCTTCCGGGTCGGAGGGCTGCTCGAGATCCCCGTGTCGATGCCGCGGGACGGCAGCCTGCGCTTCCTTGGCTTCAGGGCCAATGCCATCTGCGACACATGGAAGGCCTGCGCCACTCGCATCGCGCGTTCGGGAGGTGTCGTCGTGCTGCTGACACACTGCGAGGATCACTTCTCGGGGAATGCCGAAATGCTGGAGACCTACCGTACCTTTCTCACATGGATCGCGGCCGACGCCCGGTTCGTCTGGTCGCGCTCGGAAGACCTCGCCGCATCGCTTCAACATGATTGAGAACACCTTTGCCGTATCCGAGTTCCGGTTAGGCTGGTTCTCGGACGTCATCGTCTCGGCGCTTCCGGACCCGACGGCCTCCATGTCCATACTCGACATCGGGTGCGGAGTCGGCGACCAGATCTTTGACCTGGCGGAGCGCCTGCCCGCGGCGTCCTTCGTGGGCGTCGATATCGTGCACGCCAACATAGAGGCCGCCGAGCGGCGGCGCCTGACGAGTTCCGCCGCCTCGCGGGTCACGTTTGTCGAAGAGAACTATCGGACGTATACCGCCACGCATCCGTTCGACCTGGCGTTCAGCTACTCCGTGCTTCAGTTCCTCCCTGACGGCGTCGACGCGCTGGCGGATCGCCTCAGCGCAGACGTTCGGCCCGGCGGCACGTTCGTCAACGTGATGGCCCGACGCTGCGGATACAACACGGGACTGGCAGTCGTGCGGAGACTGCTGACCACGGTTCGGTCAGCCGCATCCGACCGCGTCCTGCTCGCGATTGCGCGCCTGCTCCATGGAGGCATGCTGACTTCAGCGCAGCTGTCCGAACGAATACCCTACGCCTACGCCACGATGCTGCAATGGGAAGAGGACCTGGCGTCGAGGATGGAGCGCTGTCGGTGGGTGACGACCAGTCATGGACCGATAGCCCATGCGAGCCTCGCGCAAATGAAACACGCGCTGCGCGTGATGCACCACCTGGACGCACCTGATTCGGGGCACGGCATTTCCCTGGATCGGGGGGATGGGGCCACGTTCATTTGATGACACGGTCCGAGTCCCCTCGGGCCAGTTCCGCAGTGTGAGGCACAATTCCAGATCGTGTCACGAACCTTCTGGAACCGCTGGGGCCCTTGGCTGGCGCTGGGCGCTTCGCTGGTAGCGCTAAACGCCTCGGTGGCGTTCGCGAACGTTTGGCCGACACCCGGGATCCGCCTGACCGGCGCGCTTTCCGTCGAGTTGGCTGTAGGTATCCTCCTGCTGGCCGCCTCGCCCCGGTGGGCCGGCCGTCTCTCCGGGAGGGTGTTGCCCACGCTCTGGGTCGTCCTGGTGGCAGGGCACTATCTGGATGTCACTGCGTCGGGTCTCTACGGTCGAGATTTCAATCTGTACTGGGACTCGCGCCACCTCGGCAACGTCGCCGCGATGCTGGCTCGGGCCGCGTCGATCTGGCTCGTCGTTGCGGCAGGTGTGGGGCTCGTCGGGATCGTTGCCGCGGCATTCGTTCTGGCCAGAATGGCCCTCGGACGCGTGGCGCGAGCCATGGACCGTCGACGCCCGCGGCTTGTGCTGACCGCGGCAGCGGCAGCGGTTGTCGTTCTGTTCACAGGTCAGCAACTCTCGTCGCAGTTCCCGGCAACGCTAACGTTTGCCGATCCGGTGACGCCAGCCTACGCGCGACAGACCCGCTTCGTGCTTGCAACGCTGGGGCCCTCGGGTGTCGCGCCGCCACTCGGGGCCAGCCCGAACCTGCATTCCAGCCTGAACGGCCTCCACGGGGCCGACGTGCTCCTCGTCTTCCTGGAATCGTACGGTGCGGTAACGCATGAGACACCTGCCATTGCCGATCGCCTGGTCGAGCCACGCGCAGACCTCGCGACAGCGGTACACGACACCGGTCGCGACGTGTTGTCGGCGTACGTGGACTCCCCGACCGTGGGCGCCTCGTCGTGGCTGGCGCACCTGAGCCTCATCTCGGGCGTCGAGGTCCGGGACCAGTACGCGTACACGTCACTCATGGCCTCAGATCGTGAGACGCTCGTCGCCAACTTCGCCCGCCGCGGATATCGAACCGTTGCGCTTATGCCAGGCTTGCGCCAGGCATGGCCCGAAGGGGCATTCTACGGCTTCGATGCGATCTACGGACGCGACGCGCTCGAGTACACGGGACCACAGTTCGGATGGTGGAGCATCCCGGATCAGTACGCGCTGGCAAAGCTCGACGAGCTGGAGCGAGACCGCACGCCTCGTGCGCCTCTCTTCGCGGTGTTTCCAACCAGCACGGGACACGCACCGTTCGGGCCGGTTCCGCCGTACCAGGATGACTGGTCACGGGTGCTCGGGAGCGAAGCCTACGACGAAGCGGATGTGGATCGAGCCATGGCCGCGAGGCCGGACCTGGCGAACCTCCGACCAAGCTACATCCAGGCGATGTCGTACGAGTACCGGTCGCTCGCAGGGTACCTGCAGGAACACGCCGACGACGACCTCCTGCTCATCGCACTTGGTGACCACCAACCGCCGACTGCCGTGAGCGGCAGGAACGTGGCGTGGACCGTGCCCGTCCACGTGTTCGGTCGCAGCGGACCCGTACTCGACCGCCTCGTCAAGGCTGGGTTCCAGCCGGGGCTCAACCCGAGACGTCCCCCGATCGGCGCCATGCATGAACTGGCACCGCTGTTCCTGGATGCCTTCGGGGCGACCGACGGCGACCCCTAAGCAGCCCGATACCAGGCAATCTACACGCCGCGCAGGCCGAGCGGCCCGTGCTTCCTGGCCGTCAAGCTATTTCGAGCCAGTACCACCCGTAATCTGCACCTCGTCCGGCACGTGCAGCGTAGTCGTGGGGAACGCGATCTCGCCGCCGTGCTTGGCGACGATGCCCGCCACCGCCAGCAGCACCTCTTCCTTGTGGGTGTGGAATTCCGTCCAGACCACGGTCCGCGTGAAGCAATAGATGAAGCAGTCGAGCGAAGATGCGCCGAACTGGTCGAGGTTGACCATCAGCGTTCTGGACTGATCGATGAGCGGGCTGGTGCGCAAGTACTCGCGGATATCCGCCAGGATGGCCGGCACCTCACTCACGTCGTCGTATCGAATGCCGATCGCCTCCTTTATCCGCCGGTTCCGCATCCGTGACGGGTTCTCGACGGCGATCGTGGTGAACACAGAATTTGGCACGTAGAGTGGCCTGGAATCGAACGTGCGAATCAGCGTACGCCGCCAGCCGATCTCCTCGACCGTGCCCTCGATCTCGCGATCGGGCGAGCGGACCCAATCGCCCACGGCGAACGGGCGATCGAGATAGATCGTCACCCCGCCGAACACGTTCGCCAGGAGATCCTTGGCCGCGAGGCCCACGGCAATGCCACCCATCCCGCCGAAGGCCAGCAACCCGGCGATGCTGATGCCCAGGGTCTGCAGCACAACCAGGGCGGCAGTAATAAAGATCGCCGCGCGGATGAGCTTGCCGATCGCCTGCACGAAGGTCAGATCGACCTGCTCACCCTGCGCCTGCTCCTGCCGAATGTAGTGCTCCTCGTACGAACGAGCGAACCGGAGAAGGAACCAGGTAAGCATCGCGACGACGCCCACGTCGCGAAGCGGAGGCACCACGTCAAAGATCGCGGCATCACTCTCCTGGACGGCAATGTGCGTGGCCAGGCCGAGCCCGACGACCCAGATCAGTCCACGGGCGGGCCCACGCACGGCTTCCGACACCGCATCGTCGAGGATGTTGGCGGTGACCTTGGCACGTTCATCGAGCTTGAGCAGGAATCGCCGAGCCAGCGCGCCGATGATGAGCGTAGCAAGCACCACACCAAACACTTGCAGGGTCCAGCCATAGTCGCCAACGCTCTCCAGCGCTTGTCTCATTTGCAAAACGGTCACATTAGTTCCTTCCCAAGAGATGTCTAACGCACAATATCGCACTGGTCGTCCAGCCGGCGGAAACCGCGCGCGCTCATCACCCGATGCCCGGCGGCTTCGACGTGCTTACCGGCCAACGGCGGCCATTCCGCCGCGCCCCGGGATCTCCTTACGCGACGTTCAGCGGCGAATCGCCTCGATTGGTGAATCGGCGTCGGGCGATAGGGAGATCCCCAATAGGCGGGCCAACGTCGGCGCGATCTGGGTCATGCGCACAGTCCCGATATCACCTCTGCCGGCGAGGCCCAGGCGCCACGTGCGGCAAACCGACGCAGCACGGGTGACCCCGCGCTGGACGTATACGTGGTCGGGAGTAGGCCGTCGACCGAGATCAGGATGAGTCTCGCACGCGGATCTGGTGCCGCCGCGGCGGAACCGAGGGCGGCCACGATGACCGAGAGGCAAGTAAACGTGCGAAAGAATCGGCGCATGGTAACCGCGGGCGAACGGCAGACCGGCCTGGGGCGCGTCAGCGAGCGGGCGTCTTTCGTATTGCCCGCGCCTGACTGTTCGACCTTCTGTCACCAGGTCGACAACGTGGGAATTGGCGGGGTCGACGAGACTCGAACTCGCGACCTCCGGCGTGACAGGCCGGCGTTCTAACCAACTGAACTACGACCCCAATCGTGCTGTCCTGTCGCAACACCACATCTGGTGGGCGGTACAGGATTCGAACCTGTGACAGCCGGCGTGTAAAGCCGGTGCTCTACCACTGAGCTAACCGCCCGGCCGAACACGGACTGTCGCAACTAAACGCTGATTATATTAGGGAAATCAGCTTCAACGCAAGGAGCCCGAATCCGGCCCCGAGGCCGAGCAGGGCACGGTATTCACGATTGCGGCGTACCCGCTCCAGACTGAACGCGCGGGGAGCGGGAGTACCTGTCGATGCGCGGTAGTCGTCGTAGGCCGACCCGAAGGCGCGGCGCAAGTCAGCCTCCTCCGTGAGCACCGCCGCCGTGATCGTGACGGTCATATACACGGCAATGGCCACGCCCACCACCACGCTCCGGGCCGCAACGACCGCACCGATCGCCATGATCCCAGAGCCGACGTACAGCGGATGCGGGACGAAACGATACGGCCCAGACCGGGTGACCTCGCGGGCTTTATTCAAATGGCCCGCCGCCCAGACACGAAGCACCTCGCCGGCGATGGCAATCAGTAGGCCCGCCTGCCAGGACACCCATGTGGGCGCGGCAAAGGCAAGCGCCACCAGGGCCGTCACGAAGCCGAGGCGGACCCGCCGCCGTGCGAGACGCTTCAGCAGCAGGTCAGACATGTGCACCCAGGCGACGCGCGACGGCCTCGAGCACCTCCTCGACGCCGATATCCTCAATGCACGGCTCGCGACGTCGGCAACGCCGCTGATACGGACACTCGCACTGTGTCACACGACTCACCGACACGTCGGCCGCAGCCCATGGCCCGTTGCGCTCCGGCCTTGTAGGCCCGAAGAGTGCCACCACCGGAGTGCCGACTGCCGCCGCCAGATGCAGCGGTCCCGTGTCGCCCGACACCATCACGCGGGATGCATGGGCGAGCGCCAGCAGGTCAGGCAACGACATTGGCGGCGACACCCGCGCGGCACCGCCCGAGGCGACGGCGACTGCTTCGGCGAGCGCCTGTTCTCCTGGACCTCTCCATACGATCGACGGTAATCCGTGCGATCGCTCAAGTGCCTGGGCCACCGCGCCGAAGCGACTGGGTGGCCACCGCTTGTTCGGCCACGCAGCACTGCCTCCAGGATTCAGCAAAGCGAAACCTCCGCCCAGCTCTCGCGCCACGTCGGCAGCCGCCGCCGACTCCGGCACCCGCACAGGAAAACGGACCGACCGGTCGAGCGCGCCCAGTGCGGCACTCACCGAGAGGTTCTGCTGGATCACGTGGACGGCCCCGCCCGGATTGACGCTCTCGCTGTAGAACAGTCGGGCGGCAGGCTCGCGGAGATGCGTACGCGAGAAGCCCACAGTTCGCCGCGCGCCCACCGCCCGCGCCAGAATGGCGGACTTCAGTAGGCCCTGAAGGTCGAGAACCACATCGTAGGCCGACCGCCTGAGCGCCGCGAGCGCGCTCACGACATTGCCACGTGCGCCCGGTAGCCAGGCCCGGGTATTGAGCCCGATCGCTCGATCGACCCCCTCGACCAGGCCGATAAGAGGCAGATACATCGGATCCGTGACCCAGTCGATCTGTGCTGACGGGTACGCCGACCGAAGCGACGCCGCGACGGGAATGGCATGGACCACGTCGCCGAGCGAACCCAGGCGGACGATAAGGGCGCGTTTCACGAGGTTCGGCTGAGGCGAGCGAGTAAATCGCATGTGGAATGATTCTTCGGATCGCCGACGATCGCCGTCCGACCGCCGTACGCTCGCACGACCTCACGCTCAGGCACCGAGTCGGCCGCGTAATCCGTACCCTTGCAATGGACGTCGGGTTCAAGAACCGTGATGAGCGGTCCGACCGTAGGCCCGGAGAAGACCAGAACGTAGTCCACCACTTCCAGCGCCGCCACGAGTTCGGCGCGCTCGGCCGCGGGCATTGCCGGCCGGTCAGGCCCCTTCAGGGCGCGGACGGAAAGATCGTCGTTGATAGCCACCACCAGCACGTTCGCTTCGGCCGCCGCACCCATGAGGTAGCGCACGTGCCCGACATGCAACAGGTCGAAGCAACCGTTGGCGAGGGCGATCGTGCGCCCGCTCCGCCGCGCCAGCGCGGCGCGCTCAAGAAGCGCCGACTCGCCAAGCACCTCACCCACGCGCCCGTCCCCGTGACTCGGAGTCGGTCAGCACAGCCTGGCGTAGTTCCGCTGCCGACACCGTTGCGGTGCCCCGTTTCATCACCACGATGCCGCCGGCATAGTTGGCCAGTCGCGCCGCCTGTTCGAAGGTGGCACCTGCCGCCACGGCAAGCGTCACCATCGCCATCACGGTGTCACCCGCGCCAGTGACGTCTGCAATCTCGTCAGAGCCGAAGATCGGGATATGCACGGTCGGACGGCCCGTCTCGAAAAGCGCCATTCCGCCGCTGCCGCGCGTGACGAGCACGGCGGCCATGCGAGTACGTGACAGCACAGCACGGCCCGCGCGCTCCAGCGCGCGGCGGTCGTCCATTATTTCCATGCCCAGCGCCTGCTCCACTTCGGACTCGTTGGGCGCACACATGGTCAGTCCCCGATAGCTGAGCAGGCGGTGCCGCGTGTCGACCAGTACCGGACTGCGGAGGCCTCGTGCTAGACCGGGCCGGCGGGCAGCAACGCGCAGCCGAGAGACCAGCGCCGGCGTCACCAGGCCTGAGCCGTAGTCCGACACGAGTACGGCATCGCAGCTCCGAACGGCGGCGAGCGCTCGGGCGGCAAAGGCCGTGCGTTGACGGGCATCGACCGACTGGCGCGCCCCGCGATCGATCCGGACGATCTGCTGCCGGGCGGAGTGCACGCCGCCGGCGAGGATCCGCGTCTTGACAGGCGTCCGCCGTGATGGGTCACGCAACACGCCCCTCCGATTTACACCACCGGGCAGCGCCCGGAGCAGGCTGCGGCCCGCGTCGTCCGCGCCAACGACGGCAGCCAGCCGCACGAGGCCGCCGAGTGCGGCCACGTTGTTTGCAGCGTTGGCGGCGGCACCTGGCAGGATTTCGGTGGAGCCGTATTCGAGGATGAGCACGGGTGCTTCGCGTGAAATGCGCTCAACCTGACCGTAGACGAATTCGTCGGCGACCACGTCGCCCACAACCGCTACACGCCGGCCGGCAAGCCGGTCAACAAGTGCCAGATACGCGTCCCTTACTTCCACCGTGCCCATGACGTCGTTGAGGATAGCATCGGGGCCAGCGGCGGGCCTCATGACAGCAACGTGTCGACCGTTGCACGTGCCCGATCGGGGCTCACACCCAGCATGCAGTGGTGTCCGATGGCGCAGGTGCGAAGCATGCATGGCCGGCACCAGACCTCGTGCGCCAGCACCGCCGTTCGCCGGCCCGGTCGTCTCACGGGCGCCGTCAGCCGCTCGTCGGTGGGCCCGAAGATACCCGCCACAGCCGTCCCCACGGCGGCGGCCAGATGCATCGCGGCCGAATCGTTGGCGACGCACGCATCTGCCTCTGCCAGCACACCGATCATCACAGGTAGGGTGGTTCGCCCGATCA
>Ga0302135_10001694_pt1 | contig 13261 bp, 15 predicted proteins | sample CBN3_surface_MG_FD_203119 | JGI IMG/M metagenome (GOLD analysis project Ga0302135, IMG submission 203119) | Marine microbial communities from Western Arctic Ocean, Canada - CBN3_32.1 | ecosystem: Environmental > Aquatic > Marine > Oceanic | place: Canada: Western Arctic Ocean | collected...
TGATCAGCTATCACGACTGGACCAACCAGGACCTCAAGGTAGCTCACTGTTCAGACACTAACTGCACGGCTGCAACTATCACCACGCTGGATGCGACAGACGGCGTGGGTTGGTACACATCGGTCACAATCGGTGCAGACGGTCTAGGACTGGTCAGCTATTACGACTTCACCAATGGTGACCTCAAGGTAGCTCACTGTGAGAACACGTTCTGCTCTCCGTACTTCAGGCGTAGATAACGCCCAGGTATGAGTTACGCCTGATTGGCTAAACGCATACGTCAGGTGGCATTTTGTTAGCAGTTCAACGACGGCGTGAATGATCAGCATGTGGGGGAACTGCAGTGCGAAGGTCGTGTCGGTGATGGACGGGCACAGGCCGCAGATCAGGTGCAAGGGTCGCTGGCGTGCTCCATACATAACGGCACGGTAAGCCCGGGCTTCCACTGCTCACAGGCCGATGTGTCAGTCAGGGTAGCGATGTGTGGAAGCAGAGGCAGGGGGTGGGAGTAGTCGTTACTGGATCGGGAAGCTGGAGAAGTTAGGTACTAGGGCGCGGATTTCGCTGCGACTTTTGTATCCCGATATACTCAAAAACCGTTGGGCGTAACGCCGGTGCGGGTTCGACTCCCGCCCTCGGCACCAATTTTGACAGCAACCGGAATCAGAAACGGCCTCTTCGCACTCCGGAGGGGTCGTTTCGCGTCCAGCGATCATCCCGGGCGCACTTCCGCTCAACTCCGGTAGTCCGTCACCCGCCACAGCACCGCTAGCTCGCGACGATCCGGCAGTCGCCATACAACAGTCCTAGGATGGTGCAGTGACGCGTCTAGATCGCGCCACGTCTTCCAGGCTCACGTCATGGTCGAGAACGGGGGCCGTATCGGTTGTAGAGAGACCATGCCGAGGGCAACGCCAGGGACACGAGGACGATCTTCGCCAAATCACCCACAATGAACGGCCAGAGGCCGAACTCCAGAGATTTTCCGTAGCTTGTGCCCAGTTCGTGGCCGAGCCACCAGAGTCCAGGGACGTAGATCACGGCGTTGGCGAGTACCAGAGCACCAATGAGCCACGGCCCGCGGTCCCAACCTCTCTCGGCCAGAAATCCGACCAAGAACGCGGCGGGGATGAATCCGACGATGTAGCCGCCGGAAACGATGCTCCAGATCGTGCCCGATGAGCCGCCCGCCCAGAAAGGCAACCCTGCGGAACCCTCAAACAGATATAAAACCGCCGCAAGTCCGCCTCTTTTAGACCCAACGGTGGCCGCCACAAGCAAGACCGCAAAGGTCTGTCCGGTGATCGGAACGACCGTGGTCGGGAGGGTGTACTTAAGTTGCGCGAACGCCGCAATCACGAGGCTGCCGACGATGATGGTCGCTATGTCCACCCAGATGCCTCTGTACGGCACGAGGGCGTCTAAAAGTGTGCGATTTTGTTTGGAGACAGCGGTGGTCATCAATGCTCCTGTATGAAAAGGGCAACTTGCCGCCAATTTGTCGACAATCGTCTGACGACAAGCGGAGGAGAGAGTTTCTGACCTTGGAGGACTTACCGCAAGTCCCGATGCCAATTTACCCCGGAAATCCTTTTATTTCGAAATCGTTGACCGCCGACCGATCAGCTAGGCGATCGGGAGGCCGTAGTCCCTTTTGCGGATCGCCAGAGTTACGAATGTCTCAGTGCGCCGCACGCCGGGGATCACGCCGACCTTTTCACGGAGAAAGCGCCCTAGCTTCTCGGTGTCGGGCAGTATCGCCCAGGCGAAGATATCGAAGGTACCGGTCGCCAACGCCACCCAGCGTGTGTTTTTCAGGTTGGAAAGCTCTGTGGCAACTTGGTCCATCTTGTCCGGGTCCACCTGCACGCCGATAAGCGCATCGGACTCGAATCCAAGAGCCTTGGGGTCCGGGAAGGCCATCACCAGGCAAAGCTCTACGCAGACTGCCTCGAGGCCCAATTTGGACAGCGTCCCGTCATCTTCTACTCAAACGGTTACGAACACTGGTTGTGGGACGACCAGATGTACCCACCGAGAAGAGTTTCAGGCTTCTACAAGAAGGACGAACTCGATCTACTGAGACAACGACGCTCTTCACGTAAAGAACTCGCCAACACTCAGATAAGCGAGAAGATCGTCAACCGCAGTTACCAGACGAGAGCGATACGGAATATTGGCACATCCTTCGAGGATGACAACGGCCGCAAGGCACTGCTCATCATGGCTACTGGTTCAGGTAAGACAAGAACCGTAATAGCCCTGTCCGATCTGCTCATGCGCTGCAACTGGGCAAAGAGAATCTTGTTCCTGGCCGACCGTATTGCCCTGGTGCATCAGTCAGTGTGTTCGATTTCTGCGGCAATCTGGAGTTCTTCGGAGCTGAACCCGCGACAAACGAAGGAACCCAGGTAGTCCCGCTATCAAAGAAATTATTTGATGCGCGTCTCGAACTGGTAGCAACTCTCGACCCTGCAGGCGGTATTGGTGAAGTCGATGACGACCATGAGCCAGAATTTGACGCTGAGTTAAGAGGCAGCCTGTTGAGCACGCTCCATCTTGTTAGCAGTTCAGCTAATGATTGTGTGGTAGGGGCGGGACCTGATTAACGCCCGACGAGGTTGAAAATTTGCAGGGCTAGTCTGGGATCAGCTCGCCGCAGTCCCAGTCGATCAGTGTCTGCATTCGGTTGCACAATACATGCAATCCGGGGGTTGAGTTGCTCTCGAAAACTTCATCTGACATGTTGCCGTTGCCGGCAATGAGTATGAGTAAGTTGCGAAAAAAACCTCGACGGTAATCCAGGATGAAATCCCCGTAAGGATAATAAGGAACGCCGCCCGTCAAGAGGGCCGCGTGGTACTCCTCCAGTAGCCCGGTTTCGATGCGCCGCCTTTCCTCGGTGTTGAGGCTCCAACACATGAAGTAAGCGACGTCTGAGGCCCCCCGGTACGCGCTGACTACTTGCCAGTCGATCGCCGTTACTTCGACAATTTTGTCGGCATCTGAAAAGAACAGGTTCCCTATCTTGAAATCACCGTGCGTAAGCGTGAGAGGGCTTCCGCCGACGTCTTGGAACAACGATGGAACTGCCCGGGCGAATCTGCGGGCGATATCTTCGATACCGGAAGGGAGCCAGTTGGAAAGCCGCTCCAGACCGCACTCGAGACCGTTGGCGTAATTTGCATCCATTCGTTCATAGGCCGTCGCCTCACCCGGTCGCATTAACCAGGGCATAGAGTCGAGTCTTCGGTCGTTCCACCAACTGGAGTGGAGAGCGGCCAGATAGCGCATCGCCGCCCCGGCTTCTTCCCGACCAAGCCCTAGAAGCTGATCCCCGGCGCTCAGGTGTTGTAGGTCTTCCAGCAACAGGACGTGATCCCCGGCGTAGAGATCCATCTCGGCGTGATACACGGTCGGGGTTTGAGCGTTGAGGCTACTTACTAACTCGGCGTAAAACCGAGTTTCACGCTCGTAGGCTCCGGTCCGGTTTATGAACTCCCGCCACGCCTCATCGGCACTCGGAAGTTTGATGATGAGGGAGTCCGGACCTTGTGACTGTGAGGACGAGTACCGCATATCTAGTCGATGGGTAGCACCCACTGCTCCACCGGGCACCGCTGTCGAATCGAACGACTCCACAGCTGTGTAGCGAATCGTCCCCTTTTGCTTCAGCGCCCACGTCAACCACCCTGGCGTTAGATCGTCAATTGTGCGTGGAATATCCACATCAGACCTCTCTCGTCGTTTGCGGAAGTCTACTGGATACGTAAATCTCAATTGGTGAGGATATGTCATCCCGCCCATGCCAGGCGAACATGCACAGAGGTAAGAAGAATGAGACCTTATTCATTCTGGCCGTGTTGGCTACCGTGATCCTGGTTGGACGCAGTAACGTCGCGTCCACCACACCAACGCCGGTATCAAGTCCGACGGTCACACCTGTACCGATCCCGACTACAACACCGTCGCCATACCAGATCCCGGATCCGGATGCCAAAGCCAAGCGCGAACACAAGCGTGTGGTCATCGCCGAGACGGACGCCGGGAAGTCTGATGGAGTTGACACCGGGTCCGGGGATCAGGTCGTCCTGATCGTCAAAAAAGACCGGAACGGCAGAGAGAAAGACGTCAAAATCGTCGCAAAGACAGACGAGGTTGATGAACGGTTGGACCAGATCGCCCGGCAGAAGTTTGACGATGGCAAGTTAGATGACAGCGCTGATATCGACAAGCTCCGTAACGACAACCGTAAGCAATATGAAAAGCTTGCGGACAAGGTCTCCAAGGACGACGACGACGACATCGCCGACGCCGGTAAGGACGCCATCGGTAAGGTCGATGATGCCAAACAGAAAGAATCGGCCGACCCGATAGCGGCGATCCGTAAGAAGGCCACAGCCGATAACGAGGCTGGCATCCTGGTCTGCGCAGCCGGGGTTGTTGGGCGACCGGTATCCGGTGAAGGTGATCTATCTGCAGGAGAACTGGACAGGGTTCAGGAGCAGTGCCTTGATGAGGACGATCAAGAAGGCTTCCCACAAGATAGGGGTGATGACGGTGACAGGGATCTGCCGCCAGACGTCGTGATCGAGTGCATTATTGGCGTGCTGGGAGAGGTGCCTGCGGGTTCAATCAGCGAGGCCGATAAAGACCTTCTGTACGAGGTTTGTCGGACGGATGATGACGGGTCAGAAGATGGTCAGAAAGGCGATAGGAACGATCAGTCTGGAAAATCAATAGCCCTGAAAATAGCATTCTGTGAATCGAACCTGTCAGATCCTCATTGCGAGGGATTCGATCCGCTTTTCAATCCGGATGATCTGAACATTGATTCATCATCGGCGTGGGCTGGTGGCGGAAAAGGCGACTTTACAGAGGGCGAACCGATCAGCCCGCCTACCGTCACGCTGGAGGAACTTTGCAAGATCAAGCCCGAGGATGCCAAGTGCGGCAGACCAGGTGGCTCGGATTCTAACGACGACAAAAGCGCATTCTGTGAGGCCAACCCTGGGGACGCTAAGTGCACCGTAAATTCGGGCGACACGAAGATCGATAGTGGCGAAGGCTCAACCGGCACCAACGATGACTCAGACGGTGGAGATCAGTCCGGTAGTACCGATAACAAGGGTGGCGGCGGCAAGTAAAACATCCGCCTGAGAGTTACCGTGGGCGCGGATAGACCACATGAGATTCGTTGAGAATATAGACCGTCTCTTCAATCGAATCTTGCTCGACCGCAACGGTCGCTACATCGCCAACTTCAAGCGTCGAATCCGGGTGCGGGACGAACGAGGTCTCGCCACGATGGATGAGCAGAATTATTGCGTCGCCTGGGAGGTGGAGGTCCTCTAAACGATGACCCTCCACGTCTTGATTGGTGACATTTATCTGCACGATGTCGCTGATGCCATGTGGGGACGCCAGCATGCTAAACAGGTCAGGCCGCTCGACAAGGTTGTCCAGCGAAACAGCGACCGCCATTGACGTGCCAATCGTCTTGATGCCGTGGCGGGCGAACTCCGCCACGCGGTCATGGTCATTAACGTCTGCCGCGACATTTTCGATTTCAAACCTGTCACGCGCCAGTAAGCATGCCTGAAAATTGACGCTGTCTGAGTGCGTAACGGCCACAAATCCAGCAGCGTCCTCGGCACCAGCCTGGATCAAAATTTCCGGGTCCAATCCTGAGCCATGTACCGCCTGTATCCCGAGGGCCCGAGCCTTCTCTATCACGGCTGGGTCCGTGTCTATCAAGACGGCTTCACTCGCAGGTGATCGCAGTCGTTCGGCCAGCAACATTCCGGTGTCGCCCCCGCCGATCACCAGGAATAATCCGCCGCGGCGCAGCACGGATGGAACCATTCTGAGGAACAACGAGGGGGCCAGGGTGGATGTGATAACGGCGACGAAGATGATGGCGGCGTTCATCTCGTGGTCAATGACGCCAAGTTCAACGCCGATCACCGAGGCGGCGATTATCAGGCTTAGCCGTGAGGACAGCAGTACGCCCGCACCGATGGAGTCTCGCCAACTGTACGCAGCACGCAAGAGAAGGGCCGGAACTATTTTGATTGCGAAGGCTGCTGCGACGAGTAGGAAGGGCAACAGATAGCCTGCGCCGCTTAAGGCGTTCAGGTCGAACTCTGCCCCGACGGTGACGAAGAAGATCGGGACGACAAATCCGAAGCCGATGGCGTCCAGCTTCTGTCGCATATCTGAACCCTCTTCGCGGGACAGGGACGATACGGCAGCACCGGCCAGGAACGCCCCCAGGACCAACTCCGCCTCCACGTATTCCGCAAGCACGACGAAGAGCACCAGCAGGACGAGCGCTCCCCGAATCCTGATCTGTGCCGTCCCTAGAGCCAGGTCGGCGATCAGGTGCCGGACCCAGCGGACCGGCCCGAGGTGTGTGCCGGCCGTGACGACGATGATGAAAGGCACGAACAGGACAGCGATAAGCCAGAGTTCTGCGGAAACCGAACCGGCGATGAGCGCCGCAACCACGGTCAGCGTTAACACCGTCAGGAAGTCTGCCAGCGTGGCGGACATCAGGATGGTCTGGCCTAGCGATGTATTGGTGAGACCGCGTTCCCGTAGCGTGGGCACGACCACCCCGACGGAGGTCGTAGAGAGCACAAGCGCGAAGAAAAGGACTGTCGAAAATGGTTCGTCCCGGAACAACGCCCACGACACAAGGATCGCCAGACCCAGGGTGCCGGCCAGCAGTATTAGGCCGGATGCTACCGGGTTGGAAGGGAGGGACCTTGGCCGCCATCTGTCCCAACGTGCGGCGTCGGCGACGCGGTGGAAGTCCACCTCCAACCCTGAGAGGAACATCAACATCGCAAACCCGAACAATGAGAGGAAGTCGATCCATGCACTCTCGTGGATCAAGTCGAAACCTGAGCGCCCGAATATCATCCCCGCAATGATCTCGGCTGCCGCGATTGGGACCAGTCCCCGCGTAAACTTCGCAGCGACTATGGGCATGGCGAACGCCAGTCCCAGGATTACCAGTAACGGTTGAAATTCGTTATCCAGTTGAGGTTCCTTTTAATTCTGGGACTATCCGTCTCAGCGAGTTGTTCGCTGGATGTTGCCGCCGGGGCGGAGGTCAGGGCGACGCATCTTAAGCATTCGATCGTATAGGACCACGTTCACTGTGGCGGCGAGGTTCAACGGAAGGGTGACCGGAATCTTGAGGACCGTGTCGCATCGATTCAAGGTCTCCTCGGTCAGTGAACTGTTCTCTGGGCCAAAGATGTAGCAAGCACGCTCAGGGTGCTGGAAGTCGACCAGGTCTTCTGCATCGTCCGTGAGCTCGATGGCGATCGGTGTGCAGTCGTACGGCAATGAATCGAAGACGTTACCTACGCTCAAGACCGGTGTGTGCCGCCAGGTTCGTCCCGGGTCCGTGGGCAGACGCCCCAGAGCTATGGATGGCGCCGCATTGGCAAGCACTACCAGTCGTGTGTCAAAGCACATCGCAGCACGCAGGGTGTGCCCCACATTGACCGGATCCGTCGGCCCGTCCAGGGCGACCATGGCGTAGCCGCGCTCCGGACGTCCAGAGACACGATCGCTGTTCCGTCCTTTTTGGCTACCGCTAGAAGGTTGGTTATTCACCATGTGCAACAGGATAAACGCGGTGTTGCAGGCTGGCACTACATAGCGAACGTGAAAAGCCCCTCTCGGGTTAACGGAAGGGGCTTTTCATGCAGGAAGGAGTTTGGGGTGTGCTGTGACCTAGATAGTCGGCTCGTCTTATGCCGGGTCGGCCGGAGGGGCCTCAAAGCCACCATCGAATCCCGGAGGAAGCTGGAACCTGAAGCCTCCGAAGCGACCAATCTCGCCGTCCTCACCCGGGTTGATTCGCTGCTCGAATCCACGTCCCTGGCCCTGGTGCTGGCCTCGACCACGTCGGCCTTCTCCCTCGCCCTTGTCGGGACGAAGATCGTCCATCGCCTCGGGCCGGGCCTCTGACCATGCCAGAGCTTCGTCGGCCTCGGCCTGGGTAATCGTGCCGTCCTCTACCAGCGCCGTAATATGGACTTCAAGACCGCCGCCGTTGTCGCCGTTCTGTCTGGGACCGTGTTGCCCGATCTCGCCTTTTAGTTCTTCGAGAACTGCTGGCCGGGAGTCGAGCCAGGTTCGGATTTCGTCGGCCTCTTCCTGGGTGATCGTGCTGTCAGTAACGGCTTGATCCAGGCGGACGTCCATCTCTTCGCTACGGTGCTCTTCCCGGGCTTGCTCCATCGCATCGCCGAGGTTTGTTGCATCGATTCCCAGAATCTCGGCTACCCGATTTGTGATTTCATCGCGTGCTTCGCTGTCGCCCGGTGAATGTGCGCTGGCCAGTCCGGCTCCAGCCAGTGAGACCATGCCGACTCCGACGCCGGCGACCGCAATTTTCAAGCTCTGTTTCATATCGATAATCCCCTGTGAATTCGACCCGTGCATATGGGCCGTCTGCCCTGTCGTGTGGTCCGGCGACTTGTTGCGCCGACCCGATGACGAGCAAGTTAGGGGGCAATGTTTCAGGCAGTTACAAGGAATTGTGGGGATTGTGAAGAAAGGGTCAGGAGATTGTGAATTTTGGGAGTGGGTGCGGTTGGGGTGAGGCAAAGACGTATCATCCAAGTACGCCGAGTAAGGTGAATTGCGACAATTAGCCAGAGTCGTCATCAAAGGGGTGGCTCAGTCATATACGGGCGGTATGGAAGATGAAGGGCTACGTCCCAGTTGTCGCTGATATTACGAACCACGCTAGGGTCGATGAAGCGGTTGGAGCACTCTGGCTCCAACCGCAAAATCGAAAAAGCGGTGGATGCTGTCTCGGGAAGTGCTGGAATCGATTCATCGCGAATGGGCAGGTTCCGATCCAGAGTAGCGCACCCGCTGGTTTCCGAGGGTTATCACCGAGCAATCGATGCTGATCCGGGTTATGTCTCTGGCCCTGCAACGCCATAAAAGGATTCCCTGGAACTTTGATTTGCGGGCGCTGTACCCAGATCACGGGCCAGATAATTTGATGAATCGTCTCCGTAGCAACCACGATTTCGACAAGGCGGTCCATGAGGTACGGATAGCCGCAGGTTTTTCACTGTTAGGCCACAGAATATATTGGGTCCCGACCGCTTCCGATCGCACACCAGAGTTCGCCGTTTTGATTCCCGGCGATCGTCCGGTCGCAGTGGAATGTAAAAAGCGAGATGCGGTTGGCGGCGTCGGGATTGCTGCGGACCGATTATGGTTGACTTTCACTGACCTGATGAACAGGGCGATGACCCCCGCGAAATTAAATTATTGTCTGACCGTCACCTCTGGGCAGTTCAATTCTGGTGACGCGCAAGCGTTAGTGGCAGAGATAGTTTTGAATTTACGCGGCCAAAGTGATGGCTCCTTCGAATCAGCCGTCGGACCGTACCGCGTAGATTTTGTTTGTTTGTGTGCGGCTGGCGAGAAGATAGATGCTGAAGTCGTCGACATATTTCCAAGAGGCACGTTTGGTGTGAACAGTGGCGACAGGCGACGTGATTTGGTGAGTTCAGCTCCCGACGCCGATCCAAGACTAATGGGGCCGATCACAGACCCCAAAATGATTCGGCTTGAAGTGATCGACGACGCTGGTCAGAAATCCAAAACCGACTTGAGATTACTTAAGGATGCGAGCGATCAGGTGGGCGATGCCACTCCGTCCGTGACATTCCTAGACGTGAACTTGTCTAACTACGAGACTGAGATGGACGAGTACGACGGAATTTTGGAGTCTGTAACGAATGAGGTGATTAATGGGAGATCGAACGCGTCGGCAACAGTGTTAGTGAATTATTAGGCGGTATCACAGATAACAGTGTGTTCGTGTGGCGGGTCCGCTGCGATGTCATCAAGAATCCTAGTGCTAAGCATGAATTACCACATGGATTTTTAATTCCTGGGGAGACCGATGACGCATCTTGGCTGCAGGCCCCATTTGTGAGTGACCCGTGGTGAGAGACAAGGATCAGGAATTGCGTATCGATCGACCATCACCGACGTCTTACCAAATAGGAGGCCGTCGCTCCAGCAGGCCCGCTGCGCGTTCAAACGCGGCACCGGCGCGCAACACCGAGACCTCGTCAAAGGCCCGGCCGTTGATCATCATCCCGATCGGCATCCCATCTTTCGTGAAGCCGCAGTTCATGCTGAGCGATGGTTGACCGGTGGTGTCGAACACCCCGGTGAACTGGGTCAGTGCTCCACCGCCGGGTGCGTCGGCCGATCCGGGTGGCGGCGTGCACTCGGCGATGGTCGGAGTCTGGATCGGGACGGACGGGGTGATGAGGACATCGAGGTCGCTCATCGCGTCATCCATCTGTTCTATGAACTTTCGTCGTGCGCGCTGCGTGTCGATGTAGTCCACGGCCGGGACGATGATTGCGCTTTCCAGGCGTGCGCGTATCGCCGGGCTAAGCTCGGCGGCCCGGGTCTGGATCACACTGCGATGTACAGCCGCTGCTTCTGCAACCAGCAGGCCGCTATTGATCGTGCGGCCAAGTGCCACCCACGGCATCGACACTTCTTCGACGGACGCCCCTTCGCGTTCCATGAGGTCGATTCCGGCGCGAACCGCCGCTTCTATCTCCGGGTCGACATCGTCAAAGAAAAACTCCTTCGGTACGCCAACCCTCAGGCCCTTGAAGCCACGCTCTAGCTCCGACGTGAAGTCCGGTACCGGTTGCTGCGAGGAGGCCGGATCTGCGGGGTCGTACCCGGCAAGCACATTCATCATGTGGGCGCAGTCGGCGACGGTGCGGGTCATCGGACCGACGTGATCGCAAGACCAGCTCAGGTCCAGAACTCCGGCGCGGCTGATTCTCCCGTACGTAGGTTTCAGGCCGGCGATCCCGGTGACAGCGGCCGGCATTCGGATCGACCCTCCGGTGTCGGATCCCAGTGCGCCTACACTCAGTCCGCCCGCAACGGCGGCGGCGGAGCCCATGCTTGAACCACAGCAGATTCGATCAATGTTCCATGGATTGTGTGATGGACCGTAGTGCGGGTTGACCCCGGTGGCGCCCATCGCAAACTCGACCAGGGCCGCCTTGCCGATGATGATCGAACCGGCCTCTTTGAGCAGGCGCGTGACCGTGGCGTCTGAGGTCGCCATGTTGTCTTTGAGGACAGTCGACCCGCCGGTCGTCACCGTGCCTTCGACGTCGATCAGGTCTTTGAGGGCGATGGTGATTCCATGCAGCGGGCCTTTGTAGCTGCCGCTCCGTATTTCTGCCTCCGCCTCGCGAGCCTGCGCTAACGCGCCCTCTGTGAATACCTCGAGAAAGGCGTTGAGTTGCGGCTCCAGCCTCTCGATACGGTCCAGCGACGCCTGCGTAAGTTCGACCGGAGACAACTCTCCAGATCGGATGCGAGGTGCGAGTTCATCTATAGAGGCGTAGCTGAGATCGATTTCCGGCAAGTTGAATGCTCCTGGGCGGTTTCGTTATCTACGCGAATCTCGGTCATGGGCTGGATCCAGCGGTTCTCGCGCTGGGCAAGATTAGTCTTGGATGTTCGTTTTTGGGGCGAACACGGCGTGCGGCTCGAAAGCGTCGACGCCGATGGCGCGGATAGCCGCCATGTTGGCTTCGACATCGTCAAAACGACCCATCAGCTCTGCGACGCGTTCTTCACGGAGATCCACCCCGGCCCGGGCGGCGTCGCGTTGTCGATCGTTGATGCTTGAATTTCCGTGGAACGTGGGCATCGGTTCACTCCATGGGGTTGCCGGGTTTGGATCAGGAAAGGCCGTAATTCGGCACAGCAGAGGGCGGCATTATAGGCATGCCGCGGGAGAGCCTTGAGCGTCCGCCGCTCAGACCTGTTCCAGCGGAACGTGAGGTTCCATGGGTAAGATGACGCTGATCTGGTCGCCCGGACGAATCTCTCCGCCAGATACAGCTATCGACATGACGCCTGCCTTGAATACCGGCTGGCCGTTCTCGTCCTTGTCGATCACGGCCGCCATCAGATTGGGCTGTATGCCATCAAGCTGCGCACATGGGTTTCGTAATCCGGTGACTTCCACGACCACGTCCGCCCCAAGATGGAGGCATGTGCCGAGCGGCAGTCCCAGCAGATCAATGCCACGTGTCGTGACGTTCTCACCCATCTGCCCGGGCTCTACCTCAAGCCCACCTGCACGCAGTTGGTCCAGTAACTCGCCGTGAATAAGGTGAACCTGCCTGAGATTGGGCTGATCAGGATTACGACGAACGCGGGAGCGGTGTTTGACGGTCACACCCTGATGGGCATCACCTTCCACGCCGAGTCCCTTGATCACACGGATGCTTGACTGATTCGGCTTCGTCATCGTGTGGCTGGCGCTGGTGCTTACGGCCAGGATTGTTCCGGTCTGGTTGCTCATTTAGAGAACTTCCTTCATGCGTTTTATCGTTCTTCGGTTGAACTGCTCAAACCATTCGTCGCCGTCGGAGATCGCCCATCCGACGCCGCCAGCGCAGGTGATGAGAGTGATCTGATCTGCCAGGCGCCATTCTGCATTGGTCGGCGTCCGTCCATAGCCCTGACAAAACGCGATTCTTCAGATCGCTGCCAAGCGTGGTTGCAACAAATGCCCGTAGGTCTTCTAACTCTGATTCGTTTGTGCTCACGGGAGGCTGCTTCGTACTACGCTCTTGTAATTCCCCGCTCCGTTATTTGAAGGCTACGCTCTCGCATCCAGGCGTAATCCGCGGGATTGTTTGTCAGGCCGTACCAGACCTGTGGTTCAAGACTGACGTAGTACTCGTAACAGAGCAAACGCTCCTCATAATCCTTGATAGTCGTGCCCTTATCTTCGTAGTACCTCTTGAACAGGATTCGATAGTCCTGCTCAGGCGATCTTAGGTCCATCCATGCGACGTCGTATAGGAAATCACCGTACATCGCGTTCGCCCAGTCCAGAACCGCCGTCACTTTCCCTTTATGGACGATGATATTTCCGAACGCGTAATCTGCATGGACCAGATATCGCTGATCCTGGCAGAAGGGAAAGAGGTCGATCATGCGGTTGTACGTTTGATCGAAGAACTCGCGGTCCATGAATGTGTCTTCAAAGACGTGATGCAGGCGCCTTTAAATCTGCCCCCTCCTCCTTCTCGCTCTACGTCCAGAAGAAAGTCCTGCCATCCCGGGAACCCGCCGTGCCCCTCGCCGTCAAACACCCCGAATCCGGTCGTGTCGCTCACATCTTGCTGGTGGATGGAGTCCAACGTTT